>Ga0233425_10000347_pt1 | contig 121328 bp, 106 predicted proteins | sample Watercolumn_Towu_2_FD_181712 | JGI IMG/M metagenome (GOLD analysis project Ga0233425, IMG submission 181712) | Freshwater microbial communities from Lake Towuti, South Sulawesi, Indonesia - Watercolumn_Towuti2014_140_MG | ecosystem: Environmental > Aquatic > Freshwater > Lake | place...
TTATAGGTTTTTTTATTTTTTATAATCTTATTAGACAAATTTAAATCTTTAATTTGAAAGCGAATTATTATTCAGATCTGATCCGTGATTTTCATCTGAACCGCGATAATTATCTATAAAAGAAAAAACCGCTGTGAAAAAATAAATAAAAAATGAAAATAAGAAAATCAAAGCAAAAAGCACCAAATATCCAAAACCTTCTATTTGAATACTAACATCCTTTGGAAGGAAAATTAAAATGGCTGAAAGAATTAAAACTCCCATAATCATCATGATTGTTACTCTAAGAAATTTGCGAAAATTATCCAATATTTCTTCTTTATCTTGATCTTTGGAAAACAAATCTAAACGTGAAGAAACAATAGTCGCCATAACCGAAATCAAAGAAAGCGTAATAATTACAATACTGATAAAATTAAATAAACCAGAATAATTTATCTCTAATACTTTATTTATTTCATGTAATAGAAAATAGAAAATGAAAGAGATGAAGAGCCCCCCAAAAGCATAAAAACATAAATTTGGATACTTTCTTTTATTTTCCATAAAATTATTTATTCTTATGTCTTATAAATATTCTTTTAAATTTATTTTGTCCATTTATGACACAATTATCCTCTGCCATCCCGACGATTTCAAAGTTAAGATTTTTATTTGCCATACATTTATTTCACAGGGCACGTATTTTTGCCCATTGTAGCATAGAGTCCGCACCAGCTGAAGAGCGCTTCAAAAATTGCGAAGCCGGAGAGGAAAATAAGGAGCGGATTCCATGAGGTGGTGATAGCCCAGAGGAGGAGGGCGATGCCTATTCCGGCACGAAACAGGCGGTCGGCCGCGCCGATGTTCTTCCTGTCTGCGCGAGGCGTATTTTTGGCAACACGTCTCATAATCGCGCGATAGATGAAAACCACAATGCCGGCAAGAATATACATTACGATAATAATCCCGTAGCCGAAGGGCGATTTAATGAAGCTTATTGGCGATTCTTCGAAAAATTCGCTCTTGATCTGGGGGACGAGGCGAAGCGCGTTCCAGATTTCTTTATTATTAAAGACTTCGCCCTCGCCGATGGCGAGCGAATACTTGCTGTCGTTACTGCCGCTTAACACCCAGACCTCGTATCGCCCGGCTTCGGCGCGCGCCTTGTATTCCGGCCCCCGCCAGTAAGTACTGACGCCGAAGGGTTCATAAAATTTCTCCCAGCGAGCGTCCACTCCGCCGAGAACGGCCAGCGGTTTATCTGTCTCCCCATCTTTAATAACCGCCGCCGAAACATCTTTTTTCTGCCCCGCGATATCCGGCACGAGCACATTCACATAGAGATCAAAAGGGGTGGCTGATTCAATGATGTATGTGTCCGGTTCGCCCATAAGCTTGGCGTAATAGGCTTTCGAAATTTCTGGCTCCGGCACGATCGTCTCCCGGCTCTGGGTTAAGCGCGGCTGGTGCGCCAAAGCAATGGCGGGCATTATCACCAAGAGTGAAAAGATTGTGAGTGGTATTGTTTTGTATTTTTTCGTCATACTTTTTATTTAATAGTATTAATTGTAGGGTTGGGACTTTCGTCAATTTCTATTTTATAACTCTATTGTGGCATCTTTTGAAAAAAATTGAAAGATTTTGAGCGAAACGGCAATAATTGACTCGAACCGCGTTTTGCTTTCGCAAAAGGTGGCAATTGAACCGAAAAAAGCGTGGCAAATACTATGCAATCTGCCCCAATCCGCTTCGGGCGCCGAGGCAATAAACTCGCAACATACAATTTGGCTCCACCAGCTGGAGCAGATTAGAACCGATATATCATGTTATAAAAATTTTCACGCACTAAAATTTCTATTCCAAAATAACAAAACTATTTAACTTGTTATTTGTATTTCACCAAACTAGCTGAATTGAATAATATGAGCAAATCCGGAACCGCATGAAAAAATGCCGCTTGCACGGGATTTAAAATATGAAGAAAAGCTAAAATCATTCCGAGGCCATGAGTTAGCCCCAAGCCCAAGAATATATTTTGTTTTATCTTTCTCATGGTTTCCTGAGATAATCCATAAACATAATCAATCTTTTCAATACTGTTCGACATCAAGGCGATATCGGATGCTTCGATCGCCGGTTCCATGCCCATGGCTCCCATGGCAATGCCTACGTCCGCTTGCTTTAAAGACAATGCATCGTTAATGCCGTCGCCGATCATGGCCACTTTCAGGCCATCATCTTGTTTTTTCTTGATAATGTCGAATTTTTGTTCGGGCAACATTTCGCCATAAGCTTCATTCATACCAATAGTGCCCGCCATCCTATCCACCGTTTCCCTGCGGTCTCCGCTTAAAAGCACGGCTTTCTTTATGCCCCGAGCTTTCAATTTTTCAACTGTCGTTTTAGCATTATCCCTGATCTTGTCCGCTACTTTTATCGAACCACAAAGCTTTCCATCACAGGATAAATAGAAAATGGTCGATAATCCGTCTTTGCCGTCTGCTTTCTGTGCTCCATTAAGTTTGACATTGCCATGCTTCTCGCCCTCAGTAAAATGCGAATTGCCCAAATAATATGTTTTGTCCTCAAACTTCATTTCTATGCCGTGGCCGGATACGGAATTATAATCATCGGGGTCAGGTACTTCAATATTTTCTTCTTTAGCCTTTTTCATAACCGCCTTTGATAGCACATGCCCTGAGTGCTTCTCAGCTATAGCTGATAATTTAAGGATATCTTTTTCTGACAAATTCTGATCGTATGATTTGATTCCTTCTATTTCCGGCTCGCCGATCGTCAATGTTCCGGTCTTATCAAAAACCATGACGTCAATACTAGCCATCTTTTCCAAAGAGATCCCGCCCTTAATCAAAACGCCGTTCCTGAACCCGGCAATCATACCCGATAAAACGGTCAATGGAGTGATCAAGGCTAGCTCAATAGGAGAGCCAAATACTAATAGTGTAATGATTAATTGAATGTCTTTAGTAACAAACCAAGCCATCGCAATTAATCCCGTCAGTCCTATGGTCAATGGCACGGCGAGCTTATCGGTTATCCTTTCGATCTTAGCCTTCTTCTGTCCAGCCTCATTGATTAGTTTTTGCATCCGGCCGAACATAGTATCCTGCCCGACTTTCTGCGTTTTAACCACTACATACCCAGATTCGACAAAGGTTCCGGCGTATACCAGATCATTGATTATTTTTTCCTTCAAATCGCTTTCGCCGGTCAAAGACGATTCATTAACACCTGCCTCGCCTTCAATAACTAAGCCATCAACCGGAATGCGATAACCTGTTTTGATAACAATCAAATCATTCATAGATACTTTATCGGCCGAGATCGTCTTTTCCGAGCCGTCTATTCTAACTATCACGTCTTTCGGCGCTAAATTCATCAAGCTTTCAATCGCCCGCTCCATTCTTTCTTCGATCAGTTTTTCTATATAATTGGCGATCAATACCACGATTAAAACAATCGTAATGGCTTGTATTTCACCGCCCAATACGGCGATAACCGAAGCAAATATAAAAAATAGCTCGCTCCCGAATTTTTTTTCTTTCAAATCTTTTATCCCCCTTAAAAATATCGGCGCCCACACAGACAGTAGGGCTATATATTGCATTATCTTCAGATCGCTGAAAAATGAAACAATAGACAGGAGCAAGACAAGCAGAATATATGCTAACTTCCCCAGGTGATATTTTTTAAAAATGTTATTCATAGGCATTACCAAAATTTAATTAATTCCCAAAGATAAACCCGATATGGTTTCGGCCCGACAAACGCCCGGCCGTTTATGAACAAGGTTGGCGTTCCGTAGATATTTGTTTTTTTCAGTTCTTCAATCTGCTTTTTTATCACATCCTTGGTTTTCTGATCATTAACGCATTGGTTAATTTTTGCTGGGTCAAAATCAAAATTTTTTAATATCTCATCCATATACTCCTGATGATGGATATTTATCTTATCGACCGTAAACAAATAATCATTAAAAGGCCAAAACTTTTCTCCATATTCATTATATACGCAATAACCGACTTCTGACAAATAATTAGTATTGTCCTTGGCCGGATAATGCGCAAAAATATAATTCACTTTATGTTCTCTGGCCAATTTCAATATGTCCGGATAAGCCTGGTGAGTATAATCGCCCAACTTATGAAATTTATTTAAATTAGCCGGGGGTGATAGTAACGTAGTTCAAAAAATAAGGCAAATTCGGTTTGTGGACATCTTTTGAACGCAAAAAACCCAAAAACTGGGCTTATTTTACACAATTTTTGCCGTAAAGCAAAAACTGTTAGCGCATTACCATAAACGAAATAATGAAAAGATGAAAAAAAGTTAAAATTTTTATGAAAAAAAAGAGGCGCCACTGGTTAAGATAGCGCCTTATGTTATTACTGTTTATGTTGGCCTATTTGTCCAACTCCTCAATTGCATGCTGGCGATACATGTAGGCGATCGGATTGGTCTGTGCCAGAATGTTCAGGCCGGCAAGTACCGCGTTCTTCGGCGACAGCACCGTCAACATCGGAACCTGACTTGGCATCCTGAGACTGCTCCATACATCTTCCGGATGTTCTTCCTCCTTATGGGTGATAGGTAGTGAATACTTTGGCAAAGATGTAGTCCACATGACGCAATTTGTTTTCGAGATTGAAGCACGAACGCACATCTTCCTCACTGACAAACCGCATGACTTCTTCGTTGCCGAGCAGAGCCTCCATGAAGTCTCTGCTATTATCCCAGCATTCAAGTGCTACATTGCGAATCAGCGTGTGCGCCTCTTCTCTGGGTAGGCCACTTTTTTCTGCGACGAGCATCATGACTTCCTGCGAGAAAACCAGACCTTTTGCAAGGTTGAGGTTGTAAAGCATCTTCGCCGGAAACACTCTCATATTCTCGATAATACCGGCGAACCTTGCCATGGCATAATCCAAAAGAATCGATGTGTCGGCGATGATTACTCTTTCCGATCCGGAATTGTCCAAACTGCGTTCGTGCCAGCACGATGACAGGTTTTCATAAGCGACCTGCACATTGGCACAGGCCACGCGCATCAGTCCTGATAGATTTTCGCTTCCGATCGGATTTTTCTTGTGAGGCATGGCCGACGAGCCTTTTTGATTCTTACCGAATGGCTCCATGACTTCGCCGATTTCTGTCTGTGATAGCAGGCGAAGATTTGTCGCCATCTTTCCGATACTGGCGCACACATTCCCTAATGTGGACATATACTCGGCGACCACATCGCGAGAAATGATCTGCGTGGCGATAATAGGCGTTAAGCCTAATGCCTTGCAAACCTCTTCTTCGATTTTCGGATCGATCGTATACATGCCAACGGCACCGCTCACCTTGCCGACAGATACGGCATTGAAGAGATTGAGAAGTCTTTTTTGATGCCGTTTCAGTTCATCATACCAGTTAGCCAGTTTGACACCAAAAGTTATCGGTTCGGCGTGGATGCCGTGAGTGCGTCCGATCTCGGGAGTATACCTATGCTCTTTTGCCACTTTTTCAAGCGCATACATGAGCTTGGTAATTCTTTGAATCAAAAGCTTTACGCTTTCGCGCATTTGCAAACTCAAAGCCGTGTCACCAATGTCGCAAGAGGACAAACCTCTATGAAGCCATGACCTCAACTCTTCCGGAAACTGCGGAGATACGTGCATAAGGAAAGCGATCACATCGTGTTCCGTGTTTTCCTTCTCAATGCAGTTAATCTCCTTGGAATCTATGCAGATTTTGTCAGCCAGACCCTCCGGAACATAATGCGGCAATTCCCCAAGTCTCCGTCTCACTTTAAGAACAGTGATTTCAATCAGCAACCAGTTGCGGAATTTATTGTCTTCCGACCAGATGCCTTCCATCTCTTTTCCTGAATACCGTTTTAGCATTTTTCCTCCTTGTTGTTGGCTTTATAGCCTGTTTAGATTGTCAAAGCTACTAATAAATTAGACTCCTAAATCAGAGTCTAATTTATTCGTAAATATTATAATAAAGCACAGGGTAAAGTCAAGACAAGCTTTTTGAATGAAGTAATCAATAGTTTCAACACGAAGCCGAATGTCGGACTGCCGCTGGGCAATTTGACTTCGCAACTTTTTGTGAACGTCTATATGAACAAATTCGATCAATTCATGAAATATAGGCTGAAAGCTAAATATTATATCCGCTATGCTGACGATTTCGTAATATTTTCGAAAAATAATATTGAAATGCTTGACTAATTTAGATAAATAAGATAAAGTATTTTATATTTATTAATAATAAATTATGTTAACAATCAGACTTTCAAGAATTGGAAAAAAGAAAAAGCCGCTTTATCGGCTAATAATTTCTGAAAAAGCAAAAGATCCATGGGGGAAGGCCATGGAAATTTTAGGTATTTATGATCCTTATACTAAAGAGCTTAAACCCAAAGCCGATAGAATTAAATATTGGCTAAGCAAGGGCGCGCAAATGTCGCCTACTGTAAATAATCTTTTAATTAGCAAAGAAGTAATTCAAGGGCAAAAAGCAAAAGCAAGTAAGGCCGGAACAAAAAAGAAGAAAGAAAAAAAGAAAGTGTAAAAAATTGACAGATTTAATATTTATGCTATAATATTAATGTCGAACTTTAAAATAAAAGTTTTTAATTAATTTAAGAAATAGATCTTTCGGATTTGATAGAAAAATATATCAATTTGAAAGGAAAAAAACTATGGTAGAAAAAGACAAAGAATTTTTAGAATTAGTGGTCAAGTCTATCGTCGCCAACCCTAAGGATGTGACCGTAGAAAGAACCATTGATGAAAGAGGCGTACTCTTAACGCTAAAAACCAATCCGGCTGACATGGGCTATGTAATCGGCCGCAAAGGGCAGACAGCTCAAGCCATAAGAATTTTATTAAAGATCGTCGGCGCCCAAAATAACGCCCGCGTAAATTTAAAAATTTACGAACCGGAAGGCGATCGCAGAAATTACAGATCAAGCGATAACGAAATTGATACTTCATCTGTAGATGATTTAAAAATCTAAAATAAATCAAATATAACCGCTGTAAAGGCGGAGCAGGCAAAAAACCACAAAATAGTAAGTGGTTTTTTGCTTTTAAGAGCTATTTTTATGTTTGAATTAATGGTAAAATATAATTAATTTTATGCAATTCCGAATAATTACTATTTTCCCGAATATTTTTAATTCTTATTTTACAGAGGGTATTTTAGGCCGCGCTCGAAAAATGAAAAAAATAAAAATTAAGATTTATAATCTGCGCGATTGGGCTTTAAATAAGCATAAGACTGTGGACGATACGCCTTACGGCGGCGGCGCTGGAATGATTATGAAGGCGGATATAATTTATAAGGCTATCCAAAAAATAAAATCCGAAATAAGAAGTTTAAAACTAATTAAAAATTCAAAAGTAATCCTTCTTTCGGCCAGAGGTAAAAAATGGAATCAGCAATTGGCAAAAAAATACGCTGAATTGGATAATATAATTTTTGTCTGCGGCCGCTATGAGGGCGTAGACGAGAGAGTAAAAGAATTTATTGACGAAGAGATTTCTATCGGCAATTATGTTTTGACCGGAGGCGAAATCGGCGCTATGGCTATTATTGATTCAATAACCCGCCTTCTTCCCGGAGTCTTAGGAAATACGGAAAGCCTTAAAAGCGAATCCCATTCCGTTCCGGGCATTTTAGAATATCCTCAATACACCCGGCCGGAAGTTATTAGTTGCCGGGGGAAAAAATTAAGAGTTCCTAAAATTCTTCTTTCCGGAAACCATTCCGAAATAGATAAATGGAGAGAGAAAAGAAAAAAATTGGAGAAAAAATAATTTTAAGTTATAATAAGATAAATAGTATTTTAAATTTAAACCAAGATTAAATGAAAAAAAAATTATTAAATTCATCCTTTCTTTTTGTTTTTTTCTCGCTTTTTTTGCTTTGCAATCAGAGCGCTTTGGCGAGCGTGAAAAAAAATGTCGGCGGCCTAGAATCAGAGCCGCCGCAATGGACGGAATTTTCTAATTTATTAAATAATTCCGGTTTTGAAACAGCCGGAACGTGGGAAACAGGCTATGGCTGCTCTTTCAGCACTGAAAGAGCTTACAGCGGCGGTCGCTCGCTAAAATGCAGCGGCTCGTCATTCAGCAGCAATCACCAGCCCCATGTCCAGATTAACGCCATAGGGCAAAGAATAAGGGGCTGGGTTTTTCCGGCTACCGGCGCCACCGGCACTATTTCAATTTTAATTTTCAATACTTCCCGGCAGACTACGGCCAGCGGCGGAGTTAATTTAGCAGTCGGAAAAGATATTATTGCTAATCGATGGAATGAATTTTCAATTCAAGAAGGAAGTTATCTTAATTCCGGCTTGAAAAATGACAATTTTCAATTTAGAATCGTGGCCCGTTCCGGCGTTTCCGGAAATTTTTATTTTGACAACCTGGAATTTATGCCTCTTGTTCCGCTGGTAAGGACTTGGGTAAAATATCCTAATTTCAGAGGATATATTTGGAGCGATAAAAGCCAGATTATTTCAGGAGCAGTTGAAGCAAGCGCGCCAGAAGGAGAAAATATTAGCAATTATAAAGCTGTCCTCTCTTATTATAAAGTTATGGGCGGAGCAAGCGACCAGCTTGTCGGCGGCGAAGAAATACTATCGTTTAATCAAGGAAAGGCGGATTTTTATTTTGACGCGTCTTCATTTTTAAATGATGACGAGATTTTAATTAAAACTTCTTTAAAAAGAAAAAGTGATAATCAAGAAATAGCTAATTTTCCGGACTGGAGAGTTGTTAAAAAGAGCGCTTCTGCCAGAAATTCCTTTTCCGTATATATTGATAGCGACAACAAATTGGTCAAAAATGGAGCTAAACGTTTTTTATACGGAGTTTATGATCGTTTTAGCGGCGCCAGATGCTCCGGCTGTCTTTGGAACAATAAAAATTCTTATATAAATAACATAAACGGTTTTAATAATCTTAAAACAATAGAAAATTACGAAGATACGCGCGCTAATGCGGTTATTTATTTCAGCCCCATGTCCGGCGGGAATCCCGGATTCAATACTTCAACTTCCGACCCTGATAATCCGGCTACGCGAAGCGCGGCTTTGGATAATATCACTCCTTGGGCCGATGTTTTAAATGATTACGGCGCCGGCCATTTCCATATTGTGCATGAATACCATACGGGAAAGGCGTATAAGCCGTTCTGGACGGTTGGCTTAACCGAAAGCCAGATGTGGAAAGTAATTTCAACCTATATTGATTCGCCAGGATTTTGGGGCTACTATACTTCTGACGAGCCGGATTTAAACGACCAGAGAACAACCCAGAAAGAGGGCTGGGATATTTATAATGCTTTAAGAGAAAACGATAACGATCATCCTGCTTTTGCGGTTATGTACGGCTCTGGGGCCGGCAGCAGATGGAGAAACTTAGTTGATATGATCGGAATAGATCCTTATCCTATAGGCAGAGGCGTTCTGCCGACTGATTATTTATATGGCGATACGACCGGGCCGTTTATGGGGCAGGTGAAGCAATATGTAAAAGAATTAAACGATCAGGTTTACGGAAGCCGGCCGGTAATAGCCGTTTTGCAATTATTCAAGCAGACTAGCCAGAGCCATTTTCCGACAAAAGACGAAATGAGGCAGATGGCTTGGCGGTCAATTATAGAAGGGGCGGACGGAATCCTTTGGTGGGGCTTTGTCAGCTCGAGCGGAATGGAAGGAGCTTGGTATGGCGCCGGCAATCACGACGCTTATTTCGACTATCAGACCGTATCTTCCGAAATTATGGATTTAGAGCCGGTTATTTTAACGGAAAATAAGAATAATTTTGTTGTCTGCAATAATTCCAATATAGATTATATCGTCAAGGAACGGGGTGAAAGCTTGTATATTATCGCTTCTAATAATAAAGACAGTAATGAAAACGGAGCGGTTTTTAGCATATCCGGCGCCAAGCAGGCCGCAGAGACAATCGCTTTATATGAACAAAGAAGTTTAAATTTGCGAAATAATTCGTTTTCGGATAATTTTTCTCCTTATGGAGTGCATGTTTATAAAATAAGCTTGCAGGCGCCGGGAGACAATCCGCCATCCTCAGGAAGCGATGGCGGCGGCTCTAATTCAACTTCTACCCCTAATTTCAATTCCACTTCTACCTGCGCCAGCTGGACCTATGGCGGATGGGGAGCTTGCGTTAACAGCTTACAATCAAGAAATATTATTTCCGCCAGTCCGGCTAATTGTTCCGGAGGCAACCCAGAATTAACAAGAAGCTGTTCGACAAATTCCCAAAATAATAATTCCACTTCAACGGATAATGCAATTAACAATAATAATCCTAATAGCGGGAATTTAAATTTAGCAGGCAATGATTATGATAAGGACGGATTAAGAAATGATTTAGAAAATGCTTTAGGCACGAATCCCCGCCTGGCCGATTCGGATCGGGACGGCTACTCTGACCGGACAGAATTAATTAATGGCTATAATCCGCTCGGCAAAGGCCGGTTATTGTTTGATGAGAAATTTACCAGGAAACATCTGGGAAAAATATTTTTGCAAATTGAGCAAAGAGGGCAGGCCTGGTATATTAATCCGCGCACTTTGCGGCGCCGCTATTTAGGCCAGCCAGCAGACGCCTATAAATTAATGCGCCAAGTCGGCTTGGGCGCAAGGCATTCTTTTATTACTAAGACTAAAAAATACCCCGAACGCCTCCTTGGCCGGATTCTTATAGACGTTGAGGATCGCGGCAAAGCGTATTATATCAGCCCTCGCGATCGCCAAGCTCATTATCTTGGCTCGGCCGCCAATGCCTTAGCTATTATTAAAAAAACAGCTTACGGCGTCCGCACCCGCGATTTGAATAAAATTAAAGTTGAGGTGGAATAAATTTTTTCCCTTGCCAAAACAATAATTTCTGCTAAGATATTTTTATTGCTTTTAAATTTTTATGAGAAGGAGGAGATTATGCCTGAATTTCCAAAGAAGCGGCCGGTAGAGGTTAAGGTTGCTTATTCGGACGGAAGCGAGATTAATTTTTTAATCGAAGGCGCGGCTAATGCCGATAGAAAATTTAAAATAGCCGCGCTTATTAAAGAAGTTGAAGAAGAAGCAGAATTATTGCGCCGCAGATTCGCGCAAAGAACTGGTAAACATTAAAATTCAAGGGGGTAAGTAAAAAGGGAGAAAAATAGCTAATATAAGCTAAAAATAAAAAAATAAATTCGTCATCCGTTGACGGATTTTTTATTTTATGCTATTATAAAAAGTTAAACAAGGTCGGTTTTTTGCTTTTTTTAAAGGAATTTAAGGTTATTAAACCTTATTAATATAAAGAAGAAAAGTATAAAAAGTCCGGCTTTGTCGGACCTTGAAAATTGAATAAATCCTATATGAATACGGGATAGTAAGGTAAGGAGGATAGAAAATGGAATGTTTGTTATGTAAAAAAGAAATCCCGGACGGGGAGAAAGAATGTCCGGGCTGTGGCTGGTCGGTTGATCTGAAGCTCGGCGTGGCCATACGGAAGTGCGGCCACTGTAAGGGCAAGGGAGAATGCCGGGCCGTAAAAACAACCGGCAAGACATTTAAAAAAATCCATTCCTGCGAGTATTGCGTAAAAAAAGCAGGAGTGAAGATGGATTCGCTTTTCCCGATAGTACCCTGCGGGCACTGCGAGGGCAAGGGGTATAATGCCCAGGACCTAAAAGTCCAAGCGCCCAAGGGCGAAGGAAAAAAACAGCAAGGACAAGGAGGTAAACAAAATGGCAGAAGGTAAGAAAAAAGATAAAGGCGGAAATCCGGGCGAAGGAAGAGGAAAATCAGACGGCGGGTTTTTCAAAAAGATTTTTGGCCGGCTTATGGAATCAGCCGGGTCGCAGGCAATAAGCGACTGGACCAGGCCGTTTATAGAAAAGATTCCAATCGGAATTATTCAAGCACTGGGTAGGATACAGGTTCAAAAAGTTCTTCCCTATATTTCTATCGCCATAACCTCGGCCCTTCCCAAGGGGCGCCTTTGGTCGGATAAGCTCGGAGATTTTATGAACGAGTTTACGGCCGAGTTACGGCAAAGGATCAACATAATTGTCGGCGGAGAAGAGCCGGCAGAAGATGGCAAGGTAAAAATCGACAAAAAAGCCGTCATCGGCGCAGTCAAAACCATTTTTAAGGTTTTATTCGCGCCCGAACTGGCCGAAAATCTGGAAAAAAATCTGGCTACGCTGGATAGGATTATGACTGGCCGGCCGGACAAGGAGCAGGCGGTAATTTACGACATCCTCGGCTCAATGTCCGAGCGCGAGCTGGTTATTTTCTTTGACCAAATGTCGGATGCAACTGCTGACCAGCTGAATATTTTCTTCAAGCGGTTTTTGCCGGTTGAAGAAAAAAAGAAAGACGAAAAGACCTTCAAACAGATCGTGAAAGAACTGAAAAGAGACATCCACGAGTTCAGTAAAGGTTCCAGCGCTCTTAAGGAGCTTGGCCAGGAGGTTTGGGAAGAAATCCTGGGGCCGATCTGGAAGACAGTGGACGGCTGGTTTGCGGAGGGAACAGTTATTCGCAACCAAGTCTGTGCGTTCCGCCAAAAAACAACCTCTTTCCGTGAGCGCGTAAGAGAGTTCAGGGAAAGACAAAGAAACGGATAAATTAAGGAGGATAATAATGAACATTCTTGATTGTATAGGAGAATTTTTTGCCGCTATTTGGGAAATTTTAGCAGGCGGCTGGGATTTTGTAGTCGGCGCCACATGGGACAACGCCAGAATAAGGCGTTTTATCGCTGGTGCGTTTATCAGTCTTTTGATCTGCATGCTGATGATAGGCCTTGGGTTTTTATTTAAACTCAAGGTTTTGATTGTCATTGCCTCGGCCCTGGCCGCGATTATCGCTTTTGCGATGGGTAAGGCTCTGCGGACAGCAGTCAAAGCTTCTATAGAGCTCGTCAAGCTCGGGGAAAGCGCGACTAAGGCCACGCTCTGCCGAATCGCCAATATCAAGATTATTGGCAAGGTAGTTGATCCGTTGACTGATGTGGGTGAATGGACGGCGACCGAACTGTCTAAGGCCCTACAGTCAACGCTCACGGGGATAAAAAACAGTTTATCGTTTGCCGTAACGATTGCGATGACGCTTGCTTTTATTGGAGCGTTTACGGCGATAAGGGGAGTGGGATACTATTCCCTGGAAAACCTCATGGTCCTCGGACTTTCAGCCGTCTTTGTTTCCATGTTTTCGGTTTACGCTTCCTGGAAGATAAAGACGTTCGGCTATGTCCTATATATTTCCTGGATATATCTCTTTATCGGATGGTATGTAATTCCGATTCAGGTCCAGGGAACCATGGATTGGATTGAGGGCAAAACAATCCATGGCGCGCTCATGACAACGAGCGCCAATCAGGCTGGCAAGCTGATTGCCGTGCCGGCAAAAACGCCTTTATATATTGAGAGGCGAGGAGAGTTTGTTTTTACCGGTAAAACTGGCGACCAAATAATTAATGCCAGGGTTATCGGCAGAAATAACGATCCGGAAAGCAAGGAGCCGATGTATGAGGCCAAGTTTCCGGTTGACGGTTTTAACAATCTTTATGTCGGAGGGAAAACTTTCTTCGTTCCGGCAAGCATGGTAGAACCGGTACAAAAAGTAGCCCAAGAAAAGGAAATAAGTGGGACGAAAGAAGAAGTTGTTCATTTTCGTCCTGGTAAACCAGTATTTACAAAAATTATTGCTTATCCAGGCGATACAATTCAGTTTATTAATCCTACTGCTCCATTTAAAGTGCCTGGGGTAACCGACTTTCATCTCATCACTAAGACGACAAACCATACATCAGAAGGATTTGGAAGTATTGTCGCTTATGGTGATGAACAGGAAGGATTTGTTCTGATTAGAGTAAAAAAAAACAGAAGAGGAGGTGATATATAATTTATGAGTTCTTAACTAAATAGTTTAGAGCTTATTGTAAACAAGGGGTAGTCATAGATTGCCCCTTGATTTTTTTTAAAATTATACTAATATTTATATCACAAAGTTCATTTGACAAATCGAGGTGGTAAGGCTTACCCCCTCTTAAATCTTCCTTTTAACAAAAAGGTGGCAAAATAGAAGCTCCTTATTAAGGAGGATAAATAGAAATAGAATTAAAAAGGAGGAGTAAATGAAAACAAAAGCGTTTTGTATTATTGTATTAGCCGGTTTATTATTGATGTTTTCCATTAATTCCATGGCTGGCGGCCAAAGTCCGGCGGAACGGGCAAAGGATTTAATGGAGGAAGGATTTTATCGCGACGCGATTGATGTCCTTGAGCCGGAAGTTAAGAAATGGCCGAAAGATAGGAATATTCATCTTATCTTAGGTATATGTTATCTGAACACCGGTAAGTACAATTTGGCGGCTGAAAGATTTCGGAGCGCGGCCAAAGACGAAAAATTCAAAGGGAAAATAGCGAAAGAGTGTCAAAAAGAGATCTCAAAGCTATTAAGAAAAGGAAAACTTGAAGAGGCCGATTTTTTATTTGGAGTCGCATATGAATACAATCCAAAAATTCAATATGCAATCGCCGAAGAGTATAAAAACGCAGGACTTGTCTATTTAAATACAGGCAAGCTTGAAGAGGCCGAAAAATTATTAAGCCGCGCTTTAATGAGCAATCCGCAATTAGGAGAAAAGGTCGCGGTAGAATATTTAAAAGCAGGGCAGAATTATCTCGATTATCAGCCCGAAGCGGCAGAAAAAGTTTTTTTAGCGGCCGCGTCCTTCAGTCCGGCTCTTAGCGAAAAAATCTGCGATATTTATTTTGAAAAAGGCAAGGAGGGAGCGAATAAAGCCGATTTTGAGTTTCTTGAGAAGGCACAAAGATACTGTGATAAACATGAGCAGGAAATTGTTAAAATAATAAGCGAGAAACTTCCACAAACTGCTACGGCTAAGCTTGTTTATTTTGAACCAGGAAAAATTAACGAAACAAATTTGGTAGCCAAGAGAGGAGATACCATTTTATTTTTATATCCTACAGCTTCTTTTAGGGTGCCAGGGGAGGACAGGGATCATACTATTAATCAATCTATTGCACATACATCAAAGGGCGAAGGGCAGGTTGTTATTTTTGGTGATGAAAGGGCAGGCTGGGTGTATATACAAATAAAAGCCAAATAAATCAATATAAGTGGTAGAATTATTTCTACCACTTTTATTTTTATTAAAAAGTATTATAATTAAATTATCCCCACTTTATTATAAATATTATAAATTTATGGCAAAAAATTTTCTTTTTTTTAATGCAATACTATTTTTTACTCTTTTACTATTTGTTTTTTGCCCGAATTATTTATTAGCAGAAGAAAAAGCAGAAGAAACTCAAGTTAGACCACAAACAGCTACAAGCCCACAGAATGATGAAAAAACCTCATCAGTCACCCTCCCTAACCCCCTCGAAAAAGACGAAGTTTTATCCCCCCAAGTTCTTATTGGTAAAATTATCGACAAAGTCCTTGGCGTTGTCGGTTCTTTGGCCTTGCTTATGTTTATCTACGGCGGATTCACTTGGATGCTGGCGGGCGGGAACGCTGAAGCTGTAACAAAGGGAAAAAATATTTTAATTTGGGCGACAATCGGGCTGATTGTTATTTTTTCGTCATACGCGCTGGTGAAATTTGTGTTTAGTGGAATAGGCGCTACCTAATTAAATTACGAAAGCGATTTATTTATTTTTATAAAATAAGGATAAAGCATTGTTTTATTCTTACAATTAGTGGCGCGCGGCGCGGGTTGGCGTAATTTATTTTTATGCAGGCAGGAGGAAAAAAATTTTTTAAGAAAGCGACGCTATTTTTTATAGCGTTTTTAATTTTTCAGACAGTTTTTCCGCCCGCGCTTTATTTTTCCGCTCGGGCCGAAGGAGTTTCTGTTGTTATTAATGAAATCGCTTGGAGCGGAACTTCGGCTAGCGCTAACGACGAATGGATTGAACTCTTCAATAATACCAGCCAAGAGATAGATCTAACCGGCTGGATTTTAGCCGCCAGCGACGGCCAGCCCGAAATCAGCTTAATCGGAAAGATAGCCGGTCAGGGCTATTTTTTATTGGAAAGAACGAGCGATAATACGATCAGCGATCTGGCGGCTGATCAGATTTATACTGGCGCGCTTTCCAACAGCGGCGAAAAACTGGAACTGAAAAATTCTAATGGCGAGCTGGTTGATAGCGTTGATTGTTCGGCCGGCTGGTTTGCCGGTGATAATGCGACCAAGGCGAGCATGGAAAAGAAAAGGCCGGCAGAAAAGGGCGGGCAGGACAATTGGGCTAGTAATAATGGAAATATTATTAATAATAAAGATGCTAATAACAATAGCTTGATGGCTACGCCAAAAGCGGAAAATAGCGTTTATGAAAGCAGTTCAGGCCAGCCGATAGAGCCGCCGGCAAGCGGGCAAGGCCAAACCGGCTCTTCTGTTCCGCCGGATGCGATAATAAAAAATAATACTTCGTTTAAGCTGGGCGATATTATTATTAACGAGCTAGTTGCTGATCCGGGCGACGGCGAAGAAGAATGGATTGAATTATGGAATGGGGCTGGCGCGGAAATCAATTTAACCGGCTGGACAATAGAAGAAGGAAGCGGATCCAAGACGAAGCTGGATGGCAAGATCGGCGCGGGCGGGCAAGAAAAATATAAAATTATTTCTAAACCCAAGGGAAATTTAAATAATGCCGGCGACATAATTATTTTAAGAGATCCGCAAGGCGTTTTAATTGATAAAGTCGCTTATGGCGATTGGAACGACGGCCAGCCGGAAGATAACGCGCCGGCCGCCTCTGATCCGGCGAGCCTAGCGCGGAAATTCGACGGATACAATACTTATAATAATGGTAATGATTTTATAAAAACTCTGACTCCGACCAAGGGGGCGGCGAATATTATTACCACCGCGGACGAGGAGGCGGCTAATACGGGGGAAAAAAATTATGAATATAGCGGCGATATAATTATAAACGAAATTTTTCCCAATCCCGAGGGGCTGGATACGAATAATGAATTTATTGAAATTTTTAATAAAGGCGGCAAGGACGTAAATCTGCTTGGCTGGGTTTTAGAAAATGAAAACGGAAAAAAATTTATAATAAGCACTTCTACTGTTATTAAGGCGAAAAATTATTTTGTTGTTTATCGGAAAGAAAGCAAGATTATCCTTAATAATGCAAACGATTCAGTAAAGCTGTACGAACCGTTAAAAGAAAAATATAAGGAAAAAATAAAATATAAAGCCGCGAAGGAAAATTTTAGCTTTAGCCGGGAAAATAGCTCCGACTCTTGGCAATGGACCGAAATAATTACCGCCGGCGCAGAAAATAAAATAAAAACTGAAAATCATCCGCCGGTAGCTGATTTTTATTGTCCGGAAAAGTTGCTGACAGGAATGCCTTTTATTTTTGACGCTTCCGACGCGGTTGATGAGGACGATGACAGTTTAAAATTTAAATGGGATTTCGGCGACGGAATAAAAAGCGATTTAGAGACGCCCGAGCATACTTATTTAAAGCAAGGAAATTTTACGGTTAAATTAAGCATAAGCGACGGGCGAACAGAAACAAAAAAAGAAAGAATTATAAAAGTCGTCGGCTTCGCGGACGAAGAAATTGAAGCAATAACAGAGGAGAATAAAAATACGATTATAATTAATGAAATCCTGCCCAGTCCGGTTGGCGCGGATGAGGAAGGAGAATGGATTGAATTTTTTAATCTTGGCAATAAAGAAGTTAATTTAAACAGCTGGCAGGTTGAAAATGGGGCGAAGAGCTATATTTTTAAGAAAAATAAATCTTTAAAGCCGGGCGGCTATTATGTTTTAAAAAGGCCGGAAAGCGGCTTGGCTTTAAAAAATTCCGGCGGCTATCTGGCGCTATTCGACGGCGCGGCCAATCTGCTTGCCGAACTTAATTATCCAAGCGCGAAAGAAGGATTTTCTTACGGCCGCGACCGTTATGGAAAATGGCTCTGGACCAACATTTTAACTCCGGGCAAAGAAAATATTTTTACCAGCGGCGCCGGAGCCAATGCTTCTTTAAAATCTGTGAAGCTGGCGGCAAAAGGAAAGAAGATCAGCCGCATCTCGAGCTTTGCGGCGCCGATCAAGACGACTTTAGAAGAAGTAAAAAATTTAGATATCGGCGATATTGTTAATTTAAAAGGCACAGTCGCAGTTCTTCCGGGAATATTCGGCGTCCAATATTTTTATATTGTCGGCTCGCCGGCTCTGCAGATTTATAATTATAAAAAAGATTTTCCAGCTCTGGCGATTGGCGATTATATTGAAATAAGCGGGGAGCTTTCAGAAAGCTCGGGAGAATTAAGATTAAAAACAAAGGAAGCTGGCAATATAAAATTAATTGAGCGCAAAGAAGCTCCTCGACCAGAGGAAACGACTTGCGAAAAAATCGGGGAAGAAGCGGTTTGGCGGCTGGTAAAAATCGCAGGCGAAGTAACCGGCAAAAAGGGATCGGAGGTTTATTTAGACGACGGCGAGAGCGAAGCTGTTCTTTATTTAAAAAGAGGTTCCGGGCTTAAGGCGAGCATGTTTTCCGAGGGCGATAAAATAAAAGTCGCGGGTCTGGCGGTTAATACAAAAAACGGGCCTCGCATCTTGCCGCGCTCCAGAGAAGATATTGAAAAAATAAACGCGGCTGAAGAAATATTGGGAGAAATGGCCGCCACAAGCACCTGGGTCTTGGCGGCTCGCGATCGGAAAATTGAATTATTAAAATATTTACTGGTGCTTTCCGGAGGAATTATAATAGTTTTAATCGGCTGGTTTATTAAATTAAGAAAGAAATCGTAGAAATATGACAGTTTTCTGTTCCTGCGGATAGGGTTTAGCATGTTATTTTAATTTGCTTTTTTAACTTTAGATAATATATTTTTTAAAGATACTTTAATAACCGATTAAGGGGGGCAAGATGAATAGATTAGGATATTTTTACTTTTTTTATTTTTTCTGTTTATGGCGCTTGCCACAAAAAATCCGGCAATATTAAAAGAGGTGGAAGGCGTCTTGGAAAAAATTTTTCGAGGATTGCAATCTATGGTTATTTTATAGAACAGGCTCCTTGGCGTTAATCAAGGGGTCTTTTTTTATTTATTTTATAGTGCTATAATTATTATAGATTAATTAATCGGCCGGCAATTAATTTATAGGCATTTTTTATTGTTTTTTACGGCCAGAAACAGATTAATCAGTTAACTAATCAATTAAAAAAAATGCGCAGGCGCAGATTTTTAAGAAGAAAAACCAATCCTCTTGATTATATTTCTTTTTCAGATTTTGATTTAGATCCCCAAATTAAGCGGGGTATTTTTATTATTTTCATTTTAGCTGTTGGCGCCGTGAGTTTATTAAGCTTATTTGATCTGGCCGGAATAGTCGGGGTTTATTTGGCTAAGTGGCTTAGCTTTCTTTTCGGCTACGGCCGCTGGGCTTTTTCCCTATTCCTGCTTTTATTCGGCTTTATGCTTTATAAAGAAAAAAGCCAAGGGGCTAATTATTTCGGCTTATTTTTATTTTTTATTTCTTTGGAAACTATTTTTCATTTTTTTCTAGCTGAAAAGGAATGGCAGAGCGCTGCCGAAGAAGGATTAGGCGGCGGCTATCTTGGTTTTTATTTAGCAACTATTTTTGTTAAATTATTGGGATTTTGGGGCGGATTGATAATAATTTTTGCTCTTGTCCTTGCCTCTTTAATGTTAATTTTCAACGCTTCGCTTTCCAATTTAATCGGCCGGGAAAGCTGGCCTGCCAAGCTGCTCCTGCATCCGTTTAAATTTTTATTTAATAAAATTTTTAACGGCGAAGAAAAAGAAGAAGAGCTTGAGGAAGAGCCTGAAGAAGACTTTATTGAAGATTCAGAAAATAAGGAATATGATTTTTTAGAAGCTGAAGAAGAAGAGAATTTCAGCCCGGAATTTAAAGAAAAAAAATTAAGGAAAGCGCAGGCGAAAAAGATTATTGAACCCGAAGACCGCGGCTGGAAGAAAAGCAATATAAAAATTGATCTGCCGCTGGATCTTTTAGCCGACAAGGGCGGCAAGCCGACTAGCGGCAATATTAAAAACAATATAGATATTATAAAAAGAACTTTAGAAAATTTCGGCATTCCGGTTGAGATGGGCGAAGTAAGCGTCGGGCCGACCGTAACTCAATATACATTCAAGCCGGCCGAAGGGATAAAGCTTTCCCGGATTACAGCCTTAAGCAATGACTTAGCCCTTGCTTTAGCCGCGCACCCTATCCGCATTGAAGCTCCGATTCCGGGAAAATCATTAGTCGGCATAGAGGTCCCTAATCAAATAAAGGCAATTGTCGGGCTTAAGGAAATTCTTTCCGATAAGCAGTTTAAAGAAAGAAAAAATAATTTGATGATTGCTTTAGGAAAAGACGTGGCCGGCAACGCCTGGATATACGATCTATCAAGAATGCCTCATATTTTAGTCGCTGGAGCCACTAATTCCGGAAAATCAGTCTGCCTTAATTCTATTGTTTTAAGCTTGCTTTACCAAAATAATCCTGACGATTTAAAATTTATAATGGTTGATCCGAAAAGGGTTGAGCTGCCGGTTTATAACGGCTTGCCGCATTTATTAACTCCCGTTATCACCGAAGTCGGCAAAACCGTTAACGCCTTGAAATGGTGCCTTAATGAAATGGATAAGCGCTTTGAGCTTTTATCGCAGAAAGGAAAAAGAAATATCCAAGGATATAACGCCGGCCTAAAGAATGGAGACGATAAAATGCCGTGCATTGTTTTTATTATTGATGAATTAGCCGATTTGATGGTGGCGGCGGCGCGCGATGTTGAGCCCGGAATTATCCGTCTGGCACAAATGGCGCGGGCGGTTGGCATTTATTTGATTTTAGCGACTCAAAGGCCAAGCGTTGACGTGATAACTGGCTTAATCAAAGCTAATACGCCGGCGCGCATCGCTTTTTCAGTAGCTTCAGGCGTTGATTCGCGAACTATCATAGATTCTTTGGGCGCGGAAAAATTGCTGGGACGCGGAGATATGCTTTTTACCACAGCTGAACTTTCCAAGCCAAAAAGACTGCAAGGCGCGTTCGTGGGCGATGAAGAAATAAAAAGAGTCATCGGCTATATAAAAGAGAGAAGCGCCGGTCCGAATTATATAGAAGGCGTTACTGATAAGCAGAAGGTGCACGGTATTGCCGGAGTGGGCCTGAACGGAACAACCAGCGACAGCGGAGACGGAGATGAAGACGAGCTTTTGGAAGAGGCGAAAGAACTGATTATAAATTCAGGCAAGGCGTCGGCTTCTTATCTGCAAAGAAAATTAAGCATCGGCTATGCCAGGGCCGCCCGGCTTTTGGACTTATTGGAAGAAGCGGGCGTTATTGGCCCGGTAGACGGAGCTAAGCGCAGAGAAATCTTGATTACGAAAGAGCAATATGATAATATAATAAATCAGGGCGTTAGCGGCGTAAAACTGCATAAACAGGAAGAATTTGAAGAACCGGATGAATTTCTTTCCCCGATTTCTTCTGAATCAGAAAACAACGCAGAAGACGATGAAAGCGAAGAAAAAAATAAAGAAAGCGACGACGAAGACGACGGCGGAAAATATTTTTTAAGATAAAAACAAGGGTTAATATTTATTTATATAATTTTTAAAAGTATGTTTAAAATGTTTAAAGAAAAAGAGCAGAAAGAAGAGCCAATAATAGATTGGGAAAAGATAGAGAAGGAAATAAAAATGATTACGTCCGAGGAATTTAAAGCTTATAAAGACAAGGCAGAGATTCTTTATGTGGGCGATATAAGAACTATAAATGAAGATTTAAGCAGGGCAAAAGAAAATATTAATTTAGAGCATGCCAATGAAGTTTTACAAGAAGCTGAAAAAGCAAAAAAACAGGGGAAAGAAATTATTGTGGTCGGAGATGAAAAAACCGGCTATGAAACTTATATTGTAAGCAGAAATTAAATAGTAATTTTTTAAGCCAAACTTTGCGTTTTGCGTTTAATTATATGCATATAACCTATTTGGGCCATTCTTGCTTTAAAATACAAGATAAAACCGGTTCGGAGGCCGTCACAATTATAACCGATCCTTTTAACAAGGAAGTCGGCTTGCCTGTGCCTCACTGCGAGGCCGATATTGTGACTGTAAGCCATAATCATTCCGACCATAATAATATAGGAGCTGTCCGAGGCAAGCCGTCTGTTTTAGACACGGCCGGAGAATATGATATAAAAGGAGTATCAATTATTGGCACAGATTCTTATCATGACGAGAAGCAAGGGCAGAACAAAGGCAAAAATATTATTTTTAGAATAATAATGGATGAGATAAGCATTGTCCATTTGGGCGACTTAGGCCATATTTTAGATGCTAAACAATTAGAAAAATTACAGGGGACAGATATATTATTAGTGCCGGTTGGAGGAAAATATACTTTAGACGCCGAGAGAGCGGCGGAAGTTGTTTCCCAAATCGAGCCGAGAATCGTTATCCCTATGCATTATAAATCCGGATCTTCAAGAATGGACGTAGACGGAGTTGAAAAATTTATCAAGGAAATAGGATTGCCGGCAAGAAACGAGGAAAAGCTGAAAATAAACAAAAAAGATCTGCCGCAGGAAGATATGGAGTTGGTGATTTTGGGCATTGGTTAAAAATAGTTTTTGTATGGACAAAAAAGCCAGCCGCAAGAAGCTTAATAAAAAGCCAGCGGCTTCTGAAAAGCAAAAAAAAAATTTAGAAACAGAAGAATTAATACTGCGCCAAAATAAAGAAGGAGAAAAAAGGCAGTTAATTGTTTATGGCGGCGCGGCTTTTTTTACGATTTTAATCGCAATAGTTTGGATTTTAAATATAAAAACAGTTTTTATCCAGCCGCCGGCTGATAAAAAAAACGAAAAAGAGGTTGATTGGGATAAAATTTCTTCGGAATTATCTAAGACCATGAGAGAATTAAAGAAAGGGGTAAATGAATTAAAGGAAGCAAGCCAGCAGGCCCCGGTTAAAAAATTGGAAGAAAAGCCGGCCTTAAGCCAGGAAGAAATTAAAGAGCTTAAAAATAAATTAGAAAATAATAATAGCTCCAATACACCAATAAATGCGAATTAATTGATATGAAAAAAAGCAAAAATATAAAAAAGACAAAAAAAGAAAAGCTGAAAATTAAAAAATTAGCGATTATTAAACCGGCGAAAAAAAGCGCGCCAGTAAAGAAAAAAATTGCTTTGTCCAAAAAGCTAAAAATTGGAAAAATACAGGAAGCCCCCAAGCCGGAAGTTAAAGAAGAAATAATTAAAAAAGCGGAAGCGGTTATTGAAAAAAAAGTTGAAGAAAAAGTTGAAAAAATAAAAAGCCAGATAGTAGACGCTAAGACAAAAACCAGATTCGGCCTGGTTGAGCCGCGGCCGATCGTGAAAGAGATGCGCAAGTCGTACTTGGATTATGCTATGAGCGTTATCGTCGGACGCGCCTTGCCGGATGTCCGCGACGGCTTAAAGCCGGTGCACCGCAGAATTTTATACGCCATGTGGAATATCGGCCTTAAGGCCGGCGCCAGATTTAGAAAGTCGGCGACGGTCGTCGGAGAAGTTTTAGGAAAATACCATCCGCACGGCGATGTTGCGGTTTATGATTCTTTAGTGCGCATGGCGCAGGATTTCAATATGCGCCTGCCTTTAATACACGGTCAGGGAAATTTCGGATCGATGGACGGCGACCGGGCCGCGGCTATGCGCTATACGGAAGCTAAGCTAGCCGCAATCGCCGAAGAGCTTTTATTTGATATTGATAAAAATACCATTGATTTTCTTCCCAATTTTGACGGCTCCCAGAAAGAGCCGCAGGTTTTGCCGGCTAAATTGCCTAATCTTTTATTAAACGGATCAATGGGCATTGCCGTGGGAATGGCAACTAACATCCCGCCCCACAATCTAAAAGAAATTATCAGCGCGACAAACGCTTTAATTGATAGTCCAACAATAACGATAGAAGAGCTGGCCGGCCATATAAAAGGGCCTGATTTTCCGACCGGCGGAATTATTTATAACCACAAAGATATTTTGCAGGCGTATGCCACCGGCCGGGGAGGAATTGTTATGCGCGGCCGGGCCGAAATTGTCGAGAATAAAAACGGCGCCTTCCAGATAATTATTTCCGAAATCCCTTATCAAGTCAATAAATCAACTTTAGTTGAAAAAATCGCGGAATTAGTCAAGGATAAAAAACTGGAAGGCATAAAAGATTTGCGCGATGAATCGGATAAGGATGGCGTGCGCGTTGTTGTTGATTTAAAAAAAGACGCTTATCCGAAAAAGATTTTAAACAGCTTATATAAAATGACCCAGCTGCAGGAAACATTCCATGTTAATATGCTCGCCTTGATCGACGGCCTGCAGCCCAAAGTCCTGAATCTAAAGACGGTTTTAGAAGAATATATCAAGCACCGCGAAGAAGTAGTTAAAAGAAGAACCCAGTTTGATTTAGATAAGGCGCGCGAGCGGGCCCATATTTTAGAAGGATTGGTAATTGCCTTGAATAACATAGATGCGGTTATTAAAACTATCAAAGCTTCAAAAGACAAGGATATCGCCAGAATAAATTTAATGAAGCAGTTTAAATTGACCGAAAGACAGGCAGTCGCCATTTTGGAAATGCGCCTTTCCGCTCTGGCCAATTTAGAAAGGCTGAAAATTGAAAATGAATTAAAAGAAAAGCGAGCTCTTATTAAGGAGCTGGAGGCGATTTTAAAATCACAGTCTAAAATTAGAAGCATTATTAAAGGCGAGCTGAAAGCTCTAGAAGATAAATTCGGAGATGAAAGGAAAACACAGGTAATGGTCCATGGGGTTAAGGATTTTTCCGCAGAAGATTTGGTTCCGAATGAAGAAGCGGTTATTTTAATGACCCGGGATGGTTATATTAAGAGAATTGCGCCAGACGCTTTCAAGGTCCAGGGCCGCGGCGGCAAGGGGGTTATCGGCCTGACAACTAAAGAGGAAGATATGGTTGATTTTATGTTCGCGACCATGGCTCATAATGATATATTATTTTTTACAACCAAGGGCCGCGTCTTCCAGCTTAAAACTTATGAAATTCCGTTGGCGACAAGAACTACTAAAGGGCAGGCTATAGTTAATTTTTTGCAGCTTACCAGCGGTGAAAAAGTAACTTCAATTTTGCCTTTGGATAAAATTTCAGCGAGCAAGTATTTGTTTTTCGCCACTGAGCAGGGATTGGTGAAAAAAGTCAAAATTGAAGATTTCGCCAATGTCCGCCGTTCAGGCCTGATTGCCATTAAAATAAAAAATGAGGACAAGCTTATCTGGGCTAAGCCGACAAGCGGAAGCGACCAGGTATTTTTAGTCACTTCTAACGGGCAGGCGATTCGCTTTAAAGAAAGCGATGTCCGCGATATGGGCCGGAACGCTTCCGGAGTCAGGGGAATAAAATTAAAAAAAGGAGATGCTGTCGTCGGCATGGGCGTAATTAAGACAGATTCGGAAAAGCTTAAAAAATACCAGATTCTTTCGGTTATGGCGAATGGCTTCGGTAAGCGCACGACCCTCGGGCTTTATAAGGTCCAGCATCGGGGCGGCTCCGGAATTAAAACGGCAAAGGTAACGGCTAAAACAGGCAAGCTGACAAATGCTTTTATCGTTAACAAAGAAGCAATGTCTGAAAAAGATTTAATTATTATTTCTGAAAACGGGCAGGTTATAAGATTGCCGTTCAGGTCGGTTAATGAAACCGGCCGCGATACTCAAGGCGTCCGCTTGATGCGCTTTAAAGAAGGGGGCGATAAAGTAGCGGGAGTAACATGGGTATAATAAAATAAATATGAATATTATAAGCAAGCAAATCCCAGTCAGAAAATTGGCGAAATTTTTATCCGTTTAATCGCGCCGTTAGATTAAAATTTTAAAATATTAATATAAATATGGGAATAAAGCAAAAGCTTTCCTCCCGCCGACACAAATTATGAAAAAGACAATCGTTTTAATGCTAGTTTTAACTTTTATTCTGGCCGCTTGCGGGGCGAAAAAAAATAAGCCGGTCATTATAACTCCGGAAGAGGCGAAAATAAAGACAGAAAAGTTTATTAATGAGAATTTAGTTAGTTCAGGCCAGAAGGCGGAGATAAAAGATATTAAAGAAGAAAATGGGATTTATAAAATTACGGTTGCCTTAGGCGCGAAGGAGATAATTTCCTATCTGACTCTTGATGGCAGTAAATTTTTTCCGTCAGTTATGGATATAGCGGAAATAGAAAAGAAGAAAAAAGAAAATAAAAAAAATGAAGCAGCCAATAAAAAAAGCGATACTACTGTTATGCCGAAGAAGGACAAGCCGGAAGCAGAGCTTTTCGTAATGAGCCATTGCCCGTACGGAACGCAGATTGAAAAAGGAATTATTCCAGCCATAGAAGCGCTGGGCGATAAAATTGATTTTAAATTAAAATTCGTTGATTACGCTATGCACGGTGAAAAAGAAATTAACGAACAGCTGAATCAGTATTGCCTGCAGAAAGAAGAGCCGGATAAATTATTAACTTATCTGAATTGCTTTTTAAAAGAAGGGAATGGCGATGATTGTTTAAAGGAAGCAGAAGTGAATTTAGTAAAATTAAACGACTGCGTTGCCGCCGCTGATAAAGAATTTAAAGTTAAAGAAAAATTCAATAATAAAAACTTTTGGTCAGGCGGGCAATATCCGCCGTTTGACGTTAATAAGGCAGAGAATGAAAAATACGGAGTCCAGGGTTCGCCGACCTTAGTTATAAACGGCTCGCAGTCGGACGCCGGCAGGGATTCTAAGAGCCTGCTTGAGGCGATCTGCTCCGGCTTTAACAACAAGCCGGCTGAATGCAGCAAAGAGCTTTCAGCCGCCGCCCCGTCCCCGGGCTTTGGATTTAGCGCCAGCGGCGGCAGAAACAGCAGCAGCGGCGGATGCGGGCAATAAAAAATATGGCTTTAATTTTTGATATTGAAACAATCGGAGTTGACTTTGACGGATTAGATGAAATGACTAAAAAAAATTTGACGCATTGGATAGAAAAAGAAGCTGATGATGAAGATAAATATAAAAACATGCTTAAGGATATGAAGGATGGCCTTGGCTTTTCGCCTTTAACCGGCGAAATCGCGGCTATCGGAATTTATAACACCGACCGCGGCGCGGGCGTAGTTTATTTCCGCGCGCCCGGCGAGCAAATTGATGAATTTACCGAAGGCAATTTTCTTTTTAAGCCGATGACCGAAGAAGAGATGCTAAGGAATTTTTGGGAGGGCGCGAAAAATTATAATGAATTTATAAGTTTTAACGGCCGCGGCTTTGACGCGCCCTTTTTAATGGTCAGATCAGCTCTGTATAAAATCAAGCCGACTAAAGATTTGATGTCTAATCGCTATCTGACAAGCCAGAGATTTGACGCTAAGCATATTGACCTGCTTGATCAGCTTTCTTTCTACGGCGCGGTCAGGCATAAAAGAAGCCTGCATCTTTATTGCTACGCCTTAGGCATAAAATCGCCCAAGACCGAAGGCATAACCGGCGATGATGTGGCGCGGCTGTTTAAAGAGAAAAAATATATTGAGATAGCGAGATATAACAGCTGGGATTTGACAGCCACGAAGGAATTATACGATATTTGGAAAAATTATATAAAATTTTAAGATTTTTAGACGATTAAGAAAAGAAACGCAATTTTTACGTTTTTTAATTTCCCCCTAAATCATTATTTATGGTATAATAGAATCGTTGTTGATAATATTAGTAAAATATTCGCGTGTGTTGTATATATGACACGCATAGCTATAAAATATATAGTTTATAATATTAATAATAATTAAGTTTTATTATTTGAAGCAACTTCTGTATATAAGGGGGAAAATATGGAGCCAATCATAAAAATTAAAGATTTAAATGTTATTTATTTTTTAGGCAAAAGCAATCAAGTTGACGCTTTAAGAGACGTTAATCTTGAAATTTATCCGGGCGAATTTATTATTTTTTTCGGCCCTTCCGGCTGCGGCAAATCAACCCTGCTTTATGCTATCGCCGGCTTGGAAACAAATATTCACGGCGATATTTTTATTGAAGAGCATAATTTAGCTAATTTAAAGCCGAAAGAAATAGAAACTATTCATAAAACAAAAATTGGCATGGTTTTTCAGGCCTTTTATTTAATCAGCTCTCTTTCCATTCTTAATAATGTTATTCTGCCGCAAATTTTTATTAATCAAAAAAGAGAAGAAAGAAAAAAGAAAGGCCTTGAGCTTCTGGATTATTTAGGAATTAAGCCGCAGGCCGGAAAGCTTCCCTCCGAACTTTCCGGAGGACAACAGCAAAGAGTGGCTATCTGCCGATCGCTTATTAATGATCCGGCTATTCTTCTCGCCGATGAGCCGGTCGGCAATCTTGACTCGGTAAGCGCTGAAGACGTAATGAATTTATTGCTTAATTTAAATGAGGAGAAAAAAAAGACTGTAATTTTAGTAACCCATAATCCCGCCCATTTGCATTATGCCCATAAGGTTTTTTATATGAAAGATGGAAAAGTTATTGATACTAAGATTAATAGAAAAATGGGGGAATCGTTGCAGCCGGAAAAATCAAAAACCGAAGCCGCCACTCTTTCAAAAGAATTAGAGCTTCTAGCCCGCACTTATTCCAGTATAACAGCAAGCGGCGTAGGCAACCTGCTTATTCCTTTTAAGGCCAAGCAGATTGTTTCCGAGATTTTAATTGATATGACTGTGGAAGAAGTTGAAAAGATAGAAAAAAGAGTTGAAAAGCTTTTAATTTCAGGAATTAATGACAGCGAAGAAACTTTTAAATATTTTGATGACGACATAGAAAAGGGAGGGTTGGGCATGGACAGAAGAAAGGCTGAAAAATTAGTTGCCAAAATAAAGAGTATTATTAAGGAAATAAAAATATTGGAAGAAGATGATAAAAAAATATTATCGCAAGGCGAATCGGCGGAATCCGAAGAAGTGGCGGAAGTCAGGCATTATCTTTTGGAATTTTTTGATACCCAGATCAGCGGTTTCGCGGCTTTAAATAATTTTAATAAAGCCATCAAGGAAAGATTGGAGAATAAAATTGATAAAGAGAGTTTTAGAAAAAAATTAGACTTGCCGGTTGAGCAAGAGGGCGTGGGACTGGACAAGAGATCGGCTAAAAAAATGGCGCGGAAATTTGAATTGCTGATTTTAGGCAAATATAAATAAGATTTTATTGTATATTTCGTATGACTACTTTAGATTTATTCTTTCTTTCCACTAGAATGTTTAAAACCAGGCCGATGAGAACTCTGCTTACTGTTTTAGGCGTCAGCGTCGGAATCGGCACGGTTTTATTTTTAGTTTCCCTGGGCTATGGCCTGCAAAATTTAATTTTAAATAGGATTACTAATGCCGACGCTCTTTTAAGCTTGGATGTTTCTGCCGGCACTTCCGGCTTAATCAGCTTAAATCAGGATAATCTTGATAAGATATCCCAAGTAAACCAAGTCGCTGAAATAAGCCCTTTAATAAGTATTTCAGGGCAAATGTCGGTCAACGGCCTGTTCGGCGACGGCCAGATTTTCGCCGCTGATCCTTCCTTTTTCCGCTTAAGTGGAATGAATGCCCAGCAGGGGGAGCTATTTACTAAAAAAGACAGCTATGATGTTGTTATTTCTTCTGCCGGCGCTAAACTGTTTAATTTGGAGCCGGCGCAAATTATTGGCAAGGAGTTGAGCTTGATTTTATTTATCACTAAAATCGACAATGACGGCTTTGAGCAGATTGAAGCCGTAAAAAGAGATGATAAATACATTATCCGCGGAGTGATTGAAGATGAAAATAATAATTATGTTTTTATTGCCGCCGAAACAATCAAAGATTTGGGAATAGTTAAATACGCCCAGGCCAAAGTTAAAATTTCCGGCGACCAGTATATGGAAGCCGCCCGTAATAAAATTATGGATATGGGTTTTTTTGTCTCTTCCCTGTCGGATACGATTGACCAGACAAAAAAGATTTTTCAAATTGTTCAGCTTATTCTGGCCTTATTCGGCTTAGTTGCCTTAGTGGTTTCGGCTATCGGCATGTTTAATACTATGACCATAGCCTTGCTTGAAAGAATAAATGAAATCGGCATTATGAGATCAATCGGAGCTTCTAGCGCCGACATTAAAAAAATGTTTATTATTGAAGCTGTCGTTATGGGCGCGATGGGAGGAATAGGCGGCGTGATAATCGGCTATCTTGGCGGTGAAATTACTAATTTTGGAGTTAATCTTATGGCCAAGAATTTCGGCGGGCAAGTATTGGACTTATTTTATCGCCCGCTTTGGTTTATCGGCATAATTATCGCCTTTTCTACTATTATAAGCTTTTTAACCGGCGTTTATCCTTCTATTAAGGCTTCGCGTTTAAATCCTTTAGAGGCCTTAAGATATAAATAAGCTTTTTAAATTAAAAATAAAAAAGACTCTTGTCGGGGCGGATTATTCCGCCTTTTTTTATTTTCCCCTTGACCAACCACTATAACTAAATTATACTAAAATTAGATTATTAATTTAAATTTTAACTCTAAGCCAAGTCAAATCATCTTTAAAATTTAAGCTTAGAGTTTAGGATTATTTATGCCAGTACCAGCAAAAAGAAGGTCTCGAAGCAAGGGCAGGCGCAATCGAGCCCACCAATCTTTAAAAAAAATAAAGACAAACAAATGCCCTAAATGCGGCCAGGTTATTTTATCTCATTCTGCCTGCGGCTTTTGCGGAACATACAAGGGCCGAGAGGTTATTAAAATAAAAACTAAAATCAAAAAGAAAAAATAAGATTTTTAGCATAAAATTAAGAAATTTTAAACTAATTTAAAAATTAAAATTTTATTTTTATGTCCAATAGGCACCTTTCCCGCACCTTGGCAATGCAAGCGATTTTTTTGTGGGATTTTAACGGCAAAAAGGAAGATGATTTTGAGATTGTTATCAATAATCTTTTTTCCAGTTTTGCCCCGGGTCTTAAAGATGATGGTTTTATTAAAAAATTAGTTAAGGGCGTTATAGATAATCTGCCCGAGATTGATAAGCATATAATTAAGCATGCCACTGAATGGCCGCTTGAGCAGATCACGACTGTTGATAGAAGCGTTTTGCGGATCGGAGTTTATGAATTGGTTTTTGACAATTCAATTCCGGCTAAAGTTGCAATTAATGAGGCTATAGAAATAGCGAAAACATTCGGCGGCGCATCTTCGGGCAAATTTGTGAACGGCGTCTTGGGGGCGATATATAAAAACTTAAATATTAAAAAGGAAGAAGAAAATAATGAGGATTCAAAGATTAAATGATTTAAGGATTATTTCCAATCTTTCAATCTTTTAATCTTTCAATTGAAAATTAAAATGAAAGATTTTTCAAAATTAGAAAAAATTCTCAGCATTAAATTCAATAATGGCAATCTTTTAAAGCAAGCCGTTGTCCATCGCTCTTATTTAAATGAGCATCCTGATTTCGAGTTGCCTCACAACGAGCGGCTCGAATTTTTAGGAGATGCGGTTCTAGAAATAGTGGTGACCGAATATCTTTTTAATCGTTTTCCCGAGACGCCGGAAGGAGACTTGACTAATTGGCGCGCCAGTTTGGTCAACGCGAAAATGCTAGCCGAAATTTCCGAAGAAATAGGGGTGGAAAATTATCTTTTTCTTTCCCGGGGGGAGGCAAAAGACAAGAACACGAAGGCCAGACAATATATTTTAGCCAATGCGATTGAAGCCTTGATCGGGGCGGTTTATTTAGATCAAGGAATCCGCTCCGCGAGAAAAGTTATTAAGAAATTTATTTTAAATAAGCTGGACTACATTTTATCAAACCAGCTATATATTGATCCTAAGTCAAAATTTCAGGAAAGAGCGCAGGAAAAATTAAGCATAACTCCCCATTATAAAGTTTTAGGAGAATCAGGTCCGGATCATGCTAAAATTTTTGAAATCGGGCTTTATATTGGAGAAGAATTAATTTCTCGGGGCAAGGGATTATCCAAACAGGAGGCGCAGATTGAAGCGGCGAGGAAAGGATTAAAGAAAAAGGGCTGGGATTGAGCGGAAGATATTTTAAAATTATTTTTTTATTTATAATATTATGGTTATCCAAGAGATATTTAAAATTGCCATTCAAAAAAACGCCTCGGATATTCATTTAGTAATTGATTTGCCGCCGATTTTAAGAATTGACGGTGAATTAACAAATATTACTTCCGAAAAATTAAGCAAGAAAGATATTGAAACTTTAGCGTTTTCCCTATTAACAGTAGAACAGAAAAAAAGATTTATTGATTTTAAGGATTTGGACTTCAGCTATGAATATGAAGACGGATCAAGATTCAGAATTAATCTTTATTATGAAAAAGGCAATGTCGGCATGGTTGCCAGGGTAATTCCGAATGAAATTCCTACTATGGAAGATATCGGCATGCCGCAGACTATTTATGAATTATTGAATTTAAAACAGGGGCTTATTTTAGTGACTGGTCCGACTGGTTGCGGCAAATCAACTACTCTGGCAGCCATGATTAATTATCTTAATGAAAACTTTCATTACAATATAGTCGCCCTGGAAGATCCGATTGAATATATTTTTCCGCCTAAAAAAAGCATAATTGCCCAACGCCAATTAGGGACGGATATGCTTAGCTTTAACGAAGGATTAAAACATGCTTTAAGGCAGGATCCGAATGTGGTTATGGTTGGAGAAATGCGCGATCTTGAAACTATTGCTACAACTATTACTCTGGCCGAGACAGGCCATTTAGTTTTAGCTACTCTCCACACTTATAGCGCGGCGCAAACCATTGATCGTATTATAGATATTTTTCCTCCCCATCAGCAGAATCAAGTAAGAATGCAATTGTCGATAACGCTAGCTGGCGTAATTTCGCAAAGACTTCTTCCTAAAGTAGACGGCGGAAGAATAGCGGCTCGAGAAATATTAATTAATACTCCGGCCGTAGGCAATATTATCCGGGAAAATAAAATCGCCCAATTGAAAACTGTAATTGAAACCGGCTCTAAAGAAGGAATGACAACATTAAATAATGATTTGCTAAGATTATTTAAAAAAGGGCTGGTGACAAAAGAAGCAATAAAAGTCCAGATAAGAGCGCTAAATTTTTAAGTTTATTTCAAAAATTAGAAAAAGCTTGAAATTGATTTAGCGATAAATATTCTTGGGATAAAATGTTAATATTTTGTTAATTATTTAAAGATATTAAGGGCTTGACATGATTTTAATATAATGTATAATTTAAGCTATCTAAAATAACTATATAATTTATATGAGGAAAATAATGATTTCTACTGAATATAAAAGCGGTTAAAGCACTGCCTTTTTAAAGTGTTTGAACCGCTCGAAAGGCGGTTTTTTGTTTCTTTACAATGAATTATGAATTATGAATTATGAATTATAGCGCCTGCCACAACTATAATTTTTAATTCTTGATTCTTAATTCAGGAGTCAAAAATGGACTTTAACAATTTAATAATAAGTGAAAGCATAAACATTAAAATCCTATCGTTTTATTTTTTGCAATTATCGATAGGTCGCTTTTATCCCGCACCTTCTGTACGCCTTCGCGTTTTAAACGGTATTTAAATAATATTAAAAGGCGAGCGGAAGGTGCGGGGTTAAAATTAAAAGTGTGGGAAAATCTCAATAAGGGTATATGGTGGATGCCTCGACATAAAAAGACGATGAAGGACGTAGCAGCCTGCGATAAGCCTCGGTTAGGTGGCAAGCAACCTTTGATCCGTGGATTTCCGAATGGGGCAACCCCTCTGAATTAAATTCAGAGATCTCTTACTTGAACACATAGAGTAGGAGACGACAACTCGGCGAATTGAAACATCTTAGTAGCCGAAGGAAAAGAAAGAAATATGTATTTACACTAATTTATTACAAATTTTTGCAAATTAATTTATTTTAATCTGTTTATAATTTGTATAAATTTGTGTAAACTCTATTCCCTGAGTAGCGGCGAGCGAAAAGGGAGGAGCCAAAACTTTACAGGCCGCGTTTAGCGAATGCGCAAGCAGGAACTTTACTGAAGGCTCTGGGGCCATAAGTCTGTAAGGAGTTATAAGAATTTGCGTTTGTCGCCCAGACAGACAAGGTAGGGATAAATTAATAACTTTCCTAGTTAAAGCGAGCTGGAAAGCTCTGCCAAAGAAGGTGATAGCCCTGTAAGCGAAAGGAGTTATTGCTCTACTGCACTTTTCTTAAGTACTATGGGACTCGTGAAATCCCATAGGAATTCGCCTCGACTATGAGGCAAGGCTAAATACTTTTTATGATCAATAGTGAACTAGTACCGCGAGGGAAAGGTGAAAAGTATCCCGGTTAGGGAGGTGAAATAGTACCTGAAACCATATACTTACAAGGAGCCGGAGTCCCGTCGCCCTCGGGCGACAGGATGACGGCGTGCCTATTGAAGAATGAGCCAACGAGTTTATGTATGCGGCTTGACTAACCCGCTTAAATTTTACTAAGAAGATTAATAAGATAGTTAAATATTTTTTAGATATAAATAATTTATTTTATTTCTTTTTTTGGTGAAAATTAAGCGGGGAAGTCGCAGTGAAAGCGAGGGTTAATAGCCCGTATCTGCATTGCAGACATATACAAAAATCCATAAGATTTCGTGTATGTCTGCTTTGCAGACTGTCGTATATATAAGACCCGAAGCCGGGTGATCTAACCATGGCCAGGTTGAATCCCGAGGAAACTCGGGAAGAGGACCGAACCCACTAGTCGTTCAATACTAGGGGATGAGTTGTGGTTAGGGCAGAAATTGTAATCGAACTCGGCAATAGCTGGTTCTCCTCGAAATAGCTTTAGGGCTAGCCTTAAGTGTTACCTCTGGGGGGTAGAGCACTGAATGAGGATGGGTCGCAAGATACTATCCTTAACCAAACTCCGAATACCCAGAGATTATAACTTAGGAGTCAGACTATGAGCGCTAAGGTCCATCAGTCAAAAGGGAAACAGCCCAGATCGCCATCTAAGGTCCCTAAATATATGCTAAGTGTAAAAGGCGGTGACTCGACCGCGACAACTAGGATGTTGGCTTAGAAGCAGCCATCATTTAAAGAAAGCGTAATAGCTCACTAGTCAAGTTGTCTTGCGCCGAAAATTTATCGGGGCTAAGCATATTACCGAAGATGCGAATCTGCCACTTTTGAGTGGCAGGTGGTAGAGGAGCATTCTGTTCAGCGTTGAAGCGGAGTCGCAAGGCTCCGTGGAGCGGACAGAAGGGAGAATGTTGGCATGAGTAGCAAAAAGGCAGGTAAAAACCCTGCCCACCAAAAATTCAAGGTTTCCTGGGCAACGCAAATCGTCCCAGGGTTAGTCGGTCCTAAGGTGAGTCCGTTATAATGGCGGGGTAGCCGATGGAAGATCTGGTTAATATTCCAGAACTGCCGTAGTTTTCCAATGGGGCAACGCGGCTTTAAGGTTTAAGCGTTCTATGGTATGGGCGTTGGCAATTTTGCTTTTAGATCCAGGCAAATCCGGATCAATATAAAGCGGGATTGCCAAAAGATGAAGTGTTTCATGGAATCAATTTAAGCCAAGAAGCTGACAAGAAAAACCTCTAGGAGCTAAAAATTATGGCAACCGTACCGCAAACCGACACAGGTGAATGAGGCGAGAAGCCTAAGGTGAACGAGAGAATCTTCGTTAAGGAACTCGGCAAAAAAGCGGTCGTAAGTTAGCAATAAGGCCTAGCCGGTTTTACCGGCTCGCAGCGAAAGATCCCAAGTGACTGTTTAACAAAAACACAGCTCTCTGCAAACTCGCAAGAGTAAGTATAGGGGGTGATGCCTGGCCAGTGTCCGAACGTTAAGGGGAGGGGTGAAACTTCGAGTAATCGAAATGTAGCCCTGATCTTAAGCGCGGATGAACGCCGGCCGTAACTATAACGGTCCTAAGGTAGCGAAATTCCTTGTCTGGTAAGTTCAGACCTGCACGAATGGCATAACAACTTGGGAACTGTCTCAACGAAGAACTCGGTGAAATTGCAAGACCAGTGAAGATGCTGGTTAACCATAGCTGGACGAAAAGACCCCGTGAAGCTTTACTATAGCTTGATATTGGATTAGAAATATGCATGTTCAGAATAGGTGGGAAGCCGGTTTTACCGGCTGACAGTGAGATACCACCCTTGTCTATTTTTAGTTCTAACCCTTCTCCTTTATCAGGAAAGGGGACAGTATCTGGCGGGTAGTTTGTCTGGGGCGGATGCCTCCCAAAAAGTAACGGAGGCGTTTACAAAGGTTGGCTATCCCGGAATGGAAACCCGGGAGATAGTGTAAAGGCACAAGCCAGCTTTACTGCAAGACCAGCAAGTCGAGCAGTCGCGAAAGCGGAACTTAGTGATCCGACCGTACGAAATAGGACGGCGGAAGCTCATCGGATAAAAGCTACTCCGGGGATAACAGGCTAGTCTGGTCCAAGAGTCCATATCGACGACCAGGTTCGGCACCTTAACAAATCGGGGTGCCTATGGCGGCAACGCCATATAAAAAATTGGCTTATAACGGTGGACTCCATATGTTAAACTAGCTATAATTAATACATATGGACAATACCGTGGGAAGTCTAACTCAATTACAAAGATCAATAGTTATTGGATCAATTTTGGGCGACGGCTATATTAGAATAGTTCCAAAAAGAGTTGACGCTTTTTTAGAAATTAATCATTCTCTAAAAGCTAAAGAATATGTTGATTGGAAATATTCTAAGTTAAAAAATATCTGCCGTTCAGGTCCAAAAGAAAGAGCATTAGATAAAAGTAGAACCGCTTACCGTTTTTATACTAAGGAACATAAAGATATTACAGAATTATTAAAAAGATTTTATAAAAATGGTAAAAAAACAATACCCGAATCTTTAGAATTAGATCCAATAATTTTAGCAATTTGGTTTATGGATGACGGCAGTAGATGCCGTAAAAACGATGTGTACCTAAATACTCAGCAATTTTGTGTTAATGATCAAAGGAAATTATTAGCGCGGTTGCGGAAGTTAGGACTAAAAGCAAGGTTGAATAAAGATAAAAAATATTACAGGATTAGAATACTAAAAGAAAGTATTTCTAAATTCAACAGCATCATTAATCCTTATATTATCTCATCCATGCGATATAAATTAAGTTATGACCCCGTAGAGACTTAGCCCTATAAAGGGCTAGAGTCCGCCGAATAAGGCGGGCTAAAACGCCAACTCCTCTAAAAAATTAGAGGAAGAAGATATAGTCCATACCATTAGTAATAATGGATCAATATACGATGTCGGCTCGTCGCATCCTGGGGGTGGAGAAGCTCCCAAGGGTTGGGCTGTTCGCCCATTAAAGCGGCACGCGAGCTGGGTTCAGACCGTCGTAAGACAGGTCGGTCTCCTATCCACTATGGTCGCGGAAACTTGAGAAGGCCACTCCTTAGTACGAGAGGACCGGGAGTGACGAAGCTCTAGTGTGCCAGTTGCACTACCAAGTGCATTGCTGGGTAGCTACCTTCGGTTTAGATAAGCGCTGAAAGCATATAGGCGCGAAGCTGTCTTCAAGATTAGGTTTCATAGATTCCTAGTAGACTACTAGGTCGATAGGCTCTAGGTGCAAGCATAGTAATATGTTAAGCCAAGGAGTACTAATAAATCGTTTGATTTTCTCACATTTTTGCTTTTAAAACATTTTGAAAACTTTTTTAGAAAAAGTTTTCAATGCTTTCAAAAAATATAATGAGTTTAGTAAAAATTTTATAGCGAGCAAACTCTACGGCCATAAAATTTTTACTAAACAAAATAAAAGGCATCATTGTTCTGGTGCTTAGAGCGAGAGGGCCACACCTGTTCCCATCCCGAACACAGAAGTTAAGCCTCTCAGCGCCGATGGTACTTGGGTTTTAACTCTGGAAGAGTAGGCCAGCGCCGGAACAATGGTGCTTTTTTATTTGCTAAAATAAAAATAAAATGATAATCTAGATATAGAAAATTAAAGCTAGAAATTAATAAATTCTAGCTATTTTTAACTAAATTATTAATTTCGTCGTCCCGGCTTTCGAGCCGGGATCCAGAATTAGCCGTAACAAGGTCTTAATTAAAGGTTTAATATATTGTATTTTTGGATTTCCGCTGAAGTTTTCCCGATAAATATCGGGGCGGGAATGACGGTAGTATGTATGTGCGGAATTGTCGGCTATTTAGGCAAAAATAAAGCCCTGCCAATTTTAGTGGACGGGCTTAAAAGATTGGAATACCGGGGATATGATTCTGCCGGAGTTGCTGTTATGGCCGAAAAAGAAATTTACTGCGAAAAAGCAGTTGGGAAAATTGTAGAGCTGGAAAAGAAAATACAACCCTCCTCATCCCCTGCCTCGCCGGCAGGCGGGTCCTTGTCAGGGGGGCAGAATGTTGGTCAGGCGGGGAATATTGGGATAGCTCATACGCGCTGGGCAACGCATGGCGGTCCAACAGAAAAAAACGCTCATCCGCATACTGATTGCCGGGAAAATATTTGGCTTGTTCATAATGGCATTATTGAGAATTATCAGCAGTTAAAAAAATATCTGTTAGAACGGGGCCATAAATTTATTTCTGAAACAGATACGGAAGCAATCGCTCATCTGCTTGAAGATTTATACGAAGGCGACATTGTCTCGGCTCTTAAAAAGGCGTTAAAGCTGATTAAGGGAACTTATGGCTTAGTTTTGTTTCATAAAGATGAGCCGGATAAAATTTTAGCTGCCAAAAATGGCAGTCCTTTAGTAATCGGCTTGGGAGATGGCGAAACTATAATTGCTTCCGATGTTTCCGCAATACTTCGCCACACCAAACAGGTAATTTATTTGGATGACGGGGAAATAGCCGAAATAAATGGAGGAGAATTAAAAATTTTTGATTCCAATGATTCTAAAATTGATAAAAAAATTGATGAAATAGAATGGGACGTAGCCCAGGCGGAAAAGGGCGGGCATGATCATTTTATGCTTAAGGAAATTATGGAACAGCCGGAAACAATTATTAATAGCATGCGCGGAAGGTTTATTTTAGGCGAAGGCAAAGCTAAGCTCGGAGGATTAGAATGCGTTAAGGATAAAATAAAAGAAATAAAAAGAATAATTATCGTCGCCTGCGGCACGGCTCGCATTGCCGGCTTAGCGGGCGAATATATGCTTGAGGAATATGCGGGCATTCCGACTGAAGTTGATTATGCCAGTGAATTCAGATATAGAAAACCGATAATTGATGAGAGCACGGCAATTATCGCCATCAGCCAGTCGGGGGAAACAGCTGATACTTTAGCCGCTGTTAAAGAAGCAAAAGAAAAGGGAGCGCTGACTTTAGGCATAGTTAATGTTGTCGGTTCAACTATCGCCCGTGAAACCGATGCCGGAGTTTATAATCATACTGGTCCGGAAATCGCAGTTGCCTCTACAAAAGCTCTTACTTCCCAGCTGGTCCTTTTAGCTTTAATGACGGTTTTTTTAGGCCGGCAAAGAGATATGTCCTTAGTTACCGGCAAAAGAATAATTGAAGAGCTGCAAGCTCTTCCGGAAAAAATTAAAAAAATATTATTTGAAAATAAAAAAATTAAAGAGTTGGCTAAAAAATATCAAGGCGCGAAAAATTTCGCTTTTTTAGGCAGAAAATATAACCATCCGATTGCCTTGGAGGCGGCGATTAAATTAAAAGAATTATCTTATATCCATGCCGAGGGTTTTGCGGCCGGGGAAATGAAGCACGGGCCGATAGCCATGATCGATGAGAATTTCCCTTCTTTTTTTATTGCCCCGCGCGACAGCGTTTATGAAAAAAATATTTCTAATATGGAAGAAATAAAGTCGCGCCGTGGGCCGATAATAGCAATTGCTACCGAAGGCGATGAACAAATTAAAGCAATCGCAAGCGATGTAATTTATATTCCGAAAACCTTGGAAATGCTTACTCCTATTTTAGCAGTCGTGCCCTTGCAGTTATTCGCTTATTATATGGCGTTATTAAACGGCCGAGATGTCGACAAGCCTCGCAATTTAGCCAAGTCAGTTACGGTTGAATAAAAATACGCTCATTAATCAAGCGTGAAATTGCTTGGTTTTTTTAAAAAATAAATTTTTATTTCCTTTTTACATTTTACAGAAATCTCAATCGATTCATTGGCTAATGTCTTCTATATATTCTAATTTTTTTGCTGTATTTTTCACGCCCACCTCCAAAGAGCGAATTTGTAATTATATAAATAATTCAAATAAGTTAATTATATGGAAATAAAAAAGAAGCAAATTGAGTCGCAAGGCATTAAATTATTTATTGAACAGGACGGCAGAGAGGTCGCCCGAGCTTTTCTTTATATTTTAAGAAATGATTTTCGAAATAGAATTTTTGGCTATATGGAAGATGTTTTTGTCGCCGAATCTATGCGCGGCCAAGGGCTAGGGACAATTATAATTAACGAGCTTATAAAAACCGCAAAAGAAATTGGCTGCTATAAAATTATTTCCACCAGCCGGCATGGCCGCGGGAAAGTCCATGCCCTTTACGAGCGGCTGGGCTTTAAAAATTTTGGGATTGAGTTTAAAATGTATTTAGAAGAGATAGATTAATATTTTATGAAAAAGAGAAATAAAATTAAAGTAGTTACTATCGGCGGCGGTTCCGGCCAGTATACGCTACTTTTCGGGTTAAGAGATATAAAAAATATTGAAATAACCTCTATCGTATCCATGGTTGATAGCGGCGGTTCAACGGGAAGATTGCGCGACGAACTTGGTATTTTGCCGCCCGGCGATATTTTAAAATGCATTTTAGCCCTGTCTCCTTATCGCGAAGCAGCCAGAAAAATTTTTCAGACAAGATTTGAGTTTGATGAAAGATTAAGAGGGCATAATGCCGGCAATATGCTTCTTTCCATGCTTGCTCAATACGCCGGCAGTTTTCCGCAGGGCATAAATGCCTTGGGCGAAATTTTAGCCATTCAGGGAAAGGTTTTACCAGTGACAACCGATAAGGCCACTTTAGCGGCGGAATTGACCAGCGGCGAATTTTTATATGGCGAAACAACAATTGATATACCTAGGGGAGATAAGAGGGAAAAAATAAAAAGGACTTTTTTAGTGCCGCATCATAGCGATGCGATTAAAGCATATCCGCCGGTTGCGGAAGCGATAAAAGAAGCAGAATATATAATTATCGGCCCCGGAGACCTATATACAAGCATCCTTCCTAATTTTCTCGTTCCCGGCGTGGCCGAAGCTGTCAAGAAAGCTAAAGGGAAAATTATTTATATTGTTAATATTATGACTAAATTCGGAGAAACAGATAATTTTTCCGCCTCTGATTTTATTAGGATAGTTGAAGAAAAAATAAGAAGAAAAATTGATTTTGTCTTTTTTAATAAAACTGGAGCATCCGCCGGCTTGCTGAAAAAATATAACAAGCAAAAAGCTGAATTGGTAAAATTAGGAAGATTAAACAAAGAACAGATGAAAAAAACAATTCAGGAAGATTTATTAAGCTCAAAAGGAGGAATAATAAGGCACGACGCTAAAAAGCTGGCTGCCGCTATTATGAAAATATTATTATGATAATCATTTTTGATTTGGATTATACTCTGCTTAACACAAAAAAATTCAAGGAAGACTTACCTTCCGTTTTTTTTATGGCCTCCAAAGAATGGGCTGATTATTATAAAAAGAATTTTAAGAATAAAAAAATTAATTATAGCTTTAAAAAAAATATAGAATATTTTAGAAAAAGAGGCTTGATTAAATCGGCGCGGGAGGAAAAAAGAATAGTAAAAAGGTTCAATTATTTTATAAAGAAAATAAATAATTATTTATTCCCCGAAGTTGAAAGCGTTTTGAAAAACCTTAAAAATAAAAGAAACAAACTTATTTTACTCACTTTCGGGGATAAAGAATTTCATAAGCTTAAAGTCGATAATTTAAAAATAAAAAAATATTTCGACCTTATTGTTTATGAAGATAAAAATAAGAGCGCCAGCCGGGTTTTAAAAAAAATAAAAAATAAAAGAACGCTTTTAGTAAATGATAATTTAAAGGAAAGCGAAAAAATAATAAGGTTTTTAGGAAAAAAAGTTGAATTATTTTTAATAAAAGGGCCTTATTCGGGCAAAAAGGGCAAGAAAATAAAAACTTATAAAAATATAAGCGGTTTGTTAAAATTAAAATTATAATATGAGTATTAGAATAATTATTTTAGCCGCCGGCAAGGGGGTAAGAATGAATTCTGATCTGCCGAAAGTTTTAGTTCTTTTGAAAGGCAGGCCGATGATTAAATATCTGCTTGATTCGGTTAGCCAATCAGCCGTTGACCCAAGGCCGATTATTATCGTTTCGCGAGCCAATCAAGCATTAATCAAAGAAGCTTTAAAAAAGTATAATTTGGAATATATTATCCAGGAAGAGCAATTAGGAACAGGGCACGCCGTCAGTTGCGCTCAGAATTCAGTCGCAGACAATATGGATAATATTATAATTTTAAACGGCGATCATCCTTTTGTAAAAGCGGAAACAATAAAAAATTTAGCCGAACAACATGCCGGCGACCTGACAATGCTAACCGTTAAATTAAATAATTTTAATGATTGGCGGAAAAATTTTTATCATTGGGGCAGAATAGTAAAGCAAGACGGGCGAATTAAAGCAATTATTGAATTTAAGGATGCGGGTGAAGATGTTAAAGAAATAAAAGAAGTTAACCCAGCGATATATTGTTTTAATAATAAGTGGCTTTGGCAGAATATTAATAAACTGAAAAATGAAAACGCGCAAAAGGAATATTACTTGACTGATTTAGCGAATATTATTTTTCAAGAAGGGAAAATTATAAATTCATTAGCAATAGAAGCTAAGGAGGCGATGGGTATAAATAGCAAGGAAGAGTTGGAGATCGCGGAAAAAATTTTAGAGGATTAATAAAATATTTTTTTCCCGGCATTCGGGGTTAATCAGCGTAAATTTAAATATCAGATAATTGGCAGAGAAGCAAAAATAATATTTCCGCATCTTTTTGCTAACTCCTGGATTGCGGCTTTGCGGCCCCGATAACCAATTATAATAAGCTTTTAAACATGAAGCAAATACTAGACTTACATATTCATTCCTGCTATTCCCGCGCTTGTTCGCGGGATTTAATTCTGGCTAATATTGATAAAGCTTGCCGACTAAAAGGCGTTGATATTATCGCGACTGGCGACTTTACTTATCCGGATTGGTTTATAGACATAAAAAATGAGCTGGAAGAAATTAAGGATAGCGGCTTGTATAAATTAAAAGCGGCAAAAGACAGCAGAATTAAATTTATACTTTCAACTGAATTAGCTTTGATTTATAAGGATAAAGACAGAGTCAGGCGCATTCATATAATTTTGCACGCTCCTAGCATAAAAGCAGTGGCTGAATTAAATAAATATTTGGACAAGCATTATAATATTCGCTCCGACGGCCGCCCGATTTTAGGAATGAGCTCGTCGGAATTGGTTAAATTATGTTTAGCTGTTGACCCGGAATTTTTAATTTATCCGGCCCATATTTGGACGCCTTGGTTTTCCGTGTTCGGTTCCAAGTCTGGTTTTAACTCAATGGAGGCCTGCTTTCACGAGCAAACAGAAAATATTTACGCTTATGAAACCGGCCTGTCCAGCGATCCGGAAATGAATTGGCGCTTATCCGCGCTGGATAAATTAACTTTGCTTTCCAATTCTGATGCGCACAGTCTGCAAAATATAGCGAGGGAAGCCAATGTTTTTGAATTAAGCTCGGCGCCTACTTACGGCGAAATTTATAAAGCTATTAAAAATAAAGATTTAACTAAATTAAAATATACGATAGAATTTTATCCGGAAGAGGGAATGTACCATTACGACGGCCATCGCCTTTGCGGAGTTAGTTTTACTCCGGCCGAGACCAAAAAGCATAAAGGCATTTGCCCGGTCTGCAAAAAGCCGTTAGTGATTGGCGTTTGCAATAGAGTTGAAGAGTTGGCTGACCGCGAGGCAGGCTTTATTTCTCCGGGCTTGCCCGGATATAAAAAATTAGTTGAATTAGATAAGATTATAGCCGAAGTGTATGGATTAAAAAGCAGGAATTCTAAAAAGGTTAAAGCTGAATATAGCAGGTTAATAAAAAATTTAGACAATGAAATGAATGTTTTGCTGAACGCCCCCCTTAAGGATATTGCTGTTTTAGCCGGAAAGGGGATAGCTGAAGGGATAAAGAGAGTACGAGAAGGAAATCTTTATATTAAGCCCGGATTTGACGGCCAATACGGAGAAATAAAAATATTCAGCGAAGATGAAAAAGAGGAAAATAGGCAGCAAAAATTACTTTAAGCAAAAATTTTATTAAATATAAAAGAAAATCCCGCCAGTAGGCGGGATTTTCTTTTCCTCCCTCGCCAATTAAGCAAAGATTATTTTTTTAATCTTCATTTAACTGGCGAGGGTAAAGCGTTTAGAAAGAGATTATTTTTTCTTTTTCTTTTTTGCTGCTTTTTTCTTAGCTGCCATAGTAGTTTCACCTCCTTTCAAAGAGGCGGATCATCGCCTGAGTTTATCTTATTTGCTTTTGATACTTTAAGCGAGTTGTCCGCAAAGGTTTTAAATTATTCTTAATTATATTATACAGAATTTTTTATTAGTCAACAATACCCTTTAGTTTTTTTGCCAAGGCGAATTTATTTTTTTGTTAACTATTTTTTTTAGATTTTATTTTTCTGATTTTTTTTAAAAAATAAATAGAAAATAAAAATTAAAATTTTAAAAAGTTGAAGATATTTTTTTAACTGGCTATTAAATTATTTAATAAGCTTATTGCTTATTTTAAAAATAATTTTTTATTTAGCCCGATTTTATTTTTAATTTTTTGTTTTAATTTTAGCCATTTTTTAAATTTTTTTAAAAAATATCCCTTGACAGAATAGATTATCCATGTTAAGCTAAACAGTTATTTAAAATTATTTTTTAAAGGTCGATTTGAGCGGGCCAGGCACGACAAGCATGGGGATTTTCTCGTTAGGATTAGTCCGGTTTTCTACTCGATTTGTCCTAATGGAAATTTCTTGCCTGCCCGCTTAAGCTGATCTTTTTATTCCGCCACCGGCGGAATTTTTTATTTAAGCAGATATTTTTTTAAAAAACTGTGGATAACTTTTAAAGAAAAAGAAAAAAATTGTGCATAATTTTTTCTAAAGATGAATAACAGATGAATAACGCTTTAAATTTTTATTCGCCGCTATCAGCCGCAGAAGTTGTAGCTCCGCTGTTTGTATTTATTAACGTTCCAGTGGCGATATTGGAAAAATTATTAGTAGATAATTTTTCTACTCCTATCAGGCAGACGGCCCGCCAAGGAACGTAATGAGAGGAAAATCTTTTTTCTTTTTTTTCTCCATTTGGATAAAAAACAATATAATCAAAATAAGCGTCGGCTCCATTGTGCGCTTTTTCGGTGCATTTTTTTTCACCCGGCTTTAAATCTAAAGATTCTATTATTTTAGTCGGGCCCGGCTTGACGATGTTGTATATTATTGACTTAGTCTGAGTGGCCCTGCGGCCATCTTTTGTCCCCCAGAATTCAAAAAATAAATTATCTTTTTCAATGCGCGATTGGATTAAAATATGGCTAACAGTATCATTAGTAAATTTTAAATCCGGCGCCGGGCTGTAAATTGTGGCGTCAGTGCCGGCCGGCTCGTAGTAGGCAACCCGATATGAATGATTGCGCCGGGCTGTGATTGGCAGTCCGCTTGCTAGGGCGGAACGGAATATGGTCGTGCCGATTTGGCATAGTCCGCCTCCGTACTCGGGAGCAGTTTTATTTTCTTTTATAACCAATTCAGGCAGGTAGCCGGTGCTTGCTTCAATTTTGCCGAGGGCTCCGAGAAGGGAAAATTCTTCTCCGGGCTTAATGAGGACGCCATGCATTGCGTTTGCGCCGACGGCAATATTATGGCGCCTATTTTTGGGAGAACCGGAAAAATTTGATTCTCCTATCCCGATAATTTCTTTTATCCCTAAATTATTTATTTCCTCCGGCTTAATAGATCCTAAAATTATATTTAAGGCAAGCTCGATTTTATTTTCACCTTTTTCTATTATTTTTTCTTCAGCCAATTTAATTGTTTTTTCCAAATTGACTTCAACGCCGTCTCCGCTTTGCTGGAATTCTACAACACGTCCGTTTTTTAAGGAAAATTTTGCATTTTTAGGAGGCTTATTAACTTCGGGAATTATCAGGTTTAAAAAATATTCTTTAATTTTTTCTTCATCCAGCCCGACAGCTGTTTTATTTTCGGCTCCGGATTTTATTTTTAGCCAATCGGCGAAATCTTTTTTTGCAATTAGCCATTGTTTTCCCTCTCTTGTTTTTAAGGTGGATGTGGCCGGCAGATCACTCGGGTAGGCAATAGCCAGCGGCGCTAGATTTAGTAAGTTTTCTGCTCGGCTTTCAATATTTAAGCAATCATTTTTTGCAACCAGCGGTTTTATATTTTCAGAAACTAAATAAATCGGGCTGAAATTAAGCTGGCTCAAATTTTGGCTTAAGACATTTAATCCTTTTTGGTAATTAATATCTTTTCCGGCTTTTTCTTCTTCAATAATAAATTTATAGATTTTTTTATTATCAGTCGGCGCGTAAATAAGCTTAGCATCCTGAGCCGGCGCAAGATATGGGGAAAAATTATCGCTAAGTATTTTTTTTAACCTTTCCTCGTTAATAGTAAAAATAACAGGAACTTTTTTTTCCCAGATAAATAAACTTATTTTATTTTTTAAATTTATAAAAAAATTATCAGCGCGGCCGTAATTCATTATATTTTCGGCAGTTTTTTTAGTGTCAAAACCGATTATTTCGTAAGCCAAATCGCCTTCAGGAGAAGAAATGAGCGGCTGGATATTTATTTTAGCGCCGTTATAATAAAAATTTATGCCTTCCTGCCTTATTTTATCCGTTTGATAATTAATTAGTTGCTCTATCTGTTCTTTTGATTTGCCGCTTAAATTTATATTTCCCGCTCTTATTCCCGGGTAGGCCTTGTTTTTATAATTAATTTCAAAGACAAGATAAAGAGAACAAAAAATAAAGAAAACAATAAAAAAAATGATTGCTGTTTCAAGCAACCACGGCGGCATTTTAGTTTTTATTTTATTAAAAAACTGCATATTATTCTTTCGCGTCTAAAATTTCATTTAATATTTCCTTGGCCAATTCTTTTTTATTTTTTTCTTCTTCCGGATTAGTTGTTATTTTAAAATGCAATAAGCTTCCTTCTTTGATATTTGCAGGAAGCTTTTTTTTCGGCCAGATAACAGTCAAGCCCCCCCCGATTTTTAAAACCGCCTTGTCTCCTTCAAACCGGTCTATAATTATAGCAAGCGTCATAATTTAAATTTCTTTAACTTTAATAGAAACTTGTTTTTTTATTTTTGCTTTAGGAAGCACGATTGTTAGAATGCCGTTTTCCAGAGTGGCCTTGATTTTATCCGCTTTAATTTCGGCCGGCAGAATTACGGATCTTGAAAATGAGCCCCAGAAGCATTCTTTATATAAATAATCCTCTTCTTTTATTTCTTCTTCTGTTTCTCTTTTCCCCCTTATTGTCAGAATGTCTTTATTGATGGCGATATCAATATCGTCCGGCTTTGTTCCGGCCATAGTTGACTTAACAATAATATTTTCCGGCGTCTGGTAGATATCTATGGAAAGCTGGCCCTCGTCGTAATCGGCGTCGATCCATTCATTCTTATTTTCATTTTCAACCGTAACATTGGGCCTATTTTCTTTTTTTCCGGAAATTTTGTTTAAAAAAATATTAAACATAAGATAAGCTTATTATAGTATTATTTTATTTTTAGCGCAAATAAAATTTTAAAAAAGCATATTTCGTTGTAAATGCGTAAATCCATCTTTACTTTTCAATTAGTTTATATGCGAACTTATTGAATAAATGTTTTTTATTTTTAGTAAAAAGTATCTTAGTGCTCGCAGATGGACTTGAACCATCGACCCCTGCTTTATAAGAGCAGTGCTCTAACCACTGAGCTATGCGAGCAAACCCCTCTTTTCGCTTCCGAAAATTTGCAAAATCCTGTTTGTTGTGGGCGGTAGAGGACTTGAACCTCTGGCCTTTACGATGTCAACGTAACGCTCTAACCAACTGAGCTAACCGCCCAAAATAAAAAAGGGATAAAAGTTCCTTATAATATAATTAACATTAAATAATATTTTTATCAAGCATAGCGGATATTTTTTTAAGCAGGGCGCCAAAAAGAAAAATGTAGGAAATATTTAAACAAATTAATGAAATTAAAATAATGCGTTTATTGTTTATAGTTTTTATTTAATGGAAACGTTAGTTGCGATTCCGGCAAAGCTGGAAATTGCAAGCGCGGCCAAATAGCCGAAAATAATGCCGAAGATTCCTTCGATGAATGTAAGCATTGCCGCTTCTGCCAGAAATTGCCGGCTAATATCGGTTTTTTGGGCGCCGATCGCTTTGCGCAAGCCGATTTCTCGGGTGCGTGTGTCTATCCTGAACCCACCTCCTGAACGAAAAAATAAATCGACTTTAAATGGCGCGCTATTAAAAATTCTAAGGCCTTTTTGTCGCCATTAAGATAGTAAGCTATAAGTTGTTCGTCGGCTTTCTCTATATCGGTTTCTTTAATTATACTTGTGGCTGTTTAATTATCAAGTTTTTTCGGGAAATAAAATAAAAGCCATGAATTTCGGCTTTTATAAATTTATAATTAAAATTTTTATAGATAATTTAGAGCGGCAGCTTATTTATTTTTTCTTCCAAGATCCTGATTATTTCAATTTCCGCCTCTAAATAAGGCTTATCTGATGTTAGAGTAATCAGATTTTTTGTTCCTTGCGGAGAAAATTCTTTTAAAATTGAAAGAAGATTGATATTTTTTATTGCGTAAGCGATTATTTTTGTCCTTTTTTCAGATTCATAAATTAAAACTATAATCGCCACCCGGGGCATATTTACAATAAGCTCATCAATAATATTATTTAAATCATTTTCTTCCGTATCGGTTTTAATAAAATCAAGCCGGCTGATAGTTGACCAAGCCAGCTTGCCGCTAGGCGAATTTTTTAAACGGGCTAAAATTCTGCCCCAAAGCTTTAAGACATTAAGCGGCCGGGAGCGGTAAAGATTATTAACTATTTCTTCCCGCCTTGCTCCCATGGAAATAAGCTGAGCCGCCGATAATAATGATTGAGGGGTGATTAAAGAAGTTTTAAAGCTTTTAGTTTCAGAAATCATCCCGGCCAATAAGCAGGTAACAATATCTTCATCCAGCGCTTCGCGGTAAAAGTTGTTAAATAAAGAAAAAATTATTTCAGCCGTAGCCACGGCGGTAATTTCAATAAAATTAATTTGGCCGAAATTTTCATTGCTCGGCTGGCGGTCAATATTTATTATCGGAGTTTTATAAAAAAGCTCTTTGTTATTTTCGTAAATTTCCCCTAATGATTCAAGGTCGGAAGCGTTAATTGTTATAATTAAATCGTATTTATAATCGCTTGCTTCGGTAGAAATATTTTCAGAAGTAAAAAGCCCTCCTGCTTGAGGAGTTATAATAAAATTAAGCTTATTGTTTTCTTTGTTATATTTTATTTCCTCGGCCTTTATTTTAGTTGTGTCTAAGGAAATAATAAATTGCTGCAGGCCGGTTAAATCCTTTTTTATTTCCTTAAAAGAAGGGAGAAAAGAAAATATTTTGTCCGAGATAATTTTTGGCGCTAATTGCTGGGCGGCTATTTCGGAATTTTTATTCAGTTTTTTTAAAAATAAAAAAACAGCCAAAGCAGAAGCGACCGAGTCGCCGTCCCAGTTCTTATTAAAAGCGATAAGTATATTTTTTGCTTTTTTTATTTGTTCAAAAATTTGCTGTTCTTGATTGAGCATAATTAAACATAATTAAAATAGAAAAATCCCAGACAAATGGGACAAGATATCAGATACAAGCACAATAGTATAATATAAGGCATAGAATTAAAGAAGTCAAGAGATAGAAAGTTGATAGAAAATTGAAAATGAAAAAGGAGCTATCCACCAAAAAAGTGAATAGCTCCCAGATGAACCGACCGCCTTCGGCGGAAGTTTCAGTTCTGCGGAAGAAAGCCCGACGCGGAACCATACTGCTTGTGGGCACAGGCCGTCCAGCCGGTGTCGAAGCGAAGCTTGTCGTTGCTCCAGTGGAAGAGCGGAGCGAGCACGAACTTACCATCGCCGTCAGGAGCGTATTCGTCGCCGGCACAGTCAATGTGCAGCTGCTCCCATTCCTGTTCTCTTTCGAGGTGAGTGAGAAGTATTACGCCGACGTGATAAACACCGAAAAGGATTTTGTTATCCAGCACATCCTCGCGCACGTAATCTACGCTTTCGCCCCTGTGCATTTTGCCGAACTGTGCGGGAACGACAGGCGTCAACTCTCCGCTGCCCTGTGCCAGCGTCAGCTGGCTCCAAAGGCGAAGGGTGCGTTCGCTCTGACGCAAGTATTCGTGACCCGTTCTACTCTGAAGAAGGTTCTTGAACTCGCGGCTACGGCCGAGCCTTTCCAACACGAAGTCAACGGCATAGTTGTAGGGATGTTCGCACTGCAATGACACGATGTCCTTGATGAGCGGAATGACACACAGTCCTTCGGCTCCTTCGGGGAGCTTTTTGACGCTGGCGAGCGGCTTGAGCGGAAACTGATACTGTTCCCGCAAAATGGTAGCCTGTTCGTCCAAAGCCTTCGCTCCGTTGTATCCTTTCGGATACGTGTAGCTTGAAGAAGTCCTGCTATGGGGGTTTCCTGCCTTTTCGCGGATGAGGTTGATGAACTCCTCCATAATCTCATCGCCGCGGCCGAGTGCTCTCTGGGCTTCTCTCTTGGTGATATTGACCTCACCGCCCATTGCGTCTTCGGCCAACCTTCTGAACTGCTTGCGCTGCCCTGACGTGATCATCTCTGTCATCGTCATTATCCTTTCGTTAATGGATTTTCCCGATCTTCGGGATTTCGGCTTGTCTCTCCAATGAGACGAGCGCTTTAAGTGCCAAAATGACGCTCAAAACGCCCAACTCATTGTTTTTGTAGATTATAAGGAACAACAGGCTATGTTAGTATATTTTGAGTAATTTGTCAAACGCGAAATTATGTATGAAAATTGAAAAAATTTTGCAAAATTTTTTCTTGCCAAAATAAGCCGATTTTGATAGTGTTAAACTATGGAAAAGGAAATTAGCAAGGTTTACGAACCAAGCCAATATGAGGATGAGATTTATAAAAAATGGGAGCAATCCGGTTTTTTTAACCCTGATAAGCTGGCGGGCGAACAGTTTTCCATTATGATGCCGCCGCCGAATGTGACCGGGGTTTTGCATCTCGGGCATGCTTTGGAAAATTCTTTAATGGACGCGATGATAAGATTCCAGAGAATGCAGGGCAAAAAAACATTGCTACTCCCCGGAACCGATCACGCCGCCGTAGCGACGCAGGCAAAAGTTGAAAAGATTTTAGTTGAACAGGGAATAAAAAATCCGCGCCAGGAATTAGGCCGGGAAAAGCTTTTAGAAAAAATAAGGGAATACGCCGAAAACTCCAAGGCGACAATTTTAAAACAGATTAAAAAGATGGGCGCGAGTTGCGATTGGTCGCGCTTGGCTTATACTTTTGACGAAGATAGAACTAAGGCCGTTAATGAAATTTTTATTAAAATGTATAATGACGGCTTAATTTATCAGGGCTATCGCGTAGTTAATTGGTCTGTTAAGGGGCAGTCAACTTGCTCTGACGACGAGCTTGTCCATATTGAACGCCCGGCAAAATTGTATTATTTTAAATATTCTGAAGATTTTCCAATAACTATAGCGACGACTAGGCCGGAAACAAAACTCGGCGATACGGCCGTGGCTGTTAATCCTAAGGATAAAAGATATAAAAAATATATCGGGCAGGTTTTTGTTGTCGATGTCGGAGCCGAAAAGCCGTTAGAACTTAAAATAATAGCTGATAAAAACGTTGACCCCAGTTTCGGGACCGGCGCGCTCGGCCTTACGCCGGCGCATAGCGCGGTTGATTATGAAATGTATGAAAAGCAAAAAGCTAAAAACGACCCGATCAATTTGCTCGCGGTTATTGGCGCTGACGGGCGGATGACAAAAGAGGCTGGCAAAGATTACGAGAATTTGGCCGTAGAAGAAGCGCGGGGAAAATTTATTAAAAAGTTAAAAGCTGATGGGTTATTTGAGAAAGAAGAGGATATTATTCAGAACGTCGGCACTTCCGATCGGTTCGGCGATATTGTCGAGGCCTTGCCGATGACCCAATGGTTTATTGATGTTAATAAAAAAATACCGGACCGGAAAAAATCGCTAAAAGAATTGATGCGCGAGGCCGTGGAAACGGGGCATAAAGGAGATACTGGTCAAAAAATTAATATTACTCCGGAAAGGTTTGAAAAAATATACTTTAATTGGATAGATAATCTGCGCGATTGGTGCATCAGCCGGCAAATCTGGTGGGGGCACAGGATTCCGGCTTGGTATAATAAAAAAAACGAAGATGAATTATATGTAGGAGCAGAAAGTCCGAAAGGAGAAGGATGGGTTCAAGACGAAGATACTTTAGACACTTGGTTTTCATCCGGCCTTTGGACGTTTTCAACTTTAGGTTGGCCTGCCAATCAAAAAAGCCCCTTTGACAAAGGGGGCGCGGGGGATTTGGCCACTTTTCATCCGACTTCCTGGATGCAGATGGGATATGAAATTTTATTTTTCTGGATGGCTAGGATGATTTTAATGTCCGCTTACGTTTTAGATGAAATTCCTTTCAAGAATGTTTATATCCATGGCATTTTGCGCGACGAGAAAGGAAAAAAGTTTTCTAAATCTTCGGGCAATGCCATTGACCCGATTGAGGTCGCAAAAAAATATGGAACTGATGCTTTGCGCTTAAGCCTTTTATCCGGAATTGCTCCCGGCAGTGATTCCCGTTTCTACGAAGAAAAAGTTGCTGGCGCCCGGAATTTGGTAAATAAATTATGGAATATTTCCAGATATATAATATCAAATATCAAATATCAAATATCAAATGCCGGAATAGAATATAAAAAAATTACCCTTGCTGATAGGTGGATATTGGCCAAGATGGAAAAATTAATAAAAGAAGTAACGGATGATTTTAATAATTATAGATTTTCGCAGGCAGAGGAAAAATTAAGAGAATTTACTCGGGATTATTTGGCGGATTGGTATTTGGAAGTTTGCAAATTTGAAAAATCAGATGAAAAGGGAAAAATTTTAAATTTAATATTAAAAGACTTGCTGAAGCTTTGGCATCCGTTTATTCCTTTTGTGACGGAAAAAATTTGGGAAGAAATAGGCGGCGGGAAATTGTTAATGATTGAAAAATGGCCCGATTCCGCCAAGGCTACGTCAGGCAAGCTTTCTTATGTCCACGAAGAAGGCAATGGATTTGAGCTAATTAAAAATATTATAACCGCTATCCGCAATGCGCGGGCGGAAAATAAAATTAAACCGGGCAAAAAAATAAAAGCGGTGATGTATGTTGGTAAAAATATTGAACTTATAAAATCACAGCAGAATTTGATAAAATCAATGCGCACAGGAATCGGAGAGTTGGAAATAAAAGAAAATGGCGATAAAATAAAAGAGGCTATTTATATCGCTATCGGCGAAATAGAAATATATTTAATCGGCGGGCGGGATGAAATTAAGGAGAAGATAAGAATTAAAAAAGAAATAGAAAATTTAGAAAAAGCAATTAAAGGCTTAAAGGGAAAGTTGGGCAATAAAGAATTTTTAAAGAAAGCGCCGGCAGAAATTGTCAAACAGGAAAAAGAAAAGTTTAAAAGATGGGAAAAGGAGTTAGAAAAGTTAAAAGTTAATTAAAATAAATTCTCCTTGCCCTTTAATAAAGGGGCAAATATTAAATACCCTTTTTGTATAAGGGGGTTGAGGAGGTTTAGCTAACAAAAATTATATGAGCATAATCAATCAAATTTTAAGCCAAGATTTTATGCAAATTGAAATTTTAGGGAATATTATCGCAGACTGGATAATCGCTATTTTATTTTTTCTAATTGTCTGGGCAGTTTTATTTGGGTTGAAAAAAATAATTATTTTTAAATTCAAGCAATTGGCGGAAAAAAAGAAAATAGAAATTTTTAACGTTTTGATTAGGGCGGTAAGCGTTTTTAGCTGGCCTTTTTACGCTTTTACTTCTTTTTATTTCGCTCTAGATATTTTAGATATTCGGCCGATTATCGGGCAATGGGCTTTTTATTTATTTTTAGCAGTCGTAGTTTATTATTTAGTTAGCGCGATTTCAATTTTTATTGATTTTGGCGCTGAGAAAATAGCCTTTAATAAAGAAAATGAAAAGGGCAGGATTGAATTTTTAAGTTACGCGGTAAAGATTTTAATCTGGCTAACGGCAGTTATAATTTTAATTTCTAATTTTGGCTATGATGTTAGCGCGCTAATCGCTGGACTAGGAATTGGCGGATTAGCGATTGCTTTTGCCTCCCAGCAAATTTTAGGCGATATTATCTCGGCTTTTACAATTTATTTTGATAAGCCGTTTAAGATTGGCGACAAAATTCAGCTGGCTGATTTGCAGGGCGAGGTTATTAAAATAGGAATTAGGAGCGTAAGATTAAAAGGTGATAAAGGCGAAATAATTATACCAAATAAGGACGCCGCTAACGCGAGAATAATAAATTTAAAGTAATTTTTTGAATTCCCGTTTTTGCGGGAATAATGAAAAATATGGGCCTATTCAATTTTGGATTTAGCAGTTTAGAAAAATATCAACAAGAACAGCAGAAAAATAAAGATAAAAAAGGCAATAAGGAAGAAAGGCAATATGCCATTAACATGGATCGCCGCGAATTTTTAAAACTTGCGGCTAAAACAGTAGGCAGCGCCTTAATTGCTAATACGGCCCTTGTTAAAACTTATGAGTATTTAAGCGATTCGGAAGGGGAAAAAGAAGAAAGCGAAATTGAACCGGAAACAGAAGAACAGAAAAAGATCGCCGAAGAAGATATAAAATCGCTGGCGGAAATTTTAGATTATAAAAAAGAAAAAATAGAATTAAATTCAAAAACAGCCGAGCAGGTAAAGAATTATTGGCGCGACCGCTATCAAAACGGCCCGTTAAAAAATGACTTTATTCGCGCCTTTAAAGAAATGGGCGCTTGGCAAAAAGAGTTAGCCGATATTTTTCAAGAAGAAGGGGTTGATAAAAAATATATGTATTTAGCAATTCCGGAATCGCACTGGGAAATAGAGGCGGTTTCCGGGGCCGCGGCTGTTGGCCCTTATCAATTTATCAAAGAAACAGCCGCCACTTACGGCTTAAAAATGGATTGGCGAATCGACGAAAGGAAAGATCCTTTAAAAAGCGGCCGCGCGGCCGCCCGATTGTTAAAACATTTGCACGACTTAACCGGCGATTGGAATTTAGCCCTTAGCGGCTATAATGGCGGTTATTTAAAAGGTTATATGGATGAAGTTAGGGAAACGAATAAACAGCTAAAAAATAATGGAGAAAAAGAAGAAAAAAAGTCTTATGAAAAATTTTTAGAATATATGCAAGAAAAGATAATTGATATTAAAAAAGAAGTTAGCGCACAAAATATTTATAATTATAAAGTAAAAAAAAGAGATACGCTTGCTGAGATTGCTGAAAGATTCGGCTTAAATCCGAATATGATAAAATGCCGTAGAAATAAAAAGGGCAATCTATTTGCAGGAGAAAAAATCGCCCTGCGTTTAAATGAAAAAGGAAGAAATGAGGTTTTTAATATAAAAATATCCGGATTTAGAGAGAATTTAAATTATCCGCAAAAATTTGACGCCGTTTTTGAGCTAATAGACGAAGGTTTCGTGACCGAACAGAGGCCGGCCGTTGATTATAAAGAAGAACGAATAATAGAGCAAAAAGCAAGATATATAGAATACAAAGTAAGGCCGGGGGACGGGCTTTTAAAAATCGCCAAGCATTTTAATATAGATGTAAATGTTATTAAAAAAGAAAATTTATTTGCAGCTAAAGGACTAAGGCCGGGCGATATTTTAAAAATCCCGGCTAATAAAGTAAGGCTGACGACCCTGGAAGCATTGGCGGAAAAAAGAGGAATTGATATTGAGAAATTAAAATTTTTAAATCCAGCCGTAAAATTAGGAGCGCCTATTCCGGACGGCTATAAAATAAGAGTATGAATGAGTTCGCCTTTAATAAAATAAAATATTAATTATTTAAAATATGAAAAAAATTATTACCGATAAAAATAAAATTGAAGAAATTTTAACTAGAGGAGTGGAAAATGCGTATCCCTCAAAGCAGGCGCTTAAGGATATTCTCTTATCAGGTAAAAAGATTAGAATTTATTGCGGCTATGATCCAACTGCGAAATCTTTGCATATTGGCAATGCGATTTCAATCAATAAGCTCGGCCAATTCCAAAAATTGGGCCATGAGATTATTTTCTTGGTTGGCGATTTTACGGGAATGATTGGAGATCCAACCGATAAAGAAGTAATACGAAAAAAATTGACCCGCGAAGAAGTTTTGGAAAATAGTAAAAATTATAAGAAACAAGCTTCTGGATATTTAAAATTTAACGGAGAGAATCCAGCTAAAATAAAGTATAATAGCGAATGGAATGACAAGCTAACCTTTAAAAATTTAATAGAGCTATCTTCAAATTTTACAGTGCAGCAAATACTTAATAGGGATATGTTTAATAAGAGAATTAAGGAAGAAAAACCAATTTATCTCCATGAATTTTTGTATCCCTTGGCGCAGGGATATGACAGCGTGGCCATGGATGTTGATCTTGAAATCGGCGGCAACGACCAGACCTTTAATATGCTTTGCGGGCGCGATTTAATGAAATCGATCAAGGGAAAGGAAAAATTTGTAATAACCTTGAAGCTTCTGGCTGATGAGAGCGGAAAAAAGATGGGAAAGACCGAGGGCAATGCGGTGAATTTAGATGAAATTCCGGAGAATATGTTCGGGCAGATTATGGCTTGGCCGGATGGCTTGATTAGCCCTGGCTTTGAGCTTTGCACGAATATCGCAATGGAAGAAGTTAAGAAAATTAATCCTAAGGAAAATCCGCGCGATGCGAAATTGCGGCTTGCTTTTGAGATTACGAAAATAAATCACGGCGAAAAAGCGGCCAAAAAAGCGCAAGAATATTTTATAAATACTTTTTCTAAGAAAAAAATGCCGGAAGATATGCCAGAAATTAATGTTGTTGGTATAATAAAAAATATAATAAAAGTTAAGGGTGGATTAAAAATTAGCATTATAAAATTATTGTTAGGAGCAAAGCTAGCGACAAGTTTAAGCGATGCTCGCCGAAAAATAGAACAAGGCGGGGTTTCTATTGAGGGAGAAAAAGTAATAGATTGGAAAACAGAGATAAATAATAAATATCACGGCAAAAGATTAAAGGTTGGCAGGCATTTTGTAAAAATAAAATTCCAATAAAAAATAAGCTCAATGGAGCCGGTCCTTTGAAAGGAGGACAGAATGTTGTTTAAAAATATTTTTTTCACTCGTTGCGCATAGTTTAAGAAAATATTTTAAAAGCAGTAGAGTTAAAAAAGTTAATAAACCCGGAGAAATATATTATAGGGAAGATGATCAAATGACCCCTGGGCATCTTAAGGAAGCTTCTTCCTTTAAGTTAGAACATCCAAAAGTTATCGACGAAGAATAGATGAGGAGCAATACTGAATGCATGCGCCTCTCTTTTTTTGACCAAATTTCGGCTTTAATATACAATAAAAAGTATATCCCAGCAGAAAATTAGCCTATTGCATTTTAAAGAATTTATGCACGCTTTAGAAAAAATAAAATTGGATATTGCTAAAAAAATAAACCAGGCGCTTAAAAAAGATTTAGTAAAAGCGTCTGATTTAATTTATCCGGTTAATCCTAAATTTGGAGATTTAAGCTTGCCCTGCTTTGAGTTGGGTAAGATTTTTAAAAAATCTTCGGTGCAGGCGGCTGAATGGCTTTTAAGCGAACTGGCAAAATTGGAAATTTATACTGTAAAAGCAATCGGTCCTTATCTTAATTTTACTTTAGATAAAAAAATGCTGGCCGAAAATGTTATTAAGGAAATTAGTAAAGAAAATGAAAATTTCGGAAAAAATAAGGGCGGCAAAAATAAGAGGGTGATGATTGAATATTCAAATGCCAATACGCATAAAGAATACCATGTCGGTCATTTAAGAAATATCATCTATGGCGACGCTATAACTAAACTTTTATCAGCTAATGGCTTTAAAGCGATTCCGGTTTCCTATATAAATGATTTCGGCATTCATGTTGCCAAAACTTTGTGGGCGCTGACAGAGTTTTTTAAAAATGAAAAATTGCCAAAGAATAAGGGCTATTTTTTAGGCAAAGTTTACGTTCATTCAAACGAAGAATATGAAAAGCAAAAAACAGCGAAAGAAAAAGTCAGCCTGATTATGAAAAAAATTGAAAGCCGAAAGGGACCGGAATATGAATTATGGAAAAAAACAAGACAATGGAGCATTGAGGAGCATAATAAAATTTATAAAGAATTAGACGTAAAATTCAATCATATTTATTATGAAAGCGAAGTTATCGGCGCCGGCCTAGATATGGCGGCCGAGCTTTATAAAAAAAATTTTTTAATTAAAAGCGAAGGGGCTATTATTGCGGATTTAGAAAAATATAATTTAGGCGTTTTAGTTTTTTTGCGGGCCGACGGCACGGCCTTATATCCCGTAGCTGATCTTTCTTTGGCTTTTGATAAATTTAAAAAGTATAAGCCGGAAAATTCTATTTATATCGTTGATATTCGCCAAGATTTGTATTTTAAACAGTTATTTAAAATATTAGAACTGCAGGGACTGAAAAAAAATGTATTGCATTTAGGCTATGAATTCGTAAAATTGCCCTCAGGGATGATGTCATCTAGGATAGGAAACGTTATTACTTATGAAGACCTTAAGGAGGAAATGATGAAAAAAGAATTATTGGAAATAAAAAAACGGCATCAAGGATGGAGCGATAAAAAAATTAAAGAAACGGCGGAAAAAATTGTAATCGGAGCCTTGAAGTTTGAAATGATAAAAATCGGCAGGGAAAAAATTATAACTTTTGATATTAATGAAGCGCTAAAATTTGAAGGTTACACTTCTATTTATTTGCAATATACTTACGCGAGAATAAGAAGCATTTTCAGAAAGTCAAATAGTAAATGTCAAATGGCAAATAGCAAAAAAGAATTATTAAGAGAAGAAAAAGAAGCTTGTTTAATTTTGAAAATGGCGAAGTATCCGGAAATTGTGGCTAAGGCGGGAGCTAATTACGAACCGAGCGAAATCGCTAAATATTTATTTGAACTAGCGCAAGAGTTTAATGATTATTATCACAGCGTGCCGGTTTTACAGGCAAAAAAAGATATTAAAGTCGCTCGCTTGGCTTTAATAAATTCAATTAATCAAATAATAGCCAACGGTCTAAGCTTATTAGGCATAGAAATTTTGGAAGAAATGTAAAAATAATAAATATAAAAAGGAGGGCGCAGTGAAAAAGAAATTTTTTTGCATAAGTTTTCCGAGAAAAAGCTTTTATTTTTTAAGAAAGAAGGTATTTTCGGAAATACTTGAGGCAAAAGGAGTTTATCCGGAAACCGTGGACGCTCCTATCGTCAGTAGCCAGAAAAATGGCTGTTTCCGGCTGGTGATAAGTATTAATAATAAAGAATCTCTTAAGCTTATTCGGGAGACGGTTAAAAAAACAGAAGGAGGCAAAATAGAAGAATATTTTTTTCCCCTAAAAAAGAAAATTCAAAATTCAAGCATTATTGATTAAGCGGCAAATAAGCGCCGCTTTTTTATTGACTTTATCAGGAAAATAGTTATACAATTAAAAAATAAACAGAATAAAATGATTGAAAAAGTTTTAATGATTATAGGGTCAATGATTATTGCGGTTGTTTCATTTTTGGGATACGGCGGCATAATTTTTTTAATGGCGATTGAAAGCGCTTGTATTCCTTTGCCTTCCGAAATTATAATGCCTTTTGCCGGTTATTTGGTTTATGCGGGAAAATTCAATCTTTGGCTGGCGGCGCTGGCTGGCGGGCTTGGCTGCCTTATCGGATCGATTGCCGCTTATGCGGTTGGTATTTACGGAGGAAGAAGTTTTATTGAAAAATACGGAAGATATTTTTTAATTTCCAGGCGCGACCTTGATGGCGCTGATGATTTTTTTAACAAATACGGAACCAGCGCCATATTTTTCTCCCGACTTCTTCCGGTTATTAGAACCTTTATTTCCTTGCCTGCCGGAATCGCCAGAATGAATTTTTTAAAATTTTCCATTTATACATTTTTAGGATCACTGCCCTGGTGCTTCGGGCTCGCTTATATTGGAAAAAGATTGGGAGAAAATTGGAAAATTATAGGCGCTTATTTCCATAAATTTGATTTAGCCATAGGCATTATGATTTTAATAGGGTTAGTCTGGTTTTTAAAAAATAGATTAATAGATAATAAATACTAAAAATATGAAGACAAAAAACAATAAAAATTCCTTAGAAAAAATTGTATCTTTATGCAAGCGCAGAGGGTTTGTATTTCCGGGTTCGGAAATTTACGGCGGCATGGCCAATACCTACGATTACGGCCCCTTAGGCGTTGAATTAAAAAATAATATCAAGCGCTTATGGTGGAAATATTTTATCCAAGACCGCGATGATATGACGGGCATAGATGGAGGTATAATATTAAATCCAAAAATTTGGGAAGCCAGCGGGCATGTTGAAAATTTTAAAGATCCTTTAGTTGAATGCAAAAAATGCCATAAAAGATTCCGGCCGGATAAGTTAAAAGATCCGGAGAAATGCCCTGATTGCGGAGGGGATTTTACAGAAGTAAAGATGTTTTCCGGAATGTTTAAGACTGTTTTGGGGCCGATTGAAGCAGAAGGCCTTACTTGCTATCTAAGGCCGGAAACAGCGCAGGCGATTTTTGCTGATTTTAAAAATGTTTTAAGTTCAACAAGTAAAAAAATACCTTTTGGCATTGGCCAAATTGGCAAAGCTTTCCGCAATGAAGTGACAACCGGAAATTTTATTTTTAGAACCTATGAATTTGAACAGATGGAGATAGAATATTTTATCAGCCCGGAAAGCGAATGGAATAAAATTTTTGAAAATTGGGTTGATTATATGCATGATTTTATGACTGTTATCGGGTTGGATAAAAATAAGATGCATAACCACGAAATACCTGACGGAGAGCGCGCTTTTTATTCTAAGCGCACTATAGATATGGAATATGATTTTCCTTTCGGCCAAGAAGAGCTTTGGGCGATCGCCTACCGTACTGATTATGATTTAAAAAAACATCAAGATTTTTCCGGGCAGAATCTTGAATATTTTGACGAAGAGCGGAAGAAAAAATATATACCCCATGTTATTGAGCCGACTTTTGGCGTAGACAGGACCGTTTTGGCGGTATTAAGCGAAGCATATAAAGAAGAAGAGCTGGATAAAGGAGAAACCAGAATTGTTTTGCGACTTCAGCCGGCCGTTGCTCCTTATGAGATTGCGGTTTTTCCTTTATTAGCCAACAAAGAAGAGCTGGTAAAAAAGGCAAGAGAAATTTATTTGGATTTAAAAAAGAATTTTCGTTCTTTCTGGGATGACCGCGGTAATATCGGCAAGCGCTACCGCTGCCAAGATGAAATCGGAACGCCTTTTTGTTTGACTATTGATTTTGATACTTTAAAAGACGAGGCCGTGACTGTCCGCGATCGCGATTCAATGCAACAGGAAAGAGTGAAAATTAAAGAATTGAACGGTTACCTGGAAAATAAATTAAAATAGTTTTATGAATATTGATTTGGATGTATTATCAATTCAGATTATTCCTTTAACTTATTTTCTTTTATTTTATAAAAAAATTTGTTAAAATATTAGTATAAATAATTTAACAATATTTATGATTAAAGTTAATAAAGAATTATGCGTTGGCTGTGGCGCTTGTACGGCGCTCTGCCCGGATACTTTTAAATTGGGCGACGATAATAAATCAGAAGTAATCAGCCAGAATAATATTAATTGCGCCAAACAGGCCGTCCTTAGCTGTCCGGTGCAGGCCATTAGAATCAACCGTTAATCGGCTGGTATAAAAAACGACTTTTTAGAAATGAAGTTGTTTTTTTATTGCCTGATTGGTAGAATATTATAACTTAGGAAATTATGAATTCAACTAGCATTAAAAAATTAAATATTCCCGTTTCCTCCGGCTGCTACCAGTTTTTAAATAATCAGGGCGGCGTTATTTATATTGGCAAAGCCGCAAATTTAAAAAATAGGATTTTTTCATACTGGCGGAAAAACGCTAATCATTCTGGCGCGAAATTAGCTATGCTTAAACAGATTGCTAAAATAAAATGGGTAGAAACAGAGAGTGAAATTGAGGCGTTATTATTAGAAGCCAATTTGATCAAAAAATATCAGCCGTATTATAATGTGCTTCTGCGGGATGATAAAAGGTTTGTTTATATAAAAATTTCTTTAGAAGATGAGATTCCGGGAGTTTTTGTAACTAGAAAAATAGACAAAAGCGGCCGTTATTTCGGGCCTTTTGTCAGCGCTCAAGCCGCTCGCGAAACGGTTAAGGCCTTAAGAAAAATTTGGCCTTTTTGCGCTACGCGGAAAAGCCAGCCCCGACCGTGCTTTTATTATCAAATAAATTTATGCGCCGGAATCTGCGCCGACCTAATTTCTAAAGATGATTATTTAAAAAAGGTGATTAAGCCGATAATTTTATTTTTAGAAGGAAAGAAAGGAAGTATAATAAAAAATTACGAATTAAGACTTAGGAATTATGGGAAAGAGATAAAAAAAGTTAATGGAAAAAGCGGAAAGTTTTTAGAAATAACCCGAAAAAAAGAGAATTTGCAATATCAACTGGCAAATATGAAAAAAGTTTTAGAAAGCGCTAATATTTTAAGCCTAGGCGAAAAATATGAAAACGATGTTGTGGAATTGGCAAAGGTTTTGGGACTTGAAAAAATACCGGAAAGAATCGAGGGCTATGATATTTCTAATACTTTTGGTCGTGAATCAGTCGGTTCAATGGTAGTTTTTTCCAGCGGCGAGCCGGTTAAAAGTGAATATAGAAAATTTAAAATAAAAGTCGGCGAAGGCAGGGCAAACGATATAGGAATGCTGAAGGAAATTTTAGAAAGAAGATTTAAAAGAGCTTCTCTTTCTTATTGTCAGGATAGCAAAGATAATAATTGGCCTTTGCCGGATTTAATTATAGTTGACGGCGGCAAAGCCCAGCTTAATACTGCCTTAAGGGCGATAAAAAAATATAAATTGATTATTCCCATAATTGCGATAGCCAAGGGGAGCGGTTTACGCTCTTCTATCGCTCCGGATAAATTATTTTTTCCGGGCGAAAAAAAACCGCTAGAATTATCCTTATCTTCTCCGGCTCTCCATTTAATCAAGCGAGTCCGCGACGAAGCGCACCGTTTCGCGATTTCTTACCACCGGTTATTAAGAAAGAAAAAATTATTAATCTGAAACGATTTGTTTTATCGATAGATTATGCTATAATAACGATAGTTGTTAATAAATAATTTAAGTTCAATTAATTAAATTAAAATTTATGTTTATCCAATCGATAACCAGAAAAATTATTTTAATTTTTTTTCTTCTGCTGGCTGTTGTTTTAGGATATTTAATAATGGAAAATTATCGAAGCGATTATTCTTTTATTGACCAGAATAATCCGATTCGGCGCAAGGCAACCGGAGGAGGAATTGTTAAATTTACTTCTGAAAAAGAATTTAAAGATTATCTGGCCAAGGCAGGCGCCAGCCGGACCGGAATCGGCCGCGGCGGCGGCATGGAATCTTTAAGTGCGAGAAATTTAGCCGCGCCAACAGCCGAAAAAGCGATGGATATGGATAATATTAGCACTAATCAAGCGCTAGGAATCGGTGGCGGCGGAGCCGGGCCGCAAAGAGTATCAGAAACCAACGCGCAGGTTTTAACTATTGATGAGCCGGATATAGTAAAAACAAACGGTAAAGAAATATATTTTTCCAAGCAAGAATATTTTTGGGGAGAGCCTTTTTCTAGGCCTGAGGCCATGATTAAGAGAAGCGAAACAGGCGACGGCGAAGCTATAATGGCGCCGCCTAAGTCGGTTAGCGAAGTAAGTATTATTAAAGCATTTCCTCTTGCTGAACTGAAAAAAATCGGCAAGATTGATAAAAACGGCGAATTATTTTTAATAGAAAATATTTTAGTTATTTTTGCCAATAGGGCTATTTACGGCTATGATGTTTCAACGCCGGCCGCGCCGCAAGAACTTTGGCATGTTGATTTAAAAGAAAATACCGAAATTAACGCCAGCCGCCTTTATAACGGGCAGATTTATTTAATTTCAAGAATCGCCTTAAACCCATACCGGCCTTGTCCTATCGAGCTTTTAGCCAAAGGGGAAAATAAATTGGTTATAAACTGCACTGATATTTATCATCCGGCTGATTACTTGCCGGCTGACGTCGCTTATTCGGCTATGCTGCTTAATCCCAAAACCGGCGAAGTCGGGAAAACTATTTCTTTTATCGGCTCCTATAACGATTCAGCAATTTATATGTCGCCTAATTTTATTTATGTAGCTTATGCTGTTGAAGGGGATACTATTAAATTTATTTATAATTTTTTAGCCGAAAATAAAAGTTTAGTGCCGGCTGATGTTTTAGAAAAATTAAGAAAATTACAAGAGTATGATTTAAGCCGAGAAACAAAAATTACGGAGCTCTATAATATTGTTAATAAAATATATTTGTCTTTAACTAATGACGAGAGGTTAAAATTAGAAAACGAATTAAATAATAAGATGAATGATTATTATAAAGATCATAAAAGAGAACTGGGCCAGACAAATATTATTAAAATTTCAATCAGCGATTTTAAAGTGGAGTCCGAAGGCAGCGTTCCCGGGCGGATTTTAAACCAATTTTCGCTTGATGAATATTCAGATAATTTAAGAATGGCCGTAACGGTTGGAGAAATGAATTGGTGGGGAATGGGTTTTGGAGAAAATCGCCAAAGCGCCAACGACGTTTATGTTTTAGATAAAAAATTGAAAATAATCGGCGAAATTAAAGATTTAGGCCTGGAAGAAAGGATATACTCAGTAAGATTTATAGGAGATTCGGGTTATTTGGTGACTTTTAAGCAAATTGATCCTTTTTATATCCTTGATTTATCCAAGCCATCTTCCCCGGCGCTGAAAGGAGAATTAAAGATACCGGGTTTTTCTTCTTATTTGCATCCTTTGGGCAATAATAGAATTTTAGGCATAGGGCAGGAAGAAGGCAGGGTAAAATTATCGCTTTTTGATGTTGCTGCTCCGGAAAATCCTTTAGAAATTGCAAAATACAGCTTAGATGATTATTGGACAGAAGTTTCCGGCAACCACCATGCTTTTTTACTGGATAGCAAGCACGAAGTATTTTTTTTGCCGGGCGGCAAAGGCGGTTATGTTTTTTCTTTTAAAAATAATTCTCTGGAACTGTTAAAGGCCATAGCCGACGTTCAGGCCAAGCGCGCTGTCTATATTAATGATAATTTATATATTTTAGCTGAAAATAAAGTTGTTGTTTTAGATGAAAGCAATTGGGAAAAGGCGGGTGAATTAGAATTATAAAAATTTAAATTGCAAATAAAATTATGAATTATAGGCGAATATATCGCAAATAATCTAAAATATAATTTATGAGCCAAGCATTAGACTTAACGGATAAAAATTTTAATGAAGAAATTTTAAAATCAAGCCTGCCGGCGCTTGTTGATTTTTGGGCGCCGTGGTGCGGGCCCTGCAAGATGATGGGGCCGGTTTTAGATGAATTGGCGAGAGAACTTGCCGGAAAAGTAAAAATTGCTAAACTTAATGTGGACGAGGCGGCTAATCAAGCGCTGGCCGCGGAATACGATATTCAAGGCATTCCCAATTTGAAGCTTTTTAAAAACGGACAGGTAGTAAAAGAATTTACCGGTTTTCAGCCCGGAGAAGTATTAAAAAAGGAAATTGAAGACGCTTTAAAGTAGGTTTTATTTAATAAGCAGAAAAGCTAATATGCAAAACGATCCTTTCCAAAATTCTTTAAAGCAACTGGAAGAAGTAAAAAATATTATTAAGCTTAATGAGAATATTTACGAATTGCTCAAACAGCCGCAAAAATTTTTAGAGGTTTCTATTCCGGTAAAAATGGACAATGGCAAGATTAAAATTTTTACCGGCTTTAGGTCGCAGTATAATAACGCCCGCGGGCCTTATAAAGGCGGAATTAGGTTTCATAAGGAAGTCAACGAATCGGAAGTAAAAGCTTTAAGCGCCTGGATGACATGGAAGACAGCGGTTGTTAATTTGCCGTTGGGGGGCGGAAAAGGAGGCATTATCGTCAACCCCAAAGAATTATCAGAAAATGAATTGGAAAAGTTGTCCCGCGGCTATATTCAGGCGATTTATAAATTAATAGGACCGGAAGTTGATATTCCTGCCCCTGACGTTTATACTGATCCGCGCATAATGGGCTGGATGCTGGATGAATATGAAAAATTAATCGGCGCCCATAAGCCCGGAGTTATAACAGGCAAGCCATTAAGCGTCGGCGGTTCAAAGGCGAGAGAATATTCAACCGCGCAAGGTGCGGTTTATATTTTAAATAAAGCTGTTGAAAAAATAGGGCTGGCTAAAAATTCCGTGGTAGCTATTCAGGGATTTGGAAATGCCGGCAGTTTTATGGCCCAACTGCTTGCCAAGCTAGGGTACAAGATAGCCGTAATTAGCGATTCCAAGGGAACAATTTTTAATTATATGGGGCTTAATATTGATTCTGTTATAGCCCATAAAAAAGCGACTGGTAGCGTAAAAAATTATTCCGGCGCCCAAGCAGGGGAAGTCAAGCATCTGCTTGAGCATGAAGTTGATATTTTAATTCCAGCCGCTTTGGAAAATTCTATTACTGAAGAAAATGCGGGTTTAGTCAGGGCTAAGCTGATAATAGAATTAGCAAACGGCCCGATTACGCCCGCGGCTGACGAAATTTTAAAAAAGAAGAACATTTTAGTTGTGCCTGATATTTTAGCCAACGCCGGCGGCGTGGTTGTAAGCTGTTTTGAACAGGCGCAGAATTCTTACGGCCATTATTGGGAAGAAGAAGAGGTTTTAAAAAAATTAGAAGATATAATGAATAAAGCTTTTACCGAGGTTTGGGCGGCTAAAGAAAAACATTCTGTGACTATGCGCATGGGCGCTTATGTCTTGGCAGTAGAAAGGGTGGCTCAAGCTTTAAAAGATAGAGGATGGGCATAATTTAATAATCATATGTATAATTTAGCTATTATCGGCGCTGGGCCGGCCGGACTTTCCGCTTCAGTTTATGCTTCGCGCTACGGCTTAAAAAATATAATAATTGGAGAGCCGGGAGGACTGGCGGCTAAAAGCCATGAAATCGGCAATTGGCTGGGCACGCCTAAAATAAGCGGCGCTGAATTTTCTGTTCGCGCCGAAGAGCACGCTAAAAGTTTAGGCGCGCAAATTGAATATGCTTTTGTGGATACGATAGAAAAAAATAAAAAATCTTTTTTATTAAAGTTAAATAATAAAAAAGAAATTAAGGCGGAAACTCTGCTTTTAGCCATGGGCACGGCCCATAGACAGCTTAATATTCCCGGCGAAAAAAAATTTTTAGGCAAAGGCGTGTCTTATTGCGCTACTTGCGACGGCTATTTTTATAAGAATAAAGCCGTAGCCGTAGTAGGCGGCAGTGACAGCGCCGCCGAAGGAGCCATTTTTTTAGCTGATTTAGCAGAAAAGGTTTATTTAATTTATCGCGGCGATAAATTGCGGGCGGAAAAATTCTGGCTGGAGGCAATTAAAAATAATCCTAAAATTGAAATTATTATTAATACCAGCGTAAAAGAAATAAAAGGCGATGATAAAGTTGGCGAGATAGCGCTTGATAATGCTTATAAAAATTCCGAAACGCTGAAAGTAGACGGCGTTTTTATTGAAATAGGGCTTGATCCCAATATTGAGCTAGCTAAAAATTTATCTCTATTAGTGGACCCGGAAAATCATATAATTATAGATTCGGCCGGCCGGACGAATATTCCCGGCATCTGGGCCGCTGGCGATATAACTAACGGCTCTAATAAATTCAAGCAGATTGTGACGGCCGCGGCTGAAGGGGCGATTGCGGCCCGAAGCATTGAAGAATATTTAAAAAGCTCAATCTAAATTTTTATGGCCAAAAAAAATTTTTTACTTGGTTTTTTTATAGGCGCGACTTTAATATTTTTTAGCGGATTTATTATAATGACCGTTGCTTATTATCAAAAAAGCGCAGGTTTAAATGAAAATAAAAAAGAAGCGGATAATATTATTAAGAATGAAAAAAATAAGGAAGAAAATAATAGTTTTAAGCCGGTTGATATAAAAATTAGCGCTGATGACCATATTCGGGGAGATCAAAGCGCGTCCGTTATCATGGTTTTATTTTCTGATTTGCAATGCCCTTATTGTTCTAGATTTCATAAGACAACAAAAGAAGTTATTGAAAATTATAGCAAGAAAGTAAAAGTTGTTTTTAAGCATTTTCCCTTGGAGCAAATTCATCCCTTTGCCCGTCCGGCGGCTTTAGCCGCGGAATGCGCCGGCGAACAGGGTAAATTTTGGGAATATATTGACGATATTTTTTCCAATCAGGGAAATATTACTACTGAATATTTTTTAATCTTGGCTGACAATCTGAAATTAAACTCGGTTGAATTTAAAGAATGTTTGCAATCTGAAAAATATAATAAAAAAATAGAAGCTGATTTAGAAGAAGGCAAAAAAGCTGGGGTAAAAGGAACGCCAGCAAGCATTATTAATGGCGAGTTGATTTCGGGATCTCTTTCTTTTGATCAAATTAAAATAAAAATTGATAATCTTATAAAATAATTTTAGAGAGGAGGTGATAAATATGATAAACGGTTTTTGTGGTTGCGCCGGAGCCGGCGGATATGGTTTAGCCGGGCTAGTCGTTCTTTCGGCAATATTTATTTTAATGCTGATTATGGCTATCGGGTGCTTTATGGGTAAGTGCAATTGTTGCAAGCGTGATAATAATAAGAGCGACAAAAATAGCGATAAATAAAGATTAGGCAATAATATAGAAATAAAAGAGAGCTGGTCGATCCAGCCCTTTTTTATTTTATGCACCTCCTTATTTTAACAAGGAGAGTTAGTCCTTGCCAGCGATTTTGGCGCGTTTCCAATTTCGCCTTAGAAGTAGGTCGCCTGACGTTTTAACCAAGCGTTGCTTGGATCACCTCCTTTAGGTTAAAAATAGTATAAAAATTATACCAAAAGAAGCATGCTTTTTACCTCCTCATTGATATTGATTGATGGTGCAAAAACGAAGGCGCCAAAACTTTGCCATGTAGGCGGTAATAAATTTGTATAATTTGCGTTTTTTTCTGTTAAAATGCCTATGCCTATGGTGCCGGTCATTGTAATTATCTTTTTTCGCGCCTATACTCAAACACCTCCCTTCTTGAATTAAAATTATGATTTTTAGGCATTTACCTCCTTATTTATAATATAACATGGGAATAAAATTAAGCAAGCTGTAATTAAAATTTTTTGCGTTTGACAATTAAAATTATAAATGCTAATATATTATTATTAAGCTGATTGTGATAAACAATGAGCTTTTTTTAATAAACGTAATGCGAATTGCGAATATATGCGAATATTGGAAATTAAAATTATATGAATAATTCAAATTAAATTATTTGAAGCATTTGCATATTAATTTTTAAATTTTAGAATTATATAAATTATATTATTATGTCTGAATTAATAAATGCGATAAAACAAATTTGCGAAGAAAAAGGATTAAGCTATGAGACGGTAGTAGAAACTATCGAGTCGGCTTTGGCCGCGGCTTATAGAAAAGATTTCGGCGATAGAAATCAAAATATTAAAATTGAATTTGACCCGGAAACGATGAAGTCAAAAGTTTTTGACGTAAAAACGGTTGTAGAGGATATTCCTCCGGAGGAACTGGAAGAAATAAAGAAAGGAAAAAAAGAAAAAACAGAAAAAACAGAAAAAGGAGAAAAAGGAGAAAAAGGAGAAAAGGAAAATTCGCCTTCCTCGGAGCCGGAAGACGAGGAAAAGAAAAAATTTAATCCTAAAACGGAAATGCAATTAAGCGATGCTAAGCTTATTAAAAAAACAGCAAAAATCGGCGAAGAAATAAAAATGAAATTAGATATTCCCGATTCTTACGGCCGCATGGCCGCTCAAACTGCAAAACAGGTAATAATCCAAAGATTAAGGGAGGCCGAGCGCGATATGGTTTACGGCGAATTTAAAGACAAGGAAAAGGAGGTTATAACCGGCGTAGTGCAGAGATGGGAAGGAAAAATAGTTTTAGTTGATTTAGGAAAAAGCGTGGGCATTTTATTGCCCGAAGACCAGGTTTTTATTGAAAGATACAAATCCGGCGATAGATTAAAAGTATTCGTTAAAGAAGTTAATTTAACTTCTAAGGGGCCGGAAATAATTTTATCCCGCACTTCTGAAGAAATTTTAAAAAAAGTTTTTTATTTGGAAATTCCGGAAATTTCTAACGGTTTAGTGGAATTAAAAGCAGTGGCCCGCGAGGCCGGTTTTCGCTCTAAAGTGGCAGTGGCGGCTTCTTCTGATAATATTGATCCGATCGGCTCTTGCGTTGGCCAAAGAGGGGCCCGCATTCAGACTATTATCTCCGAGCTCGGCGGCGAGAAGGTCGATATTATCGAATATTCGGAAGAGCCGGAAAAATATATAGCTAATTCTTTGTCGCCGGCCAAAATATTAAATATAGATTTGAATAAAAATGAAAAAACGGCTTTAGTCGCTGTTGGTTCCGATCAGCTGTCTTTAGCGATCGGCAAAGGAGGCCAGAATGTAAGACTGGCCGCTAAGCTTACTGGCTGGAGAATTGATATTATTGAAAAAACAGCTGATCAAAATCAGAATAAGGAAAAAATAACAGAAGAAGAAGAGGAAGCGAAAAAAATTAAAGCCGAGGAAGAAAGCTTGGCAATGGCTGATAGTTCGCTAGAAATAGAAGCCGCGCCAGCGGAAGAAATAAAAAAAGAAAAGAAAAGCCGGAAGAAGAAAAAAGAAGATTAATCTTATTTTAAATAATTAATTTGCTGTTTAATAAGATTTTAGGGTTAAAATTTAATTTTGACCCGCTTGCCCAAAGAGGCGGCAGAAAGATTATTAGGCAACAAGTCCAAAATAAAATATGACAACTTTTTTAATTTTAGGAAGCGCGATTTTAGCCATAATATATGGCGGAATTTTAATTAAATTAGTTTTGCGCCTGCCGACCGGTAATAAAAAAATGCAAGCCATTGCCATGGCGATTCAGGAAGGAGCTAAGGCCTATTTAAACCGTCAGTATAAAACTGTAGCTATCGTGGCCGCTGTTTTATTTTTAATTATCGGCCTTATCCCGAGTTTGGGCTGGATGACAGCTCTAGCTTTTTTTATCGGCGCTTTTTTATCGGCTTTAACCGGCTATATTGGCATGCACGTTTCTGTTCGCGCTAATATTCGCACCGCCGAGGCGGCCCGGGGAGGGATTGAAAAAGCCTTAGCAGTTGCTGTTCGCGGAGGAAGCGTAACCGGATTATTAGTTGTCGGCTTGGCTTTATTCGGAACAGCCGGATTTTATTTTATTACTAAAGACCTTCACGCCTTAATCGGCCTGGGATTCGGCGGATCTTTAATTTCAATTTTTGCCCGCTTAGGCGGAGGTATTTTTACAAAAGCGGCTGACGTCGGCGCCGATTTAGTCGGCAAAGTTGAAGCCGGAATACCGGAAGACGACCCGAGAAATCCAGCCGTTATTGCCGATAATGTCGGCGATAATGTCGGCGATTGCGCCGGCATGGCGGCCGATCTTTTTGAAACTTACGCCGTCACTTCAATCGCAACCATGATTTTAGGATCATTATTTTTTGTTGGTTATAGTGACGCGGTAATCTACCCTTTAGTTTTAGGGGCAATTTCGATTATAACTTCAATAGTCGGCACTTTTTTTATCAGATTAGGAAAAGACAAAACAAAAATAATGGGTGCTTTATATAAAGGGCTTATTGTCGCCGGCGTTTTGGCCGCTATCGCTTTTTATCCGGCAACAAAATGGCTTATGGCTGACAATGGCCAGTATGGCGTAATGAATATTTATTTAGCGTCCCTTATTGGTTTAGCCGTAACTGCTCTTATGGTTATTATTACCGAATATTATACTTCAACAAAATATAAGCCAGTGCAAGATATTGCTAAAGCGTCTCAAACCGGACACGGAACTAATATTATCGCCGGCTTGGCTGTTTCCATGAAAGCAACGGCTTGGCCGATAGTAGTAATTGTTGCGGCTATTCTCGGCGCTTATTCCTTGGCCGGGCTTTATGGCGTGGCAGTCGCAGTAATGGCCATGCTTTCTATGGCCGGAATTATTGTAGCTATTGATTCTTATGGCCCGATTACGGACAATGCCGGCGGAATAGCCGAGATGGCTGAAATGGGCGACGAAGTAAGAAATATAACCGATCCTTTGGATGCGGTCGGTAATACGACTAAGGCCGTAACCAAGGGTTATGCCATTGCCTCTGCCGCTTTAGCCGCTTTAGTTTTATTCGCTGATTATACTTTTAAAATCGGCGGGGCGGCTGAATTTATGATTAATGATCCAAAGGTTTTAGCCGGCTTGTTTATTGGCGGTTTGCTTCCTTATTATTTTGGCGCCTTATCTATGCAAGCGGTTGGCCGAGCGGCCGGAGCTGTTGTAGAAGAAGTAAGAAGCCAATTTAAAGCCAAGCCCGGCATAATGGCCGGAACGGAAAATCCGGATTATGGCAAGACCGTTGACATAGTTACTAAGGCCGCAATAGCCGAAATGATCATTCCGGCTTTAATTCCAGTAGTTGCGCCGATATTAGTGGGATTTATTCTGGGAATGCAGGCATTGGGCGGATTATTAGTTGGTTCAATTATTACCGGAATTTTTGTCGCCATTTCTATGACATCCGGCGGCGGAGCTTGGGATAATGCTAAAAAATATATTGAAGAAGGGAATTTTGGCGGCAAGAAAAGTTTTGCCCATCAGGCGGCTGTTACCGGCGATACTGTCGGTGATCCTTATAAAGATACTGCCGGCCCGGCGATAAATCCGATGATTAAAATATTGAATATAGTAGCGCTGTTGATAGTCGGCCTTTTAATATAGTAGATGTATTATTAAAATTTGCAGCATATTAAGATAGCGGAGGGATGGTCAGCGCCCTGTTTCTGCCGTTTAGATTATTTATTTTATTATTATGAATGTAGCTAAAAAAGATTTAACAAAATCGCAAGTAGAATTAACCGTTGAGCTTAGTTTAGACGAATTTAATCCTTATATTGCCCGCGGAGTTGAAAAAGTTTCAAAAGAAGTAAAAATAGAAGGTTTCCGGCCCGGCAAAGTTCCGTATGAAATTTTAAAGCAAAAAATCGGAGAGATGACGATTTTAGAAGAGGCGGCTGATATAGCCGTTAGAAAAACCATTGCCGATGTTATTAAAAATAACGGGCTGGATAAATTTGTCGGCCAGCCCCAGATTAATATTATTAAGCTTGCCCCCGGCAATCCGTTTGAATATAAGATTATTTTAGCTCTGGTGCCGGAAATAAAGCTCGGAGATTATAAAAATGCCAAAGTGAAATTGGAAAAAGTGGAAGTTAAAAATGAAGAAGTGGAGAATATGATAAAAAAATTATTAGAAATGGGGGTTAAAGAAAAAAAAGCGGACAGAGAAACAAGAGAGGGCGATAAAATTATTATTGATTTGGAAATGTTTTTAGATAAAGTTCCGGTTGAAGGCGGCCAAGGCAAGGATACAGCCGTAGTTATCGGCAAGGATTATATTATTCCGGGTTTTGATAAAAAAATAATCGGCGCTAAAAAATCAGAAATTCGAGAATTTTCCCTTGTTTATCCGGCCGAACACTATCTTAAAAATTTAGCCGGCAAAAGAGTCGAGTTTAAAGTTTTTATTAAAGAAATTTATGAGCGGGAATGGCCTGAAGTTAACGATGATTTCGCCGTTAAATTTGGCTTAAAAAATGCGGAGGAGCTGAAAGATAATATAAAAAAAAGCATTTTAAGCGAAAAGAGCGTAATAAATGAGCAGAAGGCGGAAATCGCGGTGCTTAATAAAATAATTGAAAAAACAAAATTCAACGATATCCCGGAAATTTTAATTAATGAAGAGGTTGAAGCTATGGTTCATGAGCTTAAATATTCAATCGAAAGCCAAGGCGGAAAATTTGAAGATTATTTGCTAAGCATTAAAAAAACACGCGACCAGATAATTCTTGATTTATTGCCGGAAGCGGTAAAAAGAATAAAGAGCGCGCTTATTATCCGCGAAATTGAAAAACTAGAAGCTATAAAAGTCGGCGAGGAAGAAGTAGAAAAAGAAATTAAAAAATTAAAAGAACAGTATAAAAACAATCCGGAAATAAAAAATAGGATTGCCAGCCCTGACTATAGGATTCATTTATTTAGCATAATGGCTAATAAAAAGGTAGTGGAAAAATTAAAAGAGTGGAATATAGAAAAATAGTCCCTTTAATTAGTTTATGAAAATTTTAGCTATAAATAGGCGGGCAAATTTTGATTATGAAATTTTAGAAAAATACGAAGCAGGATTAGTGCTGTTCGGCCACGAGGTTAAATCGGTTAAAACCGGCCATATTAATTTAGAGGGAAGCTTCCTGGTTATAAGAAGCATTGGAAATAATAAATTGCCGGAATTTTTTTTAATTAATGCCTATATACCGCTATACAAGCAAGCGGCTGGAGTAAAAAATTATAACCCGGAGAGGCCGAGAAAAGCGCTTTTAAAAAAAAATGAAATTAGCCATTTGCTAGGAAAAAAGAAAGAGCAGGGCTTGACACTCGTGCCATTAAAAATATATACTAAGCGTAGTTTTATAAAATTAGAATTCGGAATAGGCAGAGGGAAAAAGAAGATTGATAAAAGAGAAACGATTAAAAAAAGAGAAATACAAAGACAGGTAAGAACTTTAACAAAAAGACAAAATAGCGCCTATTCAGCCAATTAATCCGGGGATGCTAGGCCTCGATAATAAAACAATTTAAAGGCGTTCAAGGCGCGCGTTCCGATAAGCGCGTTAAAATTTTCGGAATAAAATAAGTGCAAAAAACTTATTAGCTAAAGCGACATTTTCATGGAGAATGCCGGCTTATGCTCCTGTTGCCGCTTAATAGCCGCAACCATCCGCCCAGCGATTTCTAATAACTGGCAACGGGTGTAATATATTTAGAATAAGCCAAAAGCAAGCCCGGGTTTTTGGTCGAAAAATAAGGGCTAGCTGCGATTTTTTTTGTTTAATTTTAAGAATAGCGGCGAAGCACAAATTAAGCTAACTTTGTACAAGCGTTTTTAGATTTTTATTAGACGCGGGTTCAATTCCCGCCATCTCCACAAAAAAATAACCAGCAGTTAATCATTATTTTGTTAATTGTTAGGGATCAAATGTTAATTCGCCCAGGTGGCGGAATTGGTATACGCGACAGACTTAAAATCTGTTGGGAGTAATCCCGTGAGGGTTCAAGTCCCTCCCTGGGCACATGGCAGTTAATAGGAAATAATTTAAAAGAAAAAATAAGAAGAGGGTTTCGCGAGCGTATGAGCGAGCGATCCGCCCGTCGAGAAGCATGGCGGGCAAGTCCCTCCCTGGCGCGTATTTTGCATTTTATTAGCGGGTATCGTATAGTGGCTATTATATTACCTTGCCAAGGTAGGGAGACGGGTTCGATTCCCGTTACCCGCTCAGATATTAAATATAAAAGCTGATTTTAAAGCAGTTAAAATTCTGTCGAGCGTGCGAGCGCTTGTTCTGTTGAATGACCGGGGAGAGGCGCTCCGCAAGCCGCAAGCGTTTTGCGGGGCCGTTGCCAGCTCCAATAAAACTAAACAATAATTAAAATGAGAACAATTTGGAGAAGAGCAAAGCCAAAAGAAGAAAAAAGATTTTGGGTTAATAATCAAATAAGATGCCCGGAAGTTTTTTTGATTGATGAGAATAATTCAAGGATCGGAGCAATAGCTACGGCTAAAGCGCTGGAAATGGCGCGGGCGGCTGAATTGGATTTAGTCCAAGTTGACCCTAAGGGCAATCCGCCGGTTGCCAAGATTATGGATTACGGCCAATTTAAATATGACAAAGAAAAGCAGGCGCATAGGCAAAAAGTCCAGCAGAAGAAAGCTGATATTAAAGTGATACGCCTTTCACCGCGCATCAGCCAGCATGATTTTAGCTTTCGGCTTGATCAGGCAAAAAAATTTTTAGAAAGAGGGGATAAGCTAAAAATAGAAATGGCTCTAAAGGGCCGAGAAAGACAGCATCCGGAAAAGGCGGTTGAAACGATAAATAATTTTTTGGACGCCTTAAGAAAAATAGAAAGTTTGAATATTATAAAGGAGCAGGACTTGACAAAACAGTTCGGAAGATTTACTATTATATTAGCTAACAAAAGTTAATCAGAAATACATAAATTCAGGTATTTTACCTGTTTTTATTTTTAAATAAAATTTAATAACAAGTTTAAATCGCTATAATATGCCGAAACTTAAAACAATTAAAGCTGTTGTCAAAAGAATAAAGATAACTAAAAAAAATAAATTAAAGCAAAAAAAGGCCGGCCAGAATCATTTTAATGCCAGAGAAGGAGGCAAGGACGGGACTAAAAAGCGCCGAAGCATAAATACGCCCGAAACTTTAAGCAGGACTATTAAATCTTTAATGCCTTATAATTAAATATTATTTATTTTTTATTTTAAAAATTTATTATATGCCCAGAGTAAAAAGAGGAACAACTCATGTAAAAAAAAGAAAAAAGCTTTTAGCTAAAACCAAAGGCTATAAATGGGGAAGGAAGAACTTGATAAAAGCCGCTAAAACAGCTACTATAAAAGCAGGCAGCCATGCTTATGAGGGCCGTAAAAAGAAGAAAAGATTCAGCCGAGCTTTATGGCAGATAAAAATCAATGCTTTTGCAAGGGATTATAATTTAAGCTATTCTAAGTTTATAGATAAGCTTAAGAAGCATAATATTGGCCTTGATCGCAAAATTTTAGCTGATTTAGCCGTAAATAATAAAGAAGTGCTGGCCAAAATAATCAGAGAAATAGCAAAATAAAACTCATATTATATATGAAACTGCTTAAAATATTCCAAATAATTATCGCTCTCCTTTTAATGGCCGCAATTTTATTGCAGAGCAGAGGAGTGGGTTTAGGCGGTATTTTCGGCGGCACTGACGCGATTTACAGAACTAAGCGCGGCATAGAAAAAACTCTTTTTATAGCCACTATTATATTGGCCGTACTTTTTTTTCTTGTGGCTTTGGCAAGCGTTTTTATCGGAGCTAAATAAATAATCCTCTATATTTGAATTTTTTTAAACTCTATTTATTTTTGTGCGTCTATCCAAATTATTAAATTCTAAACCTTTATTGCTGATCAAAAAATTTTTTTTTGGTTTTATTTTTAAATTTTTCCGAAATAATCCGGATCAGGGCCAAAAACAGGATTTTGATAAAAAATTAGTTTATTCTTTGGCGCAAGCAAAAATTCCGACTTTAAGCCAAATTAAATATATAAAAAAGCTGTTAACGGATAAAGAGCTTTGGATTATCCGCTTTTGCTTTATTATTATTATTTTAAGCGTCGGTTTTTTAGGAACAGAATTTTATTTTTCTCATATAAAAATTGTGCCGGGAGACGGGGGAGAATATATTGAAGGTCTTGTTGGTTTTCCTAAATATATAAATCCGCTTTATGCAAATTATAGCGACGTGGACAGCGACATTAGCAGTTTAGTTTTTTCCTCAATCGTAAAAAGAAATAAAGACGGCCAGCTTGTCAATGATTTGGCAAAAAATTATGAAATTCGAGAGAGCGGCAAAGAGCATATTTTTAAAATAAGAAAAGATGTTAAGTGGCACAATGGCGAAGCGCTTACGGTTGACGATATTATTTTTACCTTTAATACCTTTAAGGATAATAAGTTCAGGTCGCCATTGGAGTCAAGCTTTAAGGGGGTAGAAATAGAAAAAATTGACGATGAAACTATTAAATTTATTTTAAAGGAGCCCTATGCCGCTTTTTTGGAAATTTTAACTTTCGGCATAATGCCGCGAAGCGCTTGGTCGCAAATTTCCCCTCACGCCGCCGGCTTAGCCGAATTGAATTTAAAGCCGATCGGCTCAGGGCCTTATAAATTCAAATCTTTCAGTAAAGACAAAAACGGCCAAATCGGATCTTATACTCTGGTTTTAAATAAAGATTATTACGGCTCCAAGCCGCATATAGAAAATATTAATTTTAAATTTTTTGCCAGTGTTGAAGAAATCGAGCAGGCCGCTAAAGATAAAAAAATTGAAGGAGTAAATTATTTGGCTAGGCAGGAAAATTCCGATAGCTTGTTTTCCAGCGATCAGTTTAATTTTTATAAATTAAATTTTGCGGAGCTTAAGGGCTTATTTTTTAATAGTGCCAATAATCCGGCCTTAAGCGATAAAAAAGTTCGGCAGGCGCTAGCGCTGGCTATTAATAAAAACGAGATAGTTAATAATGTTTTAAATAATGGTGCCCGCCTGATTGACGGACCGATTCTGCCTGATAATTTTGCTTATTGGACCAGCGGAATGAAATTTCAGCAGGCTGAAGCGGTTAAATTATTGGAAGAGGCCGGCTGGCAATCCAGAGAAATAAGCCCAGATGATATTAAAAAATCCGAGATTGATAAAAATTCTACTGATATTAAAGTTAGCAAAGAGGCAGAAAGCAGATTGTTTTTAGGCGCTGGCAAATGGAGGGCAAAAAATAGCGAGTATTTAATTATCAAGTTGACCGGGGCGCAAAACAGCGAAAATAAAAAAGTAACAGCGGCTTTAAAAAATTTCTGGGAAGGAGTTGGCATAAAAACAAAAATAGAAATGGTTGAAGCAAGCGAAATAAGAGCTAGTATAATCCGGCCGAGAAGCTTTGAGGTTCTTCTTTACGGCCAGATAGTCGGTTCTGATCCCGACTGCTACGTCTTTTGGCATTCTTTGGAGGCAGGAGAAAGCGGCTATAATTTTTCTAATTATGCCAACAAGGAAGCTGATAAATTATTAGAAGAAGGGCGGATTGCCTTGAATTTGGATGTTCGCAAAGATATATATAAAAAATTTCAGGAAATTATAACCTTAGATGTTCCGGCTATTTATTTGTATTCCCCCTTTTATAATTATGCCCAAAGCAAAAAAATAAAAGGATTTGATGTTAAATATATTTATCTTCCTCAAGATCGTTTTAATAATATCAGCGAATGGTATGTAAAAACAGAGAAGAGGCTGTCTGGTAGTTTTCTAACTGCGGCTAAATGGGTAAGTGGCGGAACTGGCATACGCGCATGCTTCAGGAGCATGTGGAGCAATCCTTGGAGGTTCAACTCCTCTCTTACCCACTAAAATATAAAAAGCGATTTTAATATAGATAAATAATAGAAGGTTTTGCGAGCGCGCGAGCAAGCGATCAGCCAGCCGTAGGCCATTGGCGGAAAACTCATCTTTTATTTGCTAATATATAACTAATATAACTTAATTTAAAAGCAGGAAAAGTGATTTTTCTTGCGCTTATTTACTTATGATTACAAAATATAAGCCCCAGCGCGGCTTTGGCTGGGCAAAAAAACAAATTTCCCCCAATCCGGCTAAGCCGGCTGAGGCGAAATCAGGAGGCGCGGAAGGCCAAAGCTCTCAAAAATATTATCCAAGCCGTTTTAAGCGCGTTTCTCCGGTTATCAGCAAAAAGATTATTGATGCCGACGCCGCGCCAACATCAAGAGCCGGCGAAGAAAATAAATTAAAAGTAATTGTTTTAGGCGGGCTGGAAGAGGTGGGCCGGAATATGACTCTTTTGGAATATAATAAAGAAATCATAATTATTGATATGGGCCTGCAATTTCCCGAAGAAGATATGTTCGGCATTGATTATATTATTCCCAATACTTCTTATCTGGAAGGCAAGGAGGATCAGATTAAGGGCGTGATTATCACCCACGCGCATATGGATCATATCGGCGGCATCCCTCATTTAATCGGCCGGCTCGGCAATCCGCCTATGTTTATGGGCAAGCTTACGGCCGGAATTGTAAGAAAAAGAGTTGAAAATTTTAAGGATTGCCCGAAATTGGACATTGCGGAAATTAATGAGGAAACAAAAATTAAATTAGGCAAGAATTTCGAGATTGAATTTTTAAGAGTCAACCATTCTATTCCCGACTGTTTTGCTATTATAGCCCGCACTCCCCTGGGAGCGGTTATCCATACCGGAGATTTTAAAATAGATTATTCTCCGGTTAACGACAGGCCGGCCGACCTGAATCGGATAGCAAAGATCGGCGGCGAAGGAATTTTACTTTTAATGGCCGATTCAACTGATTCCACCCATCCCGGCTATCAGATTTCCGAGTCGTCTATCGGCGATGAAATGGGCCGGATTTTTGAAAAGATCAGCGGCCGGATTATTATCGGGACATTTGCTTCTCAATTAAGCCGCATTCAGAAGCTTTTTGATTTGGCGCAAAAGTATGGCCGCCGCATTTATCTGCAAGGCCGGGCTATGAATGATAATGTGGAGATTGCCCATCAGATCGGCTATTTAAAATTTAATCCCCGCGTTTTAATTCAGAGCGACAGCGAGCTTAAGCGCCTGCCTGACGATAAAATAATGATTTTGGGAACTGGCGCGCAGGGAGAAAATAATGCTTTTCTGATGCGGGTAGTAAGCGGCGAGCACAGGACTATGAGGCTAAAAGAAGGCGACACCGTGATTTTTTCTTCTTCGGTTATTCCGGGCAATGAAAGAACGGTCCAGAATTTAATGGATATGATAGTCCGCCAAGGAGCTAAAATAATAAATTATGAAATGATGGACGTCCATGCCGGCGGCCATGCGAAGCAGGAAGACTTAAAATTAATGATGCGCCTGCTTAAGCCCAAGTATTTTATGCCCATAGAAGGAAACCATTATATGCTTAGAGCCCATGCTGAATTGGCCGAGCAGGTAGGAATCGGCAAGGAAAGGATTTTAGTAGCCGATAACGGTCAGATTGTTGAATTTAAAACTGGCGAAAGCGGCCAGTCAGTCGGCCGGCTTACCCAGAATAAAGTTATAACAGACTATATTATGGTTGACGGCCTGGGAGTCGGGGATGTTTCCCATATTGTTCTCCGCGACCGGCAGGTTATGGGCGCCGACGGCATGATTGTCATTATCGCCACCATTGATTCTAAAACCGGCGATCCGATCGGCAACCCTGATATTATTTCCCGCGGCTTTGTCTATATGAAAGAAAATAAAGAGCTGATTGAAAAGACGAGAATGAGAGTTAAAAGAATAGTAAAAGACCATGATCCGCGGGCGCCGGTTGACGATGACTATATTAAAAACAGGATAAGAAATGACGTCGGCCAATTTTTATTCAGCCAAACCAAGCGCCGGCCGATGGTTTTACCGGTTGTTATTAAGGTTTAATTTAAGTTTAGAGCTAATATAGAGAGTAAAAAAGCTAAATTTCCTCCGGGAGCTTAGCTTTTTTATTTAAATATTTTATTTTATTATTTTTTCATATACTCGGCTTACTCCATCCCTATAAGAAAGTTGCCAGTTTTTTGAATTATCCAGATAATCTCTTAGGTGATTTTCGTTTTTATTCATATTTTCTTCATTAAATTTGAAAAATTTTTTATTCAGCCAGTTTAATTTTATTTTTTTCTGATCGTCTTTTAATAAAACTAATTTTATATCGTATTCTTTCAGCTTTTCTTCAGCTTTGTTTTCTTTAAAAAATTCTATATATTCTTCGAGCAAGGTGCGGCCGGCGAAAGGATATTGCGGCAGGCGGCCGTCAATAAATAATTTTTTCCCCGGCCATTTCCAGATTAAATAACCCCCCCAGCTGTATTCGGCAAAAAAATTGCCGCCGCTTTCGCCCTTATTTTTTAAAAAATCAGTTGCGGCGCAGGGGTATTGTTGGCAGAAAAAAGAAAAAGGATCAGCGGCTGGCCTTAAGGAAAGGCCGATTAGAAAAATATTAAAAATCAGGGCCGCGCTTAAATAAAATTTAATAAAAAAAAGATATCTGCCGGAGAGCGAAAAGCTTTTTTTAGCCGCAATTTCCGCCGGCAGAATAAAATAATCAAAAATAAATTTAACTAATAGAGGCAGAGAAACGATAAAAAGCAGGGGGAAATGCCGGCGCGATTTTAAAGCTAAAAAAATAAAAAAAACAGCAAGCGAGAAATCCCAAAGATCAAGCTTTATGCCCTCACCCCCCTTTTTTCTTAAGGCGAAGATAATAATAAGAAGAAGAAAGGCGCTGACTATGGCTATATAAACAATCTGCTTGTATTGAATCGGGTAGTAATAAAACGGCAGCCATTCATTGATAGATGTTAAATAAAAAGTATTGCCGTAGCTTTTTAAAAATCCGTAAAGCTTCAGGCCATAAGGGGTTAAAAGGGTTAAAATAAGCGTTATTGCCGAAAAAAATAAAAATTTAGCGATGTCTTTGGCGCTAAGCTTATTTTTAAAATTAAGCTTTAGCGTCTTATGAAAAAAATTTATTCTAAATAATAAGTTTTCCGTTATTTTTATAGCCGGCCAGAAAAAAATAATAAAAAGACCGATAAGAAAGCCGGCATGGAGGCAGGCCCACAGATAAAAAAGAGGAGGAAGCCAGAATAGAATATTCGTTTTTTGTTTTTGCGCCCGCCGGCGGGTATAATAAGAGATAATTAAGAGGGTAAGAACTAGGCCTAGGGCTGATATTTCCTGCATTCTTACGCCCCAGGAAGGAAAACTCGCGATTAAGCCGAAAAGCTGAAGCGGAATTAGAGTAATAAGAAATTTAGCCGCGCTTAAGCTTAGCCCTCTTTTTTTGTATTTTTCCAGAATCTCCTCTTTTATAAGGAAATATAATAAAACTAAGGACAAGATAATGAGAAGCGCGAAAAAAATACTGACTGTTCCATAGCCGAGGCGGCTATAAAGAGAAAAAGTAATAGCGTTTATAAGCCATTCGTGGTCAACCCATTCTTTCCCAGATAGCGTAAAATCATGGTTTTCAACATTAGGCAGTTTTTTGGTTTTTACGATTTCTTCCCCTATTTTTAAGTGCCAGCCCAAATCAGGGTCTAAATAGCTGTAAGAATTTTTTAGAAGCAGAAAAAACGCTAAAATTAGATATAAAGCTAAAATTGTATTTTTAAAATTTATTATTTTCATATTTTTCTTATTTTAGCATAAAAAATCAATTTTAAATATTTTTACATTTTATATTGTTGCATTTTTTAAAATATGATAAAATATTAACAAATACCCTGTTAATAACTTTAAGAAATTTTAATTTAAATAAAAATATTCGCAACCCCGAATTCTCGGAATTTGCGATTATGAGAAGGGAGGTGAAAAATGAAAAAGAGAATTATAAAAAATATTATTGTTTTCGCGACTTTAATGCTAATAGCCGCGCCTGTAATGGCACTTGATCCTTGGGGAGCAGGTTCAGGTAATGCTGTTGATCAAAATACTTTATCAAGCAACATAGGGCTAGGGTCGCAAGACCCCCGTCTGGTAATAGCTAAAGTAATTAATATTATTTTAGGGTTTTTAGGCATAATCGCGGTTGTGATTATATTAATTGGCGGCTTTAAATGGATGACCGGAGGCGGAAACGAAGATAAAGTAGGAGAAGCTAAAAAAATGATAATCGCAGGCGTGATCGGGCTTGTTATAGTCTTATCAGCTTGGGCTATCGCGACTTTTGTTGTTAATAACTTAGTAACTATTACCGCTTAATTTTTAACAGTTTATCGGTTGAAATCAGCTCATTTATTATAGAACTCTATAACAGTGGTTGCCGTTTTAAAATAGCGGCGTCCACTGCTTTCCGCGGAAATATGATTTGCGCGGAAAGCAGTGGATAAATTAAATTTATAATATAAATCTATTAATATAAATATAAATCTATGAAAAAAATTGGTTTAAAATTATTTTTTTTAGCATTCGTTTTCGCGGCTGTTTTACTGCCCTGTTTTTTAATAATAACTCCGGTTTCGGCAGATTCTAATTCCCTCCTTTGGGGAAATCAGGCAGGCAATGTTAAAACATCAACTAAGTTAGGAGAAAGAGATCCGCGCATAATGGTTGCTGAATTTATTCAGATATTTCTCGGCTTTTTAGGAATTATTGCCTTAGTCTTAATTCTGGTCGGCGGCTTTAAATGGATGCTTTCCGGAGGCAGCGAAGATAAAATCGGAGAAGCTAAAAAAATGATCGTAGCCGCGGCTATCGGGCTTTTAATAATTCTCGCTTCCTACGGTATCGCCACCTTTGTCATTAATACTCTTTTTAACGCTACTAATGCGACATCGTAATTTTTTTAAGCGCCAGCCGCGTAATTTTAAATCAGAAAAAGTATATAAATATAATTTGCGCTTTTGCTTTTTAGCGGCTAGCAATATGTTATGCGAAATTTTTTCCATATCAGCAAGCTTGTAATATTTTGTATTTTTTTCCTTTTTGTTTTTTTCGTTTTTTCGCAGCCGGCTTTAGTTTTAGCTGATAACTATGGCTTAGACGCAACAGCGGACCAGGCAACTGGCGTAAAGAGTATAGCGGATATTCCAACAGGAATCGGCAAAATTATTGGCGCGGTTTTATCGTTTATAGGGATTATATTTTTTATCCTTATAATTTACGCCGGCTTTATGTGGATGACGGCGGGGGGAGACGAGCAGAAAGTTACTAAAGCAAAAGATTTAATCACCCAAGCGGTTATTGGTCTTATTGTAGTGCTGGCGGCTTATGCAATTACGGCGTTTATCGGCACAGAATTAATAAATACAGATACAGAATAAAATTTAAGAATAGAAAAGATGCAGAGAGTAAAAAATTATAAAATAAAATTTAGAGTTTATTATGCTTTATTAATTATAATTTTTATTTTTTTCTTTAGCCAAAGCGTTTTTGCTGGTGATTATGATTTTATAAAACAAAGCGGACTGAACGCCACAGCAGAAAAAACTGGCCATAAAAATCTTTTTTTATTTAATTCGCCGGAGAATTTGCCTGAAACAGTTGGCATGATCATTGCCGTAGCCTTATTACTTTTGGGCATTATATTTTTAATTTTAATGATTTACGGCGGTTATATGTGGATGACGGCAGGAGGAGACGAGCAGAAAGTGGAAAAAGCCAAGGGTTTAATTAGAAATGCGATTATTGGCTTAGTAATAGTTTTAGCGGCTTATGCCATAACAGCTTTTATGGAGAATATAGCCTGGTTAATATGATAGATACTTATAAATAGAATAATAAAGATAAACAAATGTTATTCCAAGGATTAAAAAATAGTAAAATAATAATTTTATTTATAGTTTTTATTATATCGCTACAATTTATTTCTGTGGCAATTGCTGGTATTGACGAAGCGTTTCAAGCTGATGGTGTAAATTCTAAATTAAATAAAGCAGCTAAATATGCGGGGTATGAAATTATAAGCGATGACCCCTTTTTTCTTATCTCAACCATTATTAATCTTATCCTTAGTTTTTTGGGCGTGATATTTTTAATTTTAATGATTTACGGCGGTTACCAATGGATGACGGCTGGCGGAGACGAGCAGAAAGTGGAAAAAGCCAAGGGTTTAATTAGAAATGCGATTATTGGATTAATCGTAGTAATAGCGGCTTATGCTATTAGTTATTTTGTTGTAGCGAAGTTCGGCGAAAAAGTTCTTCTAAAATCCCAATAAAATAATAAAATGAGAAAATATTTTAAACAAATTTTAATTCCAATTATACTAACAATAATTTTAATTTTACCTTATTTTGTTTTTGGCGCTGAAGAAAGTTGGCCTCTGCAGAAATTAAAAGAAGTGGGTTCTGCAAACGGTCCCTATCAAGACACTAATGAATTCGGAATGGCTATTATAGTCGGTACAGTTGTTAATGCCTTTTTGGGTTTACTTGGCGTTATTTTTATTATCTTAATTATCTCCGCCGGCTATAATTGGATGACAGCGGCTGGAAACGAGGAAAAAGTGACAAAAGCGAAAGATACGATGACTCGGGCTATTATCGGATTAATAATCGTCGTAGGGGCGTTTGCTATTTGGTACTTTATAGATTATAATTTTTTATCAAAATAGTATCGATTCACTTTATGATTAATAAAGTATATTTAATAAAAAAAATCAAAATTTTCAGTTATTTAAGCATAGTTTTATTTTTATGTTTTTATTGTTTTTGTGCGATGGCAATTGGTATCAAAAATTCAACAGACTCTGATATTTATAAGCAGACAGAAAAATTAAGAGAAAAGACTAATTATGAATTTCCTTATCAGGAGGGGGTAGCAAAAATCGTCGCCACTGTTATCCAAGCTTTTCTCGGGCTTTTGGGAATTATCTTTCTGGTTTTAATTATTATAGCCGGCTATAACTGGATGACGGCGGCCGGGAACGAGGAAAAAGTAACAAAAGCGAAAGATACGCTCTGGCGCGCGATTATCGGGCTTATTATTATCGTCGGCGCCTACGCGATCAGCTATTTTGTCTTTAATAATCTGCCGTATGGAAACGGAGCTGGTCCCGGGCAAGTATCGGGCCAAGGTTAATAAAATATTTAGCAATTTTAAAGGAGTATGACAGGCATACTCCTTTTTTGTTTGTTTAGGAAATTTTCACCATTCTGCGTAGCAGAACCAGTGAAAATTTTCATTAAGAAAATAATGCTGGCCCGGCCCTACCTTAAACAGCAAAGGCGGCTGAACAAGGCCGTTGCCCCTATAAATAGCGACAGTATAGGCTCCGGGCAATAAATAATCAACTACCCTCATTTCCGGCCCCAGATAGTAGCTTTTATTTTCAGGGCCGTCAATTTTAAAGGTGTAGCGGTTATTAGCGCTCATATTAGCCACTATTCCCCTGAATCCTTGCGGCGCCCCGTTTTCAATTTTAACCTGCGCCGGCTGGGCTTTTAGTTTTTCCAGCGCCAGCTTGTCCTGCTTCAGCCGCGCTATAGCGTCAGGGCTGGCGTAAAAGTACCAGTCCTCTTCGTCCCATTGCTTTGAATTTCCAAAGAATGGGGCGCACCCAGTTAGCGCTGTTATCGCCAATATTACTACTAAAAATATTATCTTTTTCATCTTATTTCTCCTTTTTTACTATTAATTGTTATAGCTGCCGCCCAAGCCATGGCTATTCCCAATATAAGATCAAAAATACCGGAAAAAGAAAGAATAAATACGGTTATTTCTTCTCTCTTGTTAAAACATAATACTGCCATTCGGTTTTTTCTACTCCCCAAACAACCCAAACAATAAGAAATGCTGAAATTATTGAAATAATTCCAACTAAAACTATTTTGTTTACTCTTGCTGTTATTTTTTCCATTTCTCTCCTTTTTTTACAGGTTTTATTTTTTTAAAAGTTCGATAATTAACTATCAATCCTAATATATTTTGTTCAATAAGTCAAGGGTTTTTTTATTGCCCACATTGACTTTATCTGGCTTAAATGATAAGATAATAATATAAGAAAATCCCTATCTAAAACGCAAAAGCGTAAAATAGGGATTTTTTATTTAATTTAAGCTAAAATACTATAAAATATGCTATCTAAAAAGGACGCGAATAATAACCTTTTTTCTCTAAGTAAAGCTAAAAATATTAAATATTTCATTTTGGCGGCTTTTATTTTTAATTTTTGTTTTTTTCCAATTCCAATTTTGGCTAATACTATTATAGAAGTTAATATAATAAGCGAAAATGAAGTTAATTTCAGCGATTTTTTAGGCGATTTGCCAGATATTGATATTATTATAGATCCAGCCACTATTTCTTATCAAAACGATTCTCCTATTAAGATTAATGACGATGAAAACGGCATAGGCCTAAGGGAAATAAACAAAATGAACCATTTGCCTAAAAATAACTACAAAAGCGCAAAAAAGACGAATTATTATCTGGCCACTGCTTATAATTCAGAAGCCGCTCAAACAGACTCTTCGCCCTGCATTACGGCTAATGGCTTTAATCTTTGCCAGCACGGCCAAGAAGATACGGTAGCGGCTAATTTCTTGCCCTTTGGAGCTAAAGTAAAAATACCTGATTTTTTTGGCGATAGAGTATTTATTGTCAGGGATAGAATGAATGCCCGTTATTCAGACAGATTAGATATTTGGATGGTTAATAAATCAAAAGCTATTACATTTGGCGTAAAAAGAGTAAAAATTGAGATATTAGAGTAGTTTTTATAATTTAATATCCGCCATAAGCATAAAAGTTCGAAAAAGGAACTTTTTATTGTTTTTTATTTTTAATTTTGTTAAGATAAAAAAAGATTAATAATAGCTTAATATTTTTAAAACATTTTTTGGCCTGATCGCCAAGTGGTAAGGCGAGAGTTTGCAAAACTCTTATCGTGGGTTCGATTCCCTCTCAGGCCTCTTTTTTTATACTTTAAGTCTATATAATCTTAGACTTAAATTGTGGATAAGTTAAAGAAATTGTGGATAAGTTATGGACTTTAGTCTACAGCAACGTGGACTTAACTGTGCAAAAGCCGTAAAGTTAAAATTTAATATAGTATTAATTTATTTAATTTTAGCCAAATTAATGTTTTGCTTATTATAATTGACCTAAGCAAAATAATGTGGTATATTTAAATCATAATCATTCTACTGCCTGTATCGGCGAGAACTGACATCGCCAATAAACAAAAATAAAAAAAAGGTAGATCTTGATAAAAAATATACAAAATATTAATTATGAAGATTTACCGCTTGATGGTAGATGATTCGCTTTTAAGAAGTCAGGACAAAAGCTTCAACCTCGAGAAGTGGGGATTTTCTTAGCTCATTGTAAAATGGGCTGGAAATAAGCTCTTGGGGATGGGGCTCAGAATTAGGCTCACTAATTAAATTTTATAAAAAAAGAAGGGGCCCGTCTGGGCCCCTTTTTTGATGTTTTTTAAAGGTATTGCCTTGAATAATATAATTAAGTATGATAGGATGTAAGTAATAAAAAGACTGGAATAAAGACTGGGACTTAGAATAAAAAAGGGGGAATAAAAATATGGATAAAAAAATTTTAGCTAAAATTAAAGCCAATTTGCTTTTGGAAAAAAAGCAGGTTTTAAATGATTTTAAGAAAATTTCCAATAATAAGAATAAGAATGACAAGGCGCGGGCAAAATTTCCCGATTTTGGCGATAAGCTGGACGAAAATGCCTTGGAAGTCGGGGAATATACGACTAATCTTGCCACTGAAAAAGTCCTGCAAGATTCTTTAAGGGATATTGAAAATGCCCTGCAAAGGATAGAAAAAGGAACTTACGGTGTTTGCAAGTATTGCGGAAAAGAAATAAATGAAAAGCGCCTGCTTGCCCGGCCGGTAGCGAGCGCCTGCATTGAATGCAAAAATAAATTGCAAAAGGCCGCTTAAATATGAGGCAAATCTACAATTATATGCGCATGCCGCGAATAGAGAAATGGGCAGATAAGGCTAATTATATATTGCGCAATAATAAAAAGATGATAATCGCGATAATTATCGTCTTTTTTCTTATTTTAGATCGTTTTTTTAAAAGCCTTGCCTTAATAATGCCCGGCCGGAAGCCAATAAGCGTAATTAAAGATTTTTTTGTTATTAAATTTTTTCCTAATTATAATATCGCTTTTTCTATTCCTGTTAGCGGCGTTTTTTTGGATATCGGAATAATTTTAATAATACTGTTTTTAATTTATTGCTTAACTTTTTCTTATAAAAGGGGGAGTAGTTATTTTTTTCTGCTTTTAATTATTTTTGGAGCGGCCAGCAATTTATTTGACAGATTAAAATACGGTTTTGTAATTGATTATTTTAACTTAAGATATTTTACGGTTTTTAATCTGGCTGACGCGCTTCTTTTCGCCGGCGCGGCATTAGCTATCGCTTCTGCAAAAAAATAAGGCCTTGATTCCGGCCTTATTTTTTTCGTTTATTTAAACTTTTATTCTTTTTCTATCATTTCTTTTTCTTTTTTATCCAGTCCTTCCCACAGCGCTATCACAAAAGCTGTTTGATAGCCGTGCTTGTCGGCTAATATTTCTGAGATAGTTGTTGTTTGTCCGTCTTTTTGTTTTATCATTTCGTTTGGCGAAACATATTTGTTTCTTGCTTTTTTAACGTCCGTCAAAAGAGCATGATCAACCTCTTTTTTATTGAAATAATGTTTAATAACGTTTTCCGCTCCCATCTTTAATTTTTCTTTTTGTTCACTGACGCTTTCTACGCCCTTCTTTCCCTCTGTTTTTTGCAGGTGTTTTTCTCTTTCCTCCTTGCTTTTAAAGATTCGGCTGACGAAATTTAATTCGCGCATACTTTTTTAGATTATTTTTTAAAAAATTATTATCCTTTCTTTTTCCCCCTTGCTGTTTATTTTAATATAGATTGTTTTTTTAGGCAAGATTTTTTTTATTTTGTCAGCCCATTCTATAATTATGACATTTTCGAGGCGGTTAAAATATTCTTGAACACCGAGAGAAATAATATCTTTCGGTTTTTTAAGGCGGTAAGCGTCGATATGGATAAATTTTTTAATTTTTCCGCCTCTAATTTTATAAACTTTCATTAGGGCAAAAGTCGGGCTGGTTATATTTTTTTTAATACCGAGTCCGGCGGCCAGGCCTTTCGCGAAAATAGTTTTTCCCGCTCCTAATTCGCCGCCCAGCCCGATTATTTCCCCGCCTTTCAGGCGCGAAGCGAATTTTTTTGCAAAATTAAAAGATTGTTTTTCCGAATAAGAAATAAATTTCATTTTGGTGGACAATAATTGAAAATGCGCGAACCCATTTTGCCTGCCCGTCCGAAGTTTCTGAACGAAGGCGGGAGCGAAACGCCGCAGGCGTTTCGCTTAAAAAAGGTTCGCGCATTTTCAAGTATAGTCTTTGTGGACGATGTAGGATTCGAACCTACGACCTTCTCGGTGTAAACGAGACGCTCTAACCAACTGAGCCAATCGTCCCAGAGATAGAGATCTTTATTGCTTTTAAATTTTCTTTTTCAAAATAGTGCCGAAGAGAGGACTTGAACCTCCACGGGGTTGCCCCCACAGCCACCTCAAGGCTGCGTGTATACCAATTTCACCACTTCGGCATTTGTGAAAAAGTTTTTAATATTGCCTTATTCTTCTTTTTTCTCTCGCAATTTTTTCTTATAGGCTCTTTTTAAAAAATATAATTTCGCCCTTTTTGTCTTTACCTGTTTTTTGATTTCAATTTTTGTGATAGAAGGCAGATTTAGGGGAAATATTTTTTCCACGCCAACACCGTCAGAAGTTTTTTTTACGGTTATTGTGCCGCCTTTCTCATTGCCGTGCTTTTTCGCTATAATAAGGCCTTCAAAAAATTGAATTCTTTCTTTTTCTTCCCCTTTTAAATTAAGCTCTTTAATTTTTTGATGGATTCTTACGGTCATGCCCGGCTTAAGATCGGCCATAACGAAAGCTTTTACTTGTTTTTCCGCCATATAATTTATAATATAAAATAGAACTGGAAGTTCTATTTTTAATTTAATATAATCTTATGAAATATTATAATAAAATTAATGTTTTGTCAACGCTCCTCTAAAATATGTAAAAAATTATTTATTTAGCCTTTTTCTGATGAAATTCCAGACTAGCCCAAAAACTTCATTTTTATTTAAATAGGTTGTGTCTAAAAATAAGTCATAATTCGATTTTTTATTTATTTTAATTTTATAATATTTAAAATAACGGTAAACATCGCTTTTTTTTCTTAGCCTTATGCTTTTTAGAACAGCGGCTGTTGTTTTTAATTTTTTTCCTTCGTTGCGGCCGGGCGATTTTTTTAAATCATTAAAAATTCTTTTAGCGCCTTCCCTTTCTTTGACGTCAAGATATATTTTTATCGCCCGCGGGATAAAATACCAGGAAGTTCTTCCTTCAATTACAAAATTATCTTTTTTTTCCGCCAGCTCTTTCTGGTATTCGTCAACTTCAAAATCAGTGGCCGGATCGCTTTCTCCCAGCTTATTATATTCAGCCAAAGTAAGGCCTAATTTTTTCGCTTTTTTTCTTCTTAAAGCGCCCATATAGTAATGGGGCCAGTTTAATTTTTTCGCAACTTTTTTCGCTACCGTTGATTTTCCGGAGCCGGCGGCTCCCCCGAAACTTATAATCATAAATGTTTTATATTATTTTTTCCATTTCGCCCCAATTGGCTCCGATTTTTGCGTCAACAATAATCTGGACTTTTAATTTTATCACGTTTTCCATTATTTTTTTAATTATTTTTACAGCTTCCGGAACTGTATTTTCTTCTACTTCAAAAAGCAATTCGTCATGGACCTGCAAAAGCAGGCGGACAGCGCCGGGTTTTATTTTATACTCGTTTAATGCTCGCGAAACGTTTATCATTGCGATTTTTATCATATCTGCGGCCGTGCCTTGAAGAGGAGTATTAACAGCCATTCTTTCAGCCCCTTTTCTAATTTGCATTATTGAAGAATTTATTTCTGGCAAATATCTTTTGCGGCCGAATAATGTTTTTGTATAGCCATTTTTTCTCGCCGATATTATAGATTTATCAATATATTTTTTTATGTCTTTATAGGCATCAAAATATTTATCAATAAAATTTTTGGCGCGGATATAAGGAATATCGGCAGTTTGAGAAAGCCCGTGCGGACCTTGGCCGTAAAGAATCCCGAAGTTTATCGCTTTCGCTTCTCGGCGCATTTCCGAAGTTACCGCGCTTAATTCCACCTTGTTGATTTCGGCTGCGGTAGCGGCGTGAATATCAAGATTATTTTTAAACGCCGCGATCATTTTTTTATCTCCGGACATATGCGCCGCGATCCGCAGTTCAATTTGGGAATAATCCAAGCTTAATAATTTATATTTTTTTTCAGTTCCGAAAGCTTTTCTTATTTTTTTCCCCCATTCTCCCCGAACCGGTATATTTTGCAGGTTCGGTTCGCTGGACGAAAGTCGTCCGGTGGCAGTGACCGCCTGGTTAAAGCTCGCATGCAACCTTTCCGTTTTTTTATTAATTAATTCAGGCAGGGCGTTAATATAGGTATTGGCCAGTTTGGCTAATTCGCGGTATTCTTGAATATGCTTTATAATCGGATGCTGGTCTTTTAATTTAACTAATTCATCAGCTGCCGTGGAAAGACCTGTTTTTGTTTTTGTTATTACCAAGGTAGAGATTTCTAATTTTTCAAAAAGAACTTCTCTTAGTTGCTGGGTAGAATTAATATTAAAATCAACGCCAGCCAGCTTTTTTATTTTTTCTTCTAGATTTTTTATTTTCTCATCAATTTTTCCGCCCAGCTTACTTAAGAATATTTTATCAATTATTATTCCGTTATTTTCCATATCAGCCAGAATCGGCACAAGCGGCATTTCAATATTATTAAAAAGCTTTTCTATATTATTTTTTTTCAGCTCATTTTTTAGCTTGCCAGCCAGCCGAAAAGTAAAATCAGCGTCTTCGCAGGAATAAAGCGAAAGTTTTTCCGCCGGCAATTCGGAAAAAGATAATTTATCCTTGCCCTTTCCAAGCAGGTCATCTTTGCTTATTTTTTCAAAGCCCAATTCGGAAAAGGCGACCGCGTCTAAATTATGCTGCCTGGTTCCCGGGCTTAAAAGGTAAGAGGCCAGCATAGTATCAAATTTTATGCCTTTTAAATTTATCCCGCTATTTTTTAAAACGCGCAAATCAAATTTTATATTATGGCCGGATTTTTTTATATTTTCATCTTCCAATATCGGTTTTATTTTTTCCAACCAAGGCTGAGCCGCGCTAATTTGTTTTTTAGGAATGTCGGCATAATTAAATAGGTTTAATTCTTTGTTTTTGCGGTTTGCTGTTTGGCATTTGGCGTTTATATAATACGCCTCGCCTTTTTTCCAGGAAAAGCTAATGCCTAAAAGTTCGGAGGTCAGCGGATCAAGTCCTGAAGTTTCGGTATCAACGGCGAATTCTTTTTCCTTTTTCAGCTTAGAAAAAAAAGCGGAGAATTTTTTTTCATCGTCAACTAAAATATATTTAAACAGCTTTTTATTGCGTTCGAATTTATCCGTTATTGTTTTTTGCCGCTCTTCTTTAGCTGCTGATTTTTCCCCGGCTTTTTTAAGATCGCGAATTCTCGGCAAGAGGGATTTAAATTCCAACTCGCTGAATAGTTTAATAATATTTTCATCGTTAAAATTCCCGAATTTAGATTTTTCCAATTCAAAGCTTATGGGCGCATCCAGCTTTATAGTCGCCAAGGATTTGCTTAATAACGCATCTTTTTTATGCTCTAACAACAAGGCGAGAATCCTCGGCTTAATATCCCGGCTTTCTTTTTCCGCATAATTATAAAGCTTTTCCAGAGTTCCATATTTTTTTAAAAGCTCTGTCGCTGTTTTTTCGCCAATACCCCTGACTCCGGGGATATTATCGCTCGGATCGCCGCGCAAGGCCTTATAGTCAATCATCTGTTCCGGTCCTAATTCAAAGCGCTCTTTTACAGCTTCTTTATTATAAATTACGCTGTCGGATAAGCCGCGGCTCATAGTATAAACTTTAGTATGCTCGTTAATTAGCTGGAGAGCATCAAGGTCGCCGGTTACGATAATTTTTTCAATCTGGCCGTCAACTTTAGCGGCGATTGTTCCGATAAGATCATCAGCTTCATAGCCGTCTTTTTCGTAAATCGGAATAGCGAATGCCTCGGCGATTTTTTTTATAAAAGGAATCTGCTCATAAAGCTCGTCCGGCGCTTTAACTCGCGTCGCCTTATATTCCTTATATTTTTCATGACGGAAAGTCGGGGCTTTTCGGTCTAAAGCAAGGGCAATATAATCAGGACTTAAATCCCGGATCGCTTTTAGGAGCACGGCCGCAAATCCATAGACGGCGTTAACCATCTGGCCGTTTTTAGTAGCCATAGTCGGCGGCAGGGCGTGAAAGCTCCTGTGGATCAGGGCGTTGCCGTCTATAATTATTAGCTTTTCTTTTTTAGCAGGCATAATAATATATCTTTATTACATCACAAGAAAGCAAAAAAAACAATAAAAAAAAGAAGCTTAACTAAGCTTCTTGTAAAACAAACGGTTTATGCGGCAGCTTTTCGCCGTCGTGGACGAGAGTGCCTCTTTTTATTTCAATGATGTTTGAATTTTTTGATTCAAACGCATTGATCAGAAAAGCGGCAGCCACTTCCGGCCTGATAACTTCGCCGCAAGTAAAAATATCTACGGCGGCGTAATTATATTCCGGCCAGGTGTGGATCGTAAGATGCGATTCAGCGATGACAACGACTCCGCTGATGCCAAACGGATTGAATTCATGGAAGCAAATATCTACAATAGTGGCTTTTGCTTCCTTTGCCGCGGCAACCATGGCATTTTTTACTTTCCCCAGAGATTTTAATATCTCCGGGTCGCAATCTTTCATCTCCACCAAGAGATGAATTCCTAAAGACGAAAGACTTTTACCCTCATACAAGTTCTTACCCTCCTTGTTAAGAAAAGATTTTTTGATATATTATGAAAAGATCATAATTTTATTAATAAAAAAAAGTATAATACTTATTTTATTTTAATGCAAGAGCTTATTTCATTCCCGGAATAAATCTTTTAATATTTTCCAGCGGAGAAATTTTAGCTAATTGCTTTATTTTACTTTTGGCTTTATTAGTTTTAACAAATTTTAGCCAGTCATAGTTCGGCCCCTTGCGGTTTTTATCGATTATTATTTCCACTAAGTCGCCGTTTTTAAGCGGAGCGTCAAGAGTTGCTATTATATCATTTATTAAAACGCCGGCGCAGCGGCTGCCAATGTCAGTATGGACAGCGTAAGCAAAATCAACAGCCGTTGATCCTTCCGGCAAATCATAAACATCGCCTTTAGGCGTAAAAACAAAAATACGGTCGCGAAAAACGTCGAATTTTAATTGTTTGACAAAATCGATTGCATCAGTTGCATTTTTTTGGATATCCAGCACTTCTTTAATCCATCTTTGCTGTTTTAAGGCGTGTTCCGGCCGGTTCTGTTTATAATACCAATGGGCGGCCACGCCGTAAAGCGCTTCCTCATTCATTTCCTTTGTTCTTATTTGAAATTCAGTAAGCTTGCCTTCAGGGCCGAAAACAGTAGTATGAAGGCTTCTGTAGCCGTTGGGTTTGGGCACGGAAATATAATCTTTGAAGCGGCTTATCTTTGGCCTCCAAAGAGAATGGATGATTCCCATTGTTTTATAGCAGTCGGAAACAGTATTAACAATAACGCGCAAAGCGAAAACATCATAGATCTCATCAAATTTTCTATTTTTAATCCGCATCTTTTTATAGATGCTGTATAAATGCTTAAAGCGTCCGGTTATTTCATATTTTATTTTCGCTTCTTCCAAGTTTTTACTTAAAATATTTTTAATTTTTTGGATATACTGATTGCGCTCGATTTTTTTTTCAACTTCGTATTTATATTCAATTTTTTTATATTCTTCCGGATACAGATATTTAAAGCATAAATCTTCCATTTGCCATTTTAGTCTCCAAATTCCGAGCAGGCCGGCGATAGGGGCGTAAATTTCCAGGGTTTCACGGGCTATCCTTTCCCTTTTTTCCGGCGGCAAAGCGTCAAGAGTGCGCAGATTATGGAAGCGGTCGGCGAATTTAATCAGGATTACCCTTAAATCAGAAGCCATTGCCAAAAACATTTTTCTTATGCTTTCCGCGTATCTTTCAAGGCCGCGATATTTAATTTTACTTAATTTAGTTATGCCTGTAACCAGTCCGGCAACCTCTTTGCCAAAATTTTTTTCAACATCTTCCATGGTATATTCAGTATCTTCCGGGACATCATGCAAAATTCCGGCTATAACCGTAGTAAGATCAGCTTTAATTTGAGCTAAAATAAAAGCGGTATGGAGCGAATGCTGAATATAGGCCTCGCCAGACACTCTTTTCTGCCCCTTGTGGGCGTTCAAGGCAAAATCATAGGCGAGCTGAAGCAAGTCCGTATCCGCCCGCGGATCATTTTCCCTCGCTTTTTTAATTATTTGTTCTATAGTCATAGGCGCTTGTAGCTATTTTTTTATTTGTGGTATAATATATATAATATTAAATAGTTGTGAATAAGTCAAAGAGTTAAAATTTATAAAATGTTTATTGGAAATAAAAAATTAAATTTAATAAATTTAATTATTGTTTTAATGGCGTTATTTTTAATTCCTCATTTTGCTTTTGCCCTTGACGCCGGCCTGAATTATGCCGCGGCTATCGGCTTAGGAGCCAATGATCCTAGGGTAATAATTGCCAGCTTAATAAGAATCGCTTTGGGCTTTTTAGGCATTCTTGCCGTAGTAATAATAATGTACGGCGGCTGGATTTGGATGACTTCCGGCGGCAATGAAGAAAAAATAACAAAAGCCAAGCGGATTTTAGTGAATGCCGTTATCGGCCTGGCGATAATATTATCTTCTTTTTTAATCGTTTCCTTTATTATTAATAAGCTTTTGCAAGCCACCGGCTCGAGCGGGGAAGGAACGAGCGGCCCTAATCAGGCTGCCGGCGGAATAGGGGCGCTTGGCAACGGCGTTATTAAAAGCGTTTATCCGGAGCCGAACCAGAAAGATGTGCCGCGCAATACGGCTATAATAGTAACTTTCAGAGAAGGGATGAAACCTGAAACTATTTGCGAACAACTAACAAACGGAAACTGCGCCAGTGGCTCAAAAATAAAAAAAGGAAACATAAGAATTTTTAAAACCAGCCAGGGCGATTCTTGCGGAACTAATATGGCAAACTGCGACAATAGCAATATAACCGATGTCGTGGTTTCTACGACCGATAATAAAACTTTTTCTTTTACGCCAGCTAATTATCTGGGCTCGCCCTCGGAATATATTTGGTATTCGGTTTATTTAACTCGTGATCTTAAAAAAGCGGATGGGGAAGACGCTTTTAAATTATCAGAAGATGGATTTAGATGGCAGTTTGAAGTGTCTAATAAGCTTGATTTAACTCCGCCGCAAGTTTTAAGCGCTGGCGTATTTCCGGCGCCGGACAATCAGCAGGATAGTGTCGGCATAACTATTGCCGGAGCGCAGGCCAGCGGAACGATTACTGTAGCGAATCAGCCGAATACGCGCCAAGACGCAAGCATTACGAGCGTAAGTCAAGTAGGCGACGCAACCCCTCAGGCTACCGCGGAAGCGGATAAAAATTGCTTAGAAAGCGGAAATTTTAAGGTTACAATTTTAGCCGACGGGAAAACCGCAACTCTAAATAAAGGATCTGTTTTATCGGGATCGGCAGCGGCGAACGGCAATTCAGTGAATTTTCCCGGTTATTTTAAATTAACTTTAACTTCCGGTAATTTTTCTGCCGGCAACCAATGGGATGTAATAATTAGCGCAATGGTTTCAGCTGATACTCTTACTATCGGCAATATAATTTATACTTTTGTAAATAGCGGAGCCAGCGGCAACCAAATTAATAAAGGTGCGAATAAAAGCGCGACAGCTTCTAATATTGCCAGCGTCTTGGGGTCTTATGAAAATATAACCGCCAGCGCTAATAATGATGCGGTTACGATAAAAGCGCGTGAGGCGAATGCGGACGGCAATAATATTGTTTTTTTGGCTTCTGCCGGCAATAGATTGGCTTTAAACCCGGTCAGCGGGCATTTAGAAGGCGGAAAAAATATGGAAGAAAAAACTACTATTAACGGGCGGGCGGATAAACCGAGAAACGCCATTATTCAAGTTAATTTTAATGAAGCAGTAAATCCGCTTACCGTTTCCGGCCCGAGCCAGCAAGTCGCGAATTATATAAGAATTGTAAATTTAAGCGATAGTAGTAATAATAATGTTCTTAGCGGCAATTTTATAATTTCCAACGGCTACCGCACGGTTGAATTTATCTCTTCAATTGAATGCGGCCTGAATTCCTGCGGAGAAAAAATGTACTGCTTGCCTCCGAATAGCAATCTGAAGGTTGAATTAAAGGCGGCTAGTTTAGCAGATTGCGGCTCGGATAATTGCGCTTCCCGCAGTCCTTATAATACTTGCAATAGTAGTATCTGCAAAGATACAACTGATCCGAATAATACTTTAAATTATCCTTTATCTTCTTCCGCTATGGACGGAATTATGGATTTAGCTATGAATTCGCTTGACGGCAATCGCAATAGAAACGCTGAAGGGCCGACTAGCTTTTATAATGAAAATTCCCCAGATGCTAATGCTGGCGACAGCTTTCAATGGTCTTTTTGGATAAGCGCCAGAATTGATTTAACCGCGCCCGTTATCACAGCAACCAATGCGGCTAATTCAGCAAGCAATATTAATTTAACCGCTCCTATAACCATTAATTTTTCTAAAGTAATGATGTCCGGAAGCTTATCGACCGGCGAAATTACCGTAAATAACGGAACTGAAGATATAAGGCACAAGCTGATTAATCTATGGAGCATGTCGAACAGGCCGGCTGGCTACTGGATAACAAAAGAAAATATTGATGACCGGCCGTCAGGTAATTTAGACGGCGATCCGGATTGGACAAAAGTATTTTTAAACCATTCTGATTTTTCTGATAATACCAGCTACCGGGCTCAAGCCGGATCAGGGATTAAGGATATTTATCAGAATTGCTTTAAGCCGTGTGAAGGACCGGCTTGTTCAAGTTATGATTTAGAAAACGGAAAGCAATCGTGCTGCAGCGGCTCTAATACTAATGCCACCGGATTTGATACTAATAAATGTTCGGGAAGCCAGTAGAAAAAAATGATGAATAAAAAAATAAAAAATTTAATAATAGCTTTTTCCTGCTTAATAGCGGTTTTAACGGCTGCTCATTCCGTTTTAGCTTTAGATACCGGCTTATCGTACGGCGAGCAGATCGGTCTGGGCAATGAAGACCCCAGAATAATAATCGCTAATATTATCCGCGTAGCTCTCGGCTTTTTAGGAATTTTAGCCGTAGCAATAATAATATACGGCGGCTGGCTTTGGATGACTGCCGGCGGAGAAGAGGAAAAAATCAGGAAAGCGAAAAAAGTTTTAATAAACGCGGCTATCGGCTTGGCTATTATTTTATCGTCTTTTTTAATTGTAAGCTTTATAATAAGCAAATTATTAGCCGCAACCGGCGCCGGAAGCGGCGGGAATACTTGCGAGCCCCCTTGTTCCGGATTAACTCCTAATTGCTGTAATGGCGTTTGCCAAGCTAATGCTTGCGGTATCGGAGCGACTGCGGCTAATTCATTTTATATAACCCGGACGAGCCCTGGAAATAATACTACAGATAATCCGCGCAATTCAGTAGCAATAACTTTTTATAATAAGCAGATAAAAAATGATATTAGCCAAACTGAATTGAGTAATAACTTCAAGGTTGAAAAAATAGCCGATATTGATCCAACTACAAAGGCCGAAACCGCGTTAAGTCCCTTTAATTTAATTTCAGGAACAGTAGCTACTTCCTCGAATTGGCAGGAAATTAATTTTAGAGCCAGCGCTGGTTGCGGCGATGAAAGAAATACTTTGAATTGCCTGCCGGAATGGTCAAAATTTAAAGTGACAATTAATGCTAGTTCCCAAATTTTAGCCCAGAGCGGCAATCAAAGCTTAACCTGTTCTAGTAATTCCTGCCAATTTGAATTTGCGACTAGCGATGTAATTGATACTGGCCCGCCAACTGCCGGAATTATGCCAACGCAAATATGCAAAGACGATAATACTTTAAAATCGGACGCTAATACCATCGGCGGCTGGGGGAAAGACGATGTCGGCGTGTCAGCGCTTAAATTTTATGAGCAAAAAACAGGTGAAGGAGAAAATTTAAAAGAAACAAAAACAGGCAACGGGCAAAAATATCTATATGAACAATCTAAATATAATACTAGCAACATGGCAGTCGGCGACGAATACACTTTTAAGGTGGAAGCGCTGGACATGGCCGCGGCTACCGCCACTGCTCAATTTAAAACAACAATCAAGCCGGGGCATTGCTGCAACGGCAGAAGAGACGGGGACGAAGAAGATATAGATTGCGGCGGAGCCGATTGTTTGGCTTGCGCCGGCGGGCCCTGCAATATTAATGAGCCGAACCAGTGCGCAATAAACAGCTCAAGCAATTGCTCTGACAGCTTATGCTCAACTATGTTTTGCGACTGCCAAAGCAATGATTGCATCTGCAAGCAAAAGCCGATTATAGACTGGGTTTCGCCTCAAGGCGGCTTTTGCGAAAATAATAAAGATAAATTCTGCCTTAAAGATAGCGATTGCTCCAGCGGCGCCTGCAATAAAATTACAGCCAACGGGGCGGCTGGGAATTTTATAACAATTGGCGGCAGATATTTTGGCAATACCGCTGGTACAGTCAGTTTTAAAAAAGACGACGGAAACTGGATGCCAGCTAAATTAGCTAACGACTCAACAGACGGTAACGTCGCTTGCGGCAATAATGTTTGGCAAACGAACCAAATAATAGCTATCGTGCCAACTGGGCTTAATGTCAATAATTCAGAAATTAAGGTTGAATCATACGATAATTATAGTGATACGACTAAAGACAGCCGCGGTCGGGATATTGATTTTATTGTAAACTCTATTGATCGCCCCGGACTTTGCTTATTGAATCCGACTTCAGGAAAGATGAACGACGATATCACTTATAACGGGATAAAAATGCAAGGCGGGGCCGCTTATTTTGGTAGTTTAAGCGAGAAGATTGCTGGCTATAACTCAACTTTTAATAGTGATAAGGCTGGCGCGGCTGAAGTACCGAACCTAGCAACTGGTCTCACTTCCAGCTTTGTTATTAAAAATAATGTTAATAGTAACTTTTTAAATTTTACTAAAAATGCCGAGCCGTATTTAGGGCCGGAAATAATTTCTTTTGAACCGGCTCAAGGAAGGGCCGGCCAGTATGTGACTATCAGAGGCAAACGTTTTGGCAATATAAAAGGCGCGAGCGCAGTTTCTTTTGGAAATACAGATGGAAATACAGAGGCAAGCTATGAATTCCCAAAAATTTGCGCGGATAACGTTTGGTCTGATAATCAGATAATAGTAAAAGTGCCAGAAGGAGTTAATAATGGAGACTATAAATTAAAAATAAGAATAGGAAGCTGGCCGACAGTAGAGTCGCCGGCTGATTTTAAAGTTGATTCAAATCTTTCTTTAAAGCCGTCGCTTTGTAAAATCAGTCCGACAATGGGCCCGAAACTTTCTGAAGTAAGCTTATGGGGCGAATATTTTGGAGAAGATACAGGCGGCAAAGTAAGATTTTATTTAGATAAGGATCAAGCCGAAGGCGCGATTAGTTTTTGGGAGCTTGATACAAGCGTTACCGACGGCTTAAAGCCGGATAAAGCCAAAACAACAGTCCACTTAGAAGCTTTAACCGGACCGGTAAAAATTGTGCAGGGAACAGAAGAGGGAAACGGCATGAATTTTAAAGTCGGCTCTTGCGCTAAAAATGATGAATGCGGAAGCGGCTTTTTCTGCTGCGGCGAAGCATCGCCCAATAAAGGAAGATGCTTGGCTGGCGCCAGTGAACAAGAAGCTTGCTATCCAAGGGTCAACTCTTGCGTTTATGAATGGGATTTTTCAACCGGTTATAATTTAGCTGACGTGCCTTGCGATAGCGACTTATCTACTCCCGGCTGTCAGACTGACAATAATAATAGATGCCCAGCCAGCGCGCCTATTTGCAATACCACCACTTGCCTTTGCGAAGGAACGAATAATAATAATTATGGGGGCTCTACTTGCTCCGGCTATGATTCAAGCCAATGCCTTAATACAGGGGTTTGTCCTAATTCGCCGGGGCAATGCAGTGTAGGTAAAATTACCAATGCCGGTTCTTGCGACTGCAATTATTTATTCGGCTCGGCTTGCGCTGGTAATTCTTGCGCTTATAATTCAGACAATAACGCCTGCCAGAAAAATAGTGTTAGTTGCAGTATTTATGAGAATGAATCCGGCGCCAAGATAGAAAGCTTTGATGTGCCTAGCGGCTATGCGCCAATCTGCCAAGCGGTGGGCGCAACAAAAAGATGGCAAGTTGAAAGAAGGGGTGGAGCAAGCTGTCCGGATTATACTTTTATGGATTCAAATAGAAAGTGCACCTTAGGAGCGCCTGCGAATTACGCAACTTGCGATTTATGCTCCAATGGTTTTTACTGCGCTAAAGATGGAGCCGCAGATAATCAAGGAATTTGCTTAATAGGAAATAATTTATGTCCGAACAGCGCAAGCTGCATTTCTGACCAATGCTCTTTTAGCCCTCCGCCTTCAACTTGCGAATGCTGCTGCCGTATAAATATAAATAATGCCAATCAGGATTGCTGCGCGCCGCTAACTTGCGAAGGCAATTGCGGCAGTGATGCAGTTGGGCCAGATCAAAATACCTATGGTTTTTGCTCTGGCTGCGCCAACGCCGGAATTACTCAAGCCGAACGCAACGCGGCTTGCAATTGTTCTGGCTCTAACGGAAAATACTGCAGTATTACAAGTAAGCATCCGGAAGGAATTTGCCAAGACTGCGCGCAAATAAATAGCGCTGAACAGTGCACAACAGCCGGAGTTGGCGAATGCTGCGTAGATAATAAAAATAATAATGCTTGCTCCGGCGGGGCTGGAGATAAAAATATTATTACGACCGACACTCCGGATCTTGCTTATTGCCCTTATTACAGCTGTGGTTCTAATAGCGCTGCCTGCGGCTCGGCTTCAACTACCGGCATGTATAAAACTAACAATTGCGATAATAAGTGTAGTCTGGGCCAAGGAGCAGGCCTTTCTTGCGCCGGGAATAATATGGATCCTAACGCGCAAACGTGCAATACTGATACTTGCTTTTTTTCCTGCTTGAATGATAATGGCGGCCTACCAACTCCGCCGTCTAACTGCGGAACTTGCTGCTGCGATCCAACTTCTAACCCTGATAAATGCGCGGAAATAAATCCCAAATTGGCCTGCCTGGCAGATAAGGGCGCCTGCACTGGAACAAGCAGGGGCTTATGTTGCGGCTGTACGGTTAATAGCGATTGCGGCAATTCAACAGCAGTCGGCTGCGGAATTGACAGTTGCTGTTACGCTCGCCCGGAAATAGAAAGCGTTGTCCCGTCCGAGAACAAAACAGATGTTTGCCGCAATACTATAATCAGCGCTAAATTTAATCAGGAAATGGATTCGGCCAGTTTTTCCGGCAATGTTTATGTTTTCGGAGATTATGGAGTAAAATCCTGCCCGGCTGGCACAGAATATTTAACTTTTAAAAAAGAATATCAGGGCCCTTGGGCTGTGCGCTGGGCTGACAGGATTATAGATTTTTTAGCCGGCATCCCTTTAATTAAAAAGTTATTTCCTCAAAGCGCCAATGCTTTAATAGGAAATTTTTGCGCTATAAAGGGAACGGTAAGCGGCTATAATGGCGCCGACGATAAAACTGTTTTAACTTTCGCGCCAAGCCAGCTTCTTGACGCCGGCCGGAAATATTATGTTTTAATAAAAGGCGATAGTAATCCGAGCGATAATACAAAGGAAGGAGTATTAAGCTACTATGGCATAAGCATGAACGGGCCGAACGGCGAGACTTTTAATGCCCGAGAATTTAAAAACAGCAAAATTTGGTCTTTTATTACTTTAAGCGTTCAGGCCGCCAATAACGGCGTCTGCGCCCTTGATCATGTTAATATAAATCCGGCTTCCTATCTTTTTCAGACGGTTGTAAATAATCCCGGCGATGATAATTTTAACGACCAATTAAAATTTGATTCCATAGAAGACAGCGATAAGATATTTAGCGCCGAAGGAGTAGCTGCCGACGGCCAGATAATTGCCTCTGTGCCAAGCTATGCGTGGGATTGGAGCTGGACTTCAAGTCAGACAAGCGTAGCTGATTTTATCGATATTTCTAATTTAGAAGCTAATAAAAAGTTCTTGCGGGCAAAATCGAATATTAAAGAAGGCAAAACAATAATAACGGCGCGCGCCACTATTAGCGCGGATCAAGTTTTTAATCCTTCTACAATAGATCAATTTAAGGAAGCCAAGGCCGACGCCTGGGTTTTTGTCTGCGCTAATCCTTGGCCGGCCGTTGAAGACGACGGGACGTGGAGTCCGTGGCAAGATAATTCTACTAATTGCCTTTCTGGTTCAGGCGCTTGCTATAACACTAATTATGCTATTTATTATTGCCGCGACGCAGGCGGGGCTGGCACAGCCGATGATTTGCCCGCTATTTTAAGCGGCAAAACGGTTATTCGAGGAGAATCTGCTGCGCGGAATCTGCTTAAAGAATCTTATTTTTTCCGGGAAGTGATTCCGGATATATCCGGCCTTAATTTAGAAATCGCTTCTATCCCGGCCGAAGGAAAAAAAGTTTCCTTGAGCTGGGATACTATTACGCCTCCGTCTGGCGAAACTTTTGATAAATATATTATTTATTACGGCGCTTCGCCTAAAAATTATACTGAAAAAGCAACAAGCATTAACAATAGCATCGTAATTGAAAATTTAAAAAATAATACTAATTATTATTTTTCAGTTACGGCTAAATTCAAAAGCGGAGCTGAAAGCGTTTATTCGGCAGAAGTAAGCGCTACTCCAAAAGATGCGCAGGCGCCGGCTAAGCCGACCGGTTTTCAGCTTGCGGCCGGCAATAATCAGGTAACTTTAAATTGGAACGCCAATACCGACGATACTGTAAAATATAAAGTTTTTTATGGCACAACACATGGAGTTTACGGGAAAGTTATTGACGTGGGCAAAGATACTTCGGCCACTATTACGAATTTAAGCTCGGATAATGCCTTTTATTATTTTACTGTAGCGGCTTTTGACGCTTACGAAAATAAAAGCCTCGACGCGGACGAGCTTATCGCTTTAATCGGCGCTAACGCAAAAATATTTAAAAATTCTTTAATCAATGTTGATTTTGAAAATGGAAATATCGGAAGCGTTCCATCGGGCTGGTCGACCAGCACGCAAAAGCATTCCAGCGTAGGCATTTCCGACGCTAAAGCCATATCAGGCGCAAAAAGCATCTTAATCCATCAGGACGCCAATCTGGCTTATCCGGGCAAATGCACTAAGGCGATTTGCGATGATTTAGACGCAAGCACTATGGCTCCCTGCGCATGGTTAGAGATAAGTAAGCAATGCAGTTTTTCAAGAAAAGATACTTGCCACCAAAGCGCGCCGGCGGTTTATAATGAAAACGCTAATTTAACATGCGAAAACAATAAGAATAAGGTAATGTGGGCTTCTTTAAAATATAATGTAGCTCCTCTTCAATGGGTTGTTGACAGAGATTATATAATAGCGTTTTTTTATAAGGGCTATCTTAATTCCAGCTCAACCATTAGCTTGTCTTACGCTTCTGGCTGGCCCGGGCAAAGCACCCCTAAGGCCGCTCCTTATTTAAAACCAGACAATTCCTGCTTATATGGCTCTGACTGTTCGGGTCAAGCTAATACTTGCTGCGCTCAAGCTCCTCGCCAGACAAAACCTTATAATTCTTTAAATTTTTCCTCCATATCTCCCGGAGATCATAATAACGGCCCTTATAACGGCTGGAATCTGTATTTAGCAACTTTTCAATATACGGAAGAGCTTTCCGAATTAAAGGACAAAGATGGAAATTTGCATAATGAAGTAGCTATAACGGTTGATTATATTTCTACAGGAGCCACAGCGACTGATTTATATATTGATAATTTTATCGTCGCCGAAAAAATTAATTAATTTAAAATAGTAGATTAATAATTTATATAATACGAATATCATTCGTAAATTATATTACAATTATATGTTTGAAAACATTCCTCCGCAATCAAGTCAGCCGGTTAATCAGCCCAATATCGGGCCGGCTAATAGCGCGCCTAAGCCGGAAGGAGCGGTAGAAGATATTTTTTCTAAAACAGAATCCAATTCCGGCCAGCCACCGAAAATAGTTTCTGCGCCAGCAGGGCCCTCTTCCGCGCTGGTAAAGCAGGGAACGGAAAAAAAGTATTTTATTGTCGGCGCCGCGGTTTTGATTATAATTTTATTGGCCGCCGGCGGCTGGGCCTTGAATTTATTTTTAAAATCAAAGCCGGCGGAAAATAATATTTTAGAAAATAAAAATAAAACAACCCAAGATCAGCCAGCCGCTCCGGCAGAAAAAGAAAATATTATTACAGATGCGGACGAAAAACAAGCAACGACTACCCCCGAAGAAGAGGCGGGAATAAGTGATTTAGAGCAACCTACTGCCGCGACAACCACTATTACCTCTTCCGAGCCAATTGATACTGATCAGGACGGTTTGACCGACGAAGAAGAAATCGGCTTAGGAACGAATCCAAATTTAAACGATACTGATAATGACGGCTTGTTTGACCGGGAGGAAGTAAGAGTTTATAAAACTAATCCGATTAATCCTGATACTGACGGCGACGGCTATAAGGACGGGGAAGAAGTAGAAAAGGGCTATAATCCTAATGGGGCAGGAAAACTATATGAGATAAAGTAAGGCATAATGCGGATTTGCGAATAATATGCGATGCCTCTTTAATAATTTTATTATTTTATAAAGTAATTTATAAAGATTGGCAATATAAAACAAGTAAGGCAAGATATATTTGCGATTTTGTAGTTGATAATAAAATAATTTTCGCATAATTAATTATTTAAATTTAAAATATTAGTATTATTTATATATTCGAATTATAAATATATGTTTAAATTTTTTTCAAAAAAAGAACAGATAAAATCGGAAGAGCCTTCTTTGCCAGAAAAAGAAAAGGACGACAATTTAGATAAGGAAGTCGTAATTTATACTATGCCGGAACGTTTCCGAGGGGCGCATTTAGCCGTCGCCGGCGCCAAGAAAACCGGCGCCCTAATTTTAATTTTAGGCGCCTTGTTTTTAATCGCGATGATTGCGGGCGGCTATTATTTTATTTTTATCAAGAAGCCGGCAGCTAAATCCCAGAAGCAAGCGGATCAGGAACAGATTTCAACTACCACTAAACCGGAAGAACAGCCGGCGGAAAAAATTCCAGCTATTTCTGAAAATATTCCGCCTAAAGAAACAGCGACCTCTATCACTACTTCGACTTTAGCTACTACTACTGCCGAACAAACAGGCCCTATGATAATAGAAGAGCCCTTAGCCAGCACAACTATTGCTTTGCGCCCCGGCGCGGATCAAGACGGCGATGGATTAACCGATCTAGAAGAAGCCCTTTTAGGCGCAAACGAAACTATACCTGATACTGATGGAGATGGTTATAATGATCTTTCCGAGCTTATGAATTTTTATAATCCGGCCGGAAGCGGAAAATTAGATACTAATCCGCTCGTCAGGCAGTATAATAATAAAACTTATAAATATTCCCTGCTTTATCCAATGGCTTGGGAAGGAGAGCCGATCGGCGGCGACGATTCGGTAATTTTCAGATCGCCGGACAATCAATTTATTCAAATCATAGCCCAGCCCAACCAGAAAAAAATGACAATAAGCGAGTGGCATGAGGAGCAGTTCGGCGATTTAATAGTAGGCGAAGAAAGAAAAGTCGCCAATTCTGATTGGCAGGGGATTTGGAGCAAAGACGGCCTGATTATCTATTTAACTGATAAGGAATTAAAAAATATTTATACTATTACTTATACCACCGGAGAAAGCGATAAGCTTGAATATATAAATATTTTTAAAGCAATGGTAAAAAATTTAAAAATATAATGTGAATAAAATCGCCCCCTCCGAGACCTTCACTTAGTAAATAGAGGCGTTTTTATTTAATAGGGGAAGGTTAAGAGGCGGTATTTTCTTATATTTTTGCCGATTTGAATTATATCTATGGTAGAGATAAATAATAAAAATAAATCCCGCGTTAATATAAAATTAGTCGAAACGGCGGTTAAAAAATTTTTGCGAGCTTATAAATTAAAAAACAAAGAAGTCTCTATAGCTTTTATAAGCGGTCCGGAAATAAAAAAAATAAATAAAAAATATCGCCGCATCAACAAGCCAACCGATGTTTTATCCTTTGAAGGAGAGGATAATTTTTTAGGAGAAATACTTCTTAATTATGGCCAAATAAAAAAACAGGCCGAAGAATCAGGCCGAACCGGCAAAGAGGAGCTTATTTTTATTTTAATTCACGGCTTGCTGCATTTAATCGGCTATAATGACAAGACAGAAAAAGGAAGGAAAGAGATGGAAAATTTAGGGAAAAAATTTATAAGCAAATATAGCTTGTAGAGCGCTAAAAATATGGACTTAAAAGAATTAAAAAATAAAATTGAAAAAGAAGGGGAATTAGGATTGAAAAAAAAGGAAAAAATTAATAATCAAGAGGAAAAATTAAAGCAATTGGAAAAAGCGCAGGAACAGCCGATAAGCCCTGAAGCCACAAAAGAAATTCAGGGCGGCCTGGAAAGCAAGGGAAGCTCTGAAATAAGAGGCATGAGCATGGCTTCAGCCAGCGCTCAAAAATTAAAAAATCGCGAAAAAGAAATTGAAAAGATATTAGAAGAAGGCCTTTCCGAGATTTATCTCGATCTTCCTCCGGCCAAGCAGAGGGAATTCAGAATTTTAGGCGAAAAAACAGCCCGAGAAATTAATTTGCTTTTAGAAAAAGCTAAATTAAAAATAAGAAAAATTATAGAACTAATCCGCCGCTGGCTTTTGATTGTGCCGGGCGTTAATAAATTTTTTTTAGAGCAGGAAGTTAAAATTAGGGCGGATAAAATCATCCGGCTTAAAAAATAAGCCGGAGTTTTATTTAAATAATAAAATTACTCCTTATAAAAAAACCGGGCAAAAAAAGATTTTAAATTATTTTTTATGGATTACGGCTTAAATCAAAATTACGCGCCAAGCTTTGATCCTAATTTTTTAATTAGCGGAGTTTGGCTTGCCTCTCTGCTGTGGATTCTGGCGGCGCTGTTTTTTTTATTTGCCGCCAGATATTTTATTAGAAGAATTCTAAAAAAGACAAAATATTTTGATCATGCCGTTTATTTAGTGCGCCTGCCCAAGGAAAAGCCGGGGGAAAAACAGGAGGAAAAAACCGTCCAGAAATTAAGAGAAGAAATCGCCATTGGCGATACTGTTTTCGCCAGTATCGGCGGCCTTAGGGCCCAGCGCGGATTTTTAGCTTGGCTTTTGGGCAGAACCGACCATTTTTCTTTTGAGATTGTAGCTAATCATAAAATTATTTCTTTTTATGTTGTCGCTCCAAGAAATATGGCCAGATATCTTGAACAGCAAATCCAGGCCTATTATCCGGAAGCGGTGATGGAAGAAGTTGAGGATTATAATATTTTCAGCCCGCAAAGCCAGGCGGCGTCCAGCTATTTAAAAACTAAGCGCGAATTTATTTTTCCAATAAAAACTTATAATAAAATGGAAGTCGACCCATTAAATTCTTTGGTTAATGAGATGTCAAAATTAGACTATAACGAAGGAATAGCAATCCAGTATGTGGTGCGAAGCGCCAAGGGCAAATGGCACAAAAGATCTATTGATGTGGTGCGCAAGTCCCATGAATTAAATTCAGTTAGAATGGCCTTGAGATACAGAGGAATAAATAAATTTTTTATGGCTATTTTCGATCTTTTTAAAACCGCTAAGCCGCCCCGGCCGGACGGAGAAGAAGCAAAGCGGAGATTAACGGCGCAAGAAGAGGAAATACTTAAGGCCGTAGAAGAAAAAAATTCAAAAGCCGGATTGGACGTCAATATTAGAATTGTGGCCAGCGCTAAAAGCAGGGCGCAGGCGGAAAATTATTTAAATAATATAACCAGCGCTTTCAGCCAATATAATTTTTATGAATACGGCAACAGTTTTAATAATAGAAGTTATATTAAAAATCAAAATAAAATAATTAACGATTTTATTTACCGCCGTTTTGATTCCAGCATCGGCTTTCTTTTAAACACGGAAGAATTAAATAGCCTATTTCATTTTCCTCTGCCGCAAACCGAAACTCCTAATATTTTATGGCTTTTAGCCAAGCATGCTCCGGCTCCGACTAATATTCCAGAAGAAGGGATTATTTTAGGCCATAATATTTATCGCGGCTCCAGAAAAGAAATACGAATCAAAAGAGCCGACCGCCGCCGCCATACCTATATTATCGGAAAATCTGGCGTGGGCAAATCGCAATTTATGGCTTCGCTGGCTATTCAAGATATTATTAATGGCGAAGGTGTTTGCGTAATCGATCCGCACGGCGATCTTATTAATGATATAATCTGCCGTATTCCGCCTGCTAGAATCGAGGATGTTATTTTGTTTTCACCGGCTGATATTGAAAGGCCGCTGGCCCTGAATCTGCTTGAATTTGACAGCCGCTATCCGGAGCAAAAAACTTTTGTTATTAATGAAATGATAAAAATTTTTGACAAGCTTTATGATTTAAAAGCAACCGGCGGTCCGATTTTTGAACAATATATGAGAAACGCCATGCTTTTAATTATGTCTGATCCTGAATCCGGCTCAACTCTTATGGAAATACCAAAAGTATTGTCCGATCCCGACTTCCGCAATCTGAAGCTAAAAAAATGCTCCGATCAAACAGTGGTTGATTTTTGGAAAAAAGAAGCAGAAAAGGCCGGAGGAGACGCGGCCTTGGCCAATGTTGTGCCGTATATAACCTCAAAGCTTACCTCTTTTATTTCAAATGATACGATGCGGCCGATAATCGGCCAGCAAAAAAGCTCTTTTAATCTGCGTGATATAATGGATAAAAAGAAAATTCTTTTAATTGATTTAACTAAGGGGCTTGTCGGCGAAATGAATGCCTACTTATTAGGCATGATTTTAGTCGGTAAAATTTTAATGGCCGCTCTTTCCCGGGCGAGTATTAAGGCCGAGGAAAGAAAAGATTTTTATTTATATATTGATGAATTTCAGAATTTTACAACAGATTCAATTTGCTCAATTTTATCAGAAGCCAGAAAATACGGCTTGAATTTAATTATTGCCCATCAGTATTTGGGCCAGCTGACTATGCGCGGCAATGATAATTCCATCCGCGACGCTGTTTTCGGAAATGTGGGGACTTGGGCAGTTTTTAAAATCGGTTCAGAAGACGCCGAAGTTATGGAAAAAGAATTTTCTCCCGTTTTTAATCAGTATGACCTTATTAATATAGAAAAATACACGACTTATGTAAAATTACTCATTGACAATACTGCCGCTAAGCCATTTTCTATGGCTACCACCTGGCCTTTACCAGGAATAGAAAAAGAAGGAAACGGAAAAATAATAAGATCGCTTTCCCGCCTTAAATTCGGCCAAGACAGAAGTATTATTGAAGCCGAAATTAGGAGAAGAACGGCTATGCTCTTGTAAATTTATATGATTTTTGTTAAATTATACCATATATTCGCATAACATACAATTAATTAACTAATTTGCGAAAACTATTCGCATATAAACGAGTTAAGTGAAATAATTTTTTTTGATTTTTATGTGGAAGACTATATCATCTAAAGAAATTTTTAATCATCCTCGCTTGACGTTGGTTGAAGATGAAATAATTTTGCCTAATGGGCATCAAACATCGTATTTGAAATATAAAGACGATGGTGGCTGTTGTGTTACTATTATTGCCAAAAAAGAGGACGGCAAAATTCTTTTACAAACTGAATATTCATACCCACCAAACCAAAAATTTTTTCAATTTCCAGGAGGTGCAGTTCTTTTTCCTGAAAAACCGGAAGTCGGTGCCAATCGAGAATTAATGGAAGAGGCTGGATTAATGGCGAATAAACTGGAACTGCTCGGCGATTATTTCATTAATAATCGTAGGTCATCGATGAAGATGTTTGCCTTTCTTGCCACCGACCTACAGGAAAAATCTTTACCAGGTGATATCGAAGAGGTGATAGAAAGTTTTTGGTTTTCTGAAGATGAAATAGTGAGGATGATTAAAAATGGCGAAATCCAAAATATTCATGTGTTGGCAACTTGGAGTTTATATAAAAATCAAAAATAATTATTTCACTTAACACGGCATATCCGGCTCGGACTTTTCCGAAAGTCCTCACCCAAATTTTTATTTTCTCTCATCAATATTCAACAAGGAAGAAAATAAAAACTCCAGATATCACTAACGTTATGCCGAAATCGCTCGCTCCCCCTCCCTTCGGTCGGGTACGCTCGCTCCTTTTCGGCATAACGGCTTCGGAAATAATTCCGGTTCTGCTCGCCGCTCGCTCACGCTCGCGGCTTCGCATAACACGGAATACGCGAAATTGCCTGTCAGTATTTCTCCGCTTCGCTTCGAAATCCCTCCGGCAACTTCGCTTATTCCGAAGCCGTTAAGTGAAATATGCTTTTCTTTTTACGACTAACACCTTACATTTTTCTATAATGCACAAATTTTATTTTTATTTATTTTAAGAGGGGGTATATGATATTTTCTCCGCTTCGCTCCGAAAATTATTTTTTTAAAAAAATATTATGGTATAATTACTGCTAAATAGTAAATTTACATGCAATTAAGAAACATAAAAATTTCCTTCGTTTTAGCCATAGTAATTTTGGGATTATTTTCTTTATGCGATTATACATTAGCGGCAACAAATTTATTGACTAATCCTGGACATGAAACCGGCGATAACACAGGTTGGACCGGCTCTGTTTCTGTTCGTACTAGCGCGCAGGGTTGCCCTGACTGGCCGAGTGGTAGCAACGCCCAGTGTGTACGACCTTATGGCAATTATAGTTACTACGGACCCGTTCAAGTTTACGAAGGTTCATATTCTTTGCATTTTTCTTATACATCAAGCATTTCACATCAAACCATTAATCTCACTTCTACATACACCACCACATATCTTGATACCGCCCCGACTATAACAATATCTGATCATGTTCTTGGGGCTAACTATCTTGGAGGAGGGTGTGGTGATACATATCGTCTGAGAGTTCTTCTAAAAAATGGAGCTGGTACAACCATTGCGACTTACGACACAAACAATTCTACTGCTACTTGCGATTGGCAAACCCTGACTAATACATTTTCCGGATACGGTTCTGGTTTGCGTTCAATTTATTTTGAGAGAACTGGCGTTTCTTCGGAGTTCGTTCAAGGTGCACACGGTCCCGCTTTTGATAGCGCCTCGGTTTATGTTGGAGATATTACTGCTCCCACTGTCTCATATTTCAATCCGGCAGATAATTCAACGGGCGTGGGGGTCAATGCCAATTTTGAAGTTAATTTTAACGAAGCGATTGCCACCTCAACCGGCAATATTGTGCTTTACAAAACTTCTGACGACAGCATGGTAGAGACCATAGACATTGCTGGTCCCAAAGTAACTGCCTCGTCCACTACCGCTTTGATTGTTAATCCGTCAACTACACTAGACAGCGAAACAGGATATTATTTCATGATTGATGCCACGGCGATAGATGACACATCTGGGAATAGTTTTGCTGGCATTACCGCCTCAACCACTTGGAGCTTTACGACCGAGGACGTAGCTGCTCCAACCGTGGCCAGCTTGTCACCGGCCGATGACGCCACCGATGTTGCTTTGGACGCTAATTTAGTAATTAATTTCAACGAAGATATTGCCACCTCAACCGGCAATATTGTGCTTTACAAAACTTCTGACGACAGCATGGTAGAGACCATAGACATTGCTGGTCCCAAAGTAACTGCCTCGTCCACTACCGCTTTGACTATTAATCCGACGACTGAATTTGATTATGAAACTGGATATTATGTTACGATCGCGAATACTGCCGTAGATGACACATCCGGAAATAGCTTTGCGGGCATTACCGCCTTAACCACTTGGAGCTTTACGACCTTGAACACCCCGACTTGTCCGACGATTGCAAATGCCTCTACCTATAATTCTTATCCATCCTGCGGAGTGGCGACGTGTAACAGCGGATATACTCTGACCAGTGGTGCCTGCATAGCCAATTCTGGTGGTGGTTCTTTCGTTTCTCCTTCTGTACCAAAAGTAGTTATACCACCATCATTATTAAATGGAAGTATTAATTCCATGGTCACTAATGTTTATCAAATGGCCATCTCAGATAGTGAAAATTTTTCGTTGGTTAGCTGGCAAGATTATAACGAATCATACAAAACCAACCATAAAACTTTGTACATAAAATTTCGTAGTAAAGATGGCGGAGTAAGTGAAGTATATGTTGTCAATCCCAAAAATGTCATCAATAATGTGATTGGAGAGATTGGTTCAAGCTGCGTCTTTTATCGAGATTTAGAATATGGTTCTGAGGGAGAAGATGTCAAAGAATTACAAAGATATCTTAACAATCACGGGTCAAGGTTGGCTGACAGTGGTCCTGGCTCACCGGGCAATGAGACTATATTTTTTGTTAATCGCACAAAATCAGCACTCATAAAATTTCAAACCGTCAATAAACTTTTAGTTACTGGAAAATTTGATCAAGCCACCAAAATTTTTATCGGGTGCATAGATGAACAAAAAAAATCAATAACTACCATGCCTACTGAAAGCGGGACTGCAAAAAATATCTTTACGCGCGATTTACAATTTGGCATGATTGGCAATGACGTGAAAGAACTGCAAAAATATCTTAATAACAGTGGTTTTAAACTTGCAAAGCAGGGTGCCGGTGCATTGGGTTTTGAAACTAATTATTTTGGAGCACTTACTCAAAAAGCACTTATTGATTATCAGAAAAGCAATAATATTTTTCCTGCAAACGGATATTTTGGACAGGTGACGAGGAACTTGGTAAATCAATAAGAAGTCTTGGCTTCGGGGCATTCACCCCCAACCACTCTGCCCCTACGCCAAGACAAAAATAAAATTTGTTCATTAAGAAAAGTGACCCGCTATGGCGGGAAAAAAGAAAAGCATACATCATATAACACCGAGTATACGATTCGCACTTGCCTAACGGCAAATGCTCACCCAAATTGAAAAACCCCGCCCTTTTTGATATAATAACATTAAGGAAGCGGGGTTTTTCAACTTCGTATACTCGGAAACGTTATCGTAAATATTGCTCTTTTACAAAATGCTTTTAGAAAAGGGGGCTACAAACCAAAAGGAGGTGCCGTATGGCAAAAACAGCACAAAAATATCCGCTGAAATCCGACGCTTTTACGATAGAAGGATACAATGACCGAGCCAAGCCATGTCCCTATCGAGATCGAAACTGTAAAGGCCAAGTGGAGCCAACACGGAACGCCAATGTTGGTAAATGCAATAAATGTGGCGAGAAATTCAGCTGGTTTTGTTTCAAATAACAAGTTCTTTTTTTCTAAAGCGAGATGAATACCGCCCTCCATCCGTCTCGCCCCTTTTCTAAAAGCATTTTGTTCTTTGGCTAATCGCCAAAAGGATATCACCTCAAAGGGCAAAACATCAGCTAACACGGCATATCTGGAAAAAGTTTTTCCGAAAACTTTTTCGTAAATTGCCGATTTTGTCTTTAATATATTTTAATCAATGTAATAATCGGCAACTTCGCTTATTCCGAAGCCGTTATATGAAATTGAGTTTTACTCTTAGTTAATGAAATTATGTCAGCAAAAATATTATTCTGGATATTTACCTCTATCGGAGCTATCCTCGAAATTGCGGGTGATGTTTTCTTTAAAAAATGGGCGGTTGAGAATAGACCGCTTTTGATGTGGAGTGGATTTATTATATATTCAATTGGTGCATTATTTTGGGCATATTCGTTAAAATATGAAATGTTATCAAAAGCTATTTCAATTTTTACAATTCTAAATCTGGTAATTGTCGCTATAGTTGGAATAATATTTTTCAAAGAAAACATCTCGATGATGGCTAGGTTGGGAATAGTTCTTGGAATAATAAGTATTGTGTTAATTGAGCGAGGGTAAAACTCAACATCCGATAACAAAGAATATCCGGCTCCAAAATTTTTTACAAATATATTTTTAAGGTAAGAAAAATTTTTTCGACCCAAATCCCGCCGTGATATTCAACCGGTATTTCTATTAAAAAAGTTCTTTGGAATATTAAAAACCTTGCGCAATAAATATGGGCGGGACTTCAGATATTCGTAAACGTTATATGAAATTGCAAAAACTTTTAAATTTAATTTGTTTTGATTTCTGTATGATAAAGATAAGAAAACATTTAGAAAAAGACATCCCTTGCCGTGTTAAATGGCTAAACAATCCAAACGTCAATAAATTTATTAGCGATGAAATGGGACAAAAAACAAATCTGATAAAAGAAAAGGAATGGTTTGCTAATTATAAAAAGGCTAAAAACAAAAGGTTTTTTACTATCTGCGATGATTCCAAACCAATCGGGTTTATGGGGCTATCAAACATTAGCAAACTTAATCAAAATGCAGATTTGTTTATTGCTATTGGTGAGGATGATTTTCGTGGCAAGGGAATCGGAAAAATCGCCATGGGATGGATAATTGATTATGGATTTAAAAAACTAAAACTTCATAAAATCAATTTGGGCGTTATAAAAGATAATATTCCAGCGGTAAATCTATATAAATCATTAGGATTTGTCATTGAAGGCGAGATGAAAGATGAAGTTTTTTACAAAGGAAGATTCCATAATTTTTTATCCATGGCGATTTTTAACAGAAATCAAAACAAAAATAAGGAGTAAAAGTTTTTGCAACTCAAGCCCTTCGGGTCGCTTCGGAAATAATTCCGGTTCTGCTCGCCGCTCGCTCACGCTCGCGGCTTCGCTTAACACGGAATACGCGAAATTTAAATTTAGCAATTATAAATTTTAATAACAATTTTAATTATGACTTGTTGCAATATTTTTGAAGTTTTCAACGAAAAAGATAACTTAATAAAGGAATATCAATTCTGGAAACTTCTGATTAGAAACAGAAATACGACATTGGGCAATTGCGTAGCCATAACCAAGCGCCACTTAGAAAGGTTTTCTGATATCACGCCCGAAGAAATGACCGAGCTTGCTCAAGTCGTAAAAGATATAGAAAATTCGTTGAAAAAAAGTTTCTCTTACGATAAAATCAATTGGCTAATGCTTATGATGAAAGACAATCATACTCATTTTCACATTATTCCTAGATATCAGGCTCGGAGAAACTTTGCCGGAATGGAATGGGTAGACACTTTTGAGCCAAATCCATTATTACAAAGATACCCAGAAGTTTCCAGCGAAATATTGCAACAAGTCAAAAAGGAAGTTATTAAAAATTTATAATTGCTAAATTTAAACTCAAGCCGCGCTGCACTCTCCTCGCCTTTTCTGTTATAATTTAATAAGGAAGCGGCTCGTCGGGTCACTTAACACCGAATAAACAGAAAATGCCTCGGCCCTGCCTGCCGGCAGGCAGGTCGGCATTTTCGCAAATTTGACATATTTTTGCCTCTATGGCAGTATTATAGTGTAGAAATATAGAGTATATGCGCAAAATTGATTTAAAAAACGTAGTCTGGAAAGAAGGGAAGTATTATGTTGCTCAATGTTTGAACGTAGAAGTTTCCAGCTTTGGAAAAACTAAAAAAGAAGCATTGGCGGCACTAGACGAGGCTTTAAAATTATATTTTGAAGACATAAAAGTTCCAAAAGTAACAAAAATTGAAAAACCGGAACTAATCAAAATGTCAATCTGCCATGCCTAAACTCTATTCATCTTCTGAAATTATCAAAGTCCTTCAGAAAAAGGGCTTTGTTTATATTTCCCAAAAAGGTAGCCACACTAAATTCAGAAAAACCGGCAGCCTAACATTAACCGTAATTGTTCCGGCCGGCAGAAAAGAGATACCTTTCGGAACTTTTAAATCAATTTTGCGCCAAGCCAATTTAACTGAAGATGATTTTAAAAAGAAGTAGGCAAAAATATGTCAAACTTCGCACATTCTTAAACGTTATGCCGAAATCGACAAATAGTCACTTTTCTTTTAGATAAAAAATAAAGAGGCTTTTTTAGAAAATAAAATGGGCAGTATTTATAAAGCAAACTACAATTCAAAAGTTCTTGTCGAAATGTGGAAGGACTTTATCGATTGGGATAAACGGCGTAAGGGCGAAGGAGGATTTCTTCTTAAGTCTCTGCGAAAATATAATTGCCAAAAAATTTTTGATGCTTGCCTTGGCGATGGGGCGGATTCCATCCATCTTTTGAAAAAGGGCTTGGATGTAACCAGCAACGATTTGGATGAATTGTTTATTAAAAAAGCCCGCTCCAATGCGAAAGAAAATGGGGTGAAATTAAAAATAACAAACTATGATTGGAGAAATGTCGGCAAGCATTTGGAGAAAAGTAGCTTTGATGCCGTAATCTGCTTGGGAAATTCATTAACCTATCTTTTTACTAAAGCCGATCAGCTAAAAGCACTCAAAAATTTTTTGGCAATTATAAAAAAGGATGGCATTTTGATTATCGATGAGCGAAATTATCAATATTTTCTCGATAAAAAAGAAGAAATCCTCCACCAGGGTAAGTTTAAATATTCGGGTCGGTACGTTTACACGGGCGATAAAGTCCACGGGAAGCCAATTGAAATTACTGACAACAAGGTCAAAATGGAATATACAGACGAGAGAACTGGGAAAAAGGGATATTTAACCCTTTATCCTTTCAAACGACAAGAACTTTTTAATTTATTGAAAAAAACTGGGTTTTCCCGCATAACACAGTTTTCAGATTATAAAAAAGGTTTCAAGAAAAGCGCGGATTATTATCAGTACATTTGCGTGAAGTAAACCACAAAAAGCCTCTTTATTTTTTTGTTAATAATGAGTGTGACTATTTGCCGACATCGTATAACAAAGAGTATGCGGTTCAGGAATTTTTCCACTATAATATAATAAGGAGTAAAAAATTCTTTCACCCAAATTTTCATCCCTTAGTCTGATGAGAGTTTGGGCGGAGTTTAATAAACCAGCCATTGTCTGAAAGCTAAAATTTATCCTGCTAAGTCGGGATGAAAACCTCAGATATGCGTAAACATTATACCGAAATAAAAAAATATTAAATTTTATCCTCTATGAAAAAAGCAATTTTAATACATGGCTGGGAAGGTTATCCCGAAGAAGGTTGGAGGCCTTGGCTCGGAAGCGAACTAGAAAAGCAGGGCTTTGAAGTTATCGTTCCAGCCATGCCTAATTCAGCGAAACCAAAAATGAATGAATGGCTAAATTTTTTGAAAAAACTTGTTAGCAATCCAGACGAAAACTGCTACTTTGTTGGCCATAGCTTAGGTTGCATAACGATATTACGATATATAGAGTCGCTAGGCGAAAATCAAAAAATAGGCGGCGCAGTTTTAGTTGCCGGCTTTACTTCAAATTTAGGATATGATGAACTGGACTCGTTTTTCCAGACTAAAATTGATTGGGAGAAGATAAAATCTCGTTGCCAAAAAATTATAGCCATTCATTCATCCAATGATCCGTATGTTTCGCTTCATTATGCCGATTTTTTCAGGAATAAACTTGATGCAGAAATTATCATTGAGCAAAACATGAAACATTTTAGCGGTGATGACGGAATAAACGAACTTCCATCCGCTTTTAAATCTGTATTAAAATTGCAAGGAAAAAATAAAATTTAATATTTTTTTACATCCGATAACATGGCATATCCGACTCAAAAAATTGACGCAATTATATTTTAAAGGAGTGTCAATTTTCTTCGACCCAAATTCGCTTTTCTCCGTTTGGTGGTAATTTTAAGAATAGTGTGATAAAATAAATTCAAATCAATTAACAAATTAATTCAATAGATTCGGGAAGCGAACTTCGCTTATCCCGATACGTTAGGCGAAAAAACTAAAAATTTCCTATCTATTTTAAAAAGAATTTTTGGCAATTTCGCTCGGTCGAATAACTTATCCAAATAATAATTTTAATAAAAAAAATAAGTATGACTCAAAAAATAATAATTGCAATTCTTGTCATTGTTGCGGTTGCGCTTGCTGGAACA
>Ga0233425_10000348_pt1 | contig 121125 bp, 129 predicted proteins | sample Watercolumn_Towu_2_FD_181712 | JGI IMG/M metagenome (GOLD analysis project Ga0233425, IMG submission 181712) | Freshwater microbial communities from Lake Towuti, South Sulawesi, Indonesia - Watercolumn_Towuti2014_140_MG | ecosystem: Environmental > Aquatic > Freshwater > Lake | place...
TGCAGCGGATGATCTCGCTCTTCAACGGACTCCAGGTGTTCCCCGACCGGATGCGCCAGAACCTCGACCTCTCCGGCGGCCTCATCATGGCCGAGGCGCTGATGCTCGAGCTCGGCAAGCAGATCGGCCGCCAGCGCGCGCACGACGCGATCTACGACGCCGCGCAGGCGTCCGTCACCGAGTCGCAACCGTTCCGCGCGCTGCTCGCGAAGGATCCGCACGTGAGCGCGAAGCTCACGCCCGCGCAGGTCGACGCGCTGCTCGACCCCGCGCAGTACACCGGCCTCTGTCGTCAGTTCGCCGAGCGCGGCGCCGCGACGGCGCGCGAGATCGCCGCCTCGCTGCGCGCCGTCTAAAGGACCTCGCCCCGAACCACCGGGCGATTTGCCGCACGGTCTTGAAGATCAATAGGCGGCATGCCGAGCGTCGCTCTGGCGCGCGGCGGTGTCCCGCCGGTGCCTCCTTCGGGGCTCACCGACACGTACGGCGCGCAAAAGACCTTGGCGGTGCTCGTCAACTTCCAGGACCACAGCCTCCCCGCGGACTTCACGAACTGGGAGGCGCGCATGGCGATGGCCGGCGCCACGAACTTCGTGCACGAGGCGTCGTACGGGAAAACATGGCTCACCGCGATCGTCGACGTCCCGTTCAACGTCGCGGACGTTCGAGGCCCGTACAACATTCCGATCTCCGCGCCGACGACGTGTGACGACGCGGCGTTGTCCCTGATCTCGTTCTGGGCAAAGTTCTCCGCGGGATGGGGTGGAGGCGTGAACCCGTCGCTCCACAACCGCTTCGTCATCTTCTTCCCCGAGACGGCTTCCTGTGACTTCTCGGGCCGCTCCATGGGCCGCGACAGCTTCATCAACGGCAACCTGGACGTGAAGGTCATCACTCACGAGCTCGGTCACTACAACGCCTTCCAGAAGGAGCGACTCGGCTGGCTCAACTTCAACGGCACGCCGCCGGGTTGGCCAAGGCGCTCAAGATCCCGCAGTCCTTCAATTTCGCCACCGGGAAGATGACGTACTACTACGTCGAGTATCGGCTGCCCATCGGCGCCGACAACTTCCTTTCGACGGCCGCCTATGCGAGTGAGCCTAGCGGCGTCTTCGTCCACCTGGGCACCGATGGAGACGCGACCGGCTATCTCCTGGACATGACGCCCGCCACGGTGAATCCCACGTTCTTCCACGATGCCTCGCTCGCCGTCGGCACGACGTACACGGATCCGGGCTCAGGGATGTCGATCACTCCGATGTGGGCATCGAGCTCCTGGGGCGGGATCTACGTGTCCATGCCGTAACAAGCGTCGCCGTAACGGCTCCCCTCTGTGCCCGCCGGCGGCCCGTGGCCGCCGGCGAGTTTTTCTTCGCCCGCCTGGTCTACAATCACGCCCGGGATGCCGCCGCGGCGGCGCGCGAGGGTCTCCCCGCGTTGACAGCGCCCGGGGCCTCGCACGTCATGCGGCGGCAGACATATTTCACGAGGTGAGACGACTGCCCATGCGATACGAAGCCCCTGAATCGATGGAGAAGGCGGTGGCGCTGCTCGCCGGCGCGAACGGCGGCGCGCGCGTGCTCGCCGGAGGTACCGACCTGCTGGTGCAGATGCGCGCGGACGTCGTCGATCCCGAGCTGATCGTCGACATCAAGAAGATCCGCGAGACCCGCACAATCACCCAGGACAAAGGCGGGTTCCGGATCGGCGCGGCCGTGACGGGCGCCGAGCTCAAGGAGCACACGCAGCTCAAGCAGGCGTGGCCGGGCGTGGTCGAGGCCGCGAACCTGATCGGCTCCACGCAGGTGCAGGGCCGCGCGACGCTCGGAGGCAACCTCTGCAACGGCTCGCCCGCCGCGGACAGCGTGCCGGCGCTCATGGCCGCCGGCGCGGTCGCGACGATCGCGGGGCCGAACGGCACGCGCGATCTGCCGGTCGAGGACGTGATGCTCGGGCCGCGCCAGCTCGCGCTGCAGCGCGGGGAGTTCGTCGTCTCGTTCCTGTTGCCGCCGCGGCCGCCGCGCTCGGCGGACGCGTACCTGCGCTTCATCCCGCGCACCGAGATGGACATCGCGGTCGTCGGCGCGGGTGTCAATGTCACCGTCGACGGCGCGGGGACGATCACGGCGGGGCGCGTGTCGCTCGGCGCGGTCGCGCCGCGCGTGCTGCTCGTCGCGCCGGCCGCGCAGGCGATCGTCGGCAGCCGTCTCGACGAGGCCGCGCAGGAGCGCCTCGCGGCCGCCGCGCGCGCGGCGTGCCGGCCGATCGACGACAAGCGAGGCACCACCGAATTCCGCATCGACGTCGCGGGCGTGCTGGCGCGCCGGGCCGCGTTGATCGCGCTGGACCGAGCGAGGACACGCTGATGGCCAAGCACCACGTCGAAGCGATCGTGAACGGAGACATGGTCGAGTTCCTCTGCGAGACGGAGGAGACGCTGCTCGACGTCCTGCGCGACACGCTGCACCTCACCGGGAGCAAGGAAGGCTGCTCCTCCGGCGATTGCGGCGCCTGCAGCGTCACGCTGGACGGCCGCCTGGTGTGCTCGTGCCTCGTCCTCGGCTGCGAGGTCGGCGGCCGGAAGATCGAGACGATCGAAGGCATGGCGAAGGGCGACACGCTCCATCCGCTGCAGCAGCGCTTCCTCGAGCACGCGGCGCTCCAGTGCGGGATCTGCACGCCCGGCTTCCTGATGGCGAGCAAGGCCCTGCTCGAGCGCAATCCGAATCCGACCGAGACCGAGATCCGCTACTGGCTCGCCGGCAACCTCTGCCGGTGCACCGGGTACGACAAGATCATCACCGCCGTGCAGGACGCCGCCGTCGCGATGAGAAAGGGATAGGGCATGGCCGAGACCACGAACGGCACGAACGGACACTCCTACGTCGGCACGCGCACGATCCGCCCGGACGGCGTCGACAAGGTCACGGGACGCGCGCGCTTCGGCGCGGACTACAACCTCGCGGGCCAGCTCATCGGCAGGGTGCTGCGCAGCCCGCATCCGCACGCGAAGATCGTGTCGATCGACACGTCGAAGGCCGAGGCGCTGCCGGGCGTGAAGGCCGTGATCACTCGCGACGACTTCGCCGACATGCCGTCCGAGTTCATCCCGGCCGGCGAGATGATGATGAACTACAAGGACGTCACCCGGAACGTGATGGCCCGGGAGAAGGCCCTGTACGAGGGCCACGCGGTGGCCGCCGTCGCCGCGACGAGCGCCGTCATCGCGAAGAAGGCGCTCAAGCTCATCGACGTGAAGTACGAAGTGCTCCCGCACGTGATCGACGTCGTCGAGGCGATGCAGCCGGGCGCGCCGATCCTGCACGACGATCTCTTCACGGTCGGCGTCGAGCCGAAGCCGGACAAGCCGTCGAACGTCGCCAAGCGCGTGGAGATCGCGCAGGGCGACATCGAGGCCGGCTTCAAGCAGGCCGACGTCATCGTCGAGCGCGAGTTCAAGACCGCGCCGGTCCACCAGGGCTACATCGAGCCGCACGCGGTGCTGGCGACGATCTCCGAGGACGGCTCGGCGGAGGTCTGGGTGTCGACGCAAGGCCACTACATCGTGCGCGCGCACTGCGCGCGCCTGCTCGGCCTGGACATCGGCAGGATCCGCGTCAACGCGGCGGAGATCGGCGGCGGGTTCGGCGGCAAGACCGTCGTGTACCTCGAGCCGCTCGCGCTGGCGCTGTCGCGCAAGGCCAAGCGGCCCGTGAAGATGGTCATGTCGCGCGAGGAAGTCTTCAAGGCCTCCGGCCCGACGTCGGGCGCGGTCATCAAGGTGAAGATGGGCGCGACGAAGGACGGCAAGTTCGTCGCGGGCTGGGCCGAGCTGAAGTACCAGGCCGGAGCGTTCCAGGGCTCGCCGGTGCAGCCGGGCGTGATGTGCGCCTACGCGCCGTACGAGATCGAGCACGTGAAGGTCGTCGGCTACGACGTCGTTTCCAACCGGCCGAAGGTCGCCGCGTATCGCGCGCCGGGCGCGCCGATCTCGGAGTACGCGGTCGAGAGCGTGGTCGACGAGATCGCGAAGAAGCTCGGGATCGATCCGATCCAGCTCCGCATGATGAACGCCGCGCACGAGGGCACGAAGGCGGCGTACGGGCCGAAGTTCGGACCCCTCGGGCTCGAGGAGACGCTCAACTCGATCAAGAAGACCGAGCACTGGAACACGCCGCTCCGGAAGTGGCAGGGCCGCGGCGTGGCGTCGGGCTTCTGGTTCAACATCGGCGGCGAGACGTGCGCGTCGCTCACGGTGAACGAGGACGGCACGGTCTCGCTGATGGCGGGCACGCCCGACATCGGCGGCCTCCGCGCGTCGCTCGCGGCCGTCGCCGCGGACGAGCTCGGCGTCCCGTACGACAAGGTGCGTCCGATCATCGGCGACACCGGCTCGCTCGGCTTCAACTTCCTCACGGGCGGCAGCCGCTCGGCGTTCTCCGGCTCGATGGCGATCGTCGAGGCGGCGAAGCAGATCAAGACCGAGCTGTGCAATCGCGCGGCGAAGCTGTGGGATCTGCGCGCCGATCAGGTGGAGTTCTCCGGCGGGCACGTGCGCGCGCTGGGCGCGGCCGCGGAGAAGTGCGCGCCGATGTCGCTCGCGGACTTCGCGAAGGTCGCGGGCAAGACCGGCGGCCCGATCGGCGGCGTCGGCCGCATCAACGCGCAGGGCGCGGGCCCGAGCCTCGGCACGCACCTGGTCGATCTCGAGGTCGATCCGGAGACCGGCCGCGTGACGATCTTGCGATACACCGTCGCGCAGGACGCCGGCAAGGCGCTGCACCCGGCGTACGTCGAGGGCCAGTTCCAGGGCGGCGCGGTGCAGGGCATCGGCTGGGCGCTGAACGAGGAGTACATCTACGGCGCCGACGGCAAGCTGCAGAACGCCGGCTTCCTCGACTACCGGATGCCGGTGGCGTCGGACGTGCCGAAGATCGACGCGATCGTGGTCGAGGTCGCGAACCCGAAGCACCCGTACGGCGTGCGCGGCGTCGGCGAGACGCCGATCGTCCCGCCGCTCGGCGCGATCGCGAACGCGATGGAGAACGCGACCGGCATCCGCTTCACCGAGCTCCCGATGTCGCCGCCCAGGGTCCTGAAGGCGCTCAAGGAGAAGGGACTCAACAAGAAGGACTGAGTCCGGGATGGCGCGCGTGGTGCTGGTCGGCAACCTCGCGCAAGTGACCGGGGGCGTCGCCGAGTTCACCCTCTCGGTGACGTCCGTGCGTCACCTCTTTCGCCAGCTCAGCGATCTCCATCCGGAGATCGCGCCCCACCTCGAAGAGGGCGTGGCCGTCGCCATCGACGGCCAGATCTACCAGGACGCGATGTTCCAGGAGATCGGCCCGAACAGCGAGGTCTTCCTGCTCCCGCAGATCGCGGGCGGCTAACCGGCTCCGCGCCGGGCGGCGGGCCGCGCGTCGCCCTGGGTCCGCCGCTCAGAAGTCGGACTGCGAGACCGCGAAGCGGTCTCGTGTCTTCCATTCGCCGCTTGACCCACGGCGACGCGCGGCTCGCCGCCCTGCGCGGAGCCTGCTAGGGGAAGCCGGGAGTTGCGGCGACGGCGCGCGCTTGTCGCGTGTGCAACTGCGCGTGGACCACGGCGATCCGGTAGGCGTCCAGAAGCGAGTAGGTGATCACGGGCTTCACCGGCGACGTCACGTTGATCGTCAGCGCCTCGTGCGGTGTCGCGGCCATGAACGCGACCAGCTCACGCTGGACGTCGACGAAGCGCTGGAGAAGGTCGCGGTCGATCGCGCTCGCCGACGGCGTCAGGATGGCGGGCGCCTTCACCTTGCGGCCGGCGTCGGGATCGAGCGCGTGGAGCAGAAGCCGCGCAGAAAGCGCGGGAAGGATTGGCAGGCGCTCCCACAGCGTCGCGCGCTTCGTTCGCGTCTGGATCGCGCGCAACGTTGGGAAGTACGCGGACGTGCTGAGGTGATCGAAGCACTGGCCGATGCTCCACTCGCTCCGGTCAGGCTTCCAGTTCCACTGCGCGCTCGTCAGCGTGCCGAACTCGCGCTGTGCCGCCGCGGCGATCGCGTCGGCTTCTGCCATCAAGCGCGGGATATCGGCGCGACGAAGATCGGACGCCATGCCTCCTCCGAGAAGCGAGTGACGAGGTACGATACCGCATGGCCGAGACCCGCACGCTGTCCACGCTGCTCGGCGACTACCCGATCACGCGCGCGCTGCGGCGCGGCGAGATCGCGTCGCCGTCGGTTCGGCTGCGGTTCGCCGACGTGAAGTCGGCCTCGGCCGGGTTCAAGCGCGTCGTGCGGGATCTCGAGTTCGACGTGGCCGAGCTCGCGATCGTCACGTTCCTCCTCGCGAAGGCGCACGGCAAGCCGTACGTGCTGCTGCCCGCCGTCGTCGTCGGCCGTTTCCAGCATCCGTACCTCGTTTACGACCGCGAGCGCGGCCCGCTCGCGCCGGGCGATCTCAACGGCAAGCGCGTCGGGATCCGCTCGTACTCGGTGACGACGGTCACGTGGGTGCGCGGGATCCTCGCCGAAACCTACGGCGTGGATCTCGACAGCATCGCGTGGACCACGTTCGAGGAGCCGCACGTCGCCGAATTCCGCGATCCGCCGAGCGTCAAGCGCGCCGCGCCGGGCAAGGATCTGCTCGGCATGCTGCTCGCCGGCGAGATCGACGCCGCCATTCTCGGTGGCGAGGCGCCGTCCGATTCGCGCATCGCGCCGCTCATTGCCGATCCCGCGGCGGCGGCGCGCGCGTGGCGCGAGAAGCATGGCGCGATCCAGATCAACCACATGGTGACGGTCAAGCAAGGCCTGTCGGCCGACGTCGTGCGCGAGGTCTACCGCCTACTCGTGGAGAGCAAGCGCGCGGGCGGCGAGAGCGACCTGCCGTTCGGCGTCGAGGCCAACCGTCGCAATCTCGAGATCGCGATCGACTATGTCCATCGACAGCGGCTGATTCCGAAGCGGTTCACCGTGGACGAGCTGTTCTACGACGTGACCCGCGCGTTGTAACGGGGCCCGCCACGTTGTAGAAGGAAGCCCATGAAAAAGCCCGCCAGGCAGTCCAGCCTCCAGACCCACGGGCGCTACGAGTACTCGAACATCACCGCGCGGCCCGACTACAGCTGGCCCGGCGGGCGCCGGCTCGCCGTCTACGTCGCGCTCAACATCGAAGCGTTCCGGTTCGGCAAGGGCAAGGGCGCGGCCATCGCGCCGCCGGACCAGGCGCAGAGCCACTCGATCTACAGCTGGCGCGATTACGGCAACCGCGTCGGGATCTGGCGGCTCTTCGAGCTGCTCGACGACCTCGGCATCCCGGCCGAGGCGCAGATGAACACCGCGGTCTACGACGTCGCGCCCGACATCCCGGAGAAGCTGCGCAAGCGCGGCGACGAGATCCTCGGCCACGGCCACACGAACTCGGACGAGCAGGGCGGGCTCTCGGAGAGCGCGGAGCGGACGCTGATCAGGCGCGTGACCTGGACGATCGAGCGCGCGGAGGGGGCGAAGCCCGTCGGGTGGATGAGCCCGTGGCTCTCCAACAGCGAGCGCACCCTGGACCTGCTCCAGGAAGCCGGCTACCGCTACGTGATGGACTGGACGATGGACGACCAGCCGATCTGGCTGCGCACGCGCAAGGGGCGCATCCTCGCGATGCCGTACCCGATCGAGGTCAACGACACGCGCGGCATCGTCTGGTACCGCTACACCGCGGACGAGTTCGCGGAGATGATCGTCGACCAGTTCGACGAGATGCTCGAGCAGTCGGCGCGGCAGCCGCTCGTGTGCCCGATCTCGCTGCATCCGTTCGTGATCGGCCGGCCGTATCGCATCCGCCGCCTGCGCCGCGCGCTCGCGCACATCCTGAAGCACCGCGACCGCGTCTGGCTCACGCGCCCGCGCGACATCTGCGCGCACATCGAGTCGCTGCCGGCCGGCGTCGTGCCCGGGAGCCGCTGATGGATCTGAATCTCCGCGACCAGGTCATCGTCATCACCGGCGCCGCGTCCGGCATGGGCCGCGCGATCGCGCGTGCCGCGAGCGCCGAGGGCGCGCGGCTCGTGCTGTCCGACTTCGACGCCGACCGGCTCAAGACCACGGCGAACGAGGTCGGGGGCTCCGTGCGGCACGTGCAGGCCGACGTCACGCAGCTCCCGCAGATCGAGGCTGTCTTCGATCTGGCCGAGCGCGAGCTCGGACGCGTCGACGGCCTGGTCACGTGCGCCGGCATCATCACCACGAGCCCGTCGCTCGAGGTCGGCGCCGACGAGTGGGATCGCGTCTTCGCCGTCAACGCGAAGGGCACGTTCTTCACGATCCAGGCGGCGCTCAAGCGGATGATCCCGCGCCAGCACGGGCGCATCGTCACGATCGGCTCCGACAGCTACAAGCTCGGCGGCGGGCGCATCGCGAACATTCCCTACGCGGCCACGAAGGGCGCGGTCGTCACGATGACGAAGGGCTTCGCGCGCCAGCTCGTCGGCACCGGCGTCAGGATCAACTGCGTGAACCCCGGCCCGTGCGACACGCCGATGCACGCGCCGCTCACGCCCGAGCAGCGCGCGATGGTCGCGGGCCGCGTGCCGCTCGGCCGCTTCGGCAAGCCGGAAGAGATCGCCAACGCCGTCCTGTTCCTGCTCTCGGACGCCGCGAGCTTCGTCTTCGGCGAGAGCTTCAACGTGGACGGGGGAGTGTTGATGGAATGAGACAGCTCGCCGTGCCGGCCGCGCTCGCGCTGCTGCTGTCGGGATGCGCGACCGTGATGTGCCAGCCGATCACCATCGTGGTGGCGGAAACCCGGCGCGACGAGCAGCTCGTGTCGAACGTGGAGTCGATGCGCATGAGCCCGGTGAGCGGCCGTGTCGAGATGATCCGCAGCGCCACCGTCGAGACTCACTAATGGGTCCGGCCCGCCGACGGCGACTGGTTCGCCGTGGACGAAGCGACGTGGCGGCGCGCCGAGAAGGACAAGCCGCTGGAAGTGTGCCGCTAGCGAGGCGGGTCGCCGCGTTCGCCGCCACGTGAGCTTGCGCGACCGCAACGGCGCCTTGCGCCTTTCGATCGCGCCCACGAACAAAATCCAGGGTTTCCGCGAGGCACGACGCTTGCTCTCCCCCTTGGACGTTGCTGACTTCGAACGTCCGAACAGGAGGATGACAATGCGCCGTCTGATTCCCGCAATCCTGCTGGTCGCTGTCGTCGGTGTGCTCCCGGTTCTTGCGCAGCCGCACGGGCACGCGCACGTGGTCGCGGTGCCGGATACGCTGAAGTGGGTCGAGCCCGCGACGCTGCCGGGAGCCCGGCTCGCGGTCGTGCAAGGCGACCCGGCGAAGGAAGGGCTGTTCGTCTACCGGATCAAGATGCCCGCGAACTACAAGATCCCGCCGCACACGCACAAGGCGAGCGAGAACGTCACCGTGCTGTCCGGCGTGTTCTTCATGGGACACGGCGAGAAGTTCGATCAGGGCTCGGGGCAGGAGCTGCCCACCGGCGGCTTCGCGTCGGTTCCGCCGAAGCAGCCGCACTACGCGTGGGCGGGCGACCAGGAGACCGTCGTGCAAGTCCACGGCGTGGGCCCGACGGATCTGACGTTCATCAATCCCGCGGACGACCCCCGCAGGAAGAACTAGCATCCCGTCCCTCCTGGCTGGCCGTTCGCGAATCGGCTACAGTTCGGCCATCCAGGAGGGACGCGATGAAGCTCGGACTCAGCATCGGATACTCGGGCGCGGAGCTGAAGCTGCCCGTCGAGAAGATCCTGCTCGCGGAGAAGCTCGGCTTCGACTCCGTGTGGACGGCGGAAGCGTACGGCTCGGACGCGATCACGCCGCTCGCGTACCTCGCGGCGCTCACGAAGCGGATCCGGCTCGGCACCGGGATCATGCAGCTCGCCGCGCGCCCGCCGGCCTCCGCCGCGATGGCCGCGGGCACCGTCGACGCGCTCGCCGGCGGCGGACGCGTGATCGCCGGGCTCGGCGTGTCGGGACCGCAGATCGTCGAGGGCTGGTACGGGCAGCCGTGGGGCAAGCCGTACTGGCGCATCCGCGACTACGTCGCGATCATGCGCAAGGTGTTCGAGCGCAAGGAGCCGGTCGCGCACGAGGGACGCGAGATCTCGCTGCCGTACACGGGCCCGGGCGCGCTCGGTGTCGGCAAGCCGCTGACGTCGATCCTTCACATGAACCCGCGGCTGCCGATCTGGCTCGGTACCGGCACCGAAGCGAACGTGAAGCTCACGGCGGAAATTGCCGACGGGTGGCTGCCGCTCGGCTTCGTGCCGCGGCTGATGCCGATGCTGCGGCCGTGGGTCGAAGAGGGCTTCAAGCGCGCCGGCGGCGGCAAGGGCTACGGTGACTTCGAGATCCAGCCGCGCGCGACGGTGATCGTCACCGACGACGTCAAGACTGCGCTCGGCCGGATGAAGCCGAACATCGCGCTCTACGCCGGCGGCATGGGGCATCGCGACAAGAACTTCCACAAGGACATGATGGTGCGCCGCGGCTTCGGCGACGCCGCGCGGAAGATCCAGGAGCTCTATCTCGCGAAGCGCAAGGACGAAGCGATCGCCGCGGTGCCGGACGAGTTCTGCGACGAGATGTCGCTCGTCGGTCCGGTCGCGCGCATCACGGAGCGCTATCGCGCGTGGGCGGATTCCGGCATCACGGGTCTCACCATCACCACCGATCAGCCCGAAGCGATGGAGCTGATGGCGAAGCTCGCCAATGGCTGAGCCTCATCCGTCCACGCACTCGTCGGGCCATCGCGTCTGGCTCGTGCGTCACGGCGAAACGGAGTGGAGCAAGAGCGGCCAGCACACCGGGCGCACCGACATTCCGCTCACGCCCGAAGGCGAAGCGCAGGGCCGGGCGCTCGCCCGTCATCTCGCCGGTCACGAGTTCGCGCTCGTGCTCACGAGTCCGATGTCTCGCGCGCGCGAGACGTGCCGTCTCGCCGGCCTCGACGCGAAGGCGGAGATCTCCGAGGATCTGCGCGAGTGGAATTACGGCATCTACGAGGGCGTCACCACCGCTTCGGTCCGCGCCAAGCAACCCGGGTGGACGATCTGGGACTCACCGGTGCCCGAGGGCGAGACGGTGGAGCAGGTGGGCGCCCGCGCCCGGCGTGTCATCGAGCGCGTGAACGCGGTGGAGGGCGAAGTCGCGCTCTTCGCGCACGCGCACTTCCTGAGAATCCTCGGCGCGTGCTGGATGGGGTTGCCGCCGATCCACGGCCGCAATCTGACGCTCGGCACCGCGTCGATCAGCGTGCTGGGCTACGAGCGCGAGACGCGTGTGATCCAGGTGTGGAACCAGGACTGGCGCCTTGGTCTCGAACACCAGGGGTGAGGCGGCGATGATCTCGATCAAGCGAATCCATCCGGCGTTCGTCGGCGAAGTGTCCGGCGTCGACGTCACGAAGCCGCTGTCGCCCGCGGAGGTCCGGGCGATCGACGACGGGATGAACGAGCACGCCGTGCTCGTCTTCCACGAGCAGTCTTTCACCGACGAGCAGCAGCTCGCGTTCACGCGCCAGTTCGGACCGCTCGAGGAGTCGCGCGGAGGCAACATCACGAAGCCCGAAGAGCGGCGGCTACAGGTGGGCATGCAGGACGTCTCGAACCTGGCGAAGGGCGGCGCGCTCCACGAGCGCGAGTCGCGGCAGCGGCTGTTCAACCTCGGCAACATGCTGTGGCACTCGGACAGCTCGTATCGCGCGATCCCGGCGCGGTGGTCGCTCCTGTCGGCCCGCGTGGTGAATCCGGTCGGCGGGAACACGGAATACGCCGACATGCGCGCGGCCTACGACGCGCTCGACGACCCGACCAAGAAGCAAATCGAGGATCTCGTGTGCGAGCACTCGCTGCTCTACTCGCGCGGCTCGCTGGGCCAGGAAGACTTCACCGACGAGGAACGAGCGATGTTCAAGCCGGTGCGGCAGCGACTCGTCCGCACGCATCCCGTCACCGGCAGGAAGTCGCTGTATCTCTCCTCACACGCCGGCAAGATCCTCGGCATGCCGACGCCGGAGGCGCGCATCCTGCTGCGCGATCTCACCGAGCACGCGACGCAGCCCGCGTTCGTCTACGCGCACCGCTGGAGGCTGTGGGACTTCGTGGTGTGGGACAACCAGCGCACGATGCACCGCGCGCGCCGCTACGACGAGAGCCTGCCGCGCGACATGCGCCGGACGACGCTGGCGGGCGTGGCGCCTACCACCGCGCAGGTCGGCTGAATGCGACGCGCGTGGAGGACGAGGGCTGTGCCCGCGGAGCGTGGGGCGAGCTGACGCGCGGATGAGCGGCAGGGATCAGGACGCGTCCGCTCCCGCAACCAAGCTCCAGAACGGGGCCGCCGCATTCGCGCGCGACTTGAACGTAAAAATCAATGTCCGGCCGCGTCGCGTAGGCCGCAACGTAGGGCGAGAACTCAGCGATGAACGGTGACCGATCCTCGTCGTTGGCCAACATATTTGAGGTCACTCGAGTCGTTTTGCCTGCTAACGCCGCGGTGAGCAGCCGCGAGCGAGCGCATGCGAGCCGAACGGTCCGCTCGACTGCCTTGTTCGGTGACGCGCGCACTTGCCCACTGAAGTCGCTCCAGAGGCGGCGAACATTGCCTGTTGGTCACTGGATGACATGATCAGCCTGGACCAGTAGCGTCTGCGGAAAGGAAATGCCGAGAGTCTTGGCGGTCTTCAGGTTGATGACGAAATCGAACTTGGTCGGCTGCTCGACCGGCAGGTTACCCGCCTTGGCGCCCCGGACCACGTTGCCTACGTAGGAGGCAGCCTTGCGATACGCAGCCCTCAGGCTTTCTCCATAGCTCATCAGCCCGCCATGCTCCACGAATTCTCTCGCCCCATAGAAGGCAGGCAGGCGGTGCGTGGCCGCCAGTTCGACAATCGACGCCCGCCCGCTGATAAACATCGGTTCGTCGGGTAAGAGAAAAAGTGCGTTGGCCTTCGCGCGCAGCGCTCTGTCGAATGCCGCGGGCAGGTCTGCAAGAGCGGCAACGTCGATCCTGACCAGCTTCAGAGCCAGGGCGTCAGCAATCGGGCCCAGCAGTTGCCACATGCGCGGGTGGACGCCACTCTCGCTTTCGAGGAACACGGCAACCGTGGCCGGCCTGGGCAGGGCGCTGGAGAACAGCTCCATCATCTTGGGCAGAATGTCCTCGGTTTGGCTGGAGAGCCCGGTGATATTGCCACCCGGCTTGGCGAGGCTGGCGATCAACCCCTGCCCCACAGGGTCAGCGACGGCGGCCATAATGATCGGCGTCGAGGCGGTCGCGCTCCGCGCGGCCCGGGTGGAGGGTGTGCACGTGGTGACGACGGCGTCAAGGCGCATCGTCGCAAGCTCGCGCGCGAATTCGGGCGTTTGCGCGCGGTGGCCATCGGCGTATCGACGTTCGATGACGAGGTTCTTGCCCTCGACATAACCCTGGTCACGCAGGCCTTCGAGCAGCGCCTGTTCAAGATGAGCGCGTTGCGCACGGCTGCCTGTGACCAGGATGCCGACATGCACCGCCTTGCCTCCTGACGGCTGCGCCTCGGCCGTGAGTGATGCGCTTTCGGCCCCAAGGACGAGAAGCGCAAGAATCGTCTCACGCCTGTTCATCGGATTCTCCTCAGACTCACGAGCTAGATCACTCCTTCGTCGCGCCAGCGCGCGAGGTCCTCACGCGTGTGGCCGAGCATTCCGACGAAGATCTCCTCGTTGTGCTCGCCCGGCATCGGCGCGAGCCGGCGCACGCAGCCCGGCGTCTCCGACATCTTCAGCGGGCTCCCCGTCGTCTTCACGCGGCCGTACGTCGGGTGCTCGAGCTCGACGAACATCTCGCGCGCCTGCACCTGCAGGTCCGCCACCATCTCCGCCACGTTGTTGACCGGCGCTGCCGGCACGCCCGCGGGCGCCAGCGTCTGCACCACGTCCGTCTTCGTGCGCTGGCTCGTCCACGCGGCGATGATGCCCGCGATCTCGTCGCGGCGATCGCGACGCGCCGCGGCCGTCGCGAAGCCCGGATCGCGCGTCAGCTCCTCGCGGCCGATGATCGAGCAGAAGCGCGCCCACACCGCGTTGCTCGCGGCCGCGGCGACCGCGACGTGGCCGTCTTTCGTCGGATACACGCCCGTCGCCGAGCCCGCGAACGAGACGTTGCCCGCGCGCGTCAGGATCTCGCCGCCCACGGTGTAGCGCTCGCCGAGGTTGTCGAGCGCGACGACCAGGCTGTCGAGCAGCGCCATGTCGACGCGCTGGCCCTTGCCCGTCCGATGGCGATAGTGCAGCGCGGACACGATGCTGAACGCGCACAGCATTCCCGCGTAGTAGTCGGAGATCGACTGGCCCGAGCGCATCGGCGGCCCGTTGCGCTCGCCCGTGATGCTCATGTAGCCGCTGATCGCCTGCGCGAGCATGTCGTAGCCACGCTGCGGCGCGTACGGGCCGTTCAGGCCGAAGGCGGTGACGGACGCGTAGACGATCCCAGGGTTCACCCGGCGAAGGTCGTCGTAGCCGAGGCCGAGGCGCTCCATCGTGCCCACGCTGAAGTTCTCGGTCACGACGTCGGCGTGGCGCACCAGCTCCTTGAAGAGCTCGACGCCCTTCGCGGTCTTGAGCTCGAGCGTGATCCCGAGCTTGTTCCGGTCGCGATACTGGGCGACCGGCACGCGCTCCTCTTTGCCCTCGCGGACGCGCTTGACGCCGAGCGAGACCCGCTCGCGCCCGCGCTCGCGCGACTCCACTTTGATGACGCGCGCGCCGAGATCGGCGAGCAGCATCGTGCAGAAGGGCATCGCGATGACCTGCCCGAGGTCGACCACCGTCACATCGCTGAGCGCTCCGTCGTTCACACCCGTTCCCTCACGTTGCGCGAGGATAGCATTACCACCCTGGGAGGCCGCTCATGACCAAGGCGCTGGAAGGGATCAGGATCGTCGACCTGACGCAGTTCGAGGCGGGGCCATCGTGCACGCAGACCCTCGCGTGGCTTGGCGCCGAGGTGATCAAGGTGGAGCCGCTCACCGGCGAGGCGAACCGTCTCGGCATCAGCGACAAGCCCGGCGTCGACAGCTGGGGCTTCCTCTTCTTCAACGCCAACAAGAAGAGCGTCACGCTGAACCTCAAGCATCCGCGCGGACGCGCGATGCTCGACGACCTGCTGCGCCGGGCCGACGTCGTGGTCGAGAACTTCGGGCCGGGGACGATGGAGCGTCTCGGCCTCGGCTGGTCCGCGCTGCACGCGCTGAACCCGCGACTCATCGCCGCCTCCGTGAAAGGCTTCGGCGAGGGCGGGCCGTACTCCGCGTACAAGAGCTTCGAGTTCGTCGCGCAGGCGATGGGCGGTGCGATGAGCCTGAACGGAGACACCGACGGCCCGCCGCTCAAGGTGCCCGCGGGCCTCGGTGATACCGGCGCCGGCCTGCATCTCGCGATCGGCATCCTTGCGGCGATCGTTCATCGCCAGACGACCGGCGTTGGCCAGCAGGTGGACGTCGCGCAGCAGGAGGCGGTCGCCAATCTCACGCGCGTGCACATCCGAGAGCAGTACATGAACGGCGAGCCCGTCCCGCGACGGGGCAATCGTCAGTTCGGGAACGCGCCCGTCAACTGCTACCGTTGCCGTCCCGGCGGCCCCAACGACTATCTCTTCGTCCACGGCGTGCTGCCGGAGATGTTCCAGGCGCTCATGCGCATCGTCGGCCGCCCCGACCTCGCGGACGATCCGACGCTGAAGACGCGCGCCGGCCGCTTCGCGCGTGTCGACGAGATCGACGGGCTGATCGAGGCGTGGACGCTCAAGCACACGAAGCACGAGGCGATGGAGATCCTGGCGGGAGCGGGCGTCGCGTGCGGGGCCGTGCTCGATTCCGGCGAGCTGCTCGCCAACGAGCACCTGCGAAAACGCGGGATGGTGGTCGACCTCGAGCATCCCGACCGCGGCCGTTTTCCGATGCTCGGCAACCCGATCCGGCTCTCGAACTCCCCGACCGAGGTGCGTCGCGCGCCGCTCCTCGGCGAGCACACCGCGGAAGTGCTGGGCGGCCTGCTCGGGCTTTCCGCGGACGAGCTGGCGCAGCTCAAGAAGGACGGCGCGATCTAGAGCTTCACGTCCCGGATGACGCGGGAGCGGATGGTGGCGTAGACCACCAGCGCTCCCGCGTCGCGGAGGCTACGCCTTACGAACGTTGGCGGCCTGCAGTCCTTTCGGACCGCGGGTCACCTCGAACTCCACGCGGTCACCCTCGCCCAGCGACTTGAAGCCGGAGCCCTGGACGGCGCTGTAGTGCACGAAGACGTCCTCGCCGCCTTCCTGCGTGATGAACCCGAACCCCTTCGCGTCGTTGAACCACTTCACGGTACCGATGGCCATGGTCTCGAACCTTCCTTTTGGGCTCCCGCCCCTTGTTCTCTGGGTGCCGCCGATCAGGGGCAAACAAAAACGCCGCGCGAACTCATCTCGCGCGGCGTCGCCTTGTCCCGATCTTCCTGCGCAAACCAAAGTCGAGAGCAGCATACCACGGGACCACATGCATCCGTGCTGGTTCAGACACTCAGGTCTGCAGGTCCGCGACCGCGTCGGCGAGCGCTTCGAGCTCCACGCGCCACGACGCCGGCGAGGCCAGCGGGCGCACGACGAACTTCGAGAAGCCGACGTCGACGAAGCGCTCGATCTTCTCGCGCAGCGCCGGCAGCCCGACCGGCGTCAGCTCGAGCGCGCGCGGGCTGCGCGCGGCGAGACGCTTCGCGGTCGTCTCGTCGATCGGCGCGGTCGCGTAGCCGATGCTCATCCCGAAGTGCTCGCCGCTGATCGAGCGATTCGCGCGCGCGGCCGCCTGCTCGATCACCACGCGACCCGCCGCCGCTTCTTCGGGCGTGCAGAGCGACGGCAGCCAGCCGTCCGACAGCCGCCCGCAGCGCTCGAGCGCGATCGGCGCGGTGCCGCCGAGCCAGACTTCGAGCGGCTTCTGCACGGGCAGGGGATTCAGCTTCACGTCGCGGTACGTGCCGGCGACGCCCTCGTACGTCACGGTCTCGCCCGCCCAGAAGCGGCGCAGCAGCGGCAGCGCCTCGTCGATGAACGCGCCGCGCTTCTTCGGATCGCCGCCGATGGCCTCGCGCTCCGGCGCGTACGTGAGCCCGGGCACGAGCGTGACGAGCAGCCGGCCCTGCGAGAGCACGTCGAGGCTCGCGAGCTGCTTCGCCAGCCGCAGCACGTTGCGGCCCGGCAGCAGCGCGGTGGTGCCGACCTTCATGCGCGGATGGCTCGCCGCCGCCCACGCGAGCCCGACAACGGGGTCGAGACCGGGGCCGGTGAGCACTTCGGACAGCCAGAGGGAATCGAAGCCGAGCTCGTCGAGGGCCGCGATCAGCTCCGCGAACGCTTCCGGCTTCGACGACACGCCACCGATGCCGATGCGGATCTTCATAGGGCCGTCAGGACCTCCCTGAGGCACGCGCGCACGCGTGCGATGTTCGCTTCCGCTCTCGGCGGCGTATCGCCGCGCGTGATCGTCGCCACCAGATCGTCGCCGGCCGTCGTGGTGAGCAGCGCCGCGTTCACCTCGATCTGGATCGCGTTGACGCCGCCGCCGTTCGGCCGCCCGTGCGTCGCCACGATGTTGCCGCCGCTGTAGCCGCTCACATTGTGATGCACCTCGAAGCCGTGCCGCTCGAAGATCGCGCCCACCCGCTCCGCCAGCTCGGGGTCGCACGCGGCGTCGCGGCACGTGCCGACGATCACCTGGTGGTTCTTCATCCGGCGCGGGCTGCCGGTGTGGCCGTCGAGCAGCACCGCGTAGCCGTGGGCGTCGCGCAGCTCGCCGAGCAGGCGGCCGAGCGTCGCGTAGTACGGATCGTAGAGCGCGCGCAGGCGCGCTTCCACCTCGTCGGGCGCGAGCGGCCGCCTGAAGATCGCCACGTCGCGCATCGTGTGCGTGCGCACGACGCCGCGGCGCGACTTCACCGCGCCCTCGTGCACCTCGAAGTCGTCGCGCCGGCGGTTGACGTCCACGAACATGCGCGAGATCGGCGTCGTCAGCACGGTCGCGCCGTGCTCGTGCAGGTCGGCGTAGAGATCGCCGGCGAAGAGGTCCGCGAAGCCGATCGCGAAGGTCTGGAAGCGCGGCTCGCAGTAGTCGTCGGGCCCGACGTGGGGCAGCGGCTGCGTGCCGTAGTGCGGCACGCTCACGAGCACGGGGCAAGGGACCCCGGCGGGGCGGCGGACGATCGGAAACGCCTCGGTCACGATTCTCTTCTCGGGCTCGATCTTACTGCCGTATGGTTCCGGGCGTGATCGTTCACCTCGTCGACGGCACCTACGAGCTGTTCCGCTACTTCCTCTCCCCGGCGGCCGCCTTCGACCGCGGGCCGGAGGAGCTCCGCGCGGTGCGCGGGGTCCTCTTCTCGGTCCTCGGCATGCTGGAGGAAGGCGCGACGCACGTCGGCGTCGCGACCGACCACGTCATCGAGTCGTTCCGGAACGCGCTGTGGGCCGGCTACAAGACCGGCGAGGGGATCGATCCGTTCCTGTGGGCGCAGTTCCACCCGCTCGAGGAGGCGCTGAGCGCGCTCGGCGTCGTCGTGTGGCCGATGGTGGAGTTCGAAGCCGACGATGCGCTGGGCGCGGCGGCCGTGGCGGCGGCCGATGACGCGCGCGTCACGCGGATCGTCGTGTGCACGCCGGACAAGGATCTCGCGCAGTGCGTGCGCGGCGATCGCATCGTCCAGCTCGACCGGCGCACGAAAGAGGTGCGCGACGCCGACGGCGTGCGCCGGAAGTTCGGCGTGGCGCCGGCGTCGATTCCCGACTGGCTGGCGCTCGTCGGAGACACCGCGGACGGCTATCCGGGCTTGCCGGGCTGGGGCGCCAAGTCCGCCGCGGCGGTGCTCGCGCGCTACGAGCACCTCGAACGGATTCCGAAGCTCGCGGGGGAGTGGGACGTGCCCGTGCGGGGCGCGCCACGTCTCGCCGCGACGCTCGCCGAGCAGCGCGAGCACGCGCTGCTCTTCCGTACGCTCGCGACGCTGCGCACGGACGCGCCGATCGGCGTGGACGTCGACGGCCTCCAGTGGACCGGGCCACGCGCGGAGCTCGCCGCGTGGGCCGATCGCCTCGCTGCTCCCGCGCTCCTCGAGCGCGCGACAGCGCTCGCCGCGCAGCGACGCGCGGCCGACCGTCGCTGATCGCGAGACATTCCCATCGTCCGGCGCACGCTCTTCGGGCTTCGCGACTTTCGCGCCCTCACGGTCTCGATGGTGCTGAATTCGGTCGGCAACATGGGCGAGAACGTCGTGCTCGGGTGGCTGACGCTCGAGCTGACGAACTCGCCGTTCATGGTCGGCGTGGCCATGAGCATGCGTCCGCTGCCGCTCTTCTTCCTCGGCGTGCCGGCGGGCGCGCTCGCGGATCGCGTGTCGCGCCGCCATCTGCTGATCGTGACCAGCCTCGGCCAGGCGCTCGTCGCCGCGTCGCTCGGCACCGTCGTGCTCTTCGGTGCCGTGAGCGTCGCGCACGTCATGCTGTTCACGCTCGCGACCGGCGTCCTGCGCGCGCTGGAGCACGCGGCGCGGCAGAGCTACGCGCACGACGTCGTCGGACGGGGCGCGCTCGTGAGCGGCCTGGCGTTCCTGGGGGTCGCGATGCGCGCCGGATGGCTGGTCGGTTCGCTGGGCGTGGGCGCGGTGATCGCTAGATGGGGCGCAGGCGCCGCGTACATGGCGGTCGCTGCGGGCTTCTTGGGCGGCGCACTGGCCCTCGCGTCGTTCGCGGCAAGTAAGCGTGAGGCGCGGGGCGCGGAGACGGGGACGGGCGGCCGCCGGGTGCCGCTGGGGTCGACGGCTCAAAGGTCAGACTGCGAGGTCGCTCCGCGACCTCGTGTCCTCCATTCGCCCCTGACCCCAGCGGCACCCGGCGGCCGCCCGTCCCCGTCTCCGCGCCCCGCGCCGGAGTCGTTGACGCGCGCCGTGCTCGACTTCCTCGTGCTCGTGCGCCGCGATCGCACGCTGCTCGTCTTGATGATGCTGACCGCGGGCGCGGAAGTCTTGGGCTTCGCGCACCAGACCGTGCTGCCGAGCCTTGCGCGCGACATCCTCCACGTGGGACCCGAAGGCCTGGGGGCCCTCTACGCGGCGCGCGCGGTCGGCGGCGTCGTCGGCCTCGCGGCGGCGACGCGGCGCGGTGGCGCGGGCGGCGCCGCGTTCCTCGGGGTGCTCGTGACGTTCGGCGTGTCGCTGATCGTGCTCGGTGGCGCGCCGTACGCCGTCGGCTTCGTCGGGGTCGCGATTGTCGTCGTGATCGTCAACGCCGCCGGCGCGCTCGCCGATCTCTTCGCCCAGAGCCTGCTCCAGCTCAGCGTGCCGAGCGAGCTGCGCGGACGCGCGGGTGGCGCGCGGGTCGTCGCGATCGGCCTCGCGCCGCTCGGGCAGCTCCAGATCGGCGCGCTTGCGTCCGCCTTCGGCGTGAGCGTCGCGCTCGCTTCGAGCGGCTTCGCGCTCGTGATCCTCGCGGCCGCGACCGCGCTGCTCTTCCCGCGTCTGAAGCGCGTCTAGAGTGCGCGAGGCTCCGCGCGGATTCCGCCCGCGGAGAAGTCGACGCGGATGATCGTGCCCGGCGCGCCGGCGCCCGACGTGGCGGGCGAGCCCGCGTACCACGCGGCCACGCCGCGCCGGCCATCGGAGGGAGCGGGCTGGCTGACGTTCGCCTGCAGGTGGTGGTGGCCGAGCGCGACGTAGTCCCAGCCGGTGTCGCGAATCTGGTCGGCGAAGATCGGCGACGAGCGATCGGGCTTCTGGCGCTCCTCGAAGAAGAATCCGTGACCCATCGCGATGGACCACACGCCGCCGGGACGCGACGGGACGTGCGCGAGCGGCTGGAACGAGTGCACGTGCTCCTGCATGCCGCGGCCCCACACGACGGCCCCGAGCTCGGGAAATTCGACGATCTCGCCGTCGAGCCGGCGGATCACGCGGACGTGCGGCGCGCCCGCGGCGAAGTCGTGGCGCTCGTGCACGCCCTTCGGCTCGAGACAGTCGTGGTTGCCCGGCAGGATCACGACCGGCTGGCGCAGCCGCGCGAGCTCTGCGCGGACGAACGCGGCGCTGTCGTCCGAGACGCGGTTGTGATCGAAGAGATCGCCGGCGATCAGCACGAGGTCGACCTCGTCGGCGAGCGCGCGGTCGATCACGAGACGAAAGGTACGCCGCTCCTGCGCGCGATGCGCCGCGAGGCGGGTGGCATCTCCGTACGCGTCGCCGTCGAGATGGAGATCGGCGGTGTGCAGCACGCGCAGCGGACGGCGAGCGCCGGCGTCGCCGAACGGCGTCACCACGACACCTCGTCCGCGCCCGGCACCACCACACGGTTGTAGCGCTCGCGCGACTCGCCGAGCGGGACCGTCGCGTCGAAGCCCATCTTCGACGAGTGGCGATGCACGGGCGCCGACGGGTCGAGCGGCGCGCCGACCATCGGCGGGAAGATCATCGTGTCCTGATCCGGCTGCACGCGCGTGTAGAGCGCCCACAGCACCTGGTCGATGTCGCGGACGTTGACGTCCGGGTCGACCACGATGCAGTACTTCGCCTGCGGAGCGCCGGCGGTCGGGCCGAGCACGCTGAGGATCACGTTCCGCGCCTCGTACGCGAGCCGCTTTCTGATCGACACGATCGCGATGTAGTACGGGCCGATCGCGTGCACGTCGACGACCTCGGGGCACGCCTGCTGCGCCATGCGCTTGATCGACTCGCAGATCGCGGGCCAGCCCTGCACGTGGTTGTCCGTCGTCGGCATGCCGGTGAGCGCGGTTTGATACATCGCGTCGCGCCGCATCGTGATCGCGCTCACCTCGAACACGTGGCGATCGCCGAGGAGACCGTACGTGCCGGCGACCTCGCCGAACGGCCCTTCGGGCTCGCGGACCTTCGGCAGGAAGTGGCCCTCGATCACGAGCTCCGCGTCGGCGGGCACGTCGGCGTCCACCGTCTCGCAGCGCACCATCTCGATCGGATGCCCCGCGAGCGCGCCGGCCACGCCGAGCTTCTCCTGCGTGTGCGGGATCTTCGCCTGCGACGCGAAGTCGACGTGCGGCCCGGCGCCGAGCACGACGGCGACGCCGAACTTCTCGTTGCGGTCCTCGGCCTTGAGGAACGCGCGTCCCACGCGGCGCTCCGCCGGCATGTTCACGCCGAAGAGCCGCGGGCCCTTGAGCTGCATGCGCTGCAGGCCGACGCCGAGGATCCCGGTCTCCGGATCGCGTCCGAACATCACGCCGGCGGTGACGTAGCGGCCGGCGTCGAGCTCCGAGTGCACGACGACCGGCAGCTTCGTGCAGTCCGCGGCGTCACCTTTCAGGATCACCTCGCGGCACGGCCCGTTCTTCACCAGCGTCGGAGGAATCGGCGCGCGCACGGCGGCGCCGTAGCGGTCGACGACCTGGTCCATCGGACAGCCGAACGCGATCGGCAGGCGCGCCATCGTCCCGTAGAGCCCGGCGGCGAGCCGCCAGCCGGGATGCCCCTTCACGTTCTCGAAGACGAACGCGGGGCCCATGACGTCCGACGACTTGCGCACGTACGCGGCGACCTCGAACTCGGGGCTCACTTCCTTCGTGACGTGGACGAGCTGCCCCGCCTTGTCGAGCGCGGTCAGATAGTCGCGGAACGCGGACATCAGCGATTGGCCCGCGCGAGGACGGCGTGGAGCAGCACGTTCACGCCGGGCACGGTCGTGTCGCGATCGGCGTGCTCGGCCTCGTTGTGCGAGATCCCGTCGCGGCACGGGGTGAAGATCATCGCGGTCGGCGCGACGCGCGAGATGTAGTAGGCATCGTGGCCCGCCTGGCTGAGGATGTCGCGATGCGGGACGCCGAGCTGCGCGGCGGCGTCGCGGATCAGGCGGATGCAGGCGGGATCGAAGCGCTCGCTGCCGAAGCGCCACTCGCCCGCGATCGACATCTCGACGTTCGCGCGCTTCGCGCACTCCGGCATCGCGGCCTTGACCTCGGCCCACATCCGGTCGGCGATCGCCGGATCCGCGTGACGGATGTCGCACGTGATCTGCGCGTACTCCGGCAGGATGCCGGCCTTGTTCGGCCACGCGACGATGCGCGGCACCGTGGCCTTGCCCTCGCTCGCGTGATACTTCCAGCCGACGTCGTTGACCGCGACCGCGAGCATCGAGGCGCCGATCAGCGCGTTGCGCCGCTTGTCCATCGGCGTCGGCCCCGCGTGCGAGGTCTCGCCGTGGACGTCCACGTGCATGCCCCGCACCGCGTAGCCGCCGACGACGATGCCGACGGGCAGCGCTTCCTTGTCGAGGATCGGGCCCTGCTCGATGTGGAGCTCGAAGTACGCGTCGATGCCGCGGCCGCCGACGCCGGCCTTGCCCGCGTAGCCGATGCGCTCCAGCTCCTTGCCGAAGATCGCGCCGTCGTCGTCGCGCAGCCCGAGCACCCAGTCGGCGTCGAAGACGCCCGCGAACGCGCCGGAGGCGACCATCGGCGGCGTGAAGCGCGCGCCCTCCTCGTTGGTCCAGCACACGAGCTCGAGCGGCCGCTTCGTCTTCACGCGATGCTGATCGAGCGTGCGAAGGACTTCGAGGCCCGCGAGCACGCCGACGATCCCGTCGTACTTTCCGCCGGCGACCTGCGTGTCGAGATGGCTGCCGATCAGGACGGGCGGAAGATGATCGTCGGTGCCGGGCCGCCGCGCGAAGATGTTGCCGACGCGATCGACCGCGACCGTGCACCCGGCTTCCGTGCACCACGTCACGAACAGATCGCGCATCTCCTTGTCGGCGTCGGAGAGCGCGAGCCGGCGCAGCCCGCCCGCTTTGCCGGGCCCGATCTCGCCCGAGCGCATGACGGTGTCCCAGAACCGCGCGCCGTCGATCGTGAGATCAGGCATGCGCGTGCCGCGCGTAGTGCTGGCGGAGCAGGTCCTTCCCGTAGTCGTTGCCGCCGGGCGTGCGGACGACCGTGTGGATGTGGTCGCGCGACGGCTGGTCGTTGTCCAGCGCGATGCCGCGCTGGTGGTCGAACTCGACGAGGATCACCGGGCTGTGGATGCGGTAGTAGAAGACGCCGTCGGGCGTGTCCTGGCCGATCCACGCGAACCACGTCGCCTCGAGATGACGGCGAACTTCGTCCATGCGCACCGCGGCGTGCCCGGGGCGCATGCGGCCGACGTAGACGTCGATCAGATCCAGCAGCCCGTCGCGCTGCGGCGCCGTGAGCTCGTCCCACCGCACGCCTTCGTACTTCATCTCGAAGTTGTCGCGGAACGCGGCGGTGAAGAGCTCGACCGGCAGCTCGAGCCCGAGCGACGCCTTTTTGCGCTGCTCGGGCGTGAGCGCGTGCATCAGCGCAAAGCCCTTCGACTCCTCCGCCTCGAACACGCGGATGCCGGCGTGCTGGCCGGAGTCCGCGTGCACCGGCTCCGAGCCGAGGAAGGTCGGCGTCATCACGAGCTGATCGCCGAGCACGAAGCAGTTCACGATCAGGTGGTGGCCGTCGATCTGCCAGCCCCACGGCTCGGTCGCCGACGGGGTGCCGAAGAGGCTCAGCCAGTAGAGCCACTGGCCGTACTCCTCCCAGCGCCCGGTCACTTCGCCGATGAACTCGTTGAGCTTCATCACGTCGCGCACGGTGGTGAAGCCGCGCTCGCTGAAGCAGGCGGCGAGCAACGCGAGGCCGCGCTCGCGCTGCGCCGGCGTCAGCTCCTCGAGCGGCACGCCGTGGCGCATGAGGTGCGGATGGATGTTGCTCCACCGCCGCCACGCGTCGTCGTCGACGGGGAACGACACGCGCGCCCGCTGCTCGGGACTCAACGAGGCCGCGAAGGCGCGCGCGGCGTCGGCGATCGGCGCCGTCGGCACACCGGTCGGCGCGATCGGAAAGAGGGCACGCGGCGTGTGTCCATCGGACGTGATGCCTTTGAACGGCTGCGCGACGGACTCGCTGCCGTTCGCGAGGTACTGCTGCAGCCGCTCGGGCAGCTTCTCGGGCGACTTGCGCGCGGAGACGACGGGCCTCTGGTGCCGGACCTTCCAGCTCATCGGAGATCACCGCGCGGCATGCGCGCATGATACCCCGCGCGGAGGACGTGGGGCGCCACCGCCACGCGGCGATGACGCCCCGGCTGATTCAGTTCGCCGGCTTGTTCTTCCCGCCCGTGGCGACGAAGCTCACGCAGTCGCCCTGATTCTTGAACACGCCGAAGTCCTCCCAGCCGCCGTGCTTGCACTCCTCCTTCGTCGTCGGCAGCACCTGCTGGACCGACACGTTGTCGATGAGCACCCCGCCGCACGGCCTGACCTCGTTGCCCGCGAACGAGATCGTCGTCGTCGGTCCGTCCCCGATGAAGTCGAGCGAGATCTGCGTCCACGGTGCACCGGTCGCTCCGACGACGACCACGTACGAGCTCCCCGCCGCCGCCGTCGCCGACGCGGCGCCGAGACTGCAGAAGCCGACCGCATGGGCCGTGTAGTGGAACGTCATCGTGTACGCAAGGAGAAGCTGTATGGCACCGGCACCAGGCCGTGCTCGAAGCCCGGCTTCGTCTGCTCCACGATGTCGAGCTCGGTGATCGCCCGCCGCTCGTGGTCGCTGAGGAACGTGAACGTGGCGCCGAGGCCCGCGCGAAACGCGGCGGTGACGTCAGGCGGGTCGGTGCTGACGACCGCGAGCTGACAGTAGTTCACCGCCAGCTCGTCCTGCAGCGTCGTGAGGTGCCTGACCTGCACCGAGCACTTCGGTCACCAGTAGCCGCGATAGAAGCTCACGATCAGCGGATAGCCGCTGGCCAGCGCCGAGAGCTTCACGGGACGCCGCCGGTGATCGGGGAGCTCGAGAGCGGGCAGGCGGCTGCCGACGACGAGGTCGGCGCGCACGTTACTTCTCGGTCATCACCCACACCCCGTCCCAGTCGGGCGGCGGCGGGGTCCCGAGGAAGTGCTCGCAGCGCTGGACGTAGAGCTGCGACGGGTGATCGCCGGCATGGAGGCTCAGCGTCTCCTTGAAGCAGTCCATCGCATCCTTGAACGCGCGCTCGCGATAGAGCCTGATGCCTTCGGAGTAGAGCTCGACGCCGCGGGTGAGGTTCGGGAACTCCTCCTCGGTCAGGTGATCCATCGCCTCGTAGATCGCGACGGGCTCGTGCTTGCCCTTCACGCGCAGGCGGTCGATCTCGCGCAGGAGCGTCTTGCTCTGCAGCTCGTCCTTCGTCGACTCGGCGATGAGCACGCCGACGCCGTAGTACTTCGTGGCGCTCTCCAGGCGTGAGGAGAGGTTCACCGTGTCGCCGATCGCGGTGTACTCCATGCGCTTCGTCGAGCCGATGTTGCCCACGACGACGATGCCCGACGCGATGCCGACACCGATCTTGATGGGCGCCTTGCCCTGACTCCGGCGTTCCAGGTTGAGCTGGCGGAGCACGACCCACATCGTGTTCGCGACCCGGACCGCGTCGTCCGCGTCGTGCGCGCCGTTGAACGGCACGCCGAACAGCGCCATGACGGCGTCGCCGATGAACTTGTCGAGCACGCCGCCGTGGCTCAGCACCACGTCGACCATCCGCTCGAAGTACTCGTTGAGCATGGAGACGGTGTCGCGCGCGCCCAGCGCCTCCGACATGGTGGTGAAGCTGCGGATGTCCGAGAAGAGGATCGACGCCGGCTGGTCCTTGCCGCCCAGCACGTTCTCGCCTTCCGCGAGGAGCTGGTCGGCGATCTCCGGCGACATGTAGCGCGCCATCGTGCTGCGGATGCGCTTCTCGCTCGTGATGTCCTCGACCACGATCATCGAGCCGATGTGCTCCTCGTTGATGTCGATGAGCGGGTTCATGGCGAGGTTCACCGACGCGATGTCGCGCTCGCCGACGTGCAGCTCCATCTCGACCGCGATCTCGCGCTTGCCGCTCTGCTTGACCTTGTCGAGCGTGTTGGGCACCCACGCGTTCTGGCCGGTGAAGACGTCGTCGAGCAGCCGGCCGATGAGCTCGGTCCGCTCGCGCTTCATGATCTTCAGCGCGGCGTCGTTGGCGGTGAGGATCTTGTCGTCAGCGTCCAGCGTCACGATGCCGTCGGTCGTCGAGCGGAGGATGCCCTCGTTGTAGTTCTTCTCGTTGAGGACGTCCTCGAAGAGCTTCGCGTTCTCCAGCGCGATCGTGATCTGCGCGGTGAAAGCCGCCAGCCGCGTCTCGTCCTTCGGCGTGAACCGTCCCGCCTTCTTGTTCAGGACCTCGGTCACCCCGATGCAGTCGCCGGACTTGTTGATGATCGGCATGGCGAGGATGCTCTCGGTGCGATAACCGGTGTTGCGGTCGACCTCCTGGTTGAAGCGCGGATCCTTGTAGGGGTCGGTGATGCTCTCGGTCTTCCGCGTCGTGAACACGGCGCCGGCGATGCCGCTGTCCGTCGGGATCCGGATCTCCTTGATCTCGAGGCCTTCGGCGATGCGCGAGAACAGCTCGTTGGTCTTCTTGTCGTAGAGGAAGAGCGTGCAGCGGTCGGCGCCGAGCAGCTCCGAGGTCGCGTGGACGAGCCGGGTCAGGAGCTTGTCGAGGTTCAGCTCGCCGGCGAGCGCGCGGGAGAGCTGGAGGATGTGCACTTCCTCGCGCAGGCTGCCGACCATCAGGTTGAAGCCGCGGAAGAGGTCGGCGTATTCGTCCGTGGTGGACAGGCGCAGGTTGTGATCGAGATCGCCCTGCTCGATCCCGCGCATCGCGCCGGACAGCCGCGAGGCGGACCGGGACACTTCCGACGCGGTGAGCACGGACATCACGAGCGTGCCGACCATGCAGACGAGCGCGACCCCCGCCGAGTACATGATGACGGGCATCAGCGTCCCGATCGACGCGTTGATGCCGGCGGCGACGAGCACGCGATCGGTCTTGAACACCGTGGAGCCGGCGAGGAACAGCAGCGGCAGCGAGTTCACGAAGATCGAGAGGTAGAGCAGCTTGCTGCGCAGCGGCACGGAGATGAGCTGGCTCTGGTGCTTGGGATCGAGCTGGTCGCAGTACTCCCAGAGCTGCTCGACCTCGGGGACGATCTTGCGCGCGGTGACGAAGAACTCGGCGATCGCGTGCGTGGGCGACGCGAAGAAGAAGATGTTGATCGTGACGCCGATGATCTGCCACCAGGCGAAGCCGCTGCCGAGCAGCCAGTTGCCGACCCACATGCCGCCGCCGGCCATGAGGGCGGCGCTCGGGCCGTGGAAGAACGTCACGCGGAGGAACGAGAAGTACGGCAGGTTCAGCGCGCGCACGATCGCGCGCGACGCGTCGTACGACGAGGGGCGCTCGCCGCGGTCCACCACCGCGAGCACGCTCGTGATCGGACGGACGTGGCGCCCGATCAGGTAGATGTCGGGCAGCGTGTAGCACGGGATCACGAACGTCGCGATGATCAGGAAGTGGACCCACTGCCCGAGCGTGAACTCGAGGCCGAGGCCGATCAGGAAGAAGGTGACGGCCACCGCCGCCGCGGAGCCGATCACGTACGTCCATACGAGGTACCAGCGAAGCCGTGCGGCCGACTTCCCGGCGCCGCGGGCCGTGTGCGACGGTGCGGCTGAGCTCAGAAGCGGTACCCCATGGTGACGTCGAGCTGGAAGCCCTGCGGGTTCTCCGTCGCCCTCGTCCCGTACGGCAGCTCCGGGTTCGCGTACGTGACCTTCTTGGGCAGCGCGTAGTAGAACCCCGCGTCCAGCTCCCAGCGCTTCCACGGCTTCCAGCCGGCGCCGACGGCGATGTGATGCTCGAACGGCACCTGCACGGCGGGGTCGAACGTGCGCTCGCGCAGCGGGTTGCTCGCCCAGTTGTAGCCGCCACGCACGGTGAACATGTTCGGAACCACGTCGTAGGCGGCCCCGAGCGCCACCATGAACTGGTCTTTCCAGTCGTGCGTGATCTTCACCGTGACGTTCCGCAGCGCGTCCGGCACGAATGACCTGGGATTGTTGAAGCGGAGCTTGACGTCCTTGTTGGCCGACCAGTCGTCCCAGGACGCATCGAGCGCGAGCAGGAGACGCGGGGTCGGCCGCACCGCGAGGCCGGCCTCGACGCGCTGCGCCCACTGGAATCCGAGCGCGTCGACGTCGTAGCTCACACGCCCGAGGCCGAGCGAGCTGAAGTTCAGCTTGCCCTCGCCGCTGTGAAAGTGGAAGTTGGCGGGCGACGTGTACGCGAGGCCGACCGTCACCATCGGCGTGACCTTCCACGCGACGCCGACCTTCGCGCCCCCCGTGACGTCCCATGGACAGTCGCTGCCCGGCTCGCCGAGCCCGAGATTGCGCTGGCAGCGGTTGCCGATGTCGACGCCGGAGAACGCGACGCCCGCGGACGTCTTCGGGAACACCCGAAACGAGAAGTCGGCGTAGCTGATGTGCGGCGCGATGCCGATCGAGAGGCCGTCGACGATCTCGTAGCTCACGGCGAACGCCAGCTTGATGTGCCGCAGGAACGAGGTGGAGTCGTCCCGCGTGCCGAACGCGGTGTTGAGACTGCGAAAGTCCGTGCCGAGCCCGCCCTGCGTGAAGAGCCCGACGCCGACCGTCAGCCGCGGGATCTCGCGCACGTGCGCCGCGAAGCCGCCGTGCACCGCGAGAACCGGGATGTTCTCGTCGTCGCGCGAGCTGCCGAACTGGTCGGTGTGGTGCAGGAACGGCTGCAGGTATCCGAGCGTGAAGTTCGCGACGCCGCCGTCGAACCAGCCCTTCGGATCGGGGTCCGTGCTTCGCGGCAGAAGGAAGAGCGCGCCGGGGTTCGAATTGATCAGCGAGGTGTCGAGGACGCTGACCGAATCGGCGCCCGCCATGCCCTGGCCGGCGCCGCTGAACGCCGGGAGATTCACGAAGTTGGTGGCCGAGGCGGGGTACGGAGCGACCAGCAGGAGGACCGCGAGCGCCGCGACGGCCACGGCACCGGGCATGCGGACAGCGGGCGCCATGGACCCCTATTAGGAGGCCAAACGCGCAGGAGTCAACGGTTAATTCCCGATTGATTACTTGGCCTTGAGCCTGACGTCCTCGTAAGGCGCCGCCCAAGGATAGCCGTTGATCAGCCCGAGCCCGGACTCCGCCACGCGGGGCCCGTACGCGTTCAGGACGGAGAGCTGCCAGATCGGCAGGTACATGACCTTCTCGTGCATGAGCTGCTGGATGCGGTGCAGGAGCGCCTCGCGCTTCTTCGGATTGAGCTCGCCGGCCTGCTCGCGGAAGAGCCCGTCGATGTCCGGATAGCTCCCGTAGGCGAACGAGCCCGTCGACGCCGCGAACGCCTCGATGCGCGTGGCCGCGTTCCCGCCGATCCCGCTCAGGCCGTAGATCAGGTTCTTCAGCTTCTTCTCCTGGTACTCCTTCAGGAACCCCGCGCGCTCGACCGGGCGCAGCTTCACCTTGATTCCCACCGCGAGCAGATAGTTGATGGCCGCCTCGGCGCCGGCGGTCGTCGAGACGTCGCACCACAGGTCGCCGGCGTCGAAGCCCTTCGGGAACCCGGCCTCCGCGAGGAGCTGCTTCGCCTTCGCGACGTCGTACGGGATCGCGGGCGGCTGCCAGTAGAAGTCGAAGCTCGTGGGGATGATGCTCCCGGTGATCCTGGAGAACCCGAGGCTCACCGCCTTGTTGATCGCTTCGCGATCGACGGCGTGCGTGGCGGCGAGGCGCACCCGCCGGTCGTGCCAGGGCGAGCTCTTGTCGAACTGGTCGGCGAAGAGGAGCCAGTGCGTGCTCGTGAACGGCGTCGGCCTGAGCGTGAGGCCGGCCGTGCGCTGCACTTCCTCGCCGAGCTCGCCGGGCAGCCCGTAGGCGCCATCCGCGTCGCCGCTCTTGAGCGCGACGAGACGGGTGGCGACGTCCGGCACCGACTTGAAGACGATGCGCTTCACGCTCGGCGTCTTGCGCCAGTAGGTGTCAGTCGCCTCCACGACCAGCTCGATGCCCGGAGTGAACGACACGAAGCGGTACGGGCCGGCGCCGACCGGCGCCTTCTTGAAGCCCTCCTCGCCCGCGCGCTCGACGTATTTCCTGGGCACGATCCAGTTTGCGCCCGTCGCGATGCCACCGTAGAAGGTGAGGAAGTCGGGCCACGGCTGCTTGAGCCGGAAGCGCACGCGCCCCGCGTCCGGCGTCTCCACCGCGGCGACCCGGTCCTTGAGCATCTTCGCGGAGATGCCGCGGTACCGCTCGAACGAGAACTTGACGTCGTCCGCCGTGACGGGCTCGCCGGTGTGGAACCGCGGCCCCTTCCGGAGCACGAACTCGTAGACCAGCCCGTCCGCCGACACGCTCCACGATTCCGCGAGGCTGGGCGCCATGGCGTTGCCCGGCATCGGCTTCAGCAGCGCGTCGTGGAGGGCGTAGAGGATCATGTACGGCGAGACGACGCCCGGCGTCTCGGCGGGCTCGAACAGCGTCGGCGCGAGCGAGAAGTGCACGGCCCAGGTGATCTGGCCTTCGGGCGCCGCGAGCGCGAGCGCGGGAGCGATCAGGATCAGCGCGAGGATCGCGACGACGATCGCTTTCATGGGTTGAGCACCACCTTCACCGGATCGCCGATCCGGTTCTCGAGCACGTCCATCGCTTCGTGCACGCGCGAGAGCGGGAACTGGTGCGTGATGAGCGGCTTGGCGGTGAGCCGTCCCGCCGCCAGCAGCGCGAGCGCGCGTCCGACGCTCGTCCCGCCTTCGCCGCGCTCGGTATAGATCGTGACGTTGCGCCGCACGGCGTGCGCGACGTCCGCGGTGACGGGCCCGTGATAGAACGCGACCAGCAACACCTTGCCGCCGGGCTTCGCCATCTTGAGCGACTGATCGAACGTGTCGTCGCCGCCCGCGCACTCGATGACGAGGTCGGCGCCCTTGCCGTGCGTCGCCTCCATCACCGCCGCGACCGGATCTTTTTCGCGGCTGTTGACGACGACGTCCGCGCCCAGCTCGCGGCCGAGCTTCAGCCGTGACTCGCGCGTGCCGGTGAGGATCACTTTCGTGGCGCCGAGCGCCCTCACGAGCTGGATCGCCATCAGCCCGATGGGGCCGGGGCCGAGGACGGCGACGCTCTCGCCCGCGAAGTAGCCGCCGGCGTTCTGCAGCCCGAACAGCGGGCTGCCCGACGTCATCACGACGGTCGCTTCCTCGTAGGAGACGCCGTCGGGAATCCGGTACAGCGTGTTGACGTGGTTCACCGCGTACTCGGCGAGGCCGCCGTTCGTGGTGAACCCGTTGGCGCGGTGACCCCGCGCCATGTTGCCGTAGTTGAGGCACGCGGTGTAGAGCCCGCGGATGCAGTTCTCGCAGCGACGGCAGCCCATGTGCGCTTCGACGACCACCCGGTCGCCGACCTGAAACTCATCCACCGTCCGGCCGACAGCGACGATGTCGCCCGCGTACTCATGCCCGAAGATGAACTCGCCGTACGGCGGCATCTGCGGCATGCCCTGGTGGATGATTTTCAGATCCGTCCCTCAGACGCCGCAGGCGCGCACGCGGACGAGCACGTCCTCGTCGCCGGGCACGGGCACGGGCCGCTGCTGCAGCTCGAACCGGTGCGGCGCGACGAGCACGGTCGCCGTCATGGTCGCGGGAATCGCCATGGATGGCTCCTTTCGGGCTCCGGGAACTTTCGGAGTCCGGGAAGCGTAATATGGGCGCCCCTCACACTCAACCCGCATGGAGACCACCATGAGCCGTCGAGGAATCCTGGGATTCGTAGCGCTCGCCCTCGCGCTGTCGCTGACGTCGATTCCGCTCGCACAGTCTCAGCAGCCGGCGCAGCCGCCGGTGCGGGAGATCACGAAGATCGCGGGCGAGGTGTATCGCTTCCGCAACAACAACCACTATTCGGTCTTCGCCGTGACGCCGGCGGGCGTCATCGCCACCGATCCGATCAACGCCGACGCCGCGCGCTTTCTCAAGGCCGAGATCACGAACCGGTTCAGGCAGCCGGTGAAGTACGTCGTCTACAGCCACGACCACGCGGACCACATCTCGGGCGGCGAGGTGTTCGCCGACACGGCGGTCGTGGTCGCGCACGAGAACGCGAAGACCGCGATCGTCGGCGAGAAGCGGCCGACCGCGGTGCCGCAGGTGACGTTCTCCGATCGCATGGTGATCGAGCTCGGCGGCACCGTGCTCGAGCTCAGCTACGTCGGGCGCAACCACTCCGACAACTCGCTGGTGATGCGCTTCCCGCGCGAGAAGATCCTGTTCGCGGTGGACTTCATCCCGGTGAACTCGTACTCGTTCCGCGATTTCCCCGACGCCTACATGCCGGACTGGATCGACTCGCTCCGGCGCGTGGAGGCGATGGAGTTCGACGTGCTGGCGCCCGGCCACGGCCCGCTCGGCACGAAGGCGAACGTGACGATGTTCCGCGAGTACCTCCAGGATCTGCGGGCGGAGGTCACGCGCTACACGCGCGAGGGCAAGTCCGTCGACGAGATGAAGCAGCTCATCACGCTGCCGAAGTACGGCGCGTGGGGGCCGAAGGACTGGTTCCCGCTGAACATCGAGGGCATGTACCGCCTCGTGCAGGCGAACCGCCGCCCGAACTGACCGTGCCCACGGAACTCTACCGATTGACCCGGCGCCAGTACGCCGGGCTGATCGCGCACGGCGTGCTCGACGAAGACGCGCCGGTCGAGCTGCTCGACGGGTTGCTGCTCGTCAAAGAGCCGCAGCACAGCCTTCACCGGACCGCCGTGGTGCTCGTCGCCAGGGCGCTGGAGCGCGCATTCGGCGACGGATGGTTCGTGCAGGTTCAGAGCCCGATCATCCTGGGAGATCGCTCCGAACCCGAGCCCGATGTCTGCGTCGTCCGAGGCGCGCCGCGAGACTACCTCCACGCACATCCGAGGGACCCGTCACTGGTTGTCGAGGTCGCGCAATCGGGCTTGCGCGGCGCGCGTGGACGCAAAGCCGCTGCGTACGCGCGCGCGCACATCGCCGACTACTGGATCCTCAACCTTGTCGACCGAGTGCTCGAGGTTCATCGCGAGCCGGCTCGGCCGGGTCCCGCGCGGCGGCACTGGGGGTACGCGGCGATAGAGACCCTGAACGCCGGGCGCTCGGTCGTCCCGCTCGCCGCACCGGCCGCGGTCGTGCGGGTCGCGGACCTTCTTCCTTGAGCGCACTTACCCGCGTGAGCGCCGGGTGTACAAGAGAGATCGTGGACAACGAGCGTGGACGCCTGCGCGAGCTCAATCGTCGTCTCTTCGCACTTCATGGCCTTCTGGTGGACCGCGAGCGGCGGGCGTGGGAGGACCGGCACGGTCCTGTCGGCTCGCGTGAGCTCCTCAACCTGCTGATCACGCACGCGCACTTCGCGTGGCTCAGGTCGCTCTCCGGCCTGATGGCGCGAATCGATGAGATCCTCGATACGGATGAGAGGATCGCGGACGCCGACGCGCAGTCGGTGCTGCGCGAGAGCCAGTGGCTCCTCAAGTCCGGCGATTCCGGCGCGTTTCAGGACAAGTATCGCGATGCGCTGCAGGAGTCGCCCGACGTCGTGATCGCGCACGCGAAGGTCAGCGCGATCCTGCGACAATAGCCGGCGCCATGCGCGTCGAGCTCCCGTACGCCGACGGCACGCTGACCGCGAGCGTCCCCGACGACACGAGACGGTTGTCCAGCGCGGCGGAGACCGCGTTGCCGCCGCTCGACGATCTCGACGGCGCCGTGCGCGCGGCGCTCGCGTCGCCGCGCGGGCTGCCGCGCGTCCGCGATCTCGTGAAGGCGGATGCGCGCGTGACGATCGCGTTCGACGATCACACCGTTGGATCGTTCGGTCCGATCCGCCCGGTCGCGATTCGCGCGGTGCTCGACGAGCTCGCCGCCGCCGGCGTCTCGCGCTCGCGCGTGACGCTCGTGTGCGCGAACGCGCTCCACCGGATGTGCCGGCCGTCGGAGCTCGCGCGTTTGCTGGACGACGAGCTCGTCCGCGAGTTCGACGGGCGGCTCGTCTGTTACGACGCCGAGGACCGGGAGCAGATCGCCGATCTCGGCGTGACGAGCGAGCACGGCTACCCGGTCGAGGTGAGCCGCCACGTCACCGACTCGGATCTGGCCGTCTACGTGAACACGAACCACATCCGCGGATTCACCGGCGGGTGGAAGTCCGTCTGCATCGGCCTCTCGACGTGGAAATCGATCCGCGTGACCCACGATCCCGACGGCATGTCGATGTCGCTCGAGCGCAACCGCATGCACGCGGTGCTCGACGAGATGGGCGCGCATCTCGAGCGGCGGCTCGGCCGGCGCGTCTTCAAGATCGATACCGTGCTCGCGGATGCCTTCCACGCCTCGCACGTGTTCGCGGGCGCCGTCGACCAGACCCGGCGCGCCGCGCTCGACGTGCAGGCGCAGCGCTTCCCGCCGCGGCGCGCCGCCGCCGGCGAGCGGGTCGACATCCTCGTCTACGGCGTGCCCGACACGAGCCCGTACGCGATCTGGGCCTCGGTGAATCCGATCCTCACGCTGATCTCGATGGGGCTCGGCTATCTCGGCGGGATGATCGACGCGGCCGGCAAGCCGGGCTGCACGGTCATCATGGCCGCGGCGGTGCGCGACGCGTGGGACCGCGTCCATCACCCGTCGTATCCCGAGGTCTGGGAGCGCGTGCTCCCGCTCACGCGCGATCCGTACGAGATCACGAGGCGGTTCGAGGACACGTTCGCGCGTCATCCGGAGCACGTCGACGCGTATCGCCGGCGCTTCGCGTTTCATCCGATCCACGGGATCCTGGCGACGCATCCGCTGAAGCGCCTGAAGAACGTGGGGCGCGTGATCGTCGCCGGTGCGCACGACGCGCACGTGCCGCGTCACCTCGGCTTCGAGGTCGCGTCGAGCGTGGAGGACGCGATCGCGCGCGCCCGGACGATCCACGGGCCCGGGGCGACGATTGGCGTGGTCGAGCAGGCGGCGATGCCGGCGGACCCGGATCGCGCGAAGCGCTGAGCCGACGGAGAACGTGATGAACGACGAGAAGACGCTGCACGAGCTGAACGCGCACTACATCCGCTCGGTGCGCGAGTCGGACGTGCGCTGGTTCGACGCGAACCTCACCGACGATTTTCTGAACAGCAATCCCGACGGCACGCTCGTCGACCGCGCGGCGTTTCTGAAGCAGATCGCGCCGCCGTGCCCGGTGCAGAACCTCGACGTGGAGGACGTGCGCATCCGGATCTTCGGCGACGTCGCGCTGATCCACGCGCGCACGACGTATCTGAAGCCTGACGGCCAGCCGGGCTTCGGGCGCTACACCGACACGTGGGTACGCCGCGGTCCGCGCTGGCTTTGCGTGGCCGCGCACGTCACGCGCGGCTAGAACTGGTCGAACAGGGTCTTGAGGTCGCGCTCGAGAGCGGCAGCGGTCACGCGGTACGCGTCCAGACCCTTGTCGTAGGGATCCGGGATGTCGAGCGTAGCGACTCTCGAAGGCTCTACTCCAGCGCTGCGAACGTCGTGACTGATGGCGGGAGTCAGGGCAACGAGCAGGTCGAAGGTAGTCAGATCGACCGCTGCGAACGACCGTGACCGATGGCCGCTGATGTCGAGGCCGCGCTCCTGCATCGCTCGAACAGCGTCCTTGGTGACTGCTGCGCCATCAGCCGCCGCGACCCCAGCGCTTTCGGCGCGCACTGTCTCCCCGAGCATTTGGCGCGCGATGGCTGCCGCCATCGGGCTCCGGCAGGTATTCCCGGCGCATACGAACAGGATGCGACGCGCGGTGGTGGGACTCTCCACCATCACCCTCCTCATACGCCGAACGACCAAGCTCAGCAGCCGCGGGGGCTCGGTGAGCTTGGACCCTGGAATCAGCTAATGCCCCGCGGTCTGCTGCAGCGCCTGGTTCGGCGTTGGCCCACTCTCGCACGCCCTTGAACGTGAATCACGCCTTGATCTCGATCTCGGTGGCGCACGTACCGTCGTCGTTCACGTCTGTGGTCGTCCCCTCCTGCAAGTGATTCGGCGGCAACTCCGAGCGGGGGCGGTTAGCCGGCCGCGAGCCACGCCTCCGCCTCCGCCAGGTCTCGAAACACCCCGACGTGCGGGACGGCGGACTCGGTCAGCATCTGGTACATCCGGGCCATCCCGTACACCTCGTCCCGGGGCACGACGATGGCCAGCCGGTACGACCGGATCGCCGGTCCGACGGCGGCGTCGTGCCCGGCCATCCGCCGCACGCCAACGGCGGTTACCTCCAGCCGGTCGATGGCCCGCACGTCGGCCAGCTCTCGCATCCCTGGTGACCATCGGGAGTCAGCCAGGAGCCGGGCCTTCAGGCCCAGGATGTCCGCGTCGGTCAGCACCGCGGTGGCCGTAGTCAGGACCAGCCCCCGCGCCTCGTCGATCTGGTACGAGATGGGCACCTGGAGTCTCTCCTACCGCCGAACGTTATCTATCTAGAACCAGATATCTCGACGGCATCGGTCGGTGTATCCCGACGCCGCTTGCGAATGGCCGTAGCGGGATTCTCGTGTTTCCGAGGAGTTGGGCCCACGCTCCCTACTCGTTCCGTCGGGATATACCGCAAAGCTTCGCGGTGTATCCAGCGCCCGCGTGTCCGTGTAGCGCGCGGTCACGAGAGGAACATCCGATCCGCTGGGCTCCGAACGCCGGAGGGGCCGCGGTCCAGCACGTGCGTGTAGATCATCGTCGTGCTCACATCGCGATGGCCGAGGAGTTCCTGCACCGTGGGGATGTCGTGCCCATCCTCCAGCAGATGGGTGGCGAACGAGTGCCGGAAGCTATGGCAGGAGGCGGGCTTCGTCAGGCCCGCGCGCCGGACGGCCTCCTTGACTGCTCGCTGAAGGACCGATTCGTGCAGGTGATGGCGGCGTCGCTGACCCGTCACAGTATCAACGTAGATACGTGTCGCTGGGAACACCCATTGCCACGAGACGTCGCGGCCGGCGTTCGGGTACTTTCGCGCCAACGCAACGGGCAGCTCGACCCAACCCCACCCACGGAGGACATCGGCCGCGTGTCGCTGCCGGACACCCTCGATGTGGGCAGCCAGCGCGGTCTTCACCGATGCGGGGAGCATCGTCGTACGGTCCTTGCCACCCTTGCCGTCGCGGATCGTGATCTGATTCGTCGTGAAATCGACGTCCTTGATCCGAAGCCGACAGCATTCGAGGAGACGAAGCCCCGCACCATACAGCAGCAGCGCCATCAATCGCGAGACGCCGTCGAGTCGCGCAATGACTTCACGGATCTCTTCTCTCGTGAGAACGACCGGCAGGTGGCTCGGCCGTTTCGCCCGGACGAGACCGTCGAGCCAGGGAAGCTCGACCCCAAGGACCTCGCGATAGAGGAAAAGCAGCGCGCTCAGCGCCTGATTCTGTGTCGACGCGGTCACTTTCTCGTGGACCGCTAGAGCGGTGAGGAACGCAGTGACCTCGACGGCCCCCATGTCCGCCGGATGCCGCTTGTCGTGGAAGAAGATGTAGCGTTTGATCCACTGGACGTACGCCTTCTCCGTCCGGCGGCTATAGTGACGCGCGCGAATGCGATGGCGGACCTGATCGAGGAGCTTCGGCTTCGGCGCGCTCACAGGCACGTCCTCGCGAACCATCGTGCCGGCGGCGTGATCGGTGACCGGTACGTACCGCAGAGCGAGCGCCGGGTTCGCGACACCCATAGCGAGTCGCCGAAACCTTAGCCTTCTCGCGACGACGAGGCAACGCCAATCGCGCGGCGGGCCTAAGAGGCTACGGCGCGAAGAAGCGGGCGAGCAGCGCGCCGACTTCCGCCGGCCGTTCTTCCTGGAGGAAGTGGCCGCAGTCGGGCAGCACGGTGACCTCGGCGTGCGGAACGTCCTGCTTCACGCGCGCCATCGTCTCCGCGACGTCGGGCAGCACGCGGTCGTTCGCGCCGTACACGACGCGCACCGGGATCTTCAGCGTCGGCAGCCAGCGCGCGACCTGGACGAAGCCCTTGCGTGAGACGCCGATCCCCGCGTCGGCCAGCGCGCGGCACGCCTCGGGCGTCGTGAACGGCGCCTGGACCGCCGCGAGCACCTCGGTGCTGAGCTTCGCCGGGTCCGCGAGCCCGTCTCTCGTGATCGACTCGAGACCGGCCGGGCTCGTGAGCTGCACGCTGAGCTCCGGCGAAGCACACGCGCGCACGAACTCCTTCGTCGCTTCGGAGAATTCCGGATAGACGAGCGTGTTCAGCAAGGCCAGCTTCGTCACCCGGTCCTTCCGCTCCATCGCCCAGTGCAATCCGATCGGTCCACCGAGATCGTGGACGGCGAGGCCCAGGCGATCGACGCCGAGCTGCGCGAGGAACGCATCGAGCGCGCGCTCGAAGAACTCGAAGGTGTAGCGGACGGCCGGCTTGTCGGAGGCGCCGAAGCCGGGAAGGTCGATCGCGATCACGCGGTTGGCGCGCGCGATCGGCTTCATCACCTCGCGCCAGAGGTAGGACGACGTCGGCCAGCCGTGCAGCAACAAAACCGACGGCCCGTCGCCTAGCTCGCGGTAGGCGAGCTTCAGATCGTCGACCTGGATTGTCTGCACCGCGGTAAGGATACCGCAGCGCGCGGGTGCCTTACTGCTGGGTCAGCAGCGACACGACCTCGAAGACGGGCGGCCTGACCTCCGCGGAATCGCGATGCTGGCGATCTTCGCGCGTCGCGACCACGTTGAACGCGATGGCGATGACGACCGCGAGCACGAGCGCGCAGGTGATCGACACCGTCACGCCGAGGCCCGCCCAGTGTTCTTCGGCCCAGTCCAGAAGGAATCTCATGCCCAACCCTATCGGCAGGCCGGGCGGGAGACTTTAGGGCGTGTGCTTCGCCGCTCTCACGGCGTGTGCTTCGCCAGGAACTCCTTCACGCGCGCCTTCGCGGACACCAGCGCGTCGCCGGTCTTCCACTCCGGGATGAAGTCGCACTTCGGCAAGAGCTTCGAGAGCTCTTCGGAGATCGGGTACGGATGCGCCTCGTCGTTGCCCGCGAGCACCATGCACGGCGTGGTGACCTTCGCGACGAACGCGCGGTCGACGCTGTACGCGAACCCGGGCCCGTACAGGTTCCGGTAGAAGGCGTCCAGCACCGGCGCGGTCGCCTCGGGATGATCGCCCAGCGTCCCGGCCCACGCCACGAAGCGCGCCGACTTCTGCGCCGGCATCTCGCCGACCCGGCCGATCGGCTGCGCGAGCACGGCGGACGCCACCCGCTGCGGCGCCGCCTTGATCATGCTCAGGATGAAGGAGCCGCCGATGCACTGGCCGTAGAGGTGGCAGCGATCGATCTTCAGGTGATCGAGCACCGCGAGGTGATCGGCGGTGTAGGTGGGCCAGCCGTCCGACGGGGTGATCGGCCCGCGTGACTTGCCGCCCGCGTTCCGCTGGTCCATGACGATCACGCGGAAGCTCCCGCCGAACTCCGTGACCGGGTTGATGGGCGCCGAGGGCTGCGACCACACCGCGATCGTCGACTGCAGTCCCGCCGGCGCGAACGTCAGGATCGGAAAGCCGCGCCCGTGCTCCTCGAAGTAGATCGACGCCCCGTTCCGCTCGATCGTCGGCATGGCGGCCTCCTCGCCGGGAATGTGGCGCGCATCTTACGCTACGATTGTCCGCCATGAGGACCTGGGCGATCGTCGGGCTCGTCGCCGCGAGCATGGTGTGCGCCTCGTCCGCCGAGAGCTCCGAGCCGTTCACGGACCTCGCGATCAGCAAGAACTGTCGTGACTTCCTTCAGAAGCGCGCGCTGGGAGACCCACGGGCGCTGCTCGTGCTCGGCCACCTCTACTACGCGGCGGACAGCGGCAAGGGCACGTGCGGGTGGAGCGCGAGCTCGCAATACGCCGCGTACCAGGCCTGCACGAACGAAGCGGCAAAGCACGCGATCAACGCGCCGTGCCTCCCCGTCGTCAAGGATTCGGCGGTGGTCGCGCGCTCGTACGCGGAGGCCCGCCGTCAGATCGGCAGTGACGCGTGGGAGCTGTCGATGGCCGCCGACCCGCTCCGCTGCGGGCAGGAGCCGGGTGCGCGCCGGTACTGGATCGAGCACGGCTTCTGCGACGTCAAGACGCACGGCCCCGAGACGGCTCGGCCTCGTGCTCTGGAATCACGGGATCTTCGGCACCGCCGTGCAGTATCGCTCCGCGCCCGCGCTGGCGCTGCGCCTGCTCCACGCGAGCGGATGGGACGTGCTGAGGCTGAACCGTCACAACCTGGGCGAGGGCCAGGACTCCTACCGCGCGGCGGAAGAACGCACGCTCGAGGAGCTCAAGGCCCAGCGCGAGCGCGGCTATCGACGCCTCGTGCTCGCGGGCCAGTCGTTCGGCGGACGCGTCGCGCTGGAGCTCGCCTCGGCCAGGGATCTCTTCGCCGTGCTCGCGATGGCGCCGGGGATGGAGACCACGGTGGGTAACACGCGGACACAGGCGCCGACCGACGATCGGCTGCGCCGCGCGAAGGCCGAGCGCATCGCGGTGATCTTCCCCGGCGAGGACGCGCTGTTCGGCAACGTCGATCGCGCGAGCACGGCGGGACCGATCCTCGCGCAGCTCGCGCGCCCGTACTTCATGGTCGACGAGCGCGGCGGCTTGAAGGGGCACGGCGGCGGGACGGGCGGGACGTTCGCGCTGCGCTACGGCCGCTGTCTCGACGAGTTCCTCTCGACGCCGACGGTGGCCGCGGGACGCTTCGAGTGTCCGGCCGGCGGAGGATGGGCCGTGACGCGTCAGCTCGTGCCCGCGCTTCCGCCGAGCGTGCGCCTCGCGCCGCCCGATGCGCTGCCTGCCGACGCGCGCGACTTGGCCGGGCTCTGGTACGGCGTCGTCGGCGACAGCCTCGTCACGTGGGCGCTCGTCGAGACGAGCAAGCCTGGTCTCGGCATGTTCTACGCGTGGGCGGCGAGCGGGAGCAGTCGCGGCGGCGGAGTTTACGAGGCCGTGACGAGCGGCGGCCAGATGCAGGCGACGCTTTCGAACCAGGCGGTACTGACCGCGCGCGCACGGGGCGCGCGCACGCTCGCGCTCACGTGGACGCCGGCGCCGCAACCCAGCAACTTCGGCATGGCCTCCGCGCGTGTCGAGCCGGTCCACGGCGATCTGATTCTCGCCGAGCTGCGCTGAGCGATGCCGCGGATCAACGAGAGCTACCTCAACCTTCGCGCGTCCTATCTCTTCGCCGAGATCCGCAAGCGCCAGGCCGCGTACACGGCCGCGCATCCCGACGCGCGCGTGATCGACCTCGGGGTGGGTGATGTGACGCGGCCGCTGCCGCCCGCCGCCGTTCGCGCGCTGCACGAGGCGGCCGACGACATGGCGCGGCCCGAGTCGTTCAGGGGCTACGGCCCGTACGTCGGCTACGAGTGGCTGCGCGCGGAGATCGCCGCGCAGGACTTCGGCACGCGCGGCGTGACGATCGCGCCCGACGAAGTGTTCGTCAGCGACGGCGGCAAGAGCGACAGCGCGAACCTCCAGGAGATCTTCGCGCGGGACGCGGTCGTGGCGGTGATGGATCCCGTGTACCCAGTGTACGCGGACGCGAACGTCGTCGCCGGCCGCACCGGCGCCGCGGATGCCTCCGGCCGCTACGCGGGGATGATGTATCTGCCGGTGACCGCGGAGAACGACTTCCAGCCCGCGCTGCCCGATCGCCACGTCGATCTCATCTATCTCTGCTATCCGAACAATCCGACGGGTGCCGTGGCAACGCGCGCGGCGTTGAAGCGCTGGATCGACTACGCGCGCGCGGAGCAGGCGGTGATCCTCTACGACGCGGCGTACGAGGCGTACATCGTCGATGCGGACGTCCCGCACTCGATCTACGAGATCGAGGGCGCGCGCGAGTGCGCGATCGAGTGCCGCTCGCTCTCGAAGAACGCGGGCTTCACGGGCATGCGGATGGCGTACACGGTCGTGCCGAAAGAGCTGCAGGGGACGAGCGCCGACGGCCGCACGCACAGCCTCAACGCGCTGTGGACACGGCGCGTGAACATGAAATCCAACGGGCCGCCGTATCCGATCCAGAAGGCCGCCGCCGCGATCTACACACCGGACGGCCAGAAGCAGGTGCGGGCGCTCATCGACTTCTACATGAGCAACGCGCGCATCATCCGTGACGGCCTCGGCGCCGCCGGCTTCAGCGTCTACGGCGGCCGCAACGCGCCGTACATCTGGTTCCGCACGCCGCCCGGCGTGTCGTCGTGGGATCTCTTCGATCGTCTGCTCGCCGACGTGCAGATCGTCGGCGCGCCCGGCGCGGGCTTCGGCCCGAGCGGCGAAGGCTACTTCCGGCTCACCGCCTTCGGCTCGCGCGAGCAGGCGGAAGAGGCCGTCGCGCGCCTCCGCGTCTAGACCGGCGTCTTCACGGACGACCAGCGTTCGACCAGTCTCGCCTCCAGCGTGCGCACCTCAGCGGCGCCGCCGAGCCCCTCGATCTCACCGAGCGCGGCGGTGATCCGGCGCACGATGCGGCGGCCCTCGGTCACCGGCTGGCCGAGCGTCGCGAGCGTCTTCTCGCACTGCACCGTGTGCTCGACGATGTGGGCGCCGAAGCGATGCAGGCGGAAGCGGACGTCGACGTCGTAGTGCACCCACTGCGTGGGCCGCGTCATCGCGGCGGGCGCGAGCGCGTCCAGCGCGTGACTCGTCTCGGCGCGCGCTTCGGCGATCCGCGCCAGGATCTCGCTCGCACCGCCGGGAATCGCGGGCGGCGCCGTCGGCGGCAGCCGGTCAGTGGGAACGCGGACCGGATCGCCGTCGCCGCGCTCGACAGCCCACCGCGTCTGGATCGCGTAGCGCTGCTCGACCGACAGAACGTGGCGCAGCACGTCGCCTACCGACCATTCGCCGTCGCGTGGCGCCCGCGCGAGCAGCGCATCCGGCACGCCGGTGACGAGACCGCGCAGGTCGCCGAACGCCTGCTGCGCGAGGGCGAGGATCCTGCGCGATTCCGGATGAGGACGCGCGGCGAGCGCGACCAGCGCTTCCTGCGCATCCTCCAGCGTGCGGTAGAGCGCGTAGCGAACGTCCATCGGCTTGTCGCGAAACGACCACGGGCGTCCAAGCGCCGCCTCGTCCAGGGCCGCGAAGCCCGCCACCGCCGCCTCGAAGTCCGTCATGCGCCGCACGCTAGCAGCGCGCGGCCCGCTCGGCAACGCGAGAGCATGCCGGGTCCTCAACTCCACCGGGCGCGTGACGATAGCCGACATGGATGAGAACGCCCGGGGCGATCGCGATCCTGTTGGCGCTGGCGAGCGTGGTGCCGGGGTGCGGCGGCGGTCAGAAGCCCGCCGAGATCGCGCGCCGTCTCGACGCGCACGTGGAGAAGGTCTTCGCGGGCGTCGTCGCGGACGACGCCGCCAGGCTCGAGGCGGACAAGCAGCGCGTCCGCGACGTCCACGCGATCGCCACGCTGGTGGAGGACTACAAGAAGCGTGGGGTCGGCCGAGAATCTGACGCTGCCCATCCTCCACTTCACGAAGCTGATCGACGGGACGTCGGCCGTCCCCGCCAAACGGTTCACGCGCGGACAGCAGTAGACTAACGGGCGTGTCGAAGCCCGCCGCCGTCTCACCGTCCGTCGAGACGGTGCTCACCCGTGTCGCGCTCTTCGCCGGTCTCGGTCGCGTCGAGCTGGCGCGGCTCGCCGCTCACCTCGAGCCGATCGACCTCGCCGCCGGCGACGACGTGATCCGGCAGGGCGAGGTCGGCGACAGCCTCTACGTCGTCGAGCGCGGCGTGTTCGCGGTGCTGCTCCGCACGTCGGCGACGGCCGAGACGCGCGTCGGCACGATGGAGACGGGCGACGCGTTCGGCGAGATGGCGCTGCTCACGGACGAGCCGCGCAGCGCGACCGTGCGCGCGGAGACGGCCGGCCGCGTGCTCAAGCTCGGCCGCGAGCGCTTTCTGGAGCTCCTGCGACGAGAGCCCACCGCGTTCCTGGCCGTCGCGACCACGCTGAGCCGGCGGCTCGCCGCGGGCAACGTCTCGCAGCTCGAAAGCGAGGAATACCTCGGCGCCACGCTCGCGCATGCGCTCGAGCAGCTGCCGGCGGCTCGCCGCGGGCCCGTGGTGGACGCGTGCGTGCTCGACGAGCTTTCGGACGACGCGCTGCGCGCTCTCTTCGGCGCCGCCGCCGACGGCGTGCGCGCGGACCTCGCCAGGATCGGCATCCGGACCGACGCGCCGAGCGGCGCCGGCCTTCGCTCGCTGCGCCAGCGCCTGCTCGGGACGGAGACGACGGACGGCTTCCACGTGCGTGCCGCGCGCGTGATCGAGCGCCTCGTGGCGGGCCGCGCGTGGGAGCACGCGCTCGCGATCGCGGCGCGCGATGCCGCGCGCACCGAGCTCGCGCCGCTGCTGGGCCAGGCGCTGCGCGCCGATCCGCCGCTCGCGACGGGCGCCGCCGAGCGCTGGGCGGCGCGCCTGACCGACGACGAGGCGCTGCACGATGCCGAGCTCGCGATCGCGCGCGCGAGAGCGCTCGCCGCGCGCGGCGCGCGCCCGGCCGCGGAGTCGTTGCTGCGGCGCGCGGTCGGAGTCGCGGTCGCCGCGGGCGACGAAGCGACCGTGCGCCGGCTCTCCGAGGTGCTGGCGCGCGGTGGCGACGACACGGACGGGGCGCGTGACGCGCAGGGATCGCGCGATGAGCGCGGGGGGCGAGCAGCCGCACGCGGCGCGGCGTCGGCCGATCGTCAGCGCCGGCGCGCGATCGTCTTCCTCATCGTCAGCGGCGCGCTCGTCGTGGGCGCCGCGCTGCCCGGCACGCCGCCCGCGACGGCGTTCGTGGCACTGCTCGGCGCGGCGATCGTGATGATGACCAGCCGCCTGATTCCGAGCTTCGCCGCCGGCCTCGGACTGATCGCGGGCTGGCTCGTGCTCGGCGTCGCGAAGCCCACGGAGGCGCTCGCCGGCTTCGCGTCGAAGGAGTGGCTGTTCGTGCTGGCGATCTACGGGCTCGCCGCCGCGACCGCGCGCTCCGGCGTGCTGTTCCGCGTCGGATTGCTGCTGGTGCGTCACCTGCCGCGGCGATTGATCGGGCAGGCGGCCGTGCTCCTCGCGACGGGGCTCGTGCTGACGCCGCTGCTGCCGTCGAGCACCGCGCGCGCGTCGCTCGTCTCGCCGTTGACGCTCGCCGTCGCCGAAGCGCTGCGCTTGCCCGAGCGCGGACGCTCCGCCGCCGTGCTCGGGCTCGGCGCGTGGGTCGGCGCCGGCCCGTTGATGTTCGCGTTCCTGAACGGCTCGGGCACGTGCCTGCTCGCCTGGGGCCTGCTGCCCGAGTCCGCGCGCGGCGGGCTGACGTGGACGACGTGGCTCGTCGCCGCGGCGCCCCTGGCGCTCTTCGTCTGCGCGGGCGCGCTCGTGCTGCTCATCGTCATGTTCCGCCCGGATCGCGTGGTGCAGGCATCGCACGAGCGAGTCGCGCTCCAGATCGCCGTGCTCGGTCCGCCGTCGCGGCGGGAGATCGCGATGATCGCGATCCTGTGCCTGACCGTCGCGGGGTGGATCGTGGCGCCGTACCTGCGTCTCGATCTCGCGACGGTGGCGGTGCTCGGCTTGCTGCTCGCCGTCGCGAGCGGCGTCTTCGACGTGCGCGCGTTTCAGGGGCTCGACTGGGACTTCCTGCTCTTCATCGGCGTGGTGCTGTCGATCGGCAAGCTCGCGGTCGCGCTGCGGCTCGATCGCGCGGCGGCGGCGGCGATCGGCGGCCTCTTCCAGTCGTGGACGCCGGGGCCGATCGTGTTCGTGCTCGCGGTGGCGATGCTCAGCGTCCTCGCGCGCCTGCTGATCGAGCAGGACCTCACGGTCGTGCTCGGCACGCTGACGCTCGTGCCCGTCGCGCCGGCGCTCGGCACGCACCCGTGGCTCGTGGCGATCGCGTTGCTCGCGACGTCGGTCGCGTGGATCCTCCCGACGCAGACGCCGAGCTATCTCGTCGCGCAGGCGGCGTCGGAGCACCGCCTCTTCTCGCACGCGCAGGCGCAGCGCTTCGGGATCGCGTGGACGCTGCTGATCCTGCTCGGCCTCGCGCTCTGCGTTCCGTACTGGCGGCTGCTCGGCCTCGCGTAGCGGGCCGTTGTCTCCGGCCCGTCAGCGATTCTCGCCGACCAGGAAGAACGACGCCCACGCGAACGGGTGCGCGAAGTACGCCGTGGTACCGCGCGCGGCGCTCATCAGCTCCAGCATGCCCTGGCGGAGCGCGTCGGCCTTGCGCACGTCGCGCTGGCGCGTGTAGCGCTCGAACACGCGCGTCATCAGCGCCTGCGTGGCCCGGTCGTCGACGCTCCAGTGGGAGACCAGCAACGACGGCGCGCCGGCGAAGAAGAACGCGCGCACGAGCCCCGAGAGCCCTTCGCCGCTTCCATCCGCCCCGGCCGTGTTGCACGCGGAGAGCACGACCCACTCCGCGCCGAGCGAGAGGCCGGTGATGTCGTCGAGCGTCAGCAGCCCGTCGTCCTGCTCGCTCGGCTGCGCCGGCGGCGTGAGCACCAGCGCCGGCTGACGTAGCCCTCTCACTTCGCCGCCGACGAGACCGTGCGTGGCGAATGCCAGCACGCGCGCGCGATTGAGCCGGCCGCTCGTGTTGATCCGCGCCACTTCCGTCTCGGTCGCGCGCGCGTCCAGATTGAGCGCCGTCGCGGGGTTCGCGCGGAGCGCCTTCGCGAGCGCCAGGAGCTCGTCCCGCGTGCCGGGCAGGCGATCGAGCTTGCGCAGATCGGCCACCGACACCGATGCGCCGCGCGCGGCGATCATCCGGCCTCCGCGCTGACGGCCGGTGCCGTCGAGCACCGGATCGCCGAATGCGATGAGCGGCTCCGCCGCCGCGACCCGCGCGCGCGGAATCTCGCGCAGCGCGCGCAGCGACGTCGCCGAGGGCAGCACGGTGAGGCTGTGCCGCCGCGCCAGCCACGCGAGCTTCGTGTATTCGATCAGCTCGGCCGGCGACGGATTCAGGCCGCGCGCGTGGAGCTCGGCGAGCGCACGCGCCGGCTTGCCGCCGGCGTCCGTCAGCAACGCGCCGAAGGGCAGGGGCAGCAGCGTCGCGTCGGGCACGATGAGCAGGTGACGGACGTCCGTGAGCTCGCGCGCGACCGTTCCGAAGAGCAGCGCGTGGAGCGCGTGCGCGCCGGCGACGTCGAATGGCGCGAGGAGTCCGGCGTCGAGCGCCGCCTCCGCGCTCTGATCGAGACTCCTGCGCACGCGCGCGACGAGCGTCTCCAGATCCTTACGGCTCATCGCGATGTCTCGATACGCGGCCGGCCGTCCCGGTCGCACCACCCACAGGAGCAGCCGGTCCTCCAGCGCGAAGAAGCTCACCATCGCCTCGTCGGCGCGCAGCAGCCGCCGCGCCGTCGCGACGTCGATGGGCTCGGGGAGCGCGAGGTCGCCGTACCGCGGGAACGCCGCGCGCAGGCGTGTCGCCGCGTCCTGCAGCTCCCGCTCCAGCCGTTCGGTGTCGGTCTGCAGCGCGCGCAGTCGCGCGGGATCTTGCTGTGCCGACGGCCGTCCCTGCTCGGCCACCACGAGCTTGCGCGCTGCCGCCAGACGCTCGCGGAGACTCTCGACCCGGCGCGCGTCGTTCGCCGCGGCGGCGTCGTTGCCGGCCGCGCGCGCCGCGGCCCGCGCGAGGGCGACCTGTGCCGCGCCGCCACGCGCCTGCTCGGCGACGACGAACGCGTCGTGGCTCGCCGCCGTCGCCTCCTGCTCGTTGGCGTTCTCGCGGGCGATCGTCGCGAGGAGGCCGGCGTACGCGCGCAGGGTGCCACCGCGGGTCTGCTGGAGCGCGCGCTGCGCGTCGTCGTCGAGCTCGATGCCGGCACGCGCGAGCGCGAGCGCGGCCAGCCGCGCGCGCTCGTACAGGACGCGGGCGGCGGCGTGGTCGCCCATGCTCTCGACGAGCATCGCGAGATTGTTGAGCGGATACGCGATCTCCGGATGACTCGGGCCGAGGCGCTGCTCGAGGATCCTGAGCGAGCGCTCGAGGATCGGCCGCGCACGGGCGCGATCGCCGGTCTGCTCGAGCAGGTACCCGAGGTTGTTCAGGCTCAGCCCGACGGCGGGATGCGAGGGGCCGAACGCGCGCTCGTTGATCGCGAGCGCCCGCTCGTAGAGCGGCCGCGCCGCGGTCGTGTCGCCGCTGTTCTGCAGGATGAGCGCGAGGTCGTTGAGCGTACGGCCCAGCTCGGGATGGTCGGGGCCGAGCGCGTGCTCGTAGATCTCCGCCGCGCGCTCGAGAAGCGGTCGCGCCGCGGCGTACTGACCCGTCAACGCCTGCACGCGCGCCAGCGCGACGAGCGAGAACGCGACATCGGGGTGGCCCGGGCCCCAGACCTTCTCCTTGATCCGGAGCGCGCGCTCCAGGACGGGCTGGGCCCCCGCGTAGTCGCCGATCGTCTGGAGCATGAAGCCGATGTTGTTGAGGGCGGCTGCCACGTCTGGATGCTCTGGCCCCTGGATCCGCTCGCGAATGCGGAGCGCGCGCTCCAGCATCGGCCGCGCCGCGGCGTATTCCCCGGTGATGAACAGGAGGGACGCGAGGTTCCCGAGGTTCGTGGCGACGGCGAGGTCCCACGGTCCGTATGCCTGCTCGTAGATGCGGAGCGCGCGCTCGTAGAGGGGCCGCGATCCCCGGTAGTCGCCGATCACGTGGAGCAGGTAGGCGAGGTTGTTGAGGCTGAGCGCGACGTCGGTGTGCATCGGTCCCAGCGCGCGCTCGCGGATCTCGAGCGCGCGCTCGTACATCGCGCGTCCCCCGGCGAAGTCCCCCGTCGCGATCAGGACGCCTCCCAGGTTGTTGAGGACCTGCGACACATCCACGTGCTCCGGCCCGAGCGCGCGCTCGCGAATGTGAAGCGCGCGCTCGTACAGCGCGCGAGCGCCGGCGAAGTCGCCGGTGACCTCCAGCAGCCGCGCGAGACGATTGAGGCTCACCGCGAGCACCAGGTCATCCGGTCCGCGCGTCTGCTCGAGGATGCGCACCACGTCACGCGCGAGCGGGATCGCTTCGGCGTAGCGCGCGTCCTCGAAGAGGCGCAGGATCTCGGCGTTCATGCGCTCGACGTCCGCGGGTTGCGCGTCCGTGCGGACGGGCGAGATCCACGCGAGGAGCGCGAGCAGCACGACGAGGAGGCGGAGACGCGTGATGATAGAGCCCTTATACTCGCGTCACGGATCCCCACGGAGGTTTGGATGAAGGGCGTCACGCTGCCGACGGAAACCGTGTTCGTCATGGAGATGTCGCCGATCAAGTTCGGCCTCGGCGCGACCGACGAGATCGCGTTCGACGCGCGCCGTCTCGGGCTCGGCAAGGTGCTGATCGTCACCGACCGTCATCTCGGCGAGATGGGGTTGCCCGGGCGCGTGCTCGCGCTGCTCGGTGAAGAAGGCATCAAGGCGGACGTGTTCGACGGCGTCGAGGTCGAGCCGACCGATCGCTCGATGGAAGAGGCCGCCGCCTACGCGCGCGAGAAAGACTTCGACGGGCTCATCGCGATCGGCGGCGGGAGCGTGATCGACACGTGCAAGGCCGTCAACCTGCTCACCTGCCATCCCGCGCCGCTGCTCGACTACATCAACAAGCCCGTCGGCAAGGGCGTGCCGGTGCCCGGCGCGCTGAAGCCGTTGATCGCGGTGCCGACGACCGCGGGGACGGGGAGCGAGACGACGGCGGTGGCGGTGACGCACGTGCTGGACCAGAACGTGAAGGCCGGCGTGTCGCACCGGCTCCTGCGTCCGGCGCTCGGCATCGTCGACCCGCTCAACACGCTGAGCGTGCCGCCGGAAGTGACGGCCGCCGCGGGCGCCGACATCCTCACGCACGCGATCGAGTCGTACACGACGAAGCCGTACAACGCGCGCGCGAAGCACCATCCGCCGGATCGTCCCGCGTACATCGGCGCGAATCCCGCGAGCGACGTGTGGTGCGAGAAGGCGATCGAGATGGTCGGCCGCTACCTGCGCCGCGCGGTGCTGAACGGGCTCGACGTCGAAGCGCGCCTGAACCTGGCGCTCGCCGCGAACTACGCGGGCATCGGCTTCGGCAACGCCGGCGTGCACATCCCGCACGCGGTCGCGTATCCGATCGCCGGGCTCGTGCGCGACTACGTGCCGAGCGGCTACCGCACGCGGCATCCGCTGATCCCGCACGGCATGTCGGTGATCCTCACCGCGCCCGCGTCGTTCCGCTTTACGTACACCACCGCGCCCGAGCGTCACCTGCGCGCGGCGGAGCTGATGGGCGTTCCGGTGCGCGATCTCTCGGACGCCGAGCGCCGCGAGGCGCTGCCCCGCGCCCTCGCCTCGCTGATGCGCGACGTGGGAATTCCGAACGGCCTGACCGCGGTCGGCTACGGCGAGCGCGACGTCCCCGCGCTCATCGAGGGCACGCTGAAGCAGCCGCGCTTGCTTTCGGGCGCCCCGCGCACCGTCGGCGCGCCGGAGCTCCAGCAGATCCTCGAGGAGTCGGTCCGGATCTGGTGACGCCGGGCCGAGGCGCATGGACTTCACACTGTCCCCGGCCGAGGAGAAGTTTCGCGACGAGCTGCGCGCCTGGCTCGCGAAGCACTGTCCGCGCGAGCGGGCGCGCACGCGCCGCACGCTGGAGAATCGCGACGACGTCGCCGCGTTCCTGATCGAGTGGCAGCGGGCGCTCCACGCCGCCGGCTACGTCGGGCTGCACTGGCCGGTGGAGTACGGCGGCCGTGGCGCCACGGTGATGGAGCAGGCGATCTTCTACGAGGAGATGGCGCGCGCCCGGGCGCCGGAGCTCGCGAACGCGATCGGCCTCGACATGGCGGGGCCCGCGATCATGGTGCACGGCACCGAGGCGCAGAAGCGCCGCCACCTGCCGCGCATCCTCTCCGCCGAGCACATCTTCTGTCAGGGATTCTCGGAGCCGAACGCGGGCAGTGATCTCGCCGCGCTCGAGACGCGGGCGGAGCGCGTGGCCGGCGGCTGGGCGATCACCGGGCACAAGGTCTGGACGTCGTTCGCGCACTACGCGGGCTGGTGCACCGTGCTCGCGCGCACCGAGCGCGCGGCGCGGCGCCATCACGGGCTGACGTACTTCATCGTCGACATGCGCAGTCCGGGATTCGCCGTGCGCCCGCTGCGGCAGATGAGCGGCGACGCCGAGTTCAACGAGGTCTTCCTCGACCGCGTGGAGGTGCCGGACGACGCTGTGCTGGGTGAGCCGCACCACGGCTGGGACGTCGCGATCACCACACTGATGTTCGAGCGCGGGCCGCGCACGATCACGCGCCAGCTCCTCCTGCGCGAGGGCCTCGCGGACCTGCTCGACCTCGCCCGTCGCCGCGGCCCGGCGCGCGCGAGCGACGACCCGCGCGTGCGCCAGCGCGTGGCGCAGCTCTACGTCGACGCGGAAGCGCTGCGGTACACGACACTGCGCATGCTCACGAAGCTCATCCGCGGCGAGCCGGCGGGCCCCGAGGGCTCGGCGGCGAAGCTCTTCTTCAGCGAGACGTGGCAGAAGGTGGCCGAGCTCGGCCTCGAGCTCCAGGGGCCGTACGCGCTGCTCGACGCTGGCACGCCGTGGGCCCTCGACGACGGCGCCTGGCAGTACCGCGCGCTCCGCACGCGCGGCAACACGATCCAGGGCGGCACCTCCGAGATCATGCGGAACATCCTCGCGGAGCGAGTGCTCGGATTGCCGAAGGACTGAGCGCCCGCGCCGTACACTCGGCGGCACCGATGGCACACGCGGGCGCGTGGACGCTGCTCGTGGTGGACGACGACGAAGCCAATCGCGCGATGCTCGGGCGCCGGCTGGCGCGCGAGGGCTACACGCGCGTGCTCACCGCCGCCGACGGCGCCGAGGCACTCACGGTGCTGCGCGCCCGGGCGATCGACCTCGTGCTGCTGGACATCATGATGCCGGGGCTCGACGGCTACCAGGTGCTCGAGGCGATGAGAGCCGACGAGCGCCTGCGTCACGTGCCCGTCATCGTGATCTCCGCGCTGGACCGTCTCGACAGCGTGGTTCGATGCATCGAGCTCGGCGCCGAGGACTACCTCGCCAAGCCGATCAATGCCGTGCTCCTCCGCGCGCGGGTCGGCGCCTCGCTGGAGAAGAAGCGCCTTCGTGACGAGATCACCGCCACGCGCGACCGCCTCGAGCGCGAGCTGCGCGCGGCGCGCGCGATGCAGCTCGGCATGCTTCCGTCGACGTCTCCCGCGCCGACCGCCGAGCGGCCGGTCGAGGTCTTCGCATCGCTGCAGCCCGCGCGCGAAGTGGGGGGCGACCTCTACGACTTCTTCTGGCGCGACGCGCGGGCGTTCTGCTTCGTCATCGGCGACGTGGCGGGCAAGGGCGCGGCGGCGGCGCTGTGCCTGGCCCGCACGCGCACGCTGATTCGTCAGGGCGCGCGCGTGGCGTCCAGCACCCTCGAAGAGGTCGCGGCGATGGCCAACGTCGAGCTCGCCATCGGCAGCGGGGCGGTGACCTTCGTCACGGCCGTGATCGGGATGCTGGATGCGCCGAGCGGGACGCTGCGTGTCTGCAATGCGGGGCACCCGGCGCCATACCTGATCGACGCCGGTGGCGCCGTCTCGCGTCTCGACACCGGCACGCCCCAGCTGCCGCTCGGCATCGAAGAGACGACGCGGTACACGGCCGTCGATCGGGTGCTCGCGCCGGGGCAGACGCTGTTCCTCTACACGGACGGGATCGTCGACGCGAAGCGCGACGACGGCGTCCGGTTCGGCGAGGCGCGTCTCGCCGATGCGCTCTCCGGACTCGCGGGTGCGAGCGCCGAGGCCACGGTCGCGACCGCGCTCGACGCCGTCGGCAAGTTCGTGCGCGGCGCGCCGCCCGGCGACGACGTCGCCGTGATGGCGATCCGCCTGACGCGCTAGCGCCGCGTCCGCGCGCCGGGCGTTACAGGTGCTTCGCGAGGAAGCGCTTCGCCTCGTCGAAGCTGCGCGCGGCGGTCGGGGCGTCGAAGCCCGGGTGCGTGCGCACCGCGAAGCCGTGGCGCGCGCCGTCGTAGAACTGGAACTCGCACGCGTTGCCGAGCTCGCGCATCCGCGCTTCCATCCGATGCATGCCCTCGACCGGCGCCTGCTCGTCCTCGGTGCCGTGCATGACGAGCGTCGGCACGCGCACGCTCTCGACGAGGTCGAACGGCTGCTCGCCGGGCACCGCGCGCGCCGACCGGAACGCGAAGCCGTGGAAGACCACGACGACCCGGATTTCCGGATGCGCGCGGGCGGCCATGAGCGCGTGGATGCCGCCACGACAGAAGCCGAACACGGCCAGCCTCTTCTGATCGACGCGCGCGACGGAGCGCAGGAACCCGAACGCGCCCTTCATGTCGTCGTACACCGGCGTATCCGGCGGATTGTCGCCGCGCACTTTCCAGCCGTGCAGCAGCGCGACGTAGCCCCACTCGGCGAGTCGTTGCGCGATCTCGATGTAGCCGTCGTCCGGACCCGCCACGCCGCGGAGGATCACGACGGCGGGATGCGGCCCGTCGCCGTCCGGGCTGACGAGATACGACGGAATGCCGGTGACCCCGTCGCCGCTCACGTAGGTGACGGGATCGACGCGCGTCGTCACTTTGCCACCGCCGCCTGCATCCTGGCCAGGGCGGAGCCGTAGATGTGGCTCGGCCGCAGCACCAGCGCCACGCGCTTGTCGTCGTTCGTGATCCGGTCGTACTCCTCCCAGTCCCGGCTGCGCCGCCGCGTCGTCGCGCTGTAGATGTGACGGCGCGCCATGCGCAGCGTCTCCGGATCCGCGTTGCCGGAGTGGACCATCTCCACCGTCCCTTCGAACACGAGGAAACCGGACCACCAGTCGACGTGCGAGACGAGCAGCGAGCAGCGCGGGTCGCGGAGCAGGTTCTTGAACTTCATCCGGTTCTCGGTGATCGACACTCCGACGCCGCCGTCGCGCGGATAGACGGTGACGATGCTGAGCTGCGGCATCCCGTTGCGTCTGAACGAGGTGATCACGCCCTGAGGGTTGTCGTGGAGGAACTGCTCGATCTGCGGCGGGAGCGGCTTGTGCGTGGCCATGCGGAGCCTCCGGCTTGCGTGATCGGCCGCGCGATCATACCGCGTAAGTGCGCGGCGCCTGACTGCCCATGCCTGGGGGCTGTATCTGATCGTCCACTCTTTCGAGTGTTCCGTGGACACGCTAGGATGGAAGCGTCATGAGTGATCACGCGCTGCTCGGATGGATTGCCGTCGGTGGCTTCACCGTGCAGATCCTCGGACTGATCGTGCTCGGCCTGATGCTTCGAGAATCGCGGCGCGAGACACGGGCCGTCGCGGGCCTCGTCTACCAGGAAGCCGAGAAGATCCGAACGGCGCTCAGGCGCTCGTAGCGAGCTCGCGCGCGATCGACGCGGCGACCGCCGCGTTGTTGCGCAGCAGCGCCACGTTGGCGCGGAGCGAGCGGCCTTCGCTCAGCGTGCCGAGCGCGCGGAGCAGGTACGGCGTGAGCGCGGCACCCTCCACACCCTCGCGCTCGGCGTCGCGAACCGCGCGGGTCACGGCGGCCTCTCCCTCGTCCGCGGCAAGCGCCGCGTCGGGAGGCGGCGGCACCGCGACGACCAGCCCGGCGCCGCGATCGAGCTGCGCGCGGACGATGCGAGCCGCGTGCGCGGGATCGTCGACGCGGTACGCCAGCCGCAGCCCGCTCGAGCGCACGTAGAACGCGGGGAACTCGTCGGTCCCGTAGCCGACGACCGGCACGCCGAGCGTCTCGAGCTGCTCGAGCGTGCGCGGGATATCGAGGACCAGCTTCGCGCCCGCGCAGACCACGCACACCGGATTGCGCGCGATGGCGCCGAGATCCGCCGAGACGTCGAACGTGCGCTCGGCGTCGCGATGCACGCCGCCGATGCCGCCGGTCGCGAAGATCGCGATGCCCGCGCGCGCCGCGATCTCCACCGTGGCGGCGACGGTCGTCGCGCCGATGCGCCTCGGATCGGCGAGGATCGGCGCGAAGTCGCGGAGCGAGACCTTGGCGACGTCGTCTTCGGTCGCGAGCCGCTCGACGAGCTTGGCACCGGCGCCGACGACCGCTTGCCCGTCGGCGAGCGCGATGGTGGCCGGGACCGCGCCGCCGGCGCGGACGATGCGTTCCAGCTCGCGCGCGGTCTCGAGATTGTCCGGGCGCGGCAAACCGTGGGCGATGACCGTCGACTCGAGCGCGACGACCGGCCGCCGCGCGTCGAGCGCCTTGCGTACCTCGCGCGAGACCGCGAGCTTCACCGCACTCGCGACGTCAGTCGACGATCGCCTGATACACCGCGTGGCGGAACAGCGCGCGGTCGATCCGCTGCGCCGGGCCCGGCATGGTCTGCGCCATCACGATCGCGACCAGCTTCTCCTTCGGATCCACCCAGAAGCCGGTGCCGCCGGCGCCGCCCCAGTTGAACTCGTCCGCGGAGCCGATCGCGTTGTTGACGCCGTTGCCCTTCCGCACGGCGAAGCCGAGGCCGAATCCGTAGCCGGGCTGCAGCGTCGGGATCGCGGGCTTGATCGTGTCGAGATGGTCGGCGGTCATGTAGGCGACGGTCGCGCGGCTCAGCACGCGCACGCCGTCGAGCTGGCCGCCGTTCGCCAGCATCTGGAGGAAGCGCGCGTAGTCCATCGCCGTTCCCGCGGTGCCCGCGCCCCCCGCGTCGTTCTTCGGGGCGACGGTCACGTCGTGGAGCTCGATCGGCTTGCCCGTCTCCTTGTCCTTCGCGAACGGCTGCGCCAGGCGCGAGAGCTTCTCCTTCGGCACGACGAACGCCGTGTCCTTGATCCTGAGCGGCCCGAACAGCCGCTCGCCGAGAAACGCGCCGAGCGGCATGCCGGAGGCGGCTTCGACCACGCGGCCGAGCACGTCGGTCGAGAGGCTGTACTCCCACACCGTGCCCGGGTGATGGGCGAGTGGCGCCTTCGCGAGCCGCGCGATCTGCTCATCCGGCGTCACGCCTTTCCAGTCGACGCCGTTCGCGAGATACGCCTCCTTCACATGCTGGTTCGGCGTGTTGTTCCCGTAGACGATGCCGGACGTGTGGCGGAGCAGATCCTGGACCGTCATCGGACGCTCCGCCGGCACGAGCGTGTGCGTCGTCTTCCCGTCGGGCTCCTGCTTCGGCACGGCGACCTGAAGCGTGGCGAGCGGCGGCAGATACTTCGACACCGGATCCGCGAGCGTCAGCTTGCCTTCCTCGGCGAGGATCATCGCCGCCACGGAGGTGAACGGCTTCGTCATCGAGTAGAGGCGGAAGATCGCGTCCTTCGTCATCGGCGCGCCGCTCGCGGGATCGCGCTGACCGATCGCCTCGAGGCGCTGCGACGACAGGCCGACCTGCTCCGGCTTCGCCGCCGGCAGCGACTGCCCCCACGCGACGTTGACGCTGAGGAGGATCCCGAGTACGGCGACGAGCGCGATCACTCGTCTCATGGCGGCTCTCTCCGATCCTCTCTCTAGAACCCGCTGACGTACGGCAGCTTCTTCGCCGTCGCCTCGATGGCACCACCCGCCTCGAGCAGGACCGCCGTCGAATCCCACGTGCCCTGCACGAGCTGGTTGCGCGGGCCGTCCGGAATCTTCGCCTGGATCACCTTGTCGCCGAAGCGGACCTGTTGCTTCTCCACGTCGACGTCGACCGTCTCCTTCGGATTGCGCTCGACCGCCTTCTGCAGCCACTCGAGATCGGCCTGCGAGACCGTCAGGCACGGAATGCCCAGCATCGTGCAGTTGCCGAAGAAGATCTCGCCGTACGAGCCGCCGACGATCGCGCTGATGCCCCAGCGCATCAGCGCCTGCGGCGCGTGCTCGCGCGAGGAGCCGCAGCCGAAGTTCTGACCGACGACGAGCACCGACGCGCCCTTGTACGCGGGCGAGTTGAACGGGTGCTCCGGGTTCGCCTTCTTCGCGTCCTCGAACGCGTGCTCGCCCATCGTCTCGAACGTCACTTCCTTGAGGAAGCGCGCGGGGATGATCCGGTCGGTGTCGATGTCGTTGCCGGTGACGGGAATGCCGCGGCCGGCGACGTGCTTGCGGATGTAGTCGCTGCTCATTTGAGGATCTCCCTCACGTCGGCGACGGCGCCGGTGATCGCGGCCGCCGCGACCATCGCGGGGCTCATCAGGAGCGTGCGGCCCGTCGGGCTGCCCTGACGGCCGATGAAGTTTCTGTTGCTCGACGACGCGCTCATCTCGCGTCCGACGAGCTGATCCGGATTCATGCCGAGACACATCGAGCAGCCGGCCTTGCGCCACTCGAAGCCGGCGGCCTTGAAGATCTCGTGCAGGCCTTCCGCCTCCGCCGCCTTCTCCACCTGCTGGGAGCCGGGGACGATCAGCGCGCGCACGTGCTTCGCGACCTTGCCCTTCTTCGCGACTTCCGCGGCCGCGCGCAGGTCCGAGAGCCGGCCGTTGGTGCACGAGCCGACGAACGCGACGTCGATCTTCGCGCCCTTGATCGGCTGGCCCGCCTTGAACTCCATGTGCGCCAGCGCCTCGCGGAACGTCGGGCGCTCCGCTTCGGGCTGCGCGTCGGGCGAGGGGATCGGCTGGCTCACGCCGACCGACATCCCCGGGTTGATGCCCCACGTCACCACGGGCTCGATCGCGTTGCCGTCGAGCTTCGCGACGTCGTCGAACGCGGCGCCCGGCTCGGTGGCGATCGACTTCCACCAGGTGACGGCTCGCTCGTGGTCCTTCGGCGCGTACGGGCGGCCCTTCACGTAGTCGAACGTCGTCTGATCCGGGTTGACGTAGCCGCAGCGCGCGCCGCCCTCGATCGACATGTTGCAGACCGTGAGGCGCTCCTCCATCGTCAGGCGGTCTATCACCGAGCCGGCGTATTCGTACGCATACCCCACGCCGCCCTTCACGCCGAGCTGCTGGATGATGTAGAGGATCACGTCCTTCGCGTAGACGCCCTTCGCGAGCGCGCCCTCCACGCGCACCTGGCGCAGCTTCGGCTTCGCCATCGCGAGGCACTGGGTGGCGAGCACGTCGCGCACCTGCGTGGTGCCGATGCCGAACGCGATCGCGCCGACCGCGCCGTGCGTGGAGGTGTGGCTGTCGCCGCACGCGATCGTCATGCCCGGCTGGCTCAGCCCGAGCTCCGGGCCGATGACGTGCACGATGCCCTGCTTGCCCGTCGACATGTCGAAGAGCGGCACGCCGAAGTCCTTCGCGTTGCGGATCATGTGCACCGCCATCTCTTCCGCGAGCGGATCCTTGTAGGGGCGCGTCTGATCCGTCGTGGGGATGATGTGATCCAGCGTCGCGAACGTGCGCTCCGGCATGCGCACCTTCAGCTTCGAGTCCTTCAGCATCTGGAACGCCTGCGGCGTCGTCACCTCGTGGATGAGGTGGAGGCCGATCAGGAGCTGCGTCTGCCCGGACGGCAGCGTCCGGACGGTGTGCGCTTCCCAGACCTTGTCGAGCAGCGTGCGTGCCATAAAACCCCCTTGACCCCTTCTGAGGCCGCCTAGGGTGCCGGAGCCTTACCGTTCAGTCCAGTGAAACGTTGTGTGCTGAATGGTAAGTTCTACTTCATGATCGACAGCGCGCTGTTCCCGGCGCTCGAGACGCTCCTCGCCGTCGCCCGCACCGGGTCCGTGGGCGCGGCGGCGCGGCAGCGGCACATCACCTCGTCGGCCGTGAGCCAGCAGATCCGGCGGCTCGAGTCGCACTTCGGCATCAAGCTGTTCGAGCGTGCGGGGCGCGGCATCCGTCTCACCGCGACGGGCGAAGCCGCGCTGCCGGTCGTGCGCGAGCTGTGGAGCGGCGCCGAGTCCGCGTTCGGTCAGCTCGCGGAGCTCACGGGCCGGCCGGCGACGACGCTGCGCGTGGCGGCGAGCGACTATCTGGGAAAGGGACTGCTGGCGCCCGTGCTCCGCGATCTGCTCGACGAGGATCCGCCGGTGCGCTTCGAGATCGTCACCACGCACTCGCGCGCGGGTGTGCGGCTCGTCGTCAGCGGCGACGTCGACCTCGCGGTGGTGACCGGGCAGGAGACGCCGGGTGGACTCGAAAGTCGACACCTGTTCGATCAGCCGTTCGTCTGGGTCGGGCCGCGGCGCGGCCGCGGCGATCGCGCGTCGCTGACGGAGCGGCTGCGCCGCGAGCCGGTGCTGCGCCTGGCCGCGGAGAGTCGCGGCCGCGCGGTGCTCGACCAGTACCTGGCGGACGCGCGCATCCGACCGGTGTCGACGATCGACGTGCCGAGCGTGTCGCTGCTGCTCTCGTACGTCTCGGGCGGTCTGGGGATCGGGCTCGTGCCGTCGCTCGCGCTCGCCGAGGCGCCGCGCGATCGCGTGGTGAGCGCGGCAGCGCGCGTGCCCGCGCTGCCGGTCACGCTCGTGTGGCGCGCCGCCGCGCGCCGTCAGCCCGCGCTCGCGCGCCTCGCCGACCTGCTCGGCGCCGCCGGCGCGCGGGCGGGCGCGAGGCTCGGCCGGGCCTCCTTGACGCTTCGCCGCCGCTGAACGAGGATCGGCGGGCGAGGTGCCCTGATGGCCAACGAGCTTCACGACCTCTCGATCGCCGAGCTCTCCAGCCTGATCGCCGCGCGCAAGCTGTCGCCCGTCGATCTGGTGGACGCGCTGATCCAGCGCGTCGAGCAGTACGACGCCGATCAGACACGCGCGTTCATCACCCGCACGTTCGACCTCGCGCGACGGCAGGCGAGCGAGGCGGAGGCGGAGATCGCCGCCGGCCGGTACCGCGGCGCGCTCCACGGGATCCCGTTCGCGCTGAAGGACATCTACGACACGCGCGGGATTCTGACTTCCGGCCACTCGCGCGTCTTCATCGACCGGATTCCGGCGGACGACGCGACGACCACGACGAAGCTCTACGACGCGGGCGCGGTGCTGCTCGGCAAGCTCGCCACGCACGAGATGGCGCACGCGGGGCCGTCGTTCGATCTGCCGTGGCCGCCGGCGCGCAATCCGTGGAACCTCGCGCACTTCACCGGTGGCTCGTCATCGGGATCGGGCGCCGCGGTCGCCGCCGGCATGGTGCCCGTCGCGCTCGGATCGGACACCGGCGGATCGATTCGCGGTCCGGCATCGCTGTGCGGGGTCGTCGGGCTCATGCCGACCTTCGGGCTGGTGAGCCGCGCCGGCGTGATCACGAACTCGTACACGTTCGATCACTGCGGCCCGCTCGCGCGAACCGTCGGCGACTGCGCGGTCGTGCTGCAGGCGCTCGCGGGCTACGACGCGAAGGATGCCGGAAGCCTGCGGCGCCCGATTCCCGACTATCGCGCCGCGCTGCGCGAGGATCTTCGCGGGCTCAGGATCGGCGTGCTGCGCCACCACTGGGAGGAAGATCTTCCGGCGTCCGATGACGTGCGCGCGGCGATGAACGCGGCGCTCGCCGTGCTGCGCCGCCTCGGCGCCGAGCTCGTGGAATGCCGCGTCCGGCCGTTCCGCGAGTACTTCGACGTGAAGATCATCATCGCGGAGAGCGAGATCTTCAGCGTCCACCAGAGGAACCTGGTCGCGCGCCCGAAGGATTTCGGTGCCGACTTCCGCTCGCGCGTGCTCCCGTCGATGCTCTTCACCGCGAACGACTACGTTCAGGCGACGCGCGAGCATCGCCGGATGATGGTCGAGATGGAGCCGCTGTACGCGAAATTCGACGCGTTCGTCACGGCCGGCATGGGCGAGGCGCCGCGCATCGCGGACTATCGCAGCGTCTCGTTCTGGCAGAAGCCGAGCGTGACCACCGTGTGGAACGTGACGAGCCAGCCCGTCGTGCAGATGCCGAACGGATTCGGGCGCAACGGGCTGCCGCTCGGCATGCAGATCGTTGACCGCCCGTTCGAGGAGACCACGATCCTGCGCATCGGCCACGCCTACGAGCGGGCGACCGAGTGGCACACGCGCCGCCCGCAGCTCGTGCGCGGCGCGACGGCGCCGGACGTCACGCCTCCGCCGGTGCTGTCGGGAGAGCCGCCGGCCGATGCGGAGACGCGCGACCTGTGCGTGAAGGCGGCGAAGCGCGCCGGCGTGCCGCTCGACGATCAGATGCTCGCGCAGATGCTCGAAGGCGCGCCGTACGCGCTGCGCATGGTCGAGCGGCTCCGCCGCGATCACGACCTGCATCACGAGCCGGCGAACGTGTTCAGCTTCCCCCCGAGTCGCCCGTGACCCGCCCGGCGCGTCGTGCGCAGGCGCCGATCGTCGCCGACCGGCCGGTGGCCGCCGTCGCCGCCGCCGCCGCGGTGATCGCGCTCTACCTCACCGTCACCAACCTGTTCGCGGCGACGGCGCTGTTCTGCGAGCGCGGAGGTGGCTGCGACGTCGTGCAGTCCAGCCGGTGGGCGACGTTCTTCGGGCTGCCGACGGCGGCGTGGGGCATGGCGCTCTACGCGGGCGTCGTCGCGCTCGCCATGGCGGGGTTCACCGCGCGCCGCTGGCTCGGCGCGTTCGTGCTCGCGGTGATCGCGGTGGCGTTCTCGGGATACCTCACGTGGATCGAGCTCGGCGTGCTGCGCGCCGTCTGCTTCTACTGTCTCGTGGTCGCGGCGGCGGCCGTGGCGCTCCTGGTCCTGCTCCTCGCGCGCCGGCCGCACGCGGTCACGCGCCGGGCGTGGGGGAGCCCGCTCCGTCTCGCCGCGCTCGCCGTGGTGACGGCGGCCGCGATCGTCGTGTTCAGCGCCGCGGCGTTCCGCGTCGACACCACGTTCATGGCCTCGTCGACGCAAGAGGGGCTCGCGCGTCATCTGGCGTCGAGCGGCGCGCTGTTCTACGGCGGCTTCTGGTGACCCGCGTGCGCCGAGCAAAAGGCCCGGTTCGGGTCTGCCGCGGTGCTGTTGCCGTACGTCGAGTGCGACGCGAGAAGCCCGGTCGCGCAGCTTTCACGCTGCCAGGCGGCGGACGTCCGGCGCTATCCGACGTGGATCATCAAGGACGCGCGTTTCGAAGGCGTGCTCACGCTGGAAGAGCTGGCACGGGCGTCGGGCTTCGAGGCGCCGCGCAAGTGAACCCTTAGGAGGAATCCCGTGAACATCAGACCCAATCGCGTGAAAGAGAAGCTGGCAGCGGGGAAAGTCGCCACCATCGTGGCCGGGACCAACGAGCCCGATCTCATCGATCAGCTCGGGATGCTGGAAGTCGACGGGATCTGGCTCGAAGGCGAGCACGGCGGCGTCGACTGGGCCGATCTCGGGAACCTCACGCGCGCCTGCGATCTCTGGGGAAAGACCTCGGTCGTGCGCGTGATGGACAACGACTACGCGACGATCTACCGCACGCTCGACCGGGGCGCGCAGGCCATCGTGGTGCCGCACGTCAACACGCGGAAGGAAGCCGAAGCCGTGGTGGAAGCGACGAAGTTCGCGCCCATCGGAAAGCGCGGCATGTACACGAGCCGCCAGGGCTTCGGCGTCGGCGACTATCTGAAGGTCGCCAACGACAACACCGCGATCATGGTCCTGCTCGAAGACATCGTCGCCATGCGCCAGCTCGACGACATCGTGAAGGTCGACCACATCGACGTGTTCTTCGTCGCGCCGAGCGACCTCGCGACGTCGATGGGCCACATCGGCAACCCGACCCATCCGGACGTGCAGCAGACGATCGACGGCGCCATCAGGAAGATCGTCGGGGCCGGGCGCGTCGCCGGCACGCTCGTCAACGCGGGCAACGTCGAGCGCTACACGCGCCTCGGCGTGCGCGCGCTGATGACGCCGTTCTTCCCGTGGATCCAGGCGGGCGCGCAGGACCTGCTGGAGCGTGCGGAGCGAGGCGCCAAGGGCTAGCCCGGCGGCAGGACGACGGCGCCGGCTAGACGCCGAGACGCGCGCCTCCCCGCATCAGCGACGCGATGAAGGCGACGGCGGTGAGCCCGAGGCACACCGCGTACGTCGCCTTCATCGCGAAGACGAACGACGCCGGGTCGGCCGCGCTCGGCGTCGTGGCGGTGGCGCCCGCGTAACGGAAGAACACGGTCAGCAGCACGCTGCCCAGCGACGTGCCGAGCAGCGAGCCGAGCCCGAAGCACATCTGCACCATGCCGGTCGCGAACCCGCGATATTCCCGCGGTACGGAGGCGATGATCCCCGTCTGATTCGCCGTGTTGAAGAAGCCCTGGCCGACTCCCGTCAGCGCCATCAGCAGCGCCGCCAGCGCCCAGTGCGATCCCGTCCCGAACGACATCGCCACGACGAACGCCGCCATCGTCATCAGCACGCCGATCGACGTCGGGATCCGCGGACCGACCCGATCCGTCATCAACCCGGTGAGCGGCGCCAGCGAGATCGTGAAGACCGGCGCGGCGAGGAACAGCAGCCCCATGAACGACGGCGAGAGGTGAAGGATGTCCTGGAGATAGAAGGGGAGGAGCAGCATCAGCGCGCTCGTGCTGGTCGCGATGATCGTGAGGCTCAGCACGCCGAAGCTGAACATCCGGATCCGGAAGAGCGCGAAGTCCACGATCGGGCTGCGCGAGCGTCGCTCGTGCACGACGAAGCCGCCCAGCGTCACCGCGAACACGATCGCCATCACGCCCTGCGGCCCGAGGCCGACCACCTCGGCGCTCCGCCGATCGACGAGCAGCGCCAGCACCACCGTGAGCACGACGAGCAGCACGGCGCCCGCGTAGTCGACCGCCGCGCGCGGCGCCTCCGACATCGCGCGTCGCTCGCGCGCCCGCAGCGCGGTCAGGACGCTTCCGACCACGCCGATCGGCACCAGCACGAAGAACACCCAGCGCCAGCTCAGCGCGTCGATGACGAACCCGCCGATCGGCGGTCCGAGCAGGAGCCCGCCGTGGAACGACATCGTCATGAACGCGTTCGCGCGCCCCGCCGCGGACTCGGGCAGCGCTTCCATCGCGAGCACGCGCGTGGCGGACGCGATCATCGCCGCGCCGATGCCCGCGACCACGCGGAAGAGGACCAGCCACAGCACGTTCGGCGCGATGCCGCAGAGAAACGCGGTCACCGTCATGATCACGAAGCCGAGGCCGTAGATCGCGTGACGGCCGTGGATGTCGCCGAGCCGCCCGAAGACCACCGACAGGCTGATGCCGGCGAGCTGGTAGGCGATGATCGCCCACGAGATCCACAGGATGTCCGCGTTCAGCGCAGTCGCGATCGTCGGCAGGCCGACGACGAAGCTCCGCCCGGCGAAGCCGCTGATGAACTGGCCGAGCATCGCGTTGACGAGCAGCAGGCGATCGGTCCGCGGGGTCACGTGGCTATCGATCCGTCCGCATTGACGGCACGTCGTCGGCGACTATAACGTGCCCTCATGCCGCCGGGGACCGTGGAATCGACGTGACGCTCGCGGATGCCCTCGGCATCGGCGCCCGCGACGCCGTCGCGCTGGTCGGCGGCGGCGGCAAGACGACCGCCATGTTCCGTCTCGCGCGCGAGATCGTGGAGAAGGGCGGATGCGCGCTGACGACGACCACCACGAAGATCTTCGCCGCGCAGATCGCGCTCGCGCCCGCGCACGTGGCGGCGGCCGAGGCGACGCGGGAGCGAGTGGCGGCGGCCCTCGCGCCCCACAACCACGCGCTCGTCATCGGCGACGAGGAGAAGGGCACGGGCAAGGCGGCGGGCGTCTCGCTCCAGCTCTTCGCGGATCTTCGCGCGTGGTTTCCGGACGCCTGCATCCTCAACGAGGCCGACGGCTCGCGCATGCGCCCGTTCAAGGCGCCGGCCGGGCACGAGCCCGTGATTCCGAAGGCGACCACGCTCGTCGTCCCGGTCGTCGGCGCCGACATCTTCGGCAAGACGCTGGACGACGATCACGTGCACCGGCCGGAGCTGATCAGCAAGCTCAGCGGGGCGCCGCCGGGCGCGGTCATCACACCGGACGTGGTGGCGCGCGTGCTCGCGCATCCGGACGGCGGACGGAAAGGCGTGCCGCCGGGCGCGCGCGTGGTCGTCCTGATCAACAAGGTCGACGGGCTCCGCGACCGCGCGCCGGCCTACGAGACGGCGGAGCGCCTGCTCCGAGAGCCGGCGATCGAGTCCGTCGTGCTGGCGGCGGTGCGCGCGGACGAGGCGGTGCTCGAGATCCGCACGCGGTACCCTACGGCGTCGAGGCGGCACACGTGAGGAGGGCAGGATGGCGACGACGGTAGAGACAGCGCGCGGAGCGGTCGCGACGGCGGAGCTCGGCCCGACGCTGATGCACGAGCACATCGTCACCCGCTCGCCGGGCGTGCAGGAGAACTGGCCGCACCTGTGGGACCGGCCCGGCATCCTCGCGATCGCCGAGAAGAAGATGGCCGATCTCTATCAGCGAGGCATTCGCACGATCGTCGACCTGACCACCGTCGACCTCGGCCGCGACATCGGCATGATCGTGGACGTCGCGCGCCGGACGCAGATCCACGTGATCGTCGCCACCGGCGTGTGGTGGATGCCGCAGCGCTACTTCACCGTGCACGGCATCGATCACGTCGCCGAGCTGTTCGTCCGCGACATCACGCAGGGCATCGGTGAGAGCGGCGTGAAGGCCGCGATCATCAAGTGCGCGACCGACACGGCGGGCGTGACGCCGGTGATCGAAAACGTCCTCCGCGCTTCCGCGCGCGCGCAGAAGGCGACGGGTGTGCCGATTTCGACACACACGTGGGCGGCGGGCCGCGTCGGCGAGACTCAGCAGGCGATCTTCGCGCAGGAAGGCGTCGACCTCCGCCGGGTGATCATCGGCCACAGCGGCGACAGCGACGACCTCAAGTACCTGCGCGGGCTGATGGAGCGGGGGAGCACGATCGGCATGGACCGCTTCGGGCTCGACCACTTCCTGCCGACGGAGACGCGCGTGGAAGTCCTGGCCCAGCTGTGCGCGGAAGGATACGCGCCGAAGATGGTGCTCTCGCACGACGCCAACTGCTGGAGCGACATGCTGTCCGAAGAGGCGAAGCGCCGCACGCGCCCGCGCTGGAACTACAACCACATCTCGGACGACATTCTGCCGGCGCTGCGCAAGGCCGGCGTGAAGGAGGAGCAGATCCACCAGATGATGGTCGTGAATCCGCGCCGGATCTTCGAAAATTGACGGCCATGGGCCGTCAAGCATAGGGACGCACGATGACGGACCCGACCCTGACCGCGTCGCGACTGTGGAAGCGGATGACGGGCGAGCAGCGCGCGCGCGCGTCGGCCGCGCTCTGGAACGAGCCCGAGGCCGCGACGGATCAGATGCAGGCGGTCGCGCTCATCGGCAAGCAGATGAAGACGCGCCCCAAGACCGTGATGGGCTTCGACAAGGATCGCAAAGCCCGTTATCTCGCCGCCGTCTCCGACATGCCCGAGGCGCTCGCCGCGCGGCTGCTCATCCTCTACCACCTCGCGGAGCAGCGCCCGATGATGGGCGCGTTCCTCGACGCGCTCGGCATCGGCCATGAGAACGGCCTGATCCAGGACGAGACCGTGACGCCGGACCCCGCGAAGACCGCCGGCGCCGCCGCGGCGATCGCGAAGCAGTATCCGGCGGACGACGTCTCGCTCTATCTCCACACGCTGCTGTTGCAGGATCCCGCGTCGTGGGCGGGGCTGAGCGACGTGATCGGTGAGCGTGGCTGACATTCCGATCGCGCTCACGTGCGCGGACTACGCGCGCGTCATGCCGCTCGCGACCGGCGAGGTGAAGCCGGCGGGCATCGCGCTGACGATGCTGCTCGGCAGCCGGGGCTCGTGGCCGGCGCGCGCCGAGATGCTCCGCCGCGCGGTGCAGGATCCGGACGTGCAGGGCGGTGAGTGGTCGATGGCGCAGTACCTCTATCGCATCGACACGGGCGATCGGCGCTACGTCGGCCTCCCCGTGTTCCCGTTGCGGAACTTCACCGCGCGCGACCTCTACGTACGGCGGGGCGGACCGATCCAGGCGCCGGCGGATCTGGCGGGCAAGCGCATCGGGATGTACAGCTACACCGCGAGCGGCTCCATCTGGTACCGGCACTTCCTCCGTTTCGTCGGCGTCGATCCCGCGAAGATCGCGTGGTGGATCGGCGACGTCGACGCCGCGTGGTCCTCGGCGGCGATGAACCAGTCGTTGCCGGCGGGCGTGCACGCCGCGCCCGAAGGGCGATCGCTGTCGGACATGCTGATCGCGGGCGAGCTCGAGGCGATCGCGAGCCCCCCGCGCCCGCAGGCGTATCATCCGAAGACCGGACCGCTCGCGCGCCTGTTTCCGAACTTCCGCTACATCGAGCAGCAGTACTTCCTGAAGACGGGCGCGTTTCCTCCGCAGCATCTCCTCGTCGTGCGACGCGAGGTCTGGGAGGCGAACCGGTGGATCGCGAAGAGCCTGACCGACGCGTTCATCGCCGCGAACGACGTGTTCACCGCCGCCCAGAAGGGCTTCCCGTACGCGACGCCGTGGCTGGAGGAGGAGCTCGAGGAGACGGTGGCCGTGATGGGCGAAGACTTCCACCCGTACGGCGTCGAGAAGAATCGCGCGCAGATCGAGATGTTCGCCGCCGAGGCGTTCCGGCTCGGCCTCACGAGCCGCGAGATCACGCCCGAAGAATACTTCGCGGACTACCTGCAGGGAGGCTAGGCGATGGCCGTCATTCTGGGCTCGGGCGCGTACCGGTACGAGGTTCTCGACAGCTGGGCGAAGCTCCCGCCCGGGATGGAGTTCAACGCGGACGTCGCGGCCGTCGGCGTCGACCGGCACGACAACGTGTACGCGTTCAACCGCGGCAAGCACCCGATGTGCGTGTTCGACCGCGACGGCAATTTCAAGAAGTCGTGGGGCGAAGGTGTCTTCAAACGCGCACACGGCGTGCACATGGCGCCCGACGAGACGATCTGGCTGACGGACGACGGCGATCACACCGTCCGCCACTGCACGCTCGACGGCAAGATCCTCCTGACCATCGGCGTGGCGGGGAAGCCGACGCCGTACATGTCCGGCGACCCCTTCAATCGCTGCACGCACACCGCGCTCACGCCGCAAGCCGACGCCGTGTTCGTCTCCGACGGCTACGGCAACTCGCGCGTCCACAAGTACGACATGAACGGGAAGCTGCTGCTGTCGTGGGGCGCGCCGGGCACCGACCCCGGGCAGTTCAACATCGCCCACAACATCTGCTGTGACGCCGAGGGCTGGGTGTACGTCGCCGACCGCGAGAATCACCGCGTGCAGGTCTTCGACGGCAACGGCAAGTACGAGACGCAGTGGAACAACATGCATCGCCCGTCCGGCCTCTACCTGCATCGCGGCGCCGAGCCGCGCTTCTACATCGGCGAGCCGGGCGGCGGCATGGCGGTGAACCAGGAGCTGCCGAACATCGGGCCGCGCGTCAGCATCTACACGGCGAAGGGCGAGATGCTCGCGCGCCTCGGCAATCGCGTCGCCGGGACGGAGCTCGGCCAGTTCATCTCGCCGCACGGTCTCGCCGTCGACTCGCGCGGCGACATCTACGTCGGCGAGGTCTCGTACACGAACTGGGGCCGGCGCGGTCCGATTCCGCCCGGGCTGCGGAGCCTGCAGAAGCTCGTCAAGGTGCGCGGATGAGCCTGAGTCCCGCCGAGCTGCGCGAGCACCTGACGCTGGCCGCCGCGAAGGCCGGCGTGACGTTCCCCGAGCTCGTGGTCCCGCACGCGCACGACGTCGTGCTGAGGCGCATGCGCTTCCACTATCTCGACTGGGGCACGGCCGGACGCCCGCCGATCCTCTTTCTCCACGGCGGCGGGCTCAACGCGCACACGTGGGATCTCGTGTGCCTCTCGCTGCGCCTGGACCACCACTGCCTCGCCCTCGATCAGCGCGGGCACGGGGAGAGCGAGTGGTCGCCGGAGATGGACTACACGATCGAGAGCCAGGTGGGTGACATCGAGGCGTTCGTCGATCACCTCCGACTCGAACGCTTCGTGCTCGTCGGCATGTCGCTCGGCGGCGCGAACGGGCTCGCGTGGGCCGGGCGCCACAGCGAGCGGCTCGCGGGCCTCGTGCTCGTCGACGTCGGGCCCGAGACCCGGGCGGCCGGCGCGCAGAAGATCCAGGCGTTCACGTCGGAGAAGAAGCCGTTCGACTCGCTCGAGGAGGTCATCGAGCGCGCGCTGTCGTTCAACCCCCGCCGCGATCCCAACCTGCTGCGGTTCTCGCTCCGCCACAACCTCCGCCGGATGCCGACCGGCCAGTGGATGTGGAAGTACGACCAGCGTCACCGCGGAGGCTTCGATGCCGCCGCGCGTGAGCGCCGTCGCGTGCTCCTGTGGGACGCGGTCGCCAACGTGAAGTGTCCGACGCTCGTCGTGCGCGGCGCGCAGAGCGACGTCTTCCACGACGAGGACGCGGAGCAGCTGGCCGCGAAGCTTCCGCGCGCCCGCTGGGTGCGCGTGGAGCGCGCGGGCCACACCGTGCAGGGCGACAACCCGTCCGGGCTCCTCACCGAGCTGCGGGCGTTCTTCCGCGAGCTTCCGACGTGACCGACGCGCCGGGCCCGAGGGGCGGCTTCTTCTTCGGGGCCGGCGCGCACTTCCGGCGCGACCAGCTCGGCTTCTACGAGGCGTGCGCGCGCGACTACGGCGACTTCGTCGAGACGAAGATGGGCCCGTTCCGCGTCTTCCTCGTCTATCACCCCGACGCGATCGAGGAGCTCTTCGTCACGCGCAACCGCGACTTCATCAAGAGCCGCGGGGTACGCCTGCTGCGCCCGGTGCTCGGCGACGGCCTGCTGCTCTCGGAAGGAGACACCTGGCTGCGGCAGCGCCGCCTCGTGCAGCCGGCCTTCCACCGAAAGCGGGTGGCGGAATACGGCGAGACGATGGTCGAGTTCGCCGAGCGTCACACGGCGGTGTGGAAGGACGGCGAGACGATCGACGTGAACGCCGAGATGATGGAGCTCACGCGCGTGATCGTCGCCAAGACGCTCTTCGGCGCGGAGGTCGAGGACGACGCGCGGCAGTTCAGCCGGGCGATGGACGTGCTGATGCACGAGTTCGGCGCACGCCTGAAGGGCTTCACCGTGCTGCCGTACTGGGTGCCGACGCCCGGCAACGTCCGCTCGCGCCGCGCGCTCCGCCGTCTCGACGCGCTCGTCCATCGCATCATCGCCGCACGGCGCGCGAGCCCGCCGGATCGGGGCGACCTGCTCTCCATGCTGCTGCAGGCGCAGGACGCCGACGACGGCACGCGGATGACGGCCAGACAGGTGCGCGACGAGGTGACGACGATCTTCATGGCGGGCCACGAGACCACGGCCGTGGCACTCTCGTGGACGTGGTACCTGCTCGCGCGGCATCCGGAGGTCGAGGAGCGGCTCGCCGAGGAGCTGAGCGAGGTGCTCGACGGCCGCCCGCCGAGCGTCGCCGATCTCCCGCGGCTGAAGTACGCCGAGATGGTGGTGACGGAGGCGATGCGCCTCTATCCGCCGGCGTACGGTCTCGGGCGTCAGGCGGTGCGGGCGACCGAGATCGCCGGCCACGCCGTCGCGCCGCGCGACATCTTCGTCGCGCCCACGTGGGCGGTGCACCGCGATCCGCGCTGGTTCGACGAGCCCGCTGCGTTCCGTCCGGAGCGCTGGGCCGGCGATCTCGCGCAGCGATTGCCGCGCTTCGCGTACTTTCCGTTCGGCGGCGGGCCGCGGCAGTGCATCGGCAACGGCTTCGCGCAGATGGAAGCGGTGCTGCTGCTCGCGACCATCGCGCGGCGCTTCCGGCTCTCGCTGGTGCCCGGCCAGCGCGTCACGCCGACGCCCTACGTCACGCTTCGCCCCGAGCCCGGCATTCGCATGGTGGCAACCACAAAGGAGAGGTCATGAGCGAGCCGATCACGCTGCAGGTGTTCTCCGACTACGTCTGACCCTGGTGCTATCTCAGTACCGTGCGTATTGAGAAGCTCCGGACCGAGCACAACGTGAAGGTGGAGTGGGTGCACTTCCCGCTGCATCCCGAGACGCCGGCGGAAGGCCGCGCGCTCGCCGATCTGTTCTCCGGGCGCAGCCCCGAGCAGCGCAAGGCGATGCAGGCGTCGATGAAGGCGCGCATGGACGCCGAGGGGTTGCCGTACGGCGAGCGCACGCACACGTACAACAGCCGGATCTCGCAGGAGGTGGGCAAGTGGGCGGACACGCAGCCGGGCGGCGAGAAGTTCCACGACGCGATGTTCCGCGCGTACTTCGTCGAGGCGCGCAACATCTCGGATCCGGCGGTGCTGCTCGAGATCGTGCGCGAGCTCGGGCTCCCGGCCGACGCCGCGCGCGAGGTGATCGAGAAGCGCACGTTCAAGGCCGCGGTCGACGCGGACTGGAAGCTGTCGCGCCAGTACGGGATCACCGGCGTGCCGACGTTCGTGATCGGCAACCGCGGGGTCGTCGGCGCGCAGCCCTACGAGGTGCTGGAGCGCCTGGTGGAGGAGTCTCGGAAACCTGACGCCTAGCCCGCTGCGGAAACGGCGCGGCGCCTCGAGGCCACGGCTGCGCCATTGTCTTCCCGCCTGTAGACCGTTGCCCGAGGGAGAGAGCCGATGAGCGAGACGCCGACGTTCGGACGCTACGCCGAGATTCCGGTCGACAAGATGACGCCGGAGCAGCGCGAGGCCTACAAGTCCATGATCGACGGGCCGCGCGGACGGCTGCCCGGGCCGTACAAGGTGTGGGTGCACAATCCGAAGCTCTTGCGCGCGGCCTCGCCGCTCGGCGAGCACTTCACGCCGAAGCAGTCGTCGATCTCGGAGCGCGAGCGTGAGATCGCGGTGATCGTGATCACGCACCGGTGGCGCTCCGCGTATCCCGGCGCGGCGCACGAGAAGCGTGGCAAGGAAGTCGGGCTTCCGGCGGCGACGGTCGAAGCGATGGTCGCGGGCCTGCCGGTGTCGTTCCCTGACGAGCGCGAGCAGACGGTCTACGAAGTCGCGATGTCGCTCGCGAACGACCGGTTGGTCTCGCAGGGGCTGTACGACCGCGCGGTGAAAGTCCTCGGGCACGAGAGCATCACGGACATCATCGTGCTGATGGGCTACTACACCGCCGTGTCGTTCACGATGAACTTCTACGCGGTGCCGGCGGGCACGCCGGGGCTCGCGCGCTGAGCGCGGGGAGAGTGTCATGAAGGTGACGCCGCTGCATCCGTCGCTCGGCGCCGAGGTCGCGGGCGTCGATCTCAGCACGCCGCTCGACGCGGCGGCGCGCGACGCGCTCGGGCGCGCGCTCGCCGACTATCTGGCACTCGTGTTCCACGATCAGGCGCTCACGCCCGCGCAGTACCTCGCCGCCGCGTCGGTGTTCGGGCCGCCGATGGAGCAGCACTACTCGCAGCACCACATGCCGGGCTTTCCGCTGATCGGCATGATCTGGCACCGCAACGGTCAGCAGCCGGCCGAGGCGTGGCACACCGACCACACGAATCGCGAGCGCCCGCCGGCGGCGACGATCCTCTACGGCGTCGAGATCCCGACGGCCGGTGGCGGGACGAGTGTCGCGAACATGCGCGCCGCCTACGCCGCGCTGCCCGAAGAGGAGCGCCGGCATCTCGACACGCTGACGACGTTCAACACGCTCGACAGCCACCACACCGACACGCGCGCGGAGGATCGCGAGAAGTACGGCACGCCGATCGAGCATCCGATGGTGCGCACCCATCCGGTCCACGGCACGCCGGCGGTGTACTTCCACGTCACGAAGGCCACGCACATCTCGGGCATGACGCCGGAGACGAGCAAGGCCTACATGAACGATCTGATCGAGCGCATGATCCGGCCGGAGATCACGTATCGCCACGCGTGGCGGAAGGGCGACGTGCTGGTGATCGACGACCGCGCGACGATGCACCGCGCGCACGGCGACTACGATCGCCGCGAGAGCCGCGTGCTGTGGCGGGTCATCGTGGAGGGCGATCGCCCGCGACGTTAGCGCTCCAGCGAGACCTGTTCGGCGTACGCGGCGCGATAGAGGTCGTACGAGCGGTCGTACGCGGTCCGCGCGGCCTCGTCCAGATCGGCGGCGGGCGCAGTCTCGGGCACGAAGTGTCGGAAATTGTCGACGCCGCGGACCAGCATCGCCGGCATCCGGTGCTTCACACCCAGATGACGCACCGACGTCGGCACGTAGCTGATCGCCAGCCCGATCCGCCGCCCCGCTGAGCGGTTCGGAGGCGAGCGGTGCAGGCACAGCGTGTGATGTAACGAGAACTCGCCCGCGCGGAGCGGCCCCGCCACCGCCGGACTGTCGTCGACGTCGACGGTGATGCCCTGGCCGGCGCGGTTCACGCTGTCCTTCACGATGCCCGCCTGATGCGGGAGCTGGCCGCGTGCGTGGCTGCCGGGCAGGAACTCCATGCAGCCGTTCTCCGCGGTCGCGTCGGTGAGCGCGAGCCACGCGGTCACGTGCACGTACGGACGCAGGCCGAAGTACGTCGCATCCTGGTGCCACGCCGCGATGGCCGCGCTCTCCGGCTCCTTGATGAACCAGGTCGAGGTGTAGACGAGGATGTCCGGGCCGATCAGATCTTCGACCGCGTCGAGGAGCGCGGGATGACAGACGAGCGCGTGCACCCACGCGAGCAGCACGTGCGTCCGGGAGCGATAGTGCCCCGTCGTGTCCTTCGTGATCTTGCCGCCGATCGTCTGCTCGAAGGCCTCGAGCTTGCGCAGGCACGCGGCGGCCTCGTCGCGCGTGAGTGCTCCGACCGGTGAGAGGAAGCCGTCACGCGCGTACTGCTCGACCTGCGCCGCGGAGAGCTTCTTCGGCATCCACGATAAGGTACTCCAGTGACCACGCCCGACGCGCCCGTCGTTCACGGCCGTTGCGAGCCGGCGTTCGAGCCGGTCCGCGCGTCGTTCGCCGGCATCCTCGGCGCCGGCACCGAGGTCGGCGCCGCGCTCGCCGTCTACGCCGACGGACACCCCGTCATCGACATGTGGGGCGGCCACATGGACGCCGAGCGCACGCGGCCGTGGGAAGCCGACACGATCGTGAATCTCTACTCGGTCGGCAAAGCGGTCACCGCGGTGTGCGCGCTGCGTCTCGTCGACGCGGGCCGGCTCGACCTCGACGCGCCGGTCGCGCGCTACTGGCCGGAGTTCGCGCAGGCGGGCAAGGGGCTGCTGCCGGTGCGCTTCCTGCTGACGCACCAGTCCGGGCTTCCCGCGATCGCGCGCCCGCTTCCAGCGGGCTCGGTCTTCGAGTGGGACGTGATGACCGAAGCGCTCGCGGCGCAAGCGCCGTGGTGGACGCCCGGCGAGGGCCACGGCTACCACGTCAACATGCCGGGGTTCCTCGTGGGCGAGGTGATCCGACGGATCACGGGGAAGACGATCGGCACGTATCTGCGCGAGGAGATCGCGGGGCCTGCCGGCATCGACTTCGCCTGGGGCATCGGTCCCGAGCACGACGCGCGCTGCGCGACGCTGCTGCCGTCGCCGCCGGGGCCCGAGTCGGATGCGCTGCGACGGTTTCTCGCGCTCGATCCGGGCACGCTCAGCGGCATCGCGCTCATGCGCATGAACACGTACCGCAATCCGCCCGACATCTCCGGGACCGGTGTCGTCAATTCGCGACGCTGGCGCGCGGCGGAAGCGCCGTCGACGAACGGACACGGCAACGCGCGCGCGGTGGCGCGGCTCTACTCCGCGCTCGCCGGCGACGGCACGCTCGACGGAGTCCACATCGTCTCGCCGGACCTCGTCAGGATGGCGAGCGCGGAGCAGGTCTACGGCGAGGACATCGTGCTGCAGCGGTCCACGCGCTTCGGGATCGGCTTTCAGCTCACGCAGCCGGAGCGCATGCTGGGGCCGAGCCCGCGCGCGTTCGGGCATTTCGGGGCCGGCGGATCACTCGGATTCGCGGATCCGGACGCGCGCGTCGCGTTCGGCTACGCGATGAACCAGGGCCGCGCGGGGTGGCAGCACCAGCACGTCCGCCACCTGATCGACCTCGTGTACGCGGCGCTGTGATGATGGTGGTCGACGGTATGCGAACCCGTGTGTCATGGCTGCCGCGCGACCCCCACGTCAATCCAATGTCGCGAGCACGACCTTGACGATGTCGCGCAGCACGGCGCGGTCGGGGAAGGCCTTGGCCATCACGCCGAGGCCCTGCGCGCTGCTGGTGAGGTAGCGCGCGAGCGCGCGCGCGTCACGGGCACGGTCGATCTCGCCGGCGTCCTGCGCGCGTACCACCGCGCGATGGAAGCCGGCCTCGATCTTCTTCAGGGCGGCGCCCACCCGCGTGTTCGTGCCGCGGTCACGCGAGGCCAGTTCCGCCGCCGAGTTCGTCACCAGGCAGCCGCGCGGCCGGCCCGGCTGCACCGACAGCTCGACCTTCAGGTCGAAGAACCGCCGGATGGCCGCCTTCCCCGATCCCTCCTCCAGCGTGGCCACGAGCTTCCCGGTCATGAGCCGGTCGTAGCGCTCGATGGCGGCGAAGAAGAGCGAGCGCTTGTCGCCGAAGGTGTCGTAGAGGCTGCCCCGCTGGACGCCCATGCGGTCCACGAGGTGCTGGATGGACGTCGCCTCGTAGCCGCGCGCCCAGAAGACCTTCATGGCCCGGTCGAGGACCACGTCGCGCTCGAACTCCTTGGGCCGCGCCATGCCTCTCACATACTAGTTCTGGAACGACAGGTCAAGAATTCGTGGTATGGTCCCGGTTCAAGGAGGACGAGGCCATGACCCTCGCGGAGAAGCTCGATGCGATGCGAGAGGCGTCCGCGTCGCGGATCCCCCCGGCGGCCCAGGCGATCATGCAGCGGAGCATCGCGGACCTGAGGACGTCCGGGATCATGAACCGGGTCGTCGCGGTGGGGCAGCCGGCCCCGGACTTCACGCTGCCGAACGCCGCCGGCACGCCCGTCCGTCTCGCGGACCTGCGCGCCCGCGGCCCCGTGGTGCTGTCCTTCTACCGCGGCCGCTGGTGACCGTACTGCAACGCAGAGCTGGACGCTCTGCAGCAGGCGCTCCCCGAGATCACGGCTGCCGGCGCCACCCTCGTGGTCGTCTCCCCGCAGGTGGCGCGCACGCCGCGCGAGACGGAGGAGCCGAAGCCGCTCTCGTACGAGGTCCTGCGCGACTTCGGCAACACGGTGGCCGAGGCGTACGGCCTCGTGTTCACGCTGCCCGACGACCTGCGCGAGATCTACCTGAAGTTCGGCATCGACCTCGCGCGGGGCAACGGCGACGGCACCTGGCGCCTGCCCGTCCCCGCGCGCTTCGTCATCGACCGCCAGGGCGTCGTGCGCGCGGCGGACGCCGACCCCGACTACACACGCCGTCCCGAGCCCGCGCAGACGGTGGCGGCGCTCAGAGCGTTCGCATGACACGACCGGGGGCGTGCAGGAGGACCGCGTGGCGCGACTGAGCGACCTTCCCGAGTGGGACCGACAGCGGCACTTGGACAGGATCCGCGCGCTGCCGGATTTCGGACCGACGCCGTTCGTCCCCGGACCGCCGCTGGCCGAGCGGCGCGTGGCCATCGTGACCACGTCGGGGATCCACCCGCGCGGGGCCCGGCCGTTCGAGGTCGGGTCGGCGGACTACCGGGTCATCTCCGCCGACACGCCGCCGGGCGACCTCGTGATGAGCCACATCTCCGTCAACTTCGACCGCACGGGCTTCCAGGAGGACCTGAACGTCGCGTTCCCGCTCGAGCGCCTGCGCGAGCTACACAAGGACGGGGTCGTCGGCTCTCTCTCGAACTTCCACTACTCCTTCATGGGCGCCTCGCCGATCATGACCTTCGAGCCGAAGGCCCGCGAGCTGGCCGCGCAGATGAAGGAGGATCGGGTCGACGCGGCGCTGCTCGTTCCCGTCTGACCGAACTGCACGTGCGCCGTGGGCGCACTCGGTCACTTCATCGAGCGCGAGGGCGTCCCGACCGCGCAGATCAGCCTGATCCGCGAGCAGACGGCGGCGATCCGGCCGCCCCGCGCGCTGTGGGTGCCGTTCATGCTCGGCCGTCCGTTCGGCGCACCGAACGAGCCGGACTTCCAGCGCCGGGTGCTGCACGCGCTGCTCGCGCTGTTCGAGCATCCGGCCGGGCCGGTCCTGGAGGACTTTCCCGAGGACGCGCCGTCCGCGCAGGACGGGCCCGTCGTGCTCCCGGCGGGCGGGCGTGGACGCGAGGAACCCGACGGCGCGGTGATGCTGCGGGAAATCGCCGAACTGGAGCCGCTCTACGAGCGCGCCCGGCAGCGCCGCGGGCGCACGACCGTCGGTATCTCCGGGCTCGCGATCGACGACGCGGCACGCTTCGCCGCGAGCTACCTCGGATCGTTGCCGGCGCCACCGTACGCGGAGGGCCTCTCGGCCGGCATCGCGCTGAAGCGCGCCTGCGACGACCTCAAGGCGTACTACTACGAGGCGGCCGCCGCCCGCGCGGGCGCGGCCGACCCCGAGACGATCGACCGCTGGTTCTGGCAGGAGACGGCCGCCGCGCGCGTCTTCCTCGCGCTCCAGCAGGTCTGCGCGCGAAGCACCGATGCCTCGCTGCGTCCCCTCGCCGAGCTGGTGCTGGTCCCGCGCGCCATCTTTCACACCCTCGTGCAGCCGTACCGGACCCCCGAACGAAAGGATGCGTCATGAGCGCTGCCGTGCCGGAAGGGCTGGATTCCAGGATCCAGACGCGCCAGATCGTCTTCGACGCCGACGTCAGCATGGTCACGCCGTTCCTGAAGCTCGCCACCGTGAGCCGGGGCGGCGCCGGTCACATGACCTTCGCCTGCGACGAGGGGCCGACGCTCGGCGGCCTCGGCTCGGCGCCGACGCCGCTGATGTACTTCAGCGCGGCCCTCGCGTTCTGACTCATGACCCAGGTGTCCCGGTACGGGCACATGCTGAAGGTCACGATCAACGGGATGCGCATGCGCGTGACCGCGCGCTTCCGCGTGGACGGCTCCGTCTTGAATGACACCATCCAGGGGCAGATGATCGGCGCCGAGACCACGCTCGAGCTGGACTCGCCGGATCCACCCGAGCAGGTGGCGAGGGTCGTGCGCAACGCGGAGCGCGGCTGCTTCGTCATGCAGGCGCTCGTGAATCCGGTGCCGGTGACCGGACGGACGATGCTGAACGGCGTTGCGCTGACGGAGTGATCGAGCTGTGACGCGGCTCCGTCAATCGGACATCAGGAAGATGAGAGGCCGCACGTCGTCCTCGGCCGTCCAGTCCCAGTAGCGCAGGAGGATGGTGTAGACCATCAGCCCGGTCTCTCCCTCCCCGAACAGGAGGTATCGCATGGCCTGGGACATCAGGTCGCGCCGGGTGAGCCCGATGAAGATCGAGATGGGATCGATGGTCTCGCTGAGATAGGCGATGGTGTTGGCGATGGCCACGGCCCCGAACACCTCCGCCACGTAGTCCTCGCCCTCCTTCCGGAGGCGGACCTCGAGCGGCGCCGAGAACTCGCTGCGGTTGTCGAGCAGGTTCACGTGGAGGAACAGGAACGGCCCGCGCACGTTGTAGTGGCGCATGATCTCCGCCCGTTTCCGCTGCCGGCCTTCGGCGGGCCTGCTCCGGATGGGGACCAGGTGCACCTTCTTGCCTCGCACCTCCGGGCCCAGGCGCCAGCTCTCGACATCGGCAAAGTAGCCATGGGGGATCCGGAACTCCACCGAACGGATCGAGCGGCTCAGAGCGCACGCGGCCATCAGGAGCACGGTGAAGATCGTCCCGATGATCAGGCCGTCGGGCCGCTCCAGGCAGTTGTCCACCAGCGTGAAGGCGAAGATCAGGCAGACGATCCCCGTGTAGCCGGCCAGCACACGGCGCCGCTCTCGCCAGAGAGCGAGCGTCGCCGCGAAGGCGGCGGAGAGGATCAGCACCAGGACGCCGGTGGCGTACGCGCCGCTCTGCGCCTCGACGGATGCGCGGAAGATCAGCGTGATGACGACGTCCACCGCGAACAGCAGGAGCACCAGCGGCCGGGAGAGCGCGGCCCACCGCGGCGCCATCCCGTAGCGGGGCAGGTAGCGAGGAATGAGGTGGAGCAGACCGGCCATGGCCGAGGCGCCGGCCAGGCCGAGGATGAGGATGGTCGAGATGTCGTAGAGCGTGCCGAAGCCGGTGCCGAGATAGCGGTGGGCCAGGAACGCGATGGCGCGGCCGCTCGCCTTGCCGCCCTCCGCGTAGTCGGCCGGCGCGATGAGGAGCGTGGTGACCCCGCTCGAGAGGATCAGCATGCCGCTCATGATCACGGCCGCGGTGACGAGGAGCTTGCGTGTGCTGGCCACTCGGCCCATCGGTATCTCGCCCGTCTGCGGGCTGCCATGCCGATCCGTCGGGCCGCCGTCGATCAGCGGCATGACGGAGACGCCCGTCTCGAAGCCGCTGAGGCCCAGGGCCAGCTTCGGGAACACCAGCACGGCGCCGACGATGAGCAGCGTGGCGTCGCCGCGCGCGGTGAGCGCCGCGCGCCAGTCGGCGAGCAGCGTCGGCTGGGCGATCACCTCGAGCGCGCAGCGGCCAAGGACGATGAGGTTGAGGATGAGATAGGGCACCGCGGCGGCGGTGGCGAGGCCGATGGCCTCGTGAAATCCCCTCAGGAAAATCGCGGCCAGCACGGTCAGGATGGCGAGGGTGACGAGGATCTGATGCTCGCCCAGCACGGGCTGGAGGAGCGGGTTCTCGACGGCGTGCTTGGCCGCGTCGGCGGCCGACAGCGTCATCGTGATGACGAAGTCGGTCGCGGCAAAGCCCAGCAAGACGAGCACGAGCCCCTTGCCCTTCCAGCCGGTCAACAGGTTCTCGAGCATGGCGATGGAGCCCTGCCCGGCGTAGCTCCGCTTCGCCACCTGGGCATAGACCGGGAGGGCTCCGAACAGCGTGACGAGGACCAGGAGCACGGTCGCGATCGGCGCCACCGCGCCGGCGGCCAGGAGCGCGATGCCGGGCTGATAACCGAGCGTCGAGAAGTAGTCGACGCCGGTCAGCCACATCACCTTCCACCACGGATACGTGGTGATCGGTGCCCCGGCGTGATCGTCCAGGGACTCGCCTCGCCGTAGCCATCGGCCCAGCGTCGAGCGGTACTCGGTCGAGGGTTGGGGGATCTGCTCCCGGAAGGGAATGCGGCCCTCGCGGAGCTCGGGCGGCGCGGGCTCCTGTGCGGGTGGGCGCGATGGGTCAGGCATCGGCGCGCAGTATGCCATCTGAGCGGCGGACCGCGAGACTGGGCCGATGCGCGAGGCGGATCGCGGAGCCGGGGCCGGGGGGCCGGGCGCCGGCGTCGACTGAAATATCACAGACTTGTGATAGTTTGTTCGCTGCCATGACAGGCCGCGATCTTCGCACGGCACGCGTCACGAAAGGCCTCAGCCAGGTCGACGCTGCGGTGCGCCTCGGTGTCTCTCAGCCGTACATCGCCATGCTCGAGGGCGGGCAACGCCGTCTCACCCCGAGACTCACTGTGCGGGTCGCGAAGTTGTATGGCCTGGCTCCGACGGTCGTGCCGCGTTCGCAGCCGGATCTTCCCGTACGAGTCGACGCGGCCACGCTTGCGAGGGACGTCGCCGGATTGGGATATCCCGGTTTCGCTCACCTGCGGTCGCCGACCTGGACGCCGAAGAATCCCGGCGACGTCCTTCTCAGCGCGCTCGCTCAGGCCGACCTGGAGCCGCGACTCGTCGAGGCACTCCCCTGGCTCGTGCTGCGCTATTCGACCCTGGATTGGACCTGGGTCGTTCGCGAGGCAAAGGTGCGCGATCTACAGAACCGTCTTGGATTCGTCGTCACCCTCGCACGACAGGTCGCGACGCGAGTTGCCGACGAACAGAAGGCGCGCGCACTACGAGATCTCGAAGCGCGGCTCGAGTCCAGCCGATTGGCGCGCGAAGATACTCTCGGTCGAACATCGCTGCCGGAAGCCGAGCGACGGTGGCTTCTCGAGCACCGGCCTGACGCCGCCAGGCACTGGAACTTGCTGACCGACTGGACCGCCGATGCGCTCCGCTACGCGGCCTGAAATACCGAATCCGTGGCGTGCGTTTCTGGACGATGTTGACCGCGCACTACCGCACGAGACGGCGCTCCACTGTCTCGGCGGATTTGTCGCCATGTTCTACTACGACCTGCCGCGTCCGACGAATGATCTCGATTACGTCGAAGTCGTTCCGCACGACGCCATGGAGCGCCTGGAGCGAATCGCGGGGCGCGAGTCGCCCCTTGCGAAAAAGCATCGCGTCCACCTTCAGCATGTGGGCGTCGCGAGCGTGCCGGAGTCCTATTCGGAGCGGCTGATCGAGATCGCGCCTCCGTCGCTTCGCCGCCTGCGACTTCTGGCTCTCGAGCCGCACGATCTCGCGCTGTCGAAGCTCGCTCGCAATAGCCCGATCGATCGCGACGATGTCGCGCAGCTGGCGAAAGCTGTTCCGCTGAACGCCGAGACCCTTCGCGCGCGCTATCGTACGGAGCTTCGGTCAATCATCATCGGCGACCCCGCACGCCATGATCGAACTCTCGAGATGTGGATCGATGCGTACTTTGGGTCATGAAGTCGCAGACCCGACCAGGCTCTCGAACAGCCCGTCGAGCGTCGGCGCCGACTCCAGATTCCACGCGGCCGCGAGCACACGATCGCCGCGCGGCGCGTCCAGCGCCCACGGGGTGAGGCCGCGGAACTTCGCCTCCACCTCGGCGTCCGTCAGCGGGTTCCGGTGGTGCCCTTTCGGATACGCGGTCTCCGCCGTGAGACGCCGGCCGTCGACCGTCGTCAGCTCCACGCGCGTGCACGACTCCGCCGGATACCGGCGCGTGAACTCCGGCTCCTCGACGACGGTGAGCTTGCCGATGAGCGGACGCAGCGCGGGATCCTGGATGCGTGCCGGCGCGAAGGTCGCCGGCGTCACGTGGCCGTCGTGAAACGACGCGGCCACGAGGTACGGCATGCTGTGGTCGGCGGTCTCGCGCGTGCGCGGGTCCCACTTCTCCGGCTCCTTTGCCGTGCGCCGCACCGCCTCGCCGTACGTGGCGACGTGGACCGACGCGATCTCGCCCACGCTGACCTGCACGCGCGAGGCCGCGCGCGCCGCGATGGCGACCGGTTCCGCGTCGCGCGCGCCCACGGCGCAGCCGAGCGTGTCGACCAGCGTGCGCTTCACCTGGTGCACCACGTCAGGCGGGAGATCCTCGTCACGAAGCCCGCACGCGTACTCGACCAGGTGGTCGGTGGTCGCGTCCATCATGCGGCTCCGTGGCGCGAGATGAACTCGAGCGTCGCCTGCGCGCACGCGTCTGCGTCGCTCGCCGCCGCGTGGAACGAGTTGCCGGGCAGCACGAGCAGCTCCGACTTCGGGATCGTCCGCTGCCACGCGCGCGTCTCGTCCACCGACGCGAGGCCGCTGTCCTCGGTGGTGATCACGAGCGTCGGGCACGCGATCTTCGGCAGGTCCGCGCGGATGTCGGAGTAGTTGATCGCGGCGTTGAACCCGACCAGCGTCGACACGGGCGCGCGGCCCATGAACTGGATCCACCACTCGACGCCTTCCGCCGGGAACCGGTCGCCGAGCCGTCCCGCCATCGTGCGCCGCGCCCAGTGCTCGACGCCCAGCGTCTCGAACTCGTGCGTCAGCGCGGGAATGTTCTCCGCGCCCTTCCGCAGCGGCGGCGGTGAGCCGACGACCGTGAGCGTCGTCACGCGCTCGGGACGGCGCGCGGCGAACGCGCGCGCGACGATGCCGCCGATCTTCGCGCCGACCAGGTGGAAGCGTGAGATGCCGAGCGCGTCCATCAGCCTCGCGTAGTCGTCGATGATCACGTCGAGCGACCACTTGAAGTCGCGCGGCATCGGCGTGGAGGCGCCGTAGCCCCGCATGTCGGGCCGCACGACCCGGAACCGCCGCCCGAGCAGCGGGACCCACGCGTACCAGGCGAGGCTGCTCTCGCAGTTGCCGTGCAGCAGCAGCACGGTCTCCGGCGTCGTCCACGGGTTGGTGAAGTCGTCGACCAGGTAGTGCATCCGCGCGTCACCCGCGATCTCGAAGGTCGGCATCGCACTCTCCTCGGGGGCGGCGTCAGCGCGCGTCGCGCCGGGCGCGGATGTCGGTGGACGACGTGTCGAGACGGAACCGGCTCTCGGGGATCGCGGTGAAGAGCGTCGTGAAGCGCGGGGGAATCCTCACGTCAGCGAGCGCGTGCACCCGCGCCTTGCCGTCCGCGCGCACCGCGACCAGGAAGTGACAGCCGCGATCCGCCATCTGCTGGAGCGCGCCGGTCATGCGCTTCGGGTCGTTGCCGTAGTACTTCGTCGCGACCAGCCGCTCCGCCGTGTCCGCGCCGACCACGAACGTGACGCCGGGGAACAGGCGCGACTTCTCGAGGAACGTGGGTGCGCGCGTGAGCTCGACCCGCGCGCGCCACGCGAACTGCGCCACGCGACGGCGCACGGTCTCCGCGGCGAGCGGCGGCTTGTCGACGTTCGTGACGGAGATCTCGAACGCGACCGGCGCGCGCAGGATCTCTTCCGCGACACGCGCGAGCATCACGTGACCGTCGTGCAGCGGATCGAACGAGCCCGGAAGCACGACGCTCGGCGGTGAGGCCGCCGGCACCATCTGTCCGTCGGGCCATACCGTGACGCGCTCGAGCTCGCCGGCCATGAGCTTCTCGATCGGATCGCTCGCGGCGACCGTCCGGGCGCTGTGCCGCTCGTCGTGCGCGATGACGGATTCGGGGGCGGGCGCCTCGATCCCGCACGCGCGCGCGAGACAGAGCACGATCGCGCGCGCGCACACGTCCTCTTCGCCCGCGCGGTCGCGCCGTCCCTTCGCGAGCACGATCGAGTGGACGTCCGTCCCGGCAGCCGTCGCCACCGCGATGTGGCAGCGATGCTCGCCCTGCCGCGGGCGATCGGTGACGAGACCGGCCGTCGCGCCGAGCCCCACGAGATGCGCGCCGCCCGGCGCGTACGTGGCGGCGCGCTGGCGCGCACGCGCGGCCATGGCGGACGCGGTCTCGGCGCTGCTGGCCTGCGACGGCTCGAAGCCGAGGAACGCTGTGAGAGAGCCCTGATCGTAGGGAACGATCGCCTCGAGCAACAGGCGCGATCCGCCGGGCACGCGCAGCAGCTCTGCGATCGCGCCGCTGCCGCCGCCGGTGATCGCGAGCACGGCCTGACGCCCGGACGCGTGCATCCGGGCGATCATGTCGCGCCACGCGACGTCGGCGGCCGTCACGTCAGATCGCGTTGCCGCGGTAGTACGTCGAGCTGTCGCCGTGGCCGACGATGCCGCGCGTGCCCTTGTACGCGTGGACCTCGGGCGTGAGCGGGCGCGCGCCGTCGAGCATCAGCCACAGGCGCAGCAGGTGCCGCTTGCGCGCCGGATCCGGATCGTCCTCGAAGCTCGTGCGGTTGTGGAGCATCGCGCAGTTGTTGAAGAAGATCGCGTGCCCGGGCTCCAGCATGAAGTTGAGCTGCACGTCGGGCCGCCGGCCGACCTCCTCGAAGTAGTCGAGCGCCGCCAGCTCGTGCCCGGTGAGTGGCGTGCCGAGCTCCTTGGCCGCCATCTCGATGTACGCGCGCAGCCACACCACGCTCAGCTCGCCCTCGCTCTCGGACAGCACCGGCACGCGATACGGCGTGATCGCCGGCTCGCCCGCCGCTTCCTCGCCGCGGCGGTGATACGGGAACCCGGTGAAGAGCGGCTCGATCAGCTCGGGCTTCGTGGCGAGGATCTCGTTGTAGATCGTGTGCGCGCTCGCGTAGCCGCTGAGCCCGCCCTCGGCCGCCTTGCGGATGCAGAGCATGCCGACGACGTCGGCGCGGTCCGTGTGCAGCGTGAGCTCGCGGCTGTTCCGGTACGCGCGCTCGCGACGGTCCTTGCCGCCGACGTCCACGACGTGGCCCAGCTTGTCGCCCATCGAGCTCTGCGACACCGCGCGCCCGAAGTGCGTGCCGAGCCCGAAGAAGAGCGCGCACAGATCGTCCTCGCTGTAGCGCTCGCGCGGGAACGTGCGGAGCACGACGAAGCCCCGGCCGTGGAGCACCTCGTCGCGCCACGCGGCGACGTCGGCCGCGATCGGATCGAGCACGAAGTCGCGCGCGGTGATCTCCTCGGTCGCGCGGCCTGCGCGGCGGTTCGCCGCCAGCGCGGCGTCGAACGCGGCGAAATGCGCCTCGGTCAGCGTGAACGAGTAGGCATCGGGGCTCGTGAAATCGCCCGGATACCACGCGCTGCGCGCACGACACGGTGCTCTCTTCGTGATGGTGCTCATCGCGGCCCTCCAGGCTCGGATCGACGCATTCTAGGTGGTATCCTGCGCCCTGTCATGCGGGCCGGCGTGATCTTCCCCCAGACCGAGTGCGGGACGGACGTGAGGGCGATCGCCGACTTCGTCCGCGCGGTCGAGGAGCTGGGCTTCGATCACCTCTTCGTCGCCGACCACGTGCTGGGCGCCGATCCGAAGTTCCACTCCCACCCGTCGCTCGCCACGTATTCGCACGAGGCCGTCGTGCACGAGGCGCTGACGCTGATGGCGTACCTCGCGGCGATCACGACGCGCATCACGCTCGCGACCGGCATCCTGATCCTCCCGCAGCGGCAGACCGCGCTCGTCGCCAAGCAGGCGGCGGAGATCGACGTGCTGAGCGGCGGCCGGCTGCGCCTCGGCATCGGCGTCGGCTGGAACGCCGTCGAGTTCGAGGCGCTGAACGAGACGTTCGAGAATCGCGGCCGGCGCAGCGCCGAGCAGATCGCGGTGATGCGCGCGCTGTGGACGCAGCCGGTCGTCGACTTCCGCGGCGAGTTCCACCGGATCAGCCACGCGGGCCTCAACCCGATGCCGATCCAGCGGCCGATCCCGATCTGGTTCGGCGTCGGCAGCCGCGATCATCCGGTGCCACCGGAGGCGGCGCTGCGGCGGATCGCACGCCTCGCGGACGGCTGGAGCCCGAACCTGACACCCGACGCGCAGGGCAAAGCGCTCGTCGACCGCGTGCACCAGTTCGCGCGCGAGGCCGGGCGTGATCCCGCGAATCTTCCGCTCGAGGGTCGCATCCGCCTCGCCGGCCAGACGCGTGACGGATGGATGAGGCAGGTCGACGCGTGGAAGGCGCTCGGCGCGACGTCGCTGATCGCCGAGCCCCGTGGCGAGCGCCTGAAGTTCCCCGACGCCCATCTCGACGTGCTCCGGCGATTCAAGGTGGAGGTGCGCTGATGCGGTGGATCAAGAAGCCGGCGCTTGATGCGGCCACCGACGGCTTCTCACCGCTGCCGATGCAGGTCGTCTCGAACGAGGAGTACGAGCCTCCGCCGCAGACGGTGGAGCAGGCGCGCGCGGCCGCCATCCTCGACGCGACGGCGCGGCGCCACGCGCGCCGGCTCGGCGTCGGCCGCCGCGAGTTCCTCGCGTCGAGCGCGGGCATGGCGGCGGCGTTCCTCGCGCTCAACGCGGTGTTCGGCCGTCACTTCGAGGTCGATCCGGTCGAGGCGCTGGAGAACGCCGCGGCGGACGCGCGCAAGCCGTCCGGCCAGTTCGTGTTCGACATCCAGACCCACTACGTCGCCGCGCCCCGCAACGTGCCGTTCGCGCTCGCGCTGCGCCGCGGGGGACGCCGCCTGAATCCCGCGCTCCAGAAGGACCGGGGCACGATGGAGGACGTCTACCTCGAGAACTACATCAAGGAAGTGTTCCTCGACAGCGACACCGACGTCGCGGTGCTGAGCGGCATTCCGGCCGCGAGCGACGCGAGCGACATCCTCACGCCGAACGAGCTGGCGAAGGGCCGCGATCTCATCAACCAGCTCACCGCGTCGCAGCGTCTCGTCGCCCACGGCGTGATCGCGCCGAACAAGGGGCCGAGCGAGCTCGACGAGATGCGGCGGCAGGCGCAGCAGCTCAAGATCGGCGCGTGGAAGTGCTACACGGGGCTGACGTTCCACAACGCGCCGAACGCGTGGCGCGTGGACGACGAGAAGGTCGGCTACCCGATGCTGGAGACCGCGCGGAAGCTCGGCGTCCGCAACGTCTGCCTGCACAAGGGCCTGCCCTTGCAGAACACCGGCGTGGACGGGTGGCACCCGCGCGACATCGAGCGCGCGGCGTCTGATTTTCCCGACATCAACTTCATCGTGTACCACTCGGGCTTTCAGGCGTTCGACGGCTGGGCGGGCGCCGGGCCCGATCGCTTCAAGCCCCCGGCGCGCGTCAACTGGGTCACCGACCTCTGCGAGATCAGGCAGCGCAATCCGAAGCTGACCAACATCTACGCGGAGCTCGGCTCGACGTTCGGCGGGATGGTCGTGATCTCGCCGATGCTCTGCGGTCACGTGCTCGGCATGCTGATCCAGTCGCTCGGGGCCGATCACGTGCTGTGGGGCACCGATTCGATCTGGTGGGGCACGCCGCAGTGGCAGATCGAGGCGTTTCGCCGGTTCACGATGCCGGATATCCTGATGGAGCGCTTCGGCTACACGCCGCTCACGCCGGAGGTGAAGAACGCGATCCTCGGCCTCAACGCCGCCCCGCTCTACGGCATCGATCCGGCCGCGCAGCGCCATCCGATGCCGCCCGACTACATCGCTCGGCTCAAGGCGGCGTATCAGCACGACGGGCCTGCGCCGAGCCTCACGCAATACGGATGGGTGACGCGGACCTGACCGCGGTGACGAAGGCGTGAACCTTCTCGAGTGATGGAGACAGCATGAGCAAGGCACTCAACGGCATTCGGATTCTCGACCTGACGCAGTTCGAGGCGGGCACGTCCTGCACGCAGATGCTCGCGTGGCTCGGCGCCGACGTCATCAAGGTGGAAGAGCCGGGCAAGGGCGAGCCGGGACGCTACGGGCGGGCGGAGAAGCCGGGCGTCGACTCCAGCTACTTCCTGCTGCTCAACGCGAACAAGCGCAGCGTCACGCTCAATCTCAAGAGCGAGCAGGGCAAGGCCATGTTCCTCGACATGGTCAAGCAGGCCGACGTCGTCACCGAGAACCAGGCGCCGGGCATGATGGAGCGCAACGGCCTCGGCTACGAGCAGCTCTCGAAGGTGAACCCGCGCCTCATCTATCTCTCGGTGAAGGGCTTCGGCACGTACGGGCCGTACAGCGGGTACAAGAGCTTCGACATGATCGCGCAGGCGACGGGCGGCGCGATGAGCGTCACCGGCTTCCCCGGCTCGCCGCCGCTCAAGCCCGGCCCGACGATCGGCGACTCGGGCACCGGCATGCACGCGGCGCTCGGCGTGATGGCCGCGCTGTGGCAGCGGCAGACGACAGGCCAGGGCCAGCGTGTCGAGCTCTCGATGCAGGACGCGGTCGTGAACCTCTCGCGCATCGCGTTCCGTCTCGCGTACGCGGGCGGAGAGTTCGAGCCGCGACGCGGCAACGAGATCGCGAACACGGTGCCGTCGGGGATCTATCGCTGCAAGCCGGGCGGTCCCGACGACTACGCGTACATCTATCCGCAGCCCGTGCGCCGTCACATGTGGGACGCGCTCTTGAAGACGATCGGCCGCGACGACCTGATCGGCAACCCGGAGTGGTCGGATCCGAAGTGGCGCGCCGCGCACAAGGAGGAAGTCAACGCGCTCGTCGAGGGCTGGACGCTGAAGCACACGAAGCACGAGGTGATGGCGGCGCTCGGCAGCGCCGGCGTGCCGACGGGCGCGGTCCTCACGCCGGGCGAGGTGCTCTCGGATCCGCATCTGAAAGAGCGCGGCATGATCACCACGATCCAGCATCCGGGCTGGGGCGAGTTCACGATGCCGGCGAACCCCGTGCAGCTCTCCGAGTCGCCCACGCAGGTGCGGCCGGCGCCGCTGCTCGGCGCGAACAACGCCGAGGTCTACGGCGAGTGGCTGAAGCTGGGCGCGGGGGACCTCGAGCAGCTGAAGAAGGACGGCGTCATCTAGCCTGCCTCACTCGAGCATCGCGAGGGTCTGCTCGAGCGAGCGGACCCTCGCGTACATCTTCATCGACGTGTTCAGGCTGTAGGTGTGGACGGCGGCGTCGCCGCCCCAGCAGCACTCGCGGACGACCACGGTGTCGAGGTCCATGCTGAACGCTTCGCGCACGCTCGTCTCGACGCCGCGGTTCGTCGCGCCCCCTCCGATCACCAGCGCGGTGCGCCCGAGCAGGCGTAGCAATTCGGCGACACCCGTCCCGTAGAACGCGCTCGGCCGGCGCTTCAGGAACACGTAGTCCTCGGGCCGCGGCGCGATCTCGTCGGGGAAGCCGGCTTCGGGCGTGCCTTCGACGCAGTTGGTGAGCGACGGCGTGCCGGTCTCCGCGCTGAGGTCGGTCGGCAGCAGTACGACGTCGGCGCCGTCGGCGCGGCTCACCGGCGTCGTGTAGATGACGGGAATCGCGCGCGCCCGGCACGCGCCGATCAGCGTGACCCACGCGTCCAGCACCGGCTTCATGGCCGCGCGCCGCACCGGATCATTCGGCGTGAGCGCGCGCCGGCAGACGTCGTACGCGATCAGCGCGGCGCGCGCGGTGTCGATGCGGTCGGTCCCGGTCTTCATGGCCGTGATCTTAGCTCCGCACGCGGCCGCACACGTCGAGCGCGGTGACGGCGAGGACCAGCGTGACCTTCACCATCTCGCTCACGAGCACGCACGCGTCGTCCTCCTCCGCGTTGCCGCGGATCGTCGCCGGACCGTATAGCAGACACGGGATGCCGGCCTTCCACAGGTGGCAGGTGTCGTCCGCGCTGTACGAGTGCGGCAGCACGGTGCCGATCTGCTTCGGCTCGCGGCCGGTCACCGCGCGGTAGCTGCGCGCGACGGCCTGCACGATCGGCGCGTCGGTCGGGATGTCGAACGGGTCCATCACGAGACGGCGGCGGCCCTTGAAGCTCGCGGGCGGCGGGATCTCGACCTCGTAGCGCAGCTCCGGATCGCGCGCCGTCAACGGATCGAGCGTGCGGCGAATATCGTCCACGATGCCGTCGACCGTCATGCCCGGCAGGAAGTGCACGTCGACGATGATCGTGCAGACGTCTGGCACGTACGGCGGCTCGACGAGCACGTAGTCGTGGCCACGGCCGCCGAGGATGCCTCCGACGTTCAGGCGCGGGAACGCGGGGAGATCCGGACGCGGCGTGTGGCGGAACTTCACGTCGCGGAGCGCCTCGATGACCGCGGTCATCTTCTGCACCGCGTTCACCGTGCCCTCGAGCCGGCCGATGTGGCCCGTCACACCGAACGTGTGGATGGCCATGTGCACGATGCCGGAGTGCACGGTCACGAGGTTGTCGGCGCCGAACGGCTCGGCGACGACGGCGGCGTCCGTGCGAAATCCCGTCTCCATCAGGTAGTGCGTGCCTTCGCCGCCTTGCGTCTCGCCGGCGACGCACGCGACCACGAGATCGCCCGCGAGCCGCACGCCCGACCGGCGGATCGCCTCGGCGGCCATGATGATGCTCGCGAGCCCGCCCTTCATGTTCTGCACGCCGTGCCCGTAGAGCCGGTCGTCCTCGAGCGTCGGTGTCCACGGATCTCGACGCCAGCGGCGGGTGAGCGCGTTGATGTCGGTGTGGCCGTTCAACATCAGGCTGGTGCCGCCGCCCGTCCCGCGCAGCGTGGCGATCGTCTGGAAGCGTCCGGGCTCGATCTCCTGCAGGTCGACCGCGTAGCCGCGCTCGCGAAACCACGCGTCGAGGAAGCGCGCGACCGGCGTCTCCTCGGTCTTGAAGCTCGGGATGCGGATGAGCGCGCTCGCGAGATCGATCAGCTCGCGCGCGTCGACCTGCGCGAGCACCGCGCGCATGGCGTCATGCATCGCTGCCTCCCGTCCTGGACCTTGACGGCCCGTGGCCGTCGCCTGTTGCCCGCTGGCGCGGCAGCCCGACCGCGAGCGCGACGCCGGCGACGTTGCCCGCGGCCGCGATCATCACCGCCGCGCCGTAGCCGCGCGTCATGTCGAACAGGTAGCCGGCGGCCGTCGGCAGGATGATCGCGGCCGCGCACCACGCGAGATAGATCCGGCTGGCGATCAGCCCGTACAGCGCCCGCCGCCAGTAGACCGCGACGGCGGCCGCGGTGACGCCCGAGATCAGCCCGTAGCCGAAGCCGACCAGCGCGAGCGCGATCACCGCGACCACGGGACCGGGCCACAGCGTGAGCGCGACGTTGCCGCCGAGCGCGATGACGTGCGCACCCGCCGCGACGGTCGGAATCGTCAGCCAGTCGGCCATCCACCCGCCGCCGACGCGCGCGACCGCGATCGTTCCCGCGATGAACGTCGTGCCGTACACGGCCAGCGCCGTCGCGCCGCCGTACGCGGCGATGATGCCGGCCGCCTGGCTCAGCACCATCAACCCGGCGGAGGCGGCGAAGAAGAAGACCAGCCAGAGCCGCCAGAACACCGCGCGCCGTCGCTCCTCGGCCGCGGGTGTGACACTCGCGCCGCCGCTCGCAAGCGGCACCCGCGCTCGTCCGATCAACCACGCGCTGAAGACACCGGTCACCACGAGCACGACCGCGAGCCCGCCCATGGTCACGCGCACGCCGTACGCGCGGATGCCCCAGCCGAAGAGCGGCGCCGCGATCATCGCGCCGAGCGGATAGAGCGCGACGATGTAGCCGTTCACGAGGCCGTGACGTCGCGTGACCGCGAGGTTCACCGCCTGCTGCACGACGATGTACGCGGCGCCGCCGCCGAGGCCGAAGAGCACGCTGTATCCGATCGTGAGCTGCGCGAGCCCGCCCGCCGTCGCGGCGAGCGCGATGCCCGTGGCACTCGCCGCCGCGCACACGAGCACGAGCGCCGGCGTCGAGGCGAGCCCGTAGAGATACGGCGCGGCGTTCATGCCGGCCGCGAACCCTACCGACGAGAGGCCGAACACGAACGCGAGCTCGGCGCGGCTCAGACCGAGCAACGCTTCGAGCGGCTTCAGGAACACGCTGAAGGCGTACAACGATCCGAGCGGCGCGTTGAGCACGGTGCCCGCGGCGATCGCGCGCCACGCGCTCGGTTTCACGCCAGCACTCGTCTTCCGACGCGGACGCGGGGGCGCTCCGGCGGCCGCAGGCGCCAGAGGATCAGGCCGGCCACGGCGTAGCAGACGATGAACGGGACGATCGCCCACGTGTAGCTCTGCGTGCGGTCGTAGATCCAGCCGGTGACGACGGCGCCCGGGATCGACGCGAGGCTCTGCAGCATGCTGATCCAGCCGCGGATCGTGGCGAAGTGCGTGCGACCGAAGAAATCACCGACGAGCGCCCACGTGACGGAGTTGATGCCGTCGCCGAACGCGAACAGGAACGCGAAGAGGACCAGGCCCCACACCCCGCCGCCGCTATAGAGGAGCACCGCGAGCCCGACCGCGCCCAGCATCACGCCGCTCGCGCCGATCGTCTGCTTCGACTGACGGTCGCCGAGCCAGCCCGTCAGGGGACGCACGACGGCGGTGAAGAACGCGGTGAGGCCGACGAAGAACGCCGCCATCGGCTCGTCGAGCCCTTTCCACACCAGCAGCGGAACCAGGTGCACGGTGACGCCGCTGTACGGCACGTTGCGCAGGCTGTGGAACGTGGCGAGCAGCCAGAACGCGGGTGTCCGCAGCGCCTCGCGCGCGGTGAACTCGTGGCCCGCGTCGAAGCGCACGAGCCCGCGCACGTCGGGCGACGCGTCGCGCGGGGCCGCCCGCTCGCCGTCCGGCAAGAGGCCCATGCTCTCCGGCGAGCGGCGGATGAGGAAGACGAGCGGCACCAGCAGCAGCACGCCGACGCCCGAGAGAAACGCGGCGGTGCGCCAGCCGAGCGTCAGCACCGCGAGCGCGACGAACGGGACGATGACGACGCCGCCGATCGACTGGCCGGTCTGCACGATCGACATCGCGAGCCCGCGCTTGCGCCGGAACCAGTGGTTGACGACCGCGAGGCTCGCCTGGTTGAAGCCGAGCTGGAAGCCGGTGGTGACGAGCCCGACGAAGACGATCACGAACCACAGATAGCTGTGCGTGAACGAGAGCAGGATGAAGCCGACGCCGGCGAGCACGGTGCCGGCGAGCATCACCATCCTCAGATCGAAGCGATCGATGACGTAGCCGGCGAGCGGTCCGCCGAGCGCCGCCTCGAGCTTCGCGAGCGAGAACGGCAGGGACACCGCGGCACGGCTCAGGTGCAGCTCGTTGAGCACGGGCAGGAAGTAGAGCGTGAACCCCGTGTTGTACGTGCCGCCCTTCACGGCGTCGAGGACGCAGCCGACGAGGACGATCCACCACCCGTAGAACACGCGCCCCGGACTTTCCGACAGTCGTCGTCGCTTCAGCACGCTCCTCCGACATCGCTTGGCGGCAAGAGATCGCATAGCATGTCACGGTGCCCGTCAGGAAACCGGACGACTTCGACGCGTTCTGGGACGGCGTGCTGCGCCAGGCGGCGTCCGTGCCGCTCGAGCCCGAGCTGATTCCCGATCCGCTCCGGACGTCCGAGGACGTCGAGGTCTTCCACGCCTTTTACACCAGCATCGACCACGTGCGCGTGGCCGCGTGGTATTGCCGGCCGGCCAGGAGAGCGGAGCGCGCGCCCGCGATCGTGTTCCTTCCGGGCTACCAGATGGATCCGCCGATCCCGAAGGAGTGGGCGCGCAAGGGGTATCTCGCGCTCTCGGTCGCGCCGCGCGGCAAGCTGCGCAGCATGCGCCAGTTCAATCCGGGGTATCCGAATCTGCTCACGCACAACATCGTCGATCGCCACTCGTACACGTATCGCGGCTTCTACGTCGACACGTGGCGCGCGATCGACCTCCTCCTGTCGCGCCCCGAAGTCGACGCGACGCGGATCGGGGTGACGGGCAGCAGTCAGGGCGGCGGGCTCACGATCACGACGGCGGCGATGCGGCGCGAGGTGCGCGCGGCGGCGGCGGGCGCGCCGTATCTGTGCGGCTACATGGACGCGATCGAGCTCACGCACACGTATCCGTACGAGGAGATCAACGACTACCTGCGGCTGCATCCCGAGAGCCGGCGCGCCGTGGAAACGACCGTCGCGTACTTCGACGGCACGAACTTCGCCGACCGGATCGCGTGCCCGATCATCGTGAACATCGGGCTGCAGGACAACGTGTGTCCGCCGGAGACGGGCCGCGAGCTGTTCGACCGCATCGGCTCGAAGGACAAGCAGCTCTATCCGTACGACGGCCACGGGCACGACGCCGGGCGCGTGAAGCACAACCCGGTCATCGACCGATTCTTCGCGAAGCATCTGCTGGGGCAGAGCGCGTGAGCGTGGGGAGCGGCGCGTGACGGCGACATTCCGTACGTACTGGCAAGAGACGCTGGAGGAGCTGGCGCGCTACCCGGCGTCTCCGGAAGTGGACGTCTTGCCGCTCCGGAGCACGCCGTTCGCGACGCTGTACGGCGTGCGACTGACGAGCCTCGGGCCCTACCGCTTGTTCGGCTACCTCAGCATCCCCGCGGGGGCCGGACCATTTCCCGCGATCTACTACGCGCCGAAGTATCAGAGCGTGCTGGAGATCATCCCGCAGGGCACCGCGAACCCGCAGCGCAGCCGCTACATCACGTTCTCGCTGGCGAGCCGCGGCCAGCGCAACGCGGACTCGCCGTACGCCGCGATGTTTCCGGGCCTGCTGACCGACGGCATCGACAGCCCCGCGTCGTACGTCTTCCGCGGCATCGTGGCCGACAGCGTGCGGGGCCTGGAATTCCTGACGACGCGCCGCGAGCTCGACCCGGCGCGCGTCGTGGTGGCCGGCAACGACCTCGCGCTCATCACGGCGGCGCTGGCGAAACGCGCGACGCACGTCGTCGCGACGCCCGCGCTGTTCTACAAGACCGCCGAGCTCGCGCTGAAGACGAGCGCGTATCCGCTGGAAGAGATCAACGACTATTTTCGTCTGCACCCGGCGCGCGCGGCGGCCGTCCGCGACACGCTCGCGTACTACGACCTGCGCGCGTTCGCGCCGGACGTCTCGGCCACCACTCTATTGATGGCGGGCGCGCGCGGCTCGACGCTCGACGGCGCCGCCCTCGGCGAGCTCGTCGCGGCGACGAAGGGCGCGGTAACCGTTTACGAGTCCGAGCAGTCGTCGTACAAGGACGGCCTCTACGCCGAGCAGTGGATGGCGTCGCAGTGTGGCATCACCGACGTCCGCAGCATCCTGCCCGAACACTGGCGCTGAAGCGCGACCCTATTCAGGCCGCGTTGAGCGCCTTGGCGGGGGCGGCGCGGCACCCGGGCGCCGCGGCGACGTTCGAGCTGGCGCTCGCGCAGCGCGCTGCTACCGCGAGCGGCGCGGCGCCGCGCGATCGTGCGGCGCGCTCTCGACGTGGCTGAGCAGCCGGCGGAACGTCAGGCTGACCCGCTCGCCCGTCGCCGCCGCCTGCCGCGGCACCCCGTGGACGTAGTGCCGCTGACACGTGCCACCCATCACCAGCAGGCTGCCGTGCTCCACGTCGAGCGTGTGGCCCGATCCCAGCGATGGGCGTCGCGGCTTCACCACGAAGCGTCGCGTCGCGCCGAGTGAGAGCGTGGCGACGACCGGATCGCGCCCGAGCTCCGGCTCGTCGTCAGCGTGCAGGCCGAGGCTGTCGCGGCCGTCGCGGTAGCGATTGAGCAGCACGTGGTTGAACGGCACGCGTGTGTGCCCCGCCACGCGCGCGATCAGCCCGGCGACCGCCGGCGTCGCCTCGCGCGGCTCGAGCGTCTGGCCGGAGTAGCGATAGCCGAACGATCCCGCCCACGCGATCAGCCGTGGCTGGAGCACGCGACGGCCGAAGATCACGATCTCGCGCTGCTCCCACGTGAGCTCGTCACGCAGCGCCGTGAGCACGAGGTCGGCTTCGTGCGTCTCGATCCACGCCACGAAGTAGTCGAGCCACGCACCCGCCGCGAGCTCGATCCGGCTGCTGACCGTCACGTCCTACGCCGCCGCGCCGGACTCCGCGATCGCGCGGATCTCGTCGGCGCTCTTGCCGGCGAGTCCGAGTGCCACGAGATTGCGGCCTTCCGCGCGGAAGTCACGGCGCAGCATCGCCGACGTCAGCGCGATCAGCCCGTCGATCACCGGCGTCGCGACGCCCGCGGCGCGGCCGAGGCTCGACATCGCGACGAGCCCGCACGGCACGTCCTCGATCACGTACTTGTGCTGGAGCGACGGCGGCGTCGGCGTCCACTGATAGGGACCGGTCGGCGCGTGCGTCAGGTGATGGAAGGTCTCGGCGAGCGAATCGCCGCCGAGCGCGTACGTGTCGAGCAGCCAGGCGTGGATGCCGGGCACGCGCGCGCCGAACGCGCGCGCGACCGCGAGCCGCTCGGCGTCGAGCGCCTCGAGCAGCGTGACCAGGCTCGGCGTGTAGCCCTCGGCGTAGAAGCGGTAGCGATTGCCCGTCGCCTCGAGCCGGCCGATGTTGCCGACCATGTTCACGACGTGCAGGGTCGCGTTCATGTTCGTGAGCCCGGTCGTCAGGATGCTGGGCGCCGCGACGGCCTGCGGAAACGCCGTGCGGAGCTTCGCGAGCACGGCGTCGATCCGCGACGCCGGCAGCGCCGCGATCTGCAGGAAGCGCTTCACGATCGTCACCTTCACGCGCGTCGGCTCCGGCCACGCGAGCGAGTAGGGGAAGTTGTCCATCTCGGCGACGTCGACGTTGGCGCGGCATCCCGCGCGGCGCAGCTCGGCCCGGATCACCAGCGAGCCGCCGGTGCCGCCCTGGATCAGCAGGATCGTCTGGCCGTCGCGCAGCACCCGCGCGAGATCGCGCGCGACCTCCGCGTGGAAGTGGCTGCCGGTGACCACGATGATCACGTCGGCGCCGTCGACGGCCGGCGCCAGCTTCGGCGTGACGAGATCCACGCGCGCGAATCCTTGCACGAGCCCCTCGACGTCGAGCCCGCCGCGCTCCTGCAGCTTCGCGATGCGCGCCTCGTCGCGATCGTGCAGGCGCAGGCGGTAGCCCGCGAGCCCGAGGTTCGCGACGAGCGCGATGCCTCCGAGGCCCGCGCCGATGATCGTCACCGTGCACTGGCTCATACGTTGCGCCTCCGGTGTCGGATATTATCGCCACCCGTGAGCGAGGCCACGCGCCGTCCCATCGCGATCACGGGCGCCACGCTGATCGACGGCACCGGCCGTCCGGCGCTCGCGGACGCGGCGGTCGTCATCGACGGCGAGCACTTCTCGCGCGTCGGTCCCGCGTCCGACGGGCCGCCGCCCGACGGCGCCGAGATCATCGACGGACGCGGAAAGTTCATGATCCCCGGCCTCACCGACATGCACGTCCACGTGCTCGGGCCGGATCGCTGGCACGCGCCGCTGTTCCTCGCCGCCGGCGTCACCAGCGTGCTCGATCTCGGCGGCCAGCTTCCGGATCTCACCGCGCTGCGCGGCGCGATCGATTCCGGCGCCACGCCGGGACCGCGTCTGCTCTACACCGGCCCGTTCCTCGAAGAGGGCGAGCCGTATTCGGGCTTCGCGCACATGGCCCGCCGCATCGACGCCGCGCGCATCGAAGAGGCGATCGACGAGCTGGCCGACGCCGGCGTCCACGCGATCAAGCTCTACGTGACGATCACGCCGGGCACGGCGGAGCGCGCGTGCCTGCGGGCGCGCGAGCGCGGGCTGCGCGTGTTCATGCACCAGCAGGAGACGTGGGGCGCGGACGCGGCCGATGCGGGCGTCGACTGCGTCGAGCACATGATGGTCTTCGGCGTGCTCGCGCCCGAGGCGATGCGTCCGCCGGAGCCGGGACGACTGACTCCGTTCGAATACGGCGGCTGGATGTGGCGCTGGCTCGCCGACGTCGATCCGCGCGACGACATGGTCTCGCGCCTCTTCGATCGGCTGATCGCCGCCGACACCGCGCTCGATCCGACGCTCGTGCTGTTCGCCGCGCGGCCCGGCGCCGCCGGTGAGAACGTCGGCGACACCAGCATGGACGATCCCGAGCGCACGCTGCTGCTGCCGGTGCTGCCGGAGCGCATACGCGAGGAGCTGGTCGGCCGCTGGTCCGAGCGCCGTCGCGCCGCCACCGGGATCTCGCAGCGCGCCACCGATCGCATGCGCCAGGGCTGGGAGCATCTGCTCGCGCTCGTCGATCGCTTCCATCGGGCGGGCGGCACCGTGCTCGCCGGCACCGACTGTCCGAACGTCGCGATCGTCTCCGGCTTTTCGCTGCACCGCGAGCTGGAATTGCTCGTGCGCGCCGGGCTCTCGACGATGGACGCGCTGCTGGCGGCGACGAGCAAGCCGGCCGCGCGTCTCGATCGCGGCGACGAGTTCGGGACGATCGCGCCGGGCCTCGCCGCCGACATGGTCGTGCTGGGCGCGGATCCGCTCGCCGACATCCGCAACGTCCGCCGCATCGAGCGCGTGATCGCGCGCGGGCGGGTGTACGATCCGCGTGCCATCCTGGATGCCCCCTGAAGGGTTCAAGGAGGACGCCATGAGCTACGTCTACGTCGGCTTGGCCGGTGAAACCGCTCCCAACCGTCCGGTGAAGTCGGGCCTCTATCGCATGGATGCCCGCGGCGATCGCTGGGAGCTCATCACGCGCGGCCTCCCGGACGCGCCGGCGATCCGCGCGATCGCGCCGCACCCGGCGCATCCCGAGACGGTGTTCGTCGGCACGCAGCGCGGCCCGTATCGCAGCACGGACCACGGCGAGCACTGGGAGCGCGTGGACATCGCGGATCACGGCCTGCCGGTCTGGTCGATGACCTTCGATCCGCGTGACGCCAACGTGATGTACGCCGGCTACGAGAACTGCGAGATCTTCCGGAGCGAGGACGGCGGCGAGCGCTGGCAGCAGCTTCCGGTCACCGTGCGCTTTCCCGAAGTGACGGTCGCGCCCGGCTCCAATCCCGCCAAGCGCGTGCTCGAGCTCGCCGCGAATCCCGCGGACCCGGACGAGCTCTACGGCGCGATCGAGGTCGGCGGCGTCATCCGGACTCTCGACGGCGGCGAGCACTGGGAGAACATGAGCCACGGCCAGTACGTGAACGACGACACCGTCGACATGCACGGCGTGCTCGTCGGCCGCTGGCGCCCGGGCAGCGTGTTCGCGATCGGGCGCGCGGGATTGTTCTGCAGCAGCGACCAGGGCGCGCACTGGACGAGCGCCAGGCTCGAGCCGCTGAACCCGAAAGGCCAGACGTACTGCCGGGACATCCGCGAGACGCCGGGCGATCCGAAGACGATCTGGGTTGCCGCGGGCGCGAACTTCCAGAGCGACGTCGGCGTGCTGTTCCGCAGCAAGGACGGCGGGGCCAGCTGGACGCGCGTCGACATGGGCGTGAAGCCGCAGAGCACGATGTTCACGCTCGCGTTCGACGAGCGGCAGCCGAAGCGGATGTTCTGCGCGACGAGCGGCGGCGAAGTCTTCGCGAGCGAGGACGGCGGCCAGAGCTGGACCGAGCGCCCGCTGCCCGAGGGCGCGACGCAGGTCTATTCGATGGCGTGCGCCTGAGATTCTCCGCGGGCTAGGGCTGATCGAGCGCGCGCCAGATCTTCTCCGCCGTCAGCGGCATGTCGGTGTGACGGACGCCGAACGCGGAGAGCGCGTCCACGACGGCGGCGACGATCGCCGGCGGCGCCATGCACGCGCCGCCCTCGCCGATGCCCTTCGCGCCGAGCGGGTTGAGCGGTGACGGCGTCACGGTGCGATCGAGGACGAGATCGGCCGGCATGTCGTCCGCGCGCGGGATCGCGTAGTCCATGAACGCCGCTGGCTGCGCTTCATAGCTTCGCCAGCGCTTCGGCCTTGCGCCGCTCCGTCGCCTCGACCGCGCGCGCGCGCTCGAGGATGACGAGCGCGCGCTTGTAGACCGGAACGTCGACCATCTTGCCGTCGAGATTCACGGACGCCGTGCCCTTGCGCACGCCGTCCTCGAACGCCTCGACCACGCGCCGCGCGTACTCCGCCTTTTCCTTGTCCGGCGTGAACACGCGATTGAGCACCGTGACCTGATCCGGGTGAATGCAGCCCGCGCCCTCGCACCCGAGCTGGCGCGCCCGCTGCGCGGCGCCTTCGAACGTGACGAGATCGCGAAAGCCCGCGATGCTGCCCACGAGGCCCGTCGCCTCGATGCCGACGGCCTTGCAGATCGTCACCACGTGCGACACCGGGTACAGCAGCTCGATGCCGTCGGCCGACGGCTCGACGCCGAGCGCCAGGCAGTAGTCCTCGACGCCGACGCTCATGCTGCGGACGCGCGCGTGCGCCGTCGCGAGCTCGCGCGCGGCCAGGAAGCCGATCGGCGTCTCCAGCGCGAGCGTGAAGCGCACGTGGCCCGGCGTCATCCCGCGCGCGCGCTCGAGCCGCTCGACCTGCGCGGCGAGCTGGCGGATCTGATCCGGCGACTCGGCCTTCGGGATGCTGAGGTTGTCGAGCCCCGGATACACCGCGGCGTCGACGTCGCCTTCGAGCAGGTGTGGCTCGTTGTTGACACGTACCGCGACCTCGGCGCCGCCGCGCGCCGCCACGGGCAGCGCGTCCTTCACGAGCTTGCGCGCGTTCTCCTTCTCCGCGGCCGGCACGGAGTCCTCGAGGTCGAGGACGATCGCGTCGGCGTTGCGCGTGTACGCGCGGTCGACGAAGCGCGGCTGGTTCACGGGCAGGATCAGGTTCGAGCGCCGGGCAAAGGTGGTGGTCATGGCCGGGCAGGATACGGGATTCCTGTAGGATGGGCGAGCCATGCCGATTCCCAGGCAACCGTTCGATCCGAAGGCGGAAGGGCCACTGCGCGGCGTCCGCGTGCTCGACTTCTCGCGCCTCGTTGCCGGCAACATGCTGAGCCTGCAGCTCGCCGACATGGGCGCCGAGGTCGTGAAGGTCGAGGCGCCGGGCCGCGGCGACACGCTGCGCGACTGGCGCGAGAAGGGCCTGAGCGTCCACTGGAAGGTCTACGCGCGCAACAAGAAGAGCGTCACGCTCGATCTCAAGGCGCCGGACGCGCCCGCGATCATCCTGGACCTCGCCGCGCACTTCGACGTGATGATCGAGAGCTTCCGGTTCCGCTATCTCGAGAAGCTGGGCGTCGGTCCCGAAAAGCTGCTCGAGCGGAACCCGAAGCTCGTGCTCGTGCGTGTCTCCGGATTCGGACAGACGGGCCCGTACGCCAGGCGTCCGGGATTCGGGACACTGGTGGAGGCGATGTCGGGCTTCGCGTCGCGCAACGGCTTCGAGGATCGCGAGCCCGTATTGCCGCCGCTCGCGATGGCGGACATGATCGCCGGGCTCTACGGCGCGATGGCCACGGTGGTCGCGGTGCGCGACATCGAGAAGAACGGTGGCGCCGGGCAGGTGATCGACCTCAGTCTGCTCGACTCGATCTTCTCGATCCTCGGGCCCGAGGCCGCGATCCACCGGCTGTCGGGGAAGATCCGTGCGCGCGTCGGCAGCGCGTCGGAGTCGACGTCGCCGCGCAACGTCTACGCGACGAAGGACGGCGGGTGGGTGGCGATCTCCGCGTCGACCCAATCGATGACCGAGCGCCTGTTCGCCGCCATCGGCCGCGGCGATCTCAACAGCGATCCGCGCTTCAAGACCAACGCGGAGCGCATCAAGCGGCGCGAGGAAGTGGACGGGATCGTGGGCGGCTTCATCAAGGAGCGCACGCTCGCGGAGAACATCGCGTTCTTCGAGGAGGCCGGCGTCACCGCGGGCCCCGTCTACGACATCGCGCAGTTCCTCGACGACCCGCACGTGCAGGCGCGCGGCATCGTGGTCGAGGTACCTGACGACGAGATGGGCGAGGTGCCTATGCACGCGCCGGTGCCGCGCCTGAGCCGCACGCCCGGCGTGCTGCGCGCGCCGGCGCCGAAGATCGGCCAGCACAACGACGAGATCTATGGGCGCATCGGCTACTCCGCGGAGCGCCGCGAGGAGCTGCGAGGGCGCGGCGTCATTTGATCGAGATCCTGTTCGAGGACGACGCGCTGATCTTCGTGAACAAGCCGGCGGGCGTCGTCGTCCAGCAGCGGACGCACGAGCCGGAGGAGCCGTACCTCCACGCCGAGATCGCGCGACACACGTCGCCCGCGTACCTGATGCAAAGACTGGATCGCGGGACGAGCGGCGTGATGTTCTTCTCCAAGCGCGCGGACCTCAACGCGCGGCTCACGCGCCAGTTCCAGCGTAAGGCGATCGAGAAGCGCTACCTCGCCCTGTGCGAGGGCGCGCTCGCGGCGCCGCGCACGATCGAGGCGCCGATCGCGCGCACCGGCGCGATCACGTTCGGCGTGCGCGAGGGCGGCAAGCGCGCGATCACTCACGTGCGACCGTTGTGCGCGAGCAGGACCGGCTCGCTGCTCGCGATCGCGCTCGAGACCGGGCGCACGCACCAGATCCGCGTGCACCTGTCCTCGATCGGCCATCCGCTCGCCGGCGACTGGCTCTACGGCACGCGCAACGCCGCGCGGCCGATGCTGCACGCCGCCGAGATCGCGATGACCCATCCCGTGACCAACGAGCGTCTTCGCGTGGCGGCGCCCGTCCCCGACGACTTCCGCGAGGAGGCGGCGCGCCGCGGACTTGCCGTTGTCTGACCCGCGCGAGTCCGCGTACGCGTGGAACCGTCTCTTCGCCGCTCTCGTCCTCGCGGGCATCGGCGGGGTCGGGATGTGGTCGGTGATCGTGGCGCTGCCCGCGGTGCAGGCGGAATTCGGCGTCGCGCGCTCGGCCGCGTCGCTGCCGTACACGGTCAGCATGATCAGCTTCGGCTTCGGCAGCATCCTCATGGGCCGCCTGTCCGATCGCTTCGGCATCTTCGTTCCGGTCGTCGGCGGCACGATCGGGCTCGGGCTCGGCTACGCCGTCGCCAGCCAGGCGACGAGCCTCACGCAGTTCGCGCTCGCGCAGGGGCTGCTCGTCGGATTCTCGGGCTCGATCGCGTTCGCACCGCTGATCGCCGACACGTCGCTCTGGTTCACGCGGCGTCGCGGCATCGCGGTGTCGATCATCGCGAGCGGCAGCTATCTCGCGGGCACCGTCTGGCCACCGGTGATCCAGTCTCTGATCGACACCGGCGGCTGGCGCCGCGCCTACCTCGTGATCGCGGTCTTCTGCGTGGTGACGATGCTGCCTCTCTCGCTCGCGTTGCGACGGCGCTCACCGCTGGGCGAGACGTCGTCGACCGGCGTGCATGCGGCACGCGCGTCACGGCCGCTCGGAATGTCGCCGGCCGCGCTGCAGGCGATTCTCGTCATCGCGGGGCTGAGCTGCTGCGTCGCGATGTCGATGCCGCAGGTGCACATCGTCGCGTACTGCGGCGACCTCGGCCACGGTGCCGCGCGCGGCGCGCGGATGCTGTCGCTGATGCTCGGGTTCGGCATCGTGAGCCGGCTCGCCTCCGGCTGGATCTGCGACCGCATCGGTGGGCGCCGCACGCTCCTGCTCGGCTCGAGTCTCCAGGCGCTCGCTCTGGTGCTCTTCATTCCGTTCAACGGGCTCGCATCGCTCTACGTCCTCTCGGCGCTCTTCGGCCTGGTGCAGGGCGGCATCGTGCCCGCGTACGCGGTCATCATCCGCGAGGTCTTTCCACCGGAAGAAGCCGGCGTGCGCGTCGGCACCGTGCTGATGGCGACGGTCTTCGGGATGGCGCTCGGCGGCTGGATGTCCGGCGCGATCTTCGATCTGACCGGCTCGTACCAGGCGGCGTTCCTCAACGGGTTCCTCTGGAACCTGCTGAACGTCGGGATCGCCGTGAGTCTGCTGCGCAGGCCCGGCGCGCGTGATACGTTTCCGGCCACGGAGGGAAGCCCATGAGCCACAGCCATCGCAGCCCCGCAGAGATCCGCGCCGGCCTCAACCATCCGGTCATCGACGGGGACGGACACTGGGTCGAGTTCGATCAGGTCTTCTCGGAGCGGATGCGAAAGGTGGGTGGCGACATCGCCGCCGACGGGTGGCTGGCGGCGTTGAAGACGACACAGGACGCGTTGAGCCTGTCGCTCGCCGAGCGCCGGCGGCGGCGGCTTGCCCAGCCGGGGTTCTGGACCCGGCAGGCGTCGAACACGCTCGACCGCGCGACGGCCATGATGCCGCGCCTGCTGTACGAGCGGCTGGACGAGTTCGGCTGTGACTTCGCGATCGTCTATCCGACGGCCGGGCTCCGCATGCCGCGGATCAGCGACGACGCCACGCGACGCGCGGTCGCGCGCGCGCACAACATCGTGACCGCCGAATACTTCGCGAAGCTCGGCGATCGGATGACGCCGGCCGCGATCATTCCGATGCACACGCCCGAGGAGGCGATCGCGGAGCTCGAGTTCGCCACCAAGCAGCTCGGGTCTAAGGTCGGGATGTTCGGCAGCGGGATGTCACGTCGTGTCGAGGCGACGCCACAGTCCGATCAGGACGGCAAGCGCCTCGCCGTCTGGTACGACGTGCTCGCGCTCGACAGCGACTACGACTACGACCCGGTCTGGAAGAAGTGCGAGGAGCTCGGCATCGCGCCGACCTTCCACAGCGCGGGCAGCAACCAGGGCCTGCGGAACTCGCCGTCCAACTTCGTGTACAACCACATCGGTCACTTCGCCGCGGCCGGCCACGCGACGTCCAAGGCGATCTTCCTCGGCGGCGTCACGCGCCGCTTCCCGAAGCTGCGCTTCGCGTTCCTGGAGGGCGGTGTGGGCTGGGCGTGCCAGCTCTTCACCGACCTCATCGAGCACTGGGAGCGCCGCAACGCGAAGGCGCTGGAGAAGATGGACCCGCGCACGCTCGATCGCGCGCTGCTGATGCAGCTCGCCGAGAAGTACGGCGATCCCGACGTGGCGGCCTCGCTGCGGAAGACCGACGGCTGGCCCGATCACGACCCGAGCCTCACGGGCGGCGTCGCCGACCTCGACGACTTCTCCGCCTGCAAGATCACGCGCAAGGAAGACTGGGTCGACCTCTATGCGAAGCCCTTCTATTTCGGCTGCGAGGCCGACGACAAGATGAACGGCAGCGCGTTCAGCAAGCACAATCCGTTCGGGGCGAAGCTGCACGCGCTCTACAGCTCGGACATCGGCCACTTCGACGTGATCAACATGCGCGATCCGCTGCCCCAGGCGTACGAGCTGGTCGAGGACGGCGTGATCACCGACGACAACTTCCGCGACTTCACGTTCGCCAACTCGGTGCACCTCTGGGGCACGCAGAACCCGCGCTTCTTCGAGGGCACGCGCGTCGCGAAGGAAGCGGCGGCGGAGCTGGCGCGCGCATGAAGTTCGGCCTCTTCTACGAGCTCTCGGTCCCGCGCCCGTGGACGCGCGAGTCCGAGCGTACCGTCTACAACAACGCGCTCGAGCAGGTGAAGCTCGCCGACGAGCTCGGGTTCGACTACGTGTGGGCGGTCGAGCACCACTTCCTCGAGGAGTATTCGCACTGCCCGGCGCCGGAGCTGTTCCTGACCGCGGCGGCGATGGTCACCAGGCGCATCCGTGTCGGGCACGGCATCGTCGTGTGCGTGCCCGAGTTCAATCATCCGATCAAGATCGCCGAGAAGACGGCCGTCCTCGACATCCTGTCGGGCGGCCGTCTCGACGTCGGCACCGGCCGCTCGGCGACGTGGACCGAGCTCGGCGGCTTCAACGCCGATCCGGATCTCACCAAGCAGACGTGGGATGAGTTCGTGCGGTGCCTGCCGAAGATGTGGACGTCCGAGCGGTATTCGTATCAGGGCCAGTTCTGGTCGATGCCCGAGCGCGCGATCCTGCCGAAGGTCTATCAGCGTCCGCATCCGCCGATGTGGGTCGCGGTCACGAGCCCGGGCACCGAGCTCGACGCGGCGGATCGCGGGCTCGGCAGCCTCGGGCTCACGTTCGGGATGTTCGCCGAGCAGGAGAAGAAGATCGCGGAGTATCGCCGGCGCATCCAGCTCTGCAATCCCGTCGGCGACTTCGTGAACGACACCGTGGCGACCGTGAATTTCCTCTACTGCCACGAGGACGAGAAGACCGGCTACGAGACGGGCCGCCGCATGGCGGACACGTTCAACTATCTGGCGACGCAGCTCATCTCGGCGCGCGAGCTCTATCCGACACGCTCGTACCAGTCGCTCGGGCTGCTGCCGCAGCTCCGGCGCCAGGCGACAGGGCCCGACGCGGGCGCGCAGGGTGGCGACGGGCTCTGCTTCGGCAGCCCGGCGCGCATCATCAACGCGCTCCAGCGCTGGCAGTCGGTCGGCGTCGACTGCGTCAATTTCCTGCTGAACGCGAACGAGGTGATCCCGCAGGCCGACGTGCTCGCGAGCATCCGGCTGTTCGCGAAGGAAGTGATGCCGGCGTTCCGCAAGCCGGTGGTGGCGTAGTGCCGCTCTTCGGCACGCTCGACGCAAGCACTGCCACCACGCTGCCGGTGATGCCGAATCTCGACACCGAGGCGTGGTCGCTTCCGGACGCGGAAATTCTTCAATGCGCGTTCGAGGTCGGCGGCGACTCGCTCGCGCTGCTGCCGCGCGCGATGCATCCGGCGATCCCGTTCTACGTCTCGATCTGGGTCACGCGCTATCCCGAGTCGCCGGTGGGAGCGTTCACGCTGGCGCAGGTGCGCATCGTCGGCCGCGCGGGCGCGCATCCGCGCGGTTTCGTGCTCTGCGCGGTGGCGTCGACGGCCGGGGCGGTGTCTGCGCTGCGGGACCGCTGGGGATTTCCAGCGACGCTCGGCGCGGTGTCACTGATGCGATACCACGACCGCGTGGTCGGCAAGGTCGTGCGCGACGGAGCGACGATTCTCGACTGCGCGCTGGTGCATCCGGAGCTGCTCTCGCCCGGCGACGTGCAGTACATCGCGAGCGTGACGCTCGCCGACGTCGTGGAGAACGGCGGCACGCGCCGCTCGATCGTGCAGGTCGATCCGGACTACACGCTCAAGCGCGCGGAGCGCGGCCGTCCGTCGGTGACGGCGTTCGACGCGGCCGCATGGAACGCCTCTGGCGTCGTCTTCCGCCATCCGGTCTCGGCGAGCATCACCGTGTGCGACACGGACCTGCCGCGGATCCGCTTCGTCATGGATCCCGACCTCCCCGCGTACCGAGGCACCCGCCGCGTGCGCTGACCGCTCCGGCCGGACGCGGACCTCAGCTCTTCACCGGCTCGATCACGCGCTCGGCGTGAAGCCGCGCCAGCTCGGCCTCGCTCACGCCGAGCAGCTCCGACAGCACGCGATCGGTGTGCTCGCCCAGCAGCGGTGCGCGGCGCTCGACGGCGCCGCCGGTACTGCCGTGCAAACGAATCGGTGAGCGCGGGACGCGCGTCTTGCCGCGCCGCGGGTGATCGAAGTCGTGCCAGACGCCGCGCGCGGCGAGATGCGGATCCGCTTCCACCTCCGCCGTCGTCTGGACCGGCGCGCACGGCACGTGCGCCTGCGTGAGCGCGGTCAGCACCTCGTCCTTGCTCCGCGCGCGCGTCCACGCCTCGACGAGCGCGTCGATCTCCTCCATCTTCGCGGCGCGGCCCGGCGTGGTCGCGTACGCGGGATCCGTCAGCAGATCCTCGCGACCGAGCACGCGCGCGATGCTGTGCCAGTGGCGCTCGGACGCGGTGAAGATCGCCACGTACCCGTCGCGGGTCGCGTAGACGTTGTAGGGCGCCATCGCCAGCGCGGGGTGACGATTGCCCGTGCGCCATCCCACGCGCTCGGTCTCGCCGTCCATGTGCGCGCCGAGCGCGGACGCGAGCGCCATGACCGCCGCTTCGAGCATCGCGACCTCCACGAGCTGTCCCTGGCCCGTCCGCTCGCGCTGCACGAGCGCGCTCACGATGCCTCCGAAGAGATGCACTCCCGCGAGGAAGTCGCACACCGCGGGGCCCGCCTTCACCGGCGGACGATCCGGGAAGCCCGTCGCGTTCATGATTCCGCTCATCGCCTGGATCGTGAGATCCATCGCGGGCAGGTCACGGTAGGGACCCGTGAGCCCGAAGCCGGTGCCCGAGCCGTAGACGAGGCGTGGGTTCTCCTTGCGCAGGACCTCCCAGCCGAGCCCGAGGCGGTCCATCACGCCGGCCGCGAAGTTCTCGACGAGCACGTCGGCCTTGCGCACGAGCCCGAGGAACAGCGCCTTGCCGTCGGGGTGCTTGAGGTCGAGCACCACGGATTCCTTGTTCGAGTTCAGCATCACGAGCGGGTACGGCTCGACGTCGCGCTTGCGCCGGCGCACGACGTCGCCTTCGGGCGCTTCGATCTTCAGCACCCGGGCGCCCATGAAGCCGAGCAGGAGCCCGCAGTACGGGCCGTTGTAGATCTGGCCGAGGTCGAGGACGAGCATGCCTTCGAGGGGACGTGACGTTGTCATCGGCAGCATCCTAGCGTAGCTTCTCGCCATGACTCCCGACGAGATCGACGTCCCCCATGCCGTCGTGCGCGTGCTCGAAGAGGCCGGCATCGAGTTCCTGTTCGGGATGCCGGGCGGTGACACCGGGCGCATCTTCGACGCGCTCTACGATTCCACGAAGATCAGGACCATCCTCGTGCGCCACGAGCAGGTCGGCTCGATCATGGCCGAGATGTACGGGCGGCTCACCGGCAAGCCCGGCGTGGTCATGGGGCAGGGGATCTTCCTCGCGTGCAACGCGCTGTTCGGCACGCTCGAGGCCGTCAAGGGGGCCTCGCCGATGCTGCTGCTCGGCGACTTCACCGACATGGCGCCGTTCCAGCACCACGCGCCGTACCAGGCGGGCACGGGCGAGCACGGCAATCACGATCTCCGCAATCTCTTCGCGAGCGCGACCAAGTACACCGCCGCGGTCTACGAGCCGAAGCAGGCGATGCAGACGATCCAGCTCGCGATCAAGCACGCGACCACCGGCACGCCGGGCCCGGTCGCCGTCGTGTTCGCGAGCCGGTCGTTCCAGGGCACCGTGAAGACGAAGGGGCGACCGCGTGTCCACGAAACCGGACGCGTGCTGGCGCCGGGCGTGCTGCGTCCCGCGTCCGCCGACGTCGCGCGCGTTGCGGAAGCGCTGCTCGCGTCGACGAATCCCGTCGTCATCGCGGGCAACGGCGTGCACGCCTCCCGCGCGTGGACGGAGCTCACCGCGCTCGCCGATCTGCTCGCGATTCCCGTCGGCACGACGGCGACCGGCAAGAGCGCGATCGCCGACGTGCATCCGATGGCGCTCGGCGTCTTCGGCAACTGGGGCCAGGCCGTCGCGAACGAGGTGGTGTCCACCGCCGATACGGTCCTCGTCGTGGGCTCGCGGATGGCGCCGACCGACACGTGCTTCGAGAACCCCGAGCTGCTCGACGCCGACCGCCAGACGTTCCTGCAGATCGACGTCGACCCGCTGAACGTCGGGCGTATCTATCCAGCGGCGGCGTCGATCGTGGCGGACGCGCGCGAGGCGCTGGCGGCGCTCGTCGCGGAGCTCACGCCGCGGGTGTCCGCGAAGCGTGACGCCTTGCAACGGCGCCGCGCGCACATCGCGGAGCTGAAGACGCTGCATCGCTACTTCGCCGAGGACGAGCAGCGCTCGAACGACGTGCCTCTCCGGCCGGAGCGGGTGATCACCGAGCTCGCGCGCCGTCTCGACGAGCGTGCGGTCGTCACGATGGACGCCGGCGCGAATCGCCTCTACATGACGCACTACTTCCAGTGCCGCGGCGCCGGCACCGTCTATCAGCCGTCGTCGATCGGCGGCATGGGCTACGCGCTGCCGGCGGCGATGGCCGCGAAGCTCGCCGCGCCCGAGCGCGACTGCGTGGCGGTGTGCGGCGACGGTGGCTTCGCGATGACGATGAACGCGCTGTTCACGGCGGCGCAGTACAAGATCCCCGCGGTCACGGTGGTGCTGAACAACAGCGTGCTCGGCTGGGTGAAGGACGGGCAGCGCCGGCGCAACAACCGGTTCATCGCCTCCGAGCTCGGGCGGCAGGACTACGCGGCGATCGCGCGCGCGATGGGCTGCCAGGGCGTGCGGATCGAGACGGTCCAGCAGCTCGACAAGGAGCTGGACCGCGTGCGCGGCGCGACGGAGCCGATCGTGCTCGACGTCGTGACGACGGAGCACGCGCCGTTCTGGCAGGTGCAGTCGCCGTTCGCGAAGGAAGGCGCCGGAGGCGAATAGCCATGGGCAGACTCGCAGACAAGGTCGCGCTGATCAGCGGCGGTGCGCGCGGGCAGGGCGCGGTCGAGGCGCGCCTGTTCGTCCGGGAAGGCGCGGCCGTCGTGTTCGGGGACGTGCTCGACGACGACGGCAAGAAGGTCGAGGCGGAGATCCGGGCCTCGGGAGGCCAAGCGACCTACGTGCACCTCAACGTCACCCGCGAAGCGGACTGGCGGGCGGCCGTGGCCACGGCGGTGCAGACGTACGGCAAGCTCAACGTGCTGGTCAACAACGCCGGCATCCTGTTTCGCGCGAGGATCGAGGACACGAGCGAAGCCGACTGGGATCGCATCATGGCGGTCAACGTCAAAGGGGTCTTCCTCGGAACGAAGTGCGCGATCCCGGCCATGCGGCAAGCCGGCGGGGGCTCCATCGTCAACATCTCGTCCACGGCCGGGCTGGTGGGGAGTCCCGGAGCGACCGCCGCCTACACCGCCACGAAGGGCGCCGTCCGGCTCTTCACCAAGGCGACGGCGATCCAGCACGCCAAGGACAGGATTCGCTGCAACTCCGTTCACCCTGGACCCATCGCTACCGACATGATCCGGGACACGCTGGACGATCAGGCGGCCTGGGAGCAGCGGCTGCGCCGTCTGCCCATGGGACGCGTCGGCACGCCGGAGGAGGTTGCCTACGGCGTTCTGTACCTCGCGTCGGACGAAGCGTCCTTCGTGACGGGAAGCGAGCTCGTGATCGACGGCGGGACAACGGCCGAGTGAGGAGACGCGCATGAGCTACAAGCTCCTGACCTACGCGGCCGGTCGCGACGCGCGCCCCGGCGTGCTCGTCGGCGAGCAGGTCTTCGACGCGGCAAGGCTCACCGGCGACGCGCGGCACGCGACCGTGCTCGGCGTGCTGAACGACTGGCCGAAAGCCAATCGCGCGCTCGCGCAGGCGGCGAAGCGCATCGCGACGGGCAAGAGTCGCGTGAAGGGCGCGCCGCTCGCGCGCACGAAGCTGCTCGCGCCGATCCTGTACCCGGGCGCGATCTTCTGCGCCGGCGCCAACTATCGCGATCACGCCGAGGAGATGGCGCGCGTGTCGGGCACGCCGCTCGAGAAGGACCAGCGCGAGCTCGGCCTTTCGCCCTGGCACTTCATCAAGACGTCGCGCGCCTCGGTGGTCGGGCCCGGCGCGACGGTGAAGCTGCCGGCGTATTCGCAGATGATCGACTGGGAGGTCGAGCTCGGCGCCGTGATCGGCCGTCCCGCGAAGAACGTCAGCGTCGAGCGCGCGCTCGACTACGTCGCCGGCTACACGATCGGCAACGACCTCTCCGCGCGCGATTCCGGACGGCGTCCGCACCTGCCTGATTCGTCGCCGTTCAAGTTCGACTGGCTCGGTCAGAAATGCTTCGACGGCTCCTGCCCTCTGGGGCCGTGGATCACGCCGGCCAGCGACATTCCGGATCCACAGAAGCTCGGCATGAAGCTCTGGGTGAACGACGAGCTGATGCAGGACTCGAACACGGGCCGGATGATTTTCTCGACAGCGGAGCAGATCGCGCAGCTCTCGACGCGCGTCACGCTCCAGCCGGGCGACGTCGTCCTGACCGGCACGCCCGCGGGCGTCGGCATGGCGCGCCGCCGCTTCCTGAAGCCCGGCGAGACCGTCCGCCTCTGGATCGAAGGCATCGGAGAGCTGCGCAACACGATGGCGTGAGGCGCGAGGACCAGGGCGCGCGGGCTCGCTTCGACGCGGCGTTCGACCTGTGGAGCGAGTGACGTCCTACCCGAGCGGGCCCTGGAACACCTGGTCGGCGTACGTGTCGGACAGCGGCTCCAGCGTTTCCGGCCACGGCGACGTGACGCGCCGGCGCTCGGCGGTGGTGCGAACGCGGCCGTCCCAGCCGACCTGCTCCATGTAGTAGTAGAGCTGGATGCAGTGGCCGTCGGGATCGAGCGCGAACGCCGCGTAGTCGATGCCCGGATAGAGCTCGGGCGGGATCGCGTCGACGAACTTGATCCCCTGCGACTTCAGGAACGCGACCGCTTCCTTCAGCTGCGCGTAGCTGCCGACCTCGACGCCGAACGACATGCACGTCGTGTGCTCCGACAGCCCGAGCGTGCGGCGCAGCTCCTTCGGGAAGAGCCCGACGCTGTGATGCTCGGTGCCGCACCGGAGGAACACGTTTCGCGCGCCGCGATACGCGGTCTCCTCGCTCTTCACGAACCCGAGGTGCTGCGTGTAGAACGCCTCGGCGCGGTCGACGTCGTCGACGAACAGTGACACCGGGCCGATCTTCGTGATCTTGAACGGCCGCGGCAGCAGCACGCCCTCCACGTCGTACGTCGCCGGCAGCGCGGGACGCGTCCGATGGCCCGAGAGGAGGTCGACGCCCTTCTCGATCGCCTGCGCGACCTCGGCGCTTTCCGCGATCTGCGGCAGCGCGGGCTTGTCGCGGAAGCCGCGCTCGTACATCACCTGCGGCTTGCTCGCCTGGTTCCAGCCGATCTGCTCGATCCCGTAGTAGAGCTCGGTCGTGTGCCCGTCGGGATCGTAGACGTACACGTGCCAGTTGCTGCCCGGCATGTCGCGGCCCACGCGCTGGATCGGGATCTTCTCGTCCGCGAAGTACGTGTGCGCGTCCATGATTTCCTTGAGGCTCCCGCACTGCCAGGTGATCTGGTTGACGGTGACCTCGGGCGCGAACTTCCGGTCGGCGCGATGGTCCATGACCTTCTTGCCGAAGAGCACGAACGCGTGGTGGTCCGTGCCGTAGCGCATGAAGTACCCCTTCGGATCGCCGAGGTCGGCGTCCTTCGGGAACCACGGCGCCTTCGAGAAGTCGAGCGTGTCGGACATGTTGAAGCCGAGGAGGTTCGTGTAGAACTCGACGCCTTCCGCGAGCTTGTACACGTTGAACCCGAAGTGGCCGAGCCGGCGGATCTTGAACGGCCGCGCGAGCGTGACGCCTCCGACGTTGTACATGGCGGCTCTCCTTTGAAACTCCTCAGCCGAGCGTGATAGTCGTGATCGTCGGCAGTCCCTTGGTCACGAGGCTCCAGTGCGCGCCGGCGTCGAGCGAGCGAAAGACACGGCCGTCGTCGGTGCCGAACACGGCGAGCGCGCCGTCCGCGGCGAGACACCCCGTGTCGATGTTGTCGTTGAACCACGGCAGACCTTCGCACCGCGTGAACGCCGTGTCGCCGTCGAGCGGCTTGCGGTAGAGCGTCGACTTCCGGCCGCCGGGGCCGGTCGACATCGACGCCAGCACGGTCTCGCCCGCGACGGCGACGGCGCGTCCGTAGTGCGCGTGCATCCCATCGGTCAGGAACTGCCACGAGGCGCCGCCGTCGCGGCTGATACCGAACCCGTCGTACGCCGCCACGAGCACGTGATCGGCGCGCGCCGGATGCGCGATCACCTGGTGCACGTCCACGTCGATGTCGAGCGTCGGCGTCCACGTCCGGCCGTCGTCGCGTGAGCGCACGACGCCGCCGACGTGGACGTTGACGTAGATCGTTCCGTCGCGCGCGACCGCCATCGACCGCACGTCGGCGGGATCGCCCCACGGTGTGTGCCACGCGTCGCGTCCCTCGACGGCGTCGAACGACTCGATCGCTTCCGGCGCACCAGCGACGAAGCGCAGCAGACGCGCCTCCGTCGTGCCGATCAACAACCCATCGGGCGTCGCAGCCAGACACGTCGCCGCTCGTTCGCCGAGCGAGGCGAGCTCTGTCCAGCCGGACCGCGCGAGCGCCGACGAGGCACCCTTGCCCGCATGCCACAGCGCGCGGCCGTCCACGATCGCCCACGTCTCGTCTCCGCGACGCGCGAGCGCGGTGACGGTGCGCGCGGTGAACGGATCGACCGGCTCGAGCGCGTCGCCGCGAAGCTCCCAGAGCCCGCTCTCGGTCCCGATGAGGATGCGAGTGTCCATGGTGCGCCTCGTCACTTCAGGTAGTCGTTCTGCCGGCGGTTGTACTCGTCCTGCTTCAGCGCGATCCGGAGAAGCTCCTCCGACGCCACGCGATCTTTGAGCTCGGAAGGGGCGCCACCGTCTCGCAGATGCTTGAGCGTGTCGTACACCGCCTTGACGGCCGCGTAGAAGGGCAGGTGGCCTTGCAGCGCGACGCGGACGCCGTTGGCCGCGAGGAATTTCTTGTCGGCCAGCGCCGGCGGCGCGCCGCCGAGCAGCAGCGGCAACGTCGTCGCGCTGTGCATGGCCTCGACCTGCTCGCGCGTGGCCGCGCCCGCGAGGAAGATGCCGTCGATGCCCGTATCCCGATACGCCTTGAGTCGCTTCTCGGCTTCGGCGATGCCGCCGTGGCGCAACGAGGCCGTGCGCCCGATCACCACGAGCGAGGGGTCTTGGCGCGAGGCCACGGCCGCGCGTAATTTCCCCAGCATCTCGTCGATCGACACGAGCTTGTCCCCACGCCCGCCGAACGGAGCGGGCAGCACGGTGTCCTCGATCATCAGCGCGGCGAGACCGGCGGCTTCCAGCTCTTCGACGGTACGCATCACGTTCAGCGCGTTGCCGTAGCCATGATCGGCGTCGACCATGAGCGGCAAGTCGCTCCCGCGCGTGATGCGGCGGATCTGCTCGGCGAACTCCGTGAGCGTGAGCACGGTGAGGTCCGGCGCCCCGAGCACGACGCCCGAGCCGATCGAGCCGGAGAACATCCCGACCTCGAACCCCAGCGACTCGGCCATGCGCGCGGATATCGCGTCGAACACCGACGCCGGATGCACGCACGTCGTGCCCTCCAGCACCTGGCGGTAGCGACGCCGGCGCTCAGCGGGCAGCATGCGCGAGCGCCCCGTGGACGAAGTCGGCCTCGAGAATCTTCGTCGCCATCACCTGGCAGCGCTTCATCAGGCGGTACTCGTCCGCCCGGTAGTCGGCGATGGCGCGGTGGATCGTGCCGAAGTGATCCCACACCAGCACGTCGCGCTCGGTCCACGTGTGCGTGTAGCGGTACTTCTCCTGGAGCTGGTGCGCGAACAGGAACTCGAGCATCTCGTCGCTCTCGCGCGGTGAGAGGCCGTTGATGCGCGTGGTGTAGCCCGGGTTCGCGTAGAGCACCTTCCGGCTGGTGATCGGATGCGTCATGAACACGGGGTGCGTGACCGGCGGACGCTTGCGCCGCTGCTCGTGGGTGAGCGCCGGCCGCGTGCTCGCCTTGTCCTGCCGCATGTGCTCCCAGAACTTCTCGAAGTCGTGCACGGCGGTCGCGTCGCGCAGCGTCGTCTTCACGTCGTGGGGCAGGCCGTCGTACGCCGCGTGCATGTTCGAAAATTCCGTGCCGCCGAGCACGGTGCCGTCGCGCCGCGGGATCAAGACACCGTACAGCACGTTCACGAAGCCCATCACGTCGCGATACGACATGTCGGTGTGCCAGTCCTGGCCCGCGTCCGGCAGCCCGATGTAGCGGCCGTCCTCCATGACGTTGGAGAGGAAGCCGACTTCGGGCACTTCGCGGTCGTGCCCGGAGTTGCCGCTGATCGACGCCTGGATGTCGCCGAAGCGCTCGGAGAATTCCTTCAGCGCGCGCGAATCGAGGTGCTGATCGGGGAAGCGCAGGACGCCGTGACGGCCGAGCGCCGTCAGCACCTGCGCAAACTCACTCTCGCCGAGTGGCTTCGAGAGATCGAGGCCCGCGATCGTCGCGCCCAGCACGGCTCCGGTCGGCGTGATCGTGAGCATCAGTCGAGCGCCAGCGGCGCGCCGTCGAGATCTTCCGCGCGCTCGACCTGGATCAGGACGCCGAACCCTTTCCTCTGCGGGTCGCGATCCTTCTCCGGCTGGATGAGGCGGTTCCAGATCTCCTCGTACACCGGGCCCGACGTGTGGACCTTCGCCACGCCGTAGAAGCGCGCGATCCCGCCCTTCGGCAGGATTCCGGCTTCGCGCAGCGGCGGCTTGCGAAAGAACACGGTGACCTTGGTCCCATCCTTCAGGTTGGCGGTCGTCGAGCCCTTGCCGCGCTCCCAGAGCGCGATGTGCTCGTCGTCGAACACCATCGTGCTGCCGCGCGGGGTCACCTGGGCGAAGCCGCTCGGGAGGACGGTGCCGACCAGGCAGGGCGTCGCGGGAAACGCGGTGTTGATGTGTTCGTGGAGAACCTTCGGGATCTTCGCCAAGGCATCCTCCTCAGAGGCTCGCGTGCGCTTCCCGCTGGACGTCGAGGTTGACGAGATCGAGGGGCGACGCCGTCGCTTCCAGCATGCCCCAGCTCTTCAACCAGTCGAACGTGCGCTGCATCTCGTCGAGCGGGATCGGCGCGGGGTCGCACACCACGACGCGACTCTCGCGCAGGTCGTCAACGGTGAGCGCGGCGATCTCGGGATCCGCGCGGTGGTAGTCGACGAAGTAGTGGAGATAGGCGCGCTTGTTCGCGTTGATCCGGCGCACGGCTTCGCGCACGGCGCGGCTGAACGCGGCGTACGTCCCGGCGTCGATCCGCTCGGAGCCGACCTCTGTCCCGTGGAAGAAGCCGGCACAGATCGTCCGGCAACCCTTCTTCTCGGCGAGCGTGATGTAGGGCTCGGTCAGGGTGGTCGCGTCGACCTCGCCTTTCAGCAACGACGCGAGGCGCGGGCGTGAGCCGTTCGAAGCGTGGCACACGTTGATGGCGTCCCGGGACAGAAATCCCTCGAGCAATTGCAACGCGAGGTAATGCGTCCCGAAGTAGAACGGGACGCCGACCGTGCGATGCGCGAGCTGCTGCGGGGTGAAGACAGGCGAGTCCGGCGGGACGACGATCGCCCCGTAGGCGATGATCGCGCGCCGGCCGAGCTGGCGGCTCTTGACGCCCGTTTCCTGCACGCGACAGTAGTTTCCCCACTCGCACGCGTTGTACATGTCCGCCTTGCCCTGCTCGAACATGCGGCCGTGACTCGTGAACGGGTCGAGGCCTCGGGGACTGGTGACGTCGACCGCGGTCTTCTTCGGCTCGGTCCCGGCGTCACGGTCCGTCCATTCGACGCGGAGGCCTTCCTTCTCGAAGAGTCCCTCGTCGTACGCGACCAGCTCGGGCAAGCCCTGGAAGGGCGCCGTCGACTCGAGCACCAGCGTTTTCATGGCAGCCACGCGGCGGTGCGAATCTCGCCGAACTCGCGCGGCGCCTTCGTCCACGACTCGCCGGCGTCTTCGGTGATGAACACCTCGCCGAACAGCGTGAACGCGAGCAGCCGGTTGCCATCCGCGGGATGCGTCGCGAGGCCCCAGATCGTGGCGTTCGGTCGGCACGGGAGCTTCAGCGTCTCCCACGTCTGACCAAGATCCGTCGAGCGCAGCACGTGGCCGGTCTCACCGGTCGTCGTCTGTCCGCACCCGGCGTAGAGGATCGACGGATCGTCGCTCTTCACCGCGACGCCGCGCGCGTAGGGGAGCGGCCACTTCTGCTTGACGCCGATCGGTGTCCACGTCTCGCCCCTGTCGACACTCGAGAACAGCTCCCCGTTCGTGCTGGTCCAGACGCGCTTCGGGCTCGTGCGCGCGATGGTCATCGCGTGGATGTCGGCATCGTAGAGTCCTTTCTCCATGTGCTGCCACGTGTCGCCGCCGTCGAGGCTCCGGTAGACGCCGTCGATCTCGACGCCGGCCCAGACGATGGTGTGATCGTCCGGATCGACCATCACGGCCGTGACGAACGCCTCGCCGATCGAGCACTCCGTGGCGGCGTCGATCTTCAGCTTCTCCCACTGGACGCCGCCGTCACGAGACCGATACACGCCGGTCGGGCGCGTGCCGGCGAACAGCACGCGCGGATCGACGGGATCGATGGCCATCGACCAGACGGTCGGCAGATCACCCGGGCGGCCGAGCCGCTCCCACTTGGCGCCGCCGTCGGCGCTCCGGAAGACGCCGGTGTCGCCGGCAGCAAAGATCGTGTGCGGCTCCGTGGGATGGACGACGAGCGCCTGCATGCGCGAGTTGAGCGGAAACGGCTTGCGGTGCCGCGTCCACGACTTGCCCGAATCACCGCTGTGCCAGACGCCCCAGCCCGCGGTTCCCAGGCAGATGTTGTAGTCCACGGGCATGGGCGCCTCCTTCGGTCCTGCGAGGGTGTGTCGCGCGTGAAGTATAGTCTCCCGGGGAGGGAGGGGGTCATGATCGTCCGCAAGGATCCCGCCGGGTCGCTCACGCTCATCGGGCAGACCGATCATTCCCGCTTCGTCGGCCAGCTCGCCGCGCACTGGGGGAACCGCGACTTCGCGGCGCCCGCGCCGTACGACTCGGTCGTGCGCGCCGCGACGTATCACGACTACGGGTGGCTGCAGTACGAGACACGGCCGCTGACGAATCCCGAGAGCGGCGAGCCGTATCCGTTCCTCGGCGTCCCGATGACCGACCGGCAGCTCGCGGGTTACCAGTGGGCGCTCGACTGGATGACGGAGATCGATCCGTACTCCGGCCTCGTCGTCAGCATGCACCGCACCGGGTTGTGGCAGGGCCGCTACGGCAAGATCAAGCACCCGGCCGGCCGCTACAACCTCACGACGCTCTCGCCGGAGGTCCAGACGTTCATCGCGCGCAACGAGAAGCGGCAGGAGGAGCTGCGCGCCTCGCTCGATGCCAAAGGCATCTGGACGAACTACCGGCTGATGCAGATCTGGGATCTGCTCGGCCTCTACTTCTGCTGCCAGGAGCCGTACGAGGACTTCGTCGAGTCCGACGACGGCGTGCGCATGACCATGAAGCCCGCCGGGCCTCGCCGGGTCGAGTTCGCGCCGTATCCGTTCGACGTGCGGCCGCTGCGCGTGCAGCTCACGCTCAAGCGGGTGCCGCAGGTCAAATTCCCGGACGTCGAGGCGTTCCGCCGCGCGTGGTTCGGCGCGGAAGTCAGCGTGGAGGAGTTCGAGCTGGTGTAGCCGGGCGGATGTTCTGGTTCAGGCGGAAGACGTTGAACGGGCGCATCGCGCTCGAGACGCCGCGCGCCCACGCGAAGTTCTTCTCCGTCTCCTCCGGCCGGAAGCCGCCTGCGATCACGATGAGGTCGAAGGGGGCCGCGCGATGCACGAACGCCGTGGCGTCGGCGGGCACGCGCGCCACCGCGCCGCCCAGATGCTCGATGAAGATGCGCGACAGCGGCGACGGTGACGGAAAGTTCGTCTGCGCGAGCAGGAGCTCGACGAAGTCACGTCGCGCGGCACGGAGGCGTGCTCGCGGTGCACGGCGAAGACGATGAGCTCGTCATGTACAACTACCTGCTCGCCCACCAGCGCGGGCAGTGGGACTGGCACAACATCCATCTCATCCACTCGAAGCTGGTCGAAGAGCTCGCCTTCCAGCAGGTGGTGCGACTCGCGGCGCGTACCGGCGCCGGCACCTACTTCGTGCACGTCACGGCCAGCGAAGGGCTCGACGCCATCGCGGAGGCGCGGAGTCGCGGATTGCCCGTGTACGGCGAGGTGCTGACGCTGGCGCTGTCCTTCACGTGCGATCGCTACAAAGAGCCCGACGGGATGAAGTACCACACGTATCCCTCGCTGAAGTTTCCCGAGGATCAGCGGTTTCTGTGGGACGGGCTCTTACGCGGCGATCTCTCTTTCACCGCCACCGACAGCAGCTTCACCACCTATCTCGACAAGATCGCGGGACGGAATGTCGTGGACTGCCGCGGTGGAAACATCGGCATCGAGATCCGGATGGGCGTCAACTACACGGAAGCGGTGGCCCGACGGCGGATGTCGCTCGAGGATTTCGCGGCGGTCACCTCCACCAACGCGGCCAAGCTGCTGGGGCTCTATCCGCGCAAAGGGGCAATCGCCATCGGCAGCGACGCCGACATCACGATCATCGACCCGGCGATCAAGAAGTCACTGCGCATGACCGACCTCCACGTGCGGGACTACAGTCCGTGGGAAGGGTGGCCGGTCGAGGGCTGGCCGGCGACGGTGATTCTCAGGGGGAAAGTCATGGTGGCGAATGGCCAGCTGCTGGGCTCGCCCGGCGATGGCCAGCTCATTCCCCGCAAGATCGATCCGCGCGTGTTGCGGCGGCCGGCGTTCTGATCAGCGAGGAGAGAACTATGGTCACCGACGGCTCTGACTCCCAGTCGTCGTGATCGTGATGTGGGACAGCGTCGTATCCTTCTTGGCTCCGTGCCAGTGTTTCTCACCGGCCTTGATATGCACCACGTCTCCCACCGAGATGTCCCGCTCTTCCTTCTCGGTCGCCACGACGCCGCTGCCGGCCGTGACCACCAGAATCTGGTCGCAGGTGTGGGCATGCCACCCCGTTGTGGCGCCAGGACTGAAATTGACGACGCTGCAGCGATAGTCGTCCGACGCGTTATCGGGGATGATCGTCTGCCGTGTCCGTGTGACCGAGCCGCCCGTCCATCCGGCAATCGGGGTCG
>Ga0233425_10000350_pt1 | contig 120836 bp, 121 predicted proteins | sample Watercolumn_Towu_2_FD_181712 | JGI IMG/M metagenome (GOLD analysis project Ga0233425, IMG submission 181712) | Freshwater microbial communities from Lake Towuti, South Sulawesi, Indonesia - Watercolumn_Towuti2014_140_MG | ecosystem: Environmental > Aquatic > Freshwater > Lake | place...
GCGAAATAGCCGCGCGACTCCCACAGCGGGTACCAGCGGCGCTCGATGTCGGCCGGCTCGAAGGATTTTGCGAGTTCCATCCTGGGAGGGAAGAGGGATTGCGAAAAGCCGAAATTATACCGGAGCGCGCAGGGCATCCTCAGGCGGCGCCGGGCCGCCCCAAGCCGGCTGCTCCACAACAAGGAGCGAAGCGAACCACCGTTACCCCCTTCCCAGGGAAGGGGGCTAGGGGGTAGGTTTCTTGGTTCTTTCTTGGGCGGCGCGGATGAGGTCGGAGATGAGCAGCGGCAGGGACTCGCGCAGGGCCGAGCCGACTTCCTCGGCGATCTGCTCGGCGACACCATCGAGGCGGCGCGCGACCAGGCGCGGCAGGGTGGCAACCAGCCAGTTTTCCACGGCGCGCGCGATGTCGGGTGGCAGGGGATCGAGCAGCTCATGCATGCGAGCGGCGAGGTTTTCCGCGCCGGGGCTGCCGGCCAGTGCGGCGGAAAGGGCCGGCACCGCCTGGCTGGGATCGACCACCTCGGTCAGCAGGGGCACGTCCTCAGGCGGCGGCACGGGCTGCGCGCCGCCGGCGACGAAGGCCCTGCGTTTCATCAGGGCATCGGCCTTGCCGAAGACGTCTTCTGTGCTCATTCCGAAAGCTGATGCGCCTGCAGGGGATAGCCGCGATCCCGATAGAACTTGTAGCGTTCGCGCGCCGGACCGCGGTCGGCCTCGTCCTTGCCGACGATCTCGATCAGCCGCTCGAAGCGCGAGAAGCCCTGCGGCAGTTCGCCGTCGAGATTGATCAGCACGTCGTGATGGGCGTCGTCTTCCAGCGTGGCGCCGATGACGACCGGGGTTTCCGCGGCGAGCGGCGCATCGAGCGCGCAGTGCGGCGTGAAGCCGGTGGCGGGCTGGCACCAGAGCAGCCGGTCGATCTGCGTGGCCAGGGTTTCCGTCGGCGCATAGACGAGCACCTTGCGTTTTTGCGCGTGCAACTCGCCGATCAGCCGGCAGGCCGTCTGCAGCTTGTCGTTGGCGCCGTGATAGAAATCGATGCTGGTCACAGCTTGCCGGCCCGCTTCATGAGGAAATGCGTCAGCAGCGGCACCGGGCGGCCGGTTGATCCCTTGGCCGTGCCCGAGCGCCAGGCCGTGCCGGCGATGTCGAGGTGTGCCCAGCGGTATTTCTTGGTGAAGCGCGCCAGGAAGCAGGCGCCGGTGATGGTGCCCGCGGCACGGCCGCCGCTGATGTTCGGGATGTCGGCGAAGTTGCTCTTCAGCAGTTCCTGGTAGTCGTCCCACAGCGGCAGCTGCCAGGCGCGGTCGCCCGAGGTCTGGCCCGCCTCCAGCAATTCGGCGGCGAGCCGGTCGTCGTTGGCCATCAGGCCGGAGGCCACCGCGCCGAGGGCGATGACGCAGGCGCCGGTGAGCGTCGCCACGTCCACCACGCACTCCGGTTCGAAGCGCTCGGCATAGGTGAGCGCGTCGCAGAGGATGAGCCGTCCTTCGGCGTCGGTGTTGAGGATCTCGATGGTCTGGCCCGACATCGAGGTGACGATGTCTCCCGGGCGGGTGGCGCCGCCGCCCGGCATGTTCTCCACGGCGGGCACGATGCCGACCACGTTGAGCGGCAGCTTCATCTCGGCGATGGCGCGCAGGGTGCCGAGCACGCTGGCGGCGCCCGACATGTCGTATTTCATCTCGTCCATCTCGGCGCCCGGCTTGAGCGAGATGCCGCCGGTGTCGAAGGTGATGCCCTTGCCGACGAGCACGATGGGTTTCGCCTTGGCCTTGCCGCCGTGATACTGCAGCACGATGAAGCGCGGCGGCTGGTGCGAGCCGCGCCCGACCGCCAGCAGCGAGCCCATGCCGAGCTTTTCCATGCGCTCGCGGTCGAGCACCTCGCACTTGAGCTTGTAGGCCTTCGCCAGCTGTTGCGCCTGTTGCGCCAGATAGGTCGGTGTGCAGATGTTGGCGGGCAGGTTGCCCAGTTCGCGCGCCGCGTTCATGCCGCGGGAAACGGCCAGGCCCTGGGCAAGCGCGGTGCGCGCCGTACGTGCGTCCTTGGCCGGCAAACTGAAGACGATTTCTCCCAGGACCGGCGCCGGGGTGTCCCGTGTCGACTTGAGCTTGTCCGCGCGGTAGAGGGCCTCTTCGACGACGAGTGCGCCCTGGCGTATGCGCCAGGCGGCATTGCGCCGCGGTACCGTTTGCTCGCTCAGTGTGATCAGGGAATCCCGGCTGCCCGTTTCCCTCAGCGCCCGCACAGCCACCGCGAGGGCGTCGCGGTAGGCTTTGTCGCCGAAATCCGCCGCCTTGCCCAGTCCGATGAGCAGAATCCGTTCTGCTGCGATTTCCTGCACGCTGTGCAGCAGCAGCGACGTGCCCGACTTCCCCTCCATGTCGCCGCTTTGGAGGATGCGGGCGATCTGCCCCTTGGAGGCCTTGTCCAGTTTTTGTGTCGCTGCGCTCGGCTGTCGCGACTCGAACACGCCGGCCACGACGCAGCCGCAGCGTGCCAGCTCCGGGCTGACGCTTTTTATGCTAAATTCCACACGCTGCTCCTCTCCGTAAACTCACTGCCCGATTATCCCTTTTCCCCTCAGAAAAAGTCAAAATGGCGCGCGGGCTGATTTTCGAACGTGCAGTGATGCGCGAGTTTACCGGCACGGCGGGCGCGACATTCGTGGCCCTGTTCGCCATCCTGCTCAGCACGCAGCTCATACGACTCCTCGGGCAGGCGGCGGGCGGGAAAGTGGTCTCCGAGGCGGTCGTGGCCCTGCTGGGCTTTGGCGCGCTGACGCACCTGCCCGTCCTGCTTTCCCTGACCCTGTTCATTTCCGTCCTGCTGACGCTGTCGCGCAGCTATCGCGATTCGGAAATGGCGGTCTGGTTTTCCTGCGGGCTTCCCCTGACGGCGTGGATCAAGCCGGTCCTGAAATTCGCCGTCCCGCTGGTCGCGGCGATTGCCGTGCTGTCCCTGATCCTGTCCCCCTGGGCCCAGTCCAAGAGCGCGGAGTACCGCCAGCGCATGGATACGCGCGACGATGTGGCGCGCGTAGCGCCGGGCGCCTTCAAGGAATCGGCCGGCGGCGAGCGGGTCTTCTTCGTCGAGGCGGCCTCGGCCGATGCCCGCTCCGACCAGGACGGTTCGGTGCGCAACATCTTCATCAGCACGGTGCAGCACGGCCGCCAGGGCGTGATGGTGTCGAACAGCGGCTACACGGAAAGCCTGCCCAATGGCGACCGCTTCGTCGTCCTCGTCAATGGTCGGCGCTATGAGGGCACGCCGGGCTCGCCGGAATACCGCGTCATGGAGTTCGAGCGTTATGCCGTGCGCATCGAAACCAAGGAGGCGCGCGGCATCGAGCTGACGTCGAAAAGCACGCCCACCTGGGAACTGAAGCAGCGCGGCCGCTCCGGCATGGGCGAGCTGCTCTGGCGCATCGGCATGCCGCTGGCGGCGCTCAACCTGGCCCTGCTGGCGATCCCGCTCAGCTTCGTCAATCCGCGCGCCGGGCGCACCAACAACCTGGTGCTGGCATTGCTGACCTACATGCTCTACAGCAACCTGATTTCCGTCAGCCAGGCCTGGGTTGCGCAGGGGCGCCTGCGCTTCGATGCCGGCTGGTGGCTGGTGCATGTGGTGATGTTCGTCATTCTGGTGCTGCTGTTCTTCCGGCGGCTGTCCGTCGTTTCCTGGATGAGGCTGCGCACGTGAAGGTTTACCAGCGCTATCTGGCGAAGGAAATCTATTCGGCCGTTTCGCTGGTGCTGCTCGCCTTTCTCATGCTGTTCGCGTTCTTCGACCTGATCAACGAACTGCAGAGCCTGGGCAAGGGCGGTTATCAGTTGCGCCACATGGCCCTGTTCGTCCTGCTCACCCTGCCGGGCCACATCTACGAGCTCGCGCCGATCGCGGTGCTCATCGGCACGCTGTATGCCCTGACGATGCTGGCACGCCACTCGGAGATCACCGTGCTGCGCGCGTCCGGGCTGTCCACCACCCTGATTCTCGGGGCGCTGGCGAAGATCGGTCTGGCGTTTGTCCTTCTGACCTTCATCGTCGGCGATTTCATCGCGCCGCCGGCGGAGCGGGCGGCCAAGCAATTGCGGCTCGAGTCCATGTCGCAGGTGGTGGGCCAGGAATTTCGTTCCGGCCTCTGGGTCAAGGACGACCTGAGCTTCATCAACGTCCGCAGCGTGCTGCCGGACAGCCGGCTGGAAGGCGTGCGCATCTACGAATTCGACCGCCAGCATGTCCTGCGCTCGATTTCCGAGGCCAGGCAGGGTGAATATCTGCCGCCGGGGAAATGGCGGCTGGTCGACGTGTCGCAGACGGTGTTCGAGAAGAACCGCTCGAAGGTGAACCGGCTGCCCGAGGCAATCTGGCAGTCCGCCATCAATCCGGAAATACTCGGCGTGTTGCTGGTGATGCCGGAGCGCATGTCGGTGGCCAGCCTCTACCGCTACATCGGCCACCTGAAGGACAATCAGGTGAGGACGCAGCGCTACGAGATCGCCATGTGGAAGAAGCTGGTGTATCCGCTGGCCGCGCTGGTCATGATGGTGCTGGCGCTGCCCTTCGCCTATCTGCAGGATCGCATGGGGGCGGTGAGCGTCAAGGTGTTCGCCGGCATCATGCTCGGCATTACCTTCCACATGCTGAACGGCCTGTTTTCCAACCTCGGCGCCATCAACAGCTGGCCGCCGTTCTTCTCGGCCCTCACGCCGAGCGCCCTATTCCTTTTGGCGGCGGCGGGCATGTTGTGGTGGGTCGAGCGCCGCTAGCCGCCGGTCTTGACCAGGCGGGTGCCGGCGAGCCGGTCATGCAGGAATTGCCCATCCCGGTCGATCAGGGCCCAGGCAATGCCGATGCCTCCCAGCAGCAGGCTTGGCCAGGCCAGCACATAGCGCAGCAGGATCTGTCGTGAAGTCAGCGTGGCGCCTGCGGTGGACACCAGCCTGATTTTCCAGGTCTGCATGGCCAGGGTCTGGCCATTCCGCTTCCACAGCCAGCCGAAATAAACCAGCAGGACGGCGAAAACGTGCAGCCAGAGCAAGGCGCCATGCATCGCTGTTTCCCGGGCCATGCTCAGCAGCAAATGAGGCAGGACGAAAGCGAAGCTCAATACGCCGATGAGGAGGAAGGCCTCGTAGATCATGCTGGCCAGCCGCCTGCGGATGCTCGGCACGGCCAGGCCATCGCGCGCCGTTTCGGACACGGATTATTGCTGTTGCGCCTGGGCAGGGGCCGGTGCGGGGGACGCCTGCGTGGCCTGAGGCACGGCCTCCGCTGCAGGGGCGGCGGTGGGTGAGGCAGGTGAATCGGAGGGCGCCGCTGTGCTCGCCGACGGCGCTGCCGCGGCTGCTTCCGCCGGGGCGGCTGCGGCCGGCAGCGGCTGGGGTATGGAGGGCGGGATTTTCTGGGCGGGGGTGGGGCGGGCGATGCCCGGTTTCGGGCTTGGCTTGCTCGCCGCCTTCTCGGCCAGGCGCTTCTTTTCTTCCTCCGAGAGGTTCTGGTATTCCTCCCATTTCTGCCTGATCGCTTCCTTCTTTTCAGGCGGCGCCTTCTGCAGGTGTTTGTATTGCTCGCGCGCCTGCTTGCGCTGCTCGGGGGTCAGGCTGGCCCATTCCTTCATCTGGCCCTGCACGCGCGCCTGCTCGCCCGGCGCCATGCCCGGATAGCGCTTGGCGATGCCCAGCCACTTCTTCTTGCGATAGGCCTCCATCTTGTCCCAGTCGCGGGACAGGGGGGCAAGAATCTGTTTCTGCTCCTGGGAAAGCTCAGCCCACGCAGGCTGTCTCAGTTCGGGGACAGCGGCATGGGCGGAAGCGGTGAGGCAGAGGGCGAGGATCAGTCCTGTGAGAAATTCTCTGAAAGCCATGCCTGAAAGCCACGGTCAAGATATGCATTGATCGGCAGATCGTCGGCGAGCAGCGCACTGTCGATGACCTCGTGTTCAGCGGCTTTTTCGAAGTCGTTCCAGATGGATACTCCCATCACGCCGATGGTGAGCCCGACCAGCGCCACTACCGTCCGTGCGTAGGGCAGGATGATGTCGGTCGTGATGTGCCCCACGCCCGCGAGGCTCAATTGCGCGCCCGCTACTTTCTGGTGGGCGAGGGCGTTCTGCCGGGCGCTGTACAGCCTGTCGGCGATTTTGGGGTCAAGCCCGTCCGTTCCCTGGTTCAGGTAGTGGCGAGCCTTGTAGGCGAATTCCCGTTGGGTATTCATAGTTCGATGCCCTTTGCCTTCAATGCAGCGGCGAGGGAATGCGTCGCGCGAGAACAATGCGTCTTCACACTGCCCTCCGAGCATCCCATCGCCGCCGCGGTTTCGGCGATATCCATGTCTTCCCAGTAACGCATCAGAAAGGCTTCGCGTTGACGCGGCGGCAGCTTCTTGATCTCTTCTTCAATGATTGCAAGGACTTGCGACTGCTCCAGACTTCCGTGCGGGGTGGCCGGTGAATATGACCCCTGCTCCACCTCCAAAGTTTCCAGGGGGTCGGCATCCTCGTCATCGGAGGGGGTGAAAGACGAGAGCAGGGTGGTCCACAGGGAGCGGACCTTCTGCCTGCGGTAAAAATCGCGAATCGTGTTCTGCAGGATGCGCTGGAACAGCATCGGCAGTTCGCCCGCCGGCTTGTCGCCATATTTCTCAGCCAGCTTGAGCATGGAGTCCTGGACGATATCCAGGGCCACTTCGTCGTCCCGCACCGCGAACAGCGCCTGCTTGAAGGCGCGCCGCTCGACGCTGGCTAGAAAATCCGACAGTTCAATTCTGGCAGCCAGGATTCAGTTTTCCATTTATCACGCAGGGGGATTTCCAGCGCGAAATGCCTTGACCAATGAGGGGGGAGTCAGTAAAGTTACAAGTTTTTCAGCCGCTTATAGAAGCTTTTGGGTGCGACATGGTGTTGACTGGTGCGGAAATTGTAATCAGGTGCCTGCAGGAAGAAAAGGTCGAATACGTTTTCGGCTATCCCGGCGGCTCGGTTCTGTTCATTTACGACGAGCTGTTCAAGCAGGACAAGGTGCGCCATATTCTGGTTCGCCATGAGCAGGGCGCGGTGCACGCCGCCGACGGCTATGCGCGCTCGACCGAGAAGGTCGGCGTCGCGATGGTGACCTCGGGCCCCGGCGTGACGAATGCCGTGACCGGCATCGCCACCGCCTACATGGATTCCATCCCGATGGTGATCATTTCCGGCCAGGTGCCCACGGCCTACATCGGCCAGGATGCCTTCCAGGAAGTCGATACCGTCGGCATCACCCGCCCCTGCGTCAAGCACAACTACCTCGTCAAGGACGTGCGTGAGCTGGCGGCCACCATCAAGAAGGCCTTCTATCTCGCCAAGAGCGGCCGCCCCGGCCCGGTGCTGGTGGATATCCCGAAAGACATCTCCGCGGCGAAGTGCGAGTACGCCTATCCGAAGTCCATCTCGATGCGCTCCTACAATCCGGTGGTCAAGGGCCATCAGGGGCAGATCAAGAAGGCGGTGCAGCTGTTGCTCGAGGCCAAACGGCCGATGATCTACACCGGCGGCGGCGTGATCCTCTCCGATGCCGCCGACAAGCTGGCCAAACTGGTCAGACAACTCGGTTTCCCGGTCACCAATACGCTGATGGGCCTGGGCGGCTATCCGGCCACCGACAAGCAGTTCGTCGGCATGCTCGGCATGCACGGCACGTATGAAGCCAACATGGCGATGCAGAACTGCGACGTGCTGCTGGCGGTGGGCGCGCGCTTCGACGACCGCGTCATCGGCAATCCGGAGCACTTCGCCGAGGTGCCGCGCAAGATCATCCATATCGACATCGATCCCTCCTCGATTTCCAAGCGCGTCAAGGTGGATGTGCCCATCGTCGGCCACCTGCCTGAAGTAATGGACGAGATCTCCAGGCAGCTCGAGGCCGTCGGCGAACGTCCGGACGAAAAGGCGCTCAAGGCCTGGTGGAAGCAGATCGACGAGTGGCGCGGCAAGGATTGCCTCAAGTACGACAGCAAGAGCAAGATCATCAAGCCGCAGTACGTCGTCGAGAAGCTCTACGAGGTGACCAAGGGCGAGGCTTTCGTCTGCTCCGACGTCGGCCAGCATCAGATGTGGGCGGCGCAGTACTACAAGTTCGACAAGCCGCGCCGCTGGATGAACTCGGGCGGCCTCGGCACCATGGGCTTCGGCCTGCCGGCCGCCATGGGCGTTCAGCTGGCCCATCCGGGCGCGCCCGTCGCCTGCGTCACGGGCGAGGGCAGCATCCAGATGTGCATCCAGGAGCTCTCCACCTGCAAGCAGTACCGGTTGCCGGTGAAGATCGTCCTGCTCAACAACGGCTTTCTGGGCATGGTGCGCCAGTGGCAGCAGCTCTTCCACGGCAACCGCTACGCCGAGTCCTACGTCGATGCGCTGCCGGATTTCGTGCGACTGGCGGAATCCTACGGCCATGTCGGCATGCGGGTGGAGAAGCCGGCCGACGTCGAAGGTGCGCTCAAGGAAGCCTTCAAGTGCAAGGACGACCTCGTCTTCCTCGATTTCGCCATCGACCCGAAGGAAAACGTCTACCCGATGGTGCAGGGCGGCAAGGGCCTCACCGAAATGATCCTTTCAGAAGAGCTGTAGGGCTTATCCATGTGCAATTCACGGGATGCGTTGTGGCCAGAAGGCTCGGATGCAAGGCGCGGCGACGCAGCAATGCCCATCGCCTTGCAAGGAGCCGCAACGCCGCAGCCGGGCCTTCTGGCCGCAACCCTTCGGGACGGGGGTATCCGGCCCACATGGCGGCGTTACTCGTCGCTTATTTGGAATGACCAAACTGCGCTCCTCGCGCCTAGCCCTGCGGACCGGATACCCCCGTCGCACCCGCGAATTGCACATGGATAAGCCCTAATGCGTCACGTCATCTCACTCCTGATTGAAAACGAAGCCGGGGCACTGTCGCGCGTCTCGGGCCTGTTCTCGGCACGCGCCTACAACATCGAGTCGCTCACCGTGGCGCCGACCGAAGATACCTCCATGTCGCGCATGACCATCGTCAGCGTCGGCCCCGACGACATCATCGAGCAGATCACCAAGCAGCTAAACAAGCTGATCGAAGTGGTCAAGGTGGTGGACATCTCCGAGGCGGCGCACATCGAGCGCGAGCTGATGCTGGTCAAGGTGCGCGCCAGCGGCAAGGACCGCGAGGAAATGAAGCGCATGTCGGACATCTTCCGCGGTCGCATCATCGACGTCACGGAATCCACCTACGTCATCGAGCTGACCGGCAACACCGCCAAGCTCGACTCCTTCATCGAGGCCATCGACCGCTCGCTCATCCTCGAGACCGTGCGTACCGGCGTGTGCGGCATCGGCCGCGGCGACCGCGTGCTGAAGGTCTGAACTCTTTTTCTCGCCGTACCAGGCGGACTGACTTTTGCTTGAAAGGAAAAACATGAAGGTCTATTACGACAAGGACGCCGATCTTTCGCTCATCAAGGGCCGGAAGGTCACCATCGTCGGCTACGGTTCGCAGGGCCATGCCCACGCCCTCAACCTGCACGATTCGGGCGTCAAGGTCACCGTCGGCCTGCGCAAGGGCGGCAGCTCCTGGGACAAGGCGAAGAAGGCCGGCCTCACCGTGAAGGCGGTGGGCGAGGCGGTGAAGGGCGCGGATCTGGTCATGGTCCTGCTGCCGGACGAGAACATCGGCCAGGTGTACCGCGAGGACATCGAGCCGAACATCAAGAAGGGCGCGGCGCTGGCCTTCGCCCACGGCTTCAACATCCATTACGGCCAGGTGCAGCCGCGCGCCGACCTCGACGTCATCATGATCGCGCCGAAGGGCCCCGGCCACCTGGTGCGCTCGACCTACGTCGCCGGCGGTGGCGTGCCCTCGCTCATCGCGGTGCACCAGAACGTTTCGAAGAAGGCGCGCGACATCGCCCTGTCGTATGCGGCGGCCAACGGCGGCACGCGCGGCGGCGTCATCGAGACCACCTTCCGCGAGGAAACCGAGACCGACCTCTTCGGCGAGCAGGTGGTGCTGTGCGGCGGCCTCACCCAACTCATCCAGAACGGCTACGAGACCCTGGTCGAGGCCGGCTACGCGCCCGAGATGGCTTACTTCGAGTGCCTGCACGAGGTGAAGCTGATCGTCGACCTCATCTACGAGGGCGGCATCGCCAACATGCGCTATTCCATCTCGAACAACGCCGAGTACGGCGACATCACGCGCGGGCCGCGCATCGTCACCGAGCAGACCAAGGCCGAGATGAAGCGCATCCTGAAGGAGATCCAGACCGGCCAGTACGCCAGGGAATTCATCCTGGAGAACCGCGCCGGCGCGCCGACGCTGCTCGCTTCGCGCCGCAACATGGCTGCCCATTCCATCGAGCAGGTGGGCGCCAAGCTGCGCGACATGATGCCGTGGATCAAGAAGAACAAGCTGGTCGACCAGACCAAGAACTAGATGACGGCCTATCCCCCAGCCCCTTTCCCATGGAAAGGGGTGACGGTAGTTCAGCCGCTGCGCGGCTTCCATGTTGTTGACCGTCGCCCTCCTTGGGGCGGCCCGGCGGAGGGCTAGTGTCTTCCTATCCTCACCCCTTCATCGCCAGGGAGGGCTGGCCCTTCCTGGCGGGCTCCGTTGCGGTTTCCATCCTTGTAGCCTGGCTCGTCGGCTGGCTCTGGTCGCTGCCGCTGTGGCTGTGGACCCTGTTCGTCCTGCAGTTCTTCCGCGACCCGGCCCGCCCCATTCCGGGCACGGCGAAGGACGTGCTTTCGCCCGCCGACGGCCGCATCGTCGCCATCCAGCAGACGCAGGACCCATACGCCAACCGCGAGGCGCTGAAAATCAGCGTCTTCATGAATGTTTTCAACGTGCATTCGAACCGCAGTCCCGTGAACGGCGAGGTGAAGGGCCGCTGGTACCACGCCGGCAGCTTCCTCAACGCCGCGCTGGACAAGGCCTCGGTCGAGAACGAGCGCAACGCCATCCTGCTGGTGACGCCCGACGGCGAAACCGTCACCTGCGTGCAGGTGGCGGGGCTGATCGCCCGGCGCATCCTGTGCTATGTCCGCGAAGGCGATGTGCTCACCCGCGGCCAGCGCTACGGCTTCATCCGCTTCGGCTCGCGCGTCGATGTCTATCTGCCGCCCGCGTCGCAACCGAAGGTGACCATCGGCGACAAGGTGTCGGCTTCCGCCACCATACTGGCGGTGCTGCCTTAGCAGTTACTACAGTTACAATAGGGCCATGCCCGCCTTCCGTCCCCGCAAAGCGCTGGTCAACCCCGAGTTGAGGCGGCGCGGCATCTACATCCTGCCCAACCTGTTCACCACGGCGGCACTGTTCGCCGGCTTCTACGCCATCGTGCAGGCCATGACCGACCGCTTCGAGCACGCGGCGGTGGCGATCTTCATCGCCATGATCATGGACGGCCTCGACGGCCGCGTGGCGCGCCTGACGCGTACGCAAAGCGCGTTCGGCGCCGAGTACGACTCGCTCTCCGACATGGTGTCCTTCGGTGTGGCGCCCGCCCTGGTGATGTTCGAGTGGGCCATGAAGGGCATGGGCAAGTGGGGCTGGATCGCCGCCTTCGTCTATTGCGTCGGCGCGGCGCTGCGCCTGGCGCGCTTCAACACGAACATAGAGGTCGTGGACAAGCGCTTCTTCCAGGGCCTGCCCAGCCCGGCGGCGGCGGCGCTGGTGGCCGGCTTCGTCTGGGTGCTGATGGACCTCAACTACACCGGCGAGGAAGTGCGCTGGTACGCCTGGGCGCTGACCCTCTTCGCCGGCGTCACCATGGTGAGCAACTTCCGCTATTACAGCGGCAAGGACATCAACCTGCGGCGCAGCGTGCCTTTCATCGCCGTTCTGGCCATCGTGCTGTTCTTCATCCTCGTTTCCAGCTATCCCCCGGGCATCCTTTTCGCCCTGTTCCTCTGCTATGCCTTTTCCGGCTATGTCATGGCCGTCTGGGGCTGGATCCGGCGCCGCAAGACCCCGGCCTGACCCCCCTTGCGCCAGCGCGGAAATCTGGGCTATAGTCGGGCCATGCTTCAGATAGCGCTTCTCCTGACGGCAACACTTCTTCTCGGCGGCCTGCTGCCCGCGCAGCTTGCTCTGCGCGCCACGCTGCGGCCGCTGCTGCGCCGCGCGCGCTAAATTTCCCCGACCACAATTTGAGCTGTACCCGGCCGACGAGGGCAAAACCCCCGATCGACTATTGACACATCCCATGCGGAGATGAACATGAGCGACCATTTGGTGATTTTCGACACGACCTTGCGCGACGGCGAGCAGAGCCCGGGCGCCTCCATGACCAAGGAAGAGAAGCTGCGCGTGGCGCGCCAGCTGGAGCGCATGAAGGTCGATGTGATCGAGGCGGGCTTCGCCGCCGCATCACCGGGGGATTTCGACGCGATCCACTCCATCGCCCAGACCATTCGCGATTCCACCGTCTGTTCCCTCGCGCGCGCCAACGAGAACGACATCCGCCGTGCTGGCGAGGCGATCAAGCCGGCCAAATCCGGCCGCATTCACACCTTCATCGCCACCAGCCCGATCCACATGGAAAAGAAGCTGCGCATGACGCCAGACCAGGTCGTCGAGCAGGCGGTGAAGGCAGTGCAATGGGCGCGCGAATACACCGACGACATCGAGTTCTCAGCCGAGGATGCCGGGCGCTCCGAGCTGGATTTCCTCTGCCGCATTTTCGAGGCGGTGATCAAGGCCGGTGCGAAGACGCTCAACGTGCCCGACACCGTCGGCTACAACGTGCCAGGACAGTTCGCCGCCACCATCCGCAGCCTGCGCGAGCGCGTGCCGGGGGCGGACAAGGTGATCTGGTCGGTGCATTGCCACAACGACCTCGGCCTCGCCGTGGCCAATTCGCTCGCCGCCGTCATGGAAGGCGCGCGCCAGGTGGAGTGCACCATCAACGGCCTGGGCGAACGCGCCGGCAACGCGGCGCTCGAGGAAATCGTCATGGCGGTGCGCACACGGCAGGACATCTTCGGCTGCGAGACGCGCATCGACACGACACAGATCGTGCCGGCCTCCAAGCTGGTCTCGGGCATCACCGGCTTCCCGGTGCAGCCGAACAAGGCCATCGTCGGCGCCAACGCCTTCGCCCACGAGTCGGGCATCCACCAGGACGGCGTGCTCAAGCACCGCGAGACCTACGAGATCATGCGCGCCCAGGACGTCGGCTGGACGCAGAACAAGCTGGTGCTGGGCAAGCATTCCGGCCGCAATGCGTTCAAGACGCGGTTGGCGGATATCGGCATCGTGTTCGAGAGCGAGGAGCAGTTGAATCAGGCCTTCGCCCGTTTCAAGGAACTGGCCGACAAGAAGCACGAGATCTTCGACGAGGATCTGCAGGCCCTGATGTCCGACGAGGCGGTCACGCCGGCGCAGGAACACTACAAGCTGGTCAGCCTGCGTGTGGCATCCGAAACCGGCGAAACGCCGCACGCCCGCCTGACGCTTTCGGCCGGCGGGACGGAAAGTCAGTCCGAGGCGGACGGCGACGGGCCGGTGGACGCCTCCTTCAAGGCGCTCGAGCGCATCGCGGAAAGCCGCTCCGAGCTGTTGCTGTTCTCGGTCAACAGCATTACGGGCGGCACGGATGCACAAGGGGAGGTGACGGTACGCCTGGCCAAGAGTGGCCGCGTGGTGAATGGCCAGGGCGCCGATACCGACATCATCGTCGCCTCGGTCAAGGCCTACATCAATGCCCTCAACAAGCTGGTGTCCAAGCCGGAAAAGGTCAATCCGCAGGTTTGAGCGCATGCCCTGCCCCCTTCCTGAGTAGGGCTATTGCCATATTCAGGAAGGGGTGTTATAAAAGTTTCCAGCGTGCTTGGCCCCGCCGCTGTTTCCATACTCGCCCCGATCCCGCGTTTATTCTTACGGCGCCCGGAATTTCCGCGCAGTTGCTGCTTCTATAGAAGAGAGGCAAGTGAAACAGGAAACAACGGCATCCGCGAGCAAAGTCCTGCTGGTCGACGACGATCGGCTGGTTCTGGCGACCCTGTCGAAAGGGCTGGAGCACGCGGGTTATGCGGTGCAGGCCTGCACCAGCGTCGAGGAAGCGAAGCGGATCATCGGTGTGGAGCGCCCGGATATTGCCGTGCTGGATGTGCGCATGCCCGGGCAGACCGGGCTGGATCTGGCCAGGCACCTGCTGGAGCATCCCCGCGTGCCGTTCATTTTCCTGACGGCATACAGCGAAGACGAGGTGGTGAAACAGGCCGTCGAGCATGGCGCGCTCGGTTATCTGGTGAAGCCCGTGGACATACCCCAACTGGTGCCGGCTTTGGAGGCGGCCCTGGCGCGTTCGGTCGAAATCGGCAAGCTGCGCAATACCGGGGAGCAACTCCAGACCGCCCTGAACGAGAACCGCGAGGTGAGCATGGCCGTCGGGCTGATCATGGAACGCCGCTGCCTCGATCGGCAGCAGGCATTCGAGTTTCTGCGCAGCGCGGCCCGCTCGCAGCGACGCAAGATCAGCGAGGTTGCCGAAGAACTGCTTTCTGCCGCCGAATTCCTCAATTCGGGAAAGAACAGTGCGCAATAGCTTTTAACTGATTGATATTCATAAGAATTGATTTTCCTCAAGTTTTTTCCCACCCTGCCGTAAATACAGTCGTAAAGCTTCAGATCGTGCAGGCATTCTGCACCTCCTGAACCTTGCGGCCCGCTGGCAGTAACAGGCTGGGCCGTCCGGGCCCCGCCAACGCCCCTCAAGTACGAGCATCCATCACCGGTCCGCCCTGCTGACCGGGACAAGACCCTGAACCGTCTGAACGCAGCCCCGACATTGCGTTGGGGATTGGTTTGTCCTTTGGAAGGAGACAGTGAAATTTCCAGTGCGCTCAAGGAGCAGAGCGTGGCCAGCAACGAGATCGCTGCCAATGTGGAGAAGATCGCGCAGATGTCGGAGGAGAACAGCGCGGCGACGCGCGAGGCGGCGGATACCGCGCGCCAGCTGGAGACGCTGGCCGTCGGCACGCGCAACGTGGTGAGCCGGTTCAGGCTATAGGGGGGTCGTGCAACTGTTGCAAAACAACAAGGAGGACACGATGACCGTCAAAGTCGAGGTTTCAAGCAATGGCAAGGCACTGCAGGCCGAGGTGCGGGGCAGCTTCGATTTCGAGGCTTCACGCAGCCTGCTCGCGCTGTGCCGGCCCGCGTTCGGTCCGGCATTGCAGTCCGTCACCATCGAACTCGTGGGCGTGCACCTCGTGCGATCCTGCGCCCTGGGCGCCCTGCTGGTGCTCTCGGAGCATGCTGGCCGTGTCGGCATCGCGCTGCGTCTGAAAGACTGCGCGGAGAACATTGCCTACCTGTTCAGCTCCGGCATGTTCAGCCGCCATTTCACCATCGAGCAGGCGCGGGAGTGCGCAGGCTGTGTCGAGAGCGGATGCCGGAAGACGGATTGCCGGCAGGGACACCCGGAGCCTGATACTGCGCACGAAACCACGGACTACCGCCATTGCGGGCAGTGCGTTCAGCCCGGCTGGGTTGCCTGCTTCAACAACTGCGGCCAGTCGCAATTTGCTTCGGCTGAGCTGGCGGCGCGGACTTAGCGCACCACGCCCAGGAACAGGCTTGTGGCGAGGCGGCCATGGGCGCATCCGGTAGAATCGCGTCATTCTATCGGACCGGATTGCCCGGATGCGCCTGGTCGGCCCCCTGCCCGACTTCCTGACGCGCTGCGTGAGGCGTTTTCGCGAGGAGCGATGCGCACAGGCGGCGGCGAGTCTGGCATTTACCACCCTGCTTGCGCTGGTGCCGCTGCTGACCGTGGCGCTGGCGCTGATTTCGCATTTCGACCTGTTTTCCGGACTGGGCGCGGCGCTGCGCAATTTCCTGCTTGCCAACCTGCTGCCGGACAAGGCGGGCAAGGTGATCGCAGCCTATGCCCTGCAGTTCACCCAGAAGACCGGGCGGCTGACGGCGCTGGGCACGGGCATACTGGTCGTCACCGCACTCCTGCTGTTGTTTTCCATCGACCGCGTATTTGGCCAGATCTGGCGCGTGAAACAGCCGCGCCCCGTCCTCAGGCGCGTCCTGATCTATCTGGCGGGGCTGGTCCTGGGGCCGGTCGTGCTGGGCGCGTGCATCGCGGCGGCGACCTATCTGCTGACCGCATCGCTGGGACTGGTCAACGAGCCGAAATGGATCAACGATCTGCTCATCAAGGTGCTCCCGGTGCTGCTGCTGGCGGCCTTGTGCGGCTGGATCTATTTCGCCATGCCGAATCGCCCCGTGGCGCCCCGGCATGCGGTGCTCGGTGGCATGGTCGCGGCGCTGGGCTTTGCCCTGATCCAGCGCGGCTTCAGCGTTTATGTCTCGCTGGTGCCCAACTACACGCTGATCTATGGCGCCTTCGCCACCGTACCCATCCTGCTGGTCTGGCTCTACCTGTCCTGGCTGGTGGTGCTGGGCGGGGCGCTGGCAACGGCGGTGCTGGGAGAGATGCCGGCGCCGCGCCGCTGATTACATCGGATACGGATCCGGCTCGAACTGGAACAACTCGATCGCGCCCGTCTGCAGGTCGAGGCTGAGCAGGCGTCCCTGCATGACGCGGGTCTTGTCTTCGCCCGACACGATGAAGAAGCGGCGCGCGCCATAGGCGCCCGAGGGCGCCAGCACGGCTGCATGCTCGCGCAACGCGGGGATGGCCGGCAGCAGCAGGCCGGGTGTGGGCTGTTGCGAGGGGTCGTTGTTGCGGAAAATGAGCTGCACCGAACGGGCCGAGGGGGAGACCAGTTCCAGGCCCAGTTCGAGATGTTCGGGGTTCTCGCTTTTCATCCAGCGTACCACGCAAATGCTCCAGGGCATGTCCGCCGCAGGCCGCAGCGCAATGGCGCTGCCCGGCGCGAGGCCCGCAACCTTGCCGGCTACGTGCATGACGGCATAACCGGACGGGCTTTCGTTGAGGACCATCCATTCCGTCATGCCTTCTTCGCCGGCCTCGGTGCCCTCGGGCGCGTCGCCGTGTTCGAGCAGGTGCCAGAGTTCGGACAAACCGATGCAGACCTGGGCGCGGTAGTTGTTGGGGCGCCGTGCGTGATGACGATGCGGCGGCTGGGCCCAGTGGGCCTGCAGACGCTTCAGGGCGGCGATGCCGCCCTGGCCGGCGGCGCGCTCGGGCAGGCGCAGATTGCCTGCCGGCATGCCGGATTCCAGCGCAGATACCTGTTCGCCCAGCAGACGGGAGAGCAGCTGAAACGAGCAGTACAGCAGGTCGCCATGATGGGGCGGGATGCGCCGATTGGGCGGCACCGGTCCCATGTCGCGGCTGACATCCACCCAGTACCAGGTGCCCTCTTCCTGCGGCGAGGGCTGCAGGCTGACCGCTGCGGAGAACTGGCCGAGGTAATCGCAGGCGAGGGCGATTTCGCGGGGCGAAAAGCCTTCCGGCTGGGCCGCGGCGAGACCGAGCAGCCCCTTGTAGATTTTGTCCGCATCGAGGCTGATGCCCGGTATCACCGTGGCGGTCGGCTCGTAGTGGTCCTTGGCCGCCTTGGCGAGGACATGCGCCCTGCGCCACAAGTCGGGCGGCGGGGGACCGGCAATCATGCAGCAGACTTCCAGCGCCTCGGCCAGGCCGCGCAGGGCGCGCGCGGCGACCGTGGCCGGATTGCGCCGCTTGCTGTGGGCGAGGCGGTCGGCATCGACCAGCACGCGCTCATAACTGGCGGCAATCCCCAGGCAGGCCGATACCAGCAGGGCGGCCATGGCCCGCATTTCCTTGCCGAGGGGCAGCGAGGCCTCGCACAGATCCGACTTCAAGGCGAGTGAAAGTCGGAGCGTGCGATCGTAGAAAAGATCGAGGATGCGGTGGAAATGGGCCTCTTCCAGCTTGGCGCGGCCCAGCGCGGCGAGTTCCCCGCTCAACTGGGCCAGATCCCGGGCGGCGTCATCGGGAATCGGCGTGGCGAGCCAATCCAGGACCTGGGAGATATCCTCGGTGGGTCGGGGATGGCGCGATGAGATGGTGCGTGTCAAGGTGTATTGGCGGCCTGTTTGGCGGACTTGGCGCCTGCCCAAGCCATGAATAATGGGTTCATTGTAGAACAAACGCCTGCCCGGGCAAGGGGTGTGGCAGAGCTTCCGGCTCTATGGCTTGTGCTTGTTTTTCCGGAAATTTTCCATTAATATGTCGCCCTTTTCGCTTTCGTGGCTGCCGAGGCTCCAAGGGCGGGGCGGTTGCGGAAGTTTATCGATTTCAATCAAGGGTCATACACATGGTCGTCATTCGACTTGCCCGTGGCGGCGCCAAGAAGCGCCCGTTCTACAACATGGTCGTCACCGATTCGCGCAAGCGCCGCGATGGCGCCTGCATCGAACGCGTCGGCTACTACAATCCCGTCGCCGGCGAGAAGGAGCAGGGGCTGCGCGTCGACATGCAGCGCATCGAGCACTGGACCGGCAAGGGCGCACAGCTGTCCCCGACGGTGGCACGGCTGGTCAAGCAGTTCGCAGCCAAGGCCGCAGCCTGAAGCGGGCATGATTGTCCTGGGGCGTATTTCCGCCCCATACGGCATACTCGGCTGGGTAAACATCCAGCTCTTCGGGGACGATCCCCAGGCCCTGTCCAGGATGCCGCGCTGGTGGCTGGCGGCCAAAGAGGATGCGCCGGACGCGGCGTGGCAGGCGAAAGCCCTGGCGGGCTGCAAGCCGCATGGCAAGGGCCTGGTGGTCCGCTTCGAGAACGTTGGCGACCGCAACGCGGCGCTGCAGCTGACCGGACAGTACGTGGGGGCGCCGCGCGAAGCGCTGCCGCAGCCGGGAAACGACGAATACTACTGGACCGATCTGATCGGCCTGGAAGTGGTGAATGAATCGGGTGAGCCGCTCGGCCGCGTGGCCGAGATGGTCAGGGCCGGCGCGCATGAGGTACTCGAGGTGCGCGACGAGGCCGGCACCCGGCGACTGATGCCTTTCGTGGCAGCGGTCGTCAAGGAAGTGGATACGGCGGCTGGCCGGATCCGGGTGGACTGGGGGACGGACTGGTGAGCGTCGCTTTCGATGTCGTCACCTTGTTTCCCGAGATGTTCGCCGCCGTGTCGGATCATGGCATTACGCGGCGTGCGCGCGAGCAGGGGTTGTGGGGGCTGCGGTTGTGGAACCCCCGCGATTTCGCGACGGACAATTACCGCACGGTGGATGATCGGCCGTACGGGGGCGGCCCCGGCATGGTAATGCTGGCCGAGCCGCTGGAAAAGGCGATCTCGGCGGCCAAGACAAACCGGCCCGGGGCACAGGTGGTGTATCTGTCGCCGCAGGGCCGGCCGCTGACGCATCGGCGGGTGCTGGAGATGGCGGCGAGCAAGGGCGCCATCCTGCTCTGCGGCCGCTACGAAGGGATCGACGAGCGGCTCATCGCCCGCTGCGTCGACGAGGAGATTTCGCTGGGCGATTTCGTCCTCTCCGGCGGCGAGATTGCGGCGATGGCTCTGATCGATGCGGTCGTGCGGCAAGTGCCGGGGGCGCTCAACGACGCCGATTCCGCAATCGAGGAATCGTTCGCCGACGGGCTGCTGGATTGTCCGCACTACACGCGGCCGGAGACGTATGCGGGAATGATGGTGCCGCCGGTTCTGCTTTCCGGCCACCATGCGGACATCCGGCGCTGGCGGCTGAAGCAGGCGCTGGGCCGTACCTGGCTGCGCCGGCCCGAGCTGGTCGAGCACCGCCAGTTGAGCGGTGAAGAAACGATCCTGCTGGAGGAATTCAAGCGGGAGCAGGTGAAGTAGGAAGTCAGTTTGACGATAAACCGTGCGCACCAGGCTGCGGCCTGCTCTGCGTGCAAGGCCACCGGCCATTTGACTCAGGAGCAAGCAATGAATCTCATCCAGCAACTCGAGCAGGAAGAAATCGCCCGCCTCGGCAAGAACATTCCAGAGTTTTCGCCGGGGGACACGGTTATTGTCAACGTGAACGTCGTCGAGGGCGAGCGCAAGCGGGTCCAGGCCTACGAGGGCGTGGTCATCGGCAAGCGCAACCGCGGCCTCAACTCGGCTTTCACGGTGCGCAAGATCTCCTCGGGTGAGGGCGTCGAGCGTACCTTTCAGACCTATTCCCCGCTGATCGCCAGCATCGAGGTGAAGCGCAAGGGGGATGTGCGCCGCGCCAAGCTTTATTACCTGCGCAGCCGCTCCGGCAAGTCGGCCCGCATCCGCGAGAAGCTGGAATCGTCCGGCAAGGGCGACGCGCAGTAAGGCAGAAGGATGACAGACGAAACGGGGCGCCGCGGCGCCCCGTTTGCTTTTCGGCAGCCGGAGTTCAGCCGGAAAGCTTGTTGCGCTCGATGAGGGCGTAGGCCGAATGATTGTGGATGGACTCGAAGTTCTCCGACTCCACCACGTAGGCGTCGATGCGCTTCTCGCGGTTGAGCAGGGCGGCGACGTCGCGCACCATGTCCTCGACGAATTTCGGGTTGTCGTAGGCGCGCTCGGTGACGTACTTCTCGTCCGGCCGCTTGAGCAGGCCGTAGAGCTCGCAGGAGGCCTGGCTTTCCACCAGCTGCACCAGTTCCTCGATCCAGACGAAGTCGTTGGTGGTCGCCGTGACGGTGACGTGGGAGCGCTGGTTGTGGGCGCCGCGTTCGGAGATCTTCTTCGAGCAGGGGCACAGGCTGGTCACCGGCACGACGACCTTCATGGTGAAGCGGTAGTCGCCGCCCTCGTGGATCTCGCCGACGAAGGTGACCTCGTAGTCGATCAGGCTCTGCACGCCGGACACCGGCGCCTTCTTGGCGATGAAGTAGGGGAAGGTCATCTCGATGTGGCCGGCCTCGGCTTCCAGCCGCCGGACCATCTCGCGCAGGGTCGGCTCGAAATTCTCGACGGAGATCTCGCGCTCGTGGCTGTTGAGGATCTCGACGAAGCGCGACATGTGCGTGCCCTTGAAGTTGTGGGGCAGGCCGACGTACATGTTGAACACGGCGATGGTGTGCTGCACGCCGCCGCTCTTGTCCATCACCTTGACGGGATGGCGGATCGACTTGATGCCGACCTTGTCGATGGCCAGCTGGCGGGTGTCGGTGAAGCCTTGGACGTCAGGTATGGCCATGGTCGAATCGTTCATGTTCATGGTGCGCTCTCGGGGCTGGGATGCGTCTATTAGCGTTTTCTTTTGCATGCATCCTATCATTCCCGACAGAATCACTCAAGTATTAACTGTTTCACCCTTTCGGCGATGCCCTTGCCATCGAGCCCGAGTTGGGCCAGCAGAAGCGACGAATCGCCGTGCTCGGTGAAGCGGTCGGGCAGGCCCAGGCGCAGCAGCCGCACGTCGAGACCCATCTCCTCGAGGGCGCGCGCGACCTCTGCGCCGGCGCCGCCGATGACCACGTTTTCCTCGATGGTCACCAGCAGTTCGTGGCCGAAAGCCAGCTCCCTGACGAGTTCGCGGTCAAGCGGCTTGACGAAGCGCATGTTGGCGACGGTGGCATTCAGGATGTCGCCGGCTTCGAGGGCCGGCGTCAGCAGGCTGCCGAAGGCGAGCAGCGCGATGCGCGATCCCGAGCGGCGCAGCTCGCCCTTGCCCAGCGGCAGCGGCGCGAGTTCCGGCTGTGGCGGCACGCCCGGTCCGTGGCCGCGCGGATAGCGCACGGCGCTGGGGCCGTCGTGCAGGAAGGCCGTGGTGAGCATCTGCCGGCACTCGTTCTCGTCGGCCGGCGCCATCACCACCATGTTCGGCACGCAGGTCAGGTAGGTGAGGTCGAAGCTGCCGTTGTGCGTGGCGCCGTCGGCGCCGACCAGGCCGCCGCGGTCGATCGCCAGCATGACCGGCAGGTTCTGCAGGGCGACGTCGTGGATGAGCTGGTCGTAGGCGCGCTGCAGGAAGGTCGAGTAGATGGCCACCACCGGCTTCACGCCCTCGCAGGCGAGGCCGGCGGCAAAAGTCAGCGCGTGCTGCTCGGCGATGCCGACGTCGTGGAAGCGTTTCGGAAATTCCTCGGCGAAACGCACCATGCCGGAGCCTTCCTTCATGGCCGGGGTGATGGCGACGAGGCGCGCATCCTGCGCCGCCATGTCGCACAGCCAGTCGCCGAAGATCTGGGTGTAGCTGCGCCCGCCCGCCTTGCCCTGCTGGATGCCGTTCTCGCTGTCGAACTTCGACACGCCGTGATACAGCACGGGATCGGCCTCGGCCAGCTTGTAGCCCTGGCCCTTCTTGGTGATGACGTGGAGGAACTGCGGGCCCTTCAGCTCGGCGATGTTCTTCAAGGTCGGCACCAGCGAGTCAAGGTCGTGGCCGTCGATGGGGCCGATGTAGTTGAAGCCGAATTCCTCGAACAGCGTGCCCGGCGTGACCATGCCCTTGAGGTGCTCCTCGGTGCGCTTGGCGAACTCGAGCAGGGGCGGGGCGACGCCGAGCACCTTCTCGCCGGCGCGGCGCGCGGCGTTGAAGGCGTGGCCGGAGAAGAGCCGCGCCAGGTACTTGTTGAGGGCGCCGACCGGCGGCGAGATCGACATGTCGTTGTCGTTGAGGATGACGAGCAGGTTGGCGTCCGCCACGCCGGCGTTGTTGAGCGCCTCGAAGGCCATGCCGGCGGTCATGGCGCCGTCGCCGATGATGGCGATGACGTGGCGGTCCTCGCCCTTGTCGCGCGCGGCGATGGCCATGCCCAGCGCCGCCGAGATGGAGGTCGAGGAGTGCCCGGTGCCGAAGGTGTCGTAGGGGCTCTCGTCGCGGCGCGGGAAGCCGGAGACGCCGCCCTGCATCCTCAGCCTGGCCATGCCGGCGCGCCGGCCGGTGAGCGCCTTGTGGGCATAGGTCTGGTGGCCGACGTCCCACACGATGCGGTCTTCCGGCGTGTCGAAGACGTAGTGCAGGGCGATGCTGAGCTCGACCGTGCCGAGGTTGGAGGAGAGGTGGCCGCCCGTCTTCGATACCGACTCGATGAGGAACTCGCGCAGCTCCTGGGCGAGCTGGGGCAGTTGCTTGCGCTCCAGCTTGCGCAGCTCGGCCGGGTCGTTGATCGTGTCGAGGAGGGGATAGGCGGACATCAGAATTTGCGCGTGACGATGTAATGGGCCAGCTCGTGCAGGCGGCGGCCGCGCTCGCCGAAGGATTCGATGGCTTCGCGCGCCGCGCTGCGCAGGGCCTCGGCCAGCTCGCGCGCCTCGGCCAGGCCCATGGCGCTGACGTAGGTGGCCTTGCCTTGGGCGGCGTCCTTGCCGGCGGTTTTGCCTAGCGTGGCGGTGCTCGCTTCGGCGTCGAGGATGTCGTCCACCACCTGGAAGAGCAGGCCGACACGTTTGGCGAAATGATCCAGACGCGCCAGTTCCTCTTCCGGCAGCGGCGCGCCGCACTGCGCGCCGAGGAGGATCGCTGCGCGGATCAGGGCGCCGGTCTTGTGCACGTGCATGAACTCGAGCTCGGCGCGCGACAGCTGCTGTCCGGTGCCCTCGATGTCGATCATCTGGCCGCCGGCCATGCCGCGCGAGCCGGCCGCCTGGGCGAGCAGGCGGATCATGTCGATCTGGCGGCGCGGATCGTCCGTCAGGACGTGGTCGGAGAGCAGCAGGAAGGCCTGCGCTTGCAACGCGTCGCCGACGAGAAGGGCCGTGGCCTCGTCGTATTCGACATGGCAGGTCGGCTTGCCGCGGCGCAGGACGTCGTCGTCCATGCAGGGCAGGTCGTCGTGCACGAGCGAATAGGCGTGGATCATCTCGACGGCGCAACCGGCGACATCGAGGCGCGCGTGGTCGGCGCCGGCCAGTTCGCCGGCGGCATGGCAGAGCAGGGGACGGATGCGCTTGCCGCCGCCCAGCGTGGCATAGCGCATGGCGCGGTGCAGGCGCTGCGGCGAGATGTCGGGGCCGGGCAGCAGGCGTTCGAGCGCACGCTCGGTGCGCTGCTGCACGGCAGTCATCCAGCTCTGGAAATCCATGGGAGAAACTACTCCGGCGACCCCGGCAGGTCGCGCAATTCGCCCGCCTCCAGCACCTGGATCTTCTGCTCGGCGGCCGCCAGCGCGCCCTGGCAATGCCGGAGCAGGACGGCGCCGCGCTGGTAGGCGGCGAGCGATTCCTCCAGGCTGAGCTTGCCGGACTCCATGTTCTGCACGATGGACTCCAGTTCGGCCAGGGCGGCTTCGAAGGAGGGGGGCGGTGGGGCGTTGGCCGGACTCATCGGTGTGTCTATGCAAAACATAATGATAACCGATAGATAACCCAGCGTCTGCGCTATACTCTTTTGCACGCATCCCGATGCCTCCTTCCTTGTCGCGCCTGACTGCATGACCCGCTCCGCCGTACCGCAGGAACTGACTTTTGCGGCGACCCAGCCGCCGGTTGCCTGGTACGCCGACCCGCGCATCCACGAACTCGAACAGGAATGGCTGTTCCGGCCGGGGCCGCGCTATCTCGGCCACGCCGGCATGGTGCCGCAGGCAGGCGACTACCAGACCCTGGCCTGGCTTGACCATGCGCGCATGCTGGTGAGGAACGAGGACGGCATCGAACTGATGTCCAACATCTGCCGCCACCGCCAGGCCATCATGCTGGAAGGCCGCGGCAACGCACGCCACATCGCCTGCCCGGTGCACCGCTGGGCCTACGATCGCAAGGGGCGCCTGCTCGGCGCGCCGCGCTTTCCCGACAATCCCTGCCTGCACCTCGACAAGCATGCCGTGAAGAACTGGCGCGGCCTGCTCTTCGACGGTCCGCGGGATCCGTCCGCCGACCTGGCCGGAGTCGGCTTCGCCGAGGAACTGGAGCGGGCGGACTGGCGGCTGGGTCGGGTGGTCATCGACGAGTATCCGGTCAACTGGAAGACTTTCGTCGAGGTGTATCTCGAGGATTATCACGTCGCGCCCTTCCACCCGGGCCTGTCGCATTTCGTCGACCTGGGTGAACTGAAATGGACCTTCGGCGCGCAGTGGTCGGTGCAGACCGTGGGCATCAGCCAGCAGCTGCAGAAGCCCGGTTCGCCCGTCTACGAGCGCTGGCATCGCGCCGTGCTCGGCCGCGACGGCGAGCGCCTGCCGCGCCACGGGGGCATCTGGTTGATGGTCTACCCGAACATCATGGTGGAGTGGTATCCCCATGCGCTGGTGGTGAGCATCGCCATTCCGCGCTCGCCGACCCGCACCACCAACCTGCTCGAGTTCTACTATCCCGAGAGTATCCTGCGCGAGGCGCCGGATTTCGCCGACGCCGAGCGCGAGGCCTACCTCGAGACGGCGCGCGAGGACGACGAGATCTGCCGCCGCATCGAGCGCGGCCGGCGCGCCCTGCTCGCGGAAGGGCGCGCCGAAGCCGGCCCCTACCAGTCGCCCATGGAGGACGGCATGCAGCATTTCCACGAATATCTGCAGCGGGAGCTGGCGCCGCATATCTGAGCCCCATCGCGACCGACAATGCAATCCCTCTGGATGATCGCGGCGAGCGCGCTGTTCGCCTGCATGGGTGTCTGCGTCAAGCTCGGCGCCAGCCTGTTCTCCTCGGCGGAACTGGTCTTCTACCGCGGCGCCATTGCGCTCCTCGGCCTGTGGGGCTTCGTGCTGCTGCGCCGCCTGTCGCTTGCCACCCCGCACTGGCGCGCCCACCTCTGGCGCGGCCTGGCGGGGTCGGTGTCACTGATCATGTATTTCTACGCCATCAGCGCACTGCCGCTGGCGACGGCGGTGACGCTCAACTACACCTCGCCGTTGTTCCTGGCCCTGATCCTGGCCGTGTGGGCGGGCGAGCGCGTGCGCGGCACGCTCATCCTGGCGCTTGCACTCGGCCTGGCCGGCGTGGTCCTGTTGCTGCGGCCGAGCATTGCTTCCGAGCAGTGGCTCGGCGGCCTGGCGGCGCTGGCCTCGGGCGCCAGCGCGGGCATCGCCTACTACAACGTGCGCCAGCTCGGCCGCCTGGGCGAGCCGGAGTGGCGCACGGTGTTCTATTTCTCGCTGGCCTCGACCCTGATCGGCCTGCCCTGGCTGATCGCCAGCCAGACGGTGCACGAGCCGGGCGTCCAGGACGCGCTGCTGGTGCTCGGCGTGGGCGGCTTCGGCGCGCTGGCGCAGCTCGCCATGACCCGCGCCTACAAGCACGGCAAGCCCCTCGTCTCGGCCAGCCTGGCCTACAGCACGGTGATCTTCGCCAGCCTGTTCGGCATGCTGCTGTGGGACGAGGTGCTGCCCTGGCCGTCCTGGCTGGGCATCGGGCTCATCGTCGCCAGCGGGCTGATCGCCACGGCACAATCGCGTGCGCCGGTGGAGCAGGATTGATATAGTAGAAACGGACAAACAAGGGAGCAGGACATGATCGTCACCGACCACAAGGACAAGCTCGTCACCGTCACCGTGTATGGCGAATTCACCCTCGCCGATTACAGCGAGTTCGAGGAGCTGGTCAACTTCAAGGTGAAGTTCGAGGGTGCGGTGAATCTGCTCGTCGACCTGCGCCAGATGGCCGACTTCACGCTGGACATGGCCTGGGAGGACATCAAGTTCTCGCGCGCCCACAGTCACGACTTCGGCAGGATCGCCGTGCTGACCGATTCGCAATGGGTTGCCTGGAGCGCCTGGCTGTCGCAGATCATCGTCGATGCCGAGATGAAGGTCTTCGCCGACGAGCAGGAGGCGCGCGACTGGCTGCAGGCGGCATGAAGGCCTTCACCACCCTGGTCTCCGCGGCGGACCTCGCCCACCACCTGCACGACGCGCGCTGGCGCGTCTTCGACTGCTCCTTCGACCTGGTGCACACCCACGCCGGCGAGCTGGCCTACCGCGAGGTGCACATCCCGGGCGCGATCTACGCGCATCTCGAGCGCGATCTCTCCGGGCCGCTCAACGGAAAGAACGGCCGCCACCCGCTGCCCGATCCGGCGCGCTTCGCCGCCAAATTGGGCGAGTGGGGCGTCGGCAACGACACCCAGGTGGTGGTCTACGACGACGCCGGCGGCACCTACGCCGTGCGCATGTGGTGGATGCTGCGCTGGCTCGGCCACGACGCCGTGGCCCTGCTCGACGGCGGCATCAACGCCTGGGAGGCGGCCGGCTTCGAGACGACGGACGCGGAATCGAAGCATCCGCATGCGGTGTTCGTGCCGCGGCTGCGGCCGGAACTGGCCGTCGATGCGCGCTTCGTGGAAAGTCAGTCCCCACGGGACGGCGTCAGGCTGCTCGATGCGCGCAACCCGCAGCGCTTCCGCGGCGAGAACGAGACGCTCGACCCGGTCGGCGGCCACATCCCCGGCGCGGTGAACCGCTTCTTCAAGGACAACCTGCTGCCCGACGGGCGCTTCAAGCCGGCGGAGACATTGCGCGCCGAGTATCAGGCGCTGATGACCGGGAAAGGTGCGCATGAGGTGGTGCATTCCTGCGGCTCGGGCGTGACGGCCTGCCACAACCTGCTGGCGATGGAAGTGGCGGGATTGACCGGTTCGCGGATCTACCCCGGCTCCTGGAGCGAGTGGTGCGCCGATCCTGCACGGCCGGTGGCGACCGGTCCCTGAGGCCTTGCCGATCGGCGCGAGCATGCTGGCCGATCTTGTCCTGTTCGTTCACTTCTGTATCGCCGGCTTCATCACGGCCGGCTTCGTGCTGATCCCGCTCGGCGCCGCCGCCGGCTGGCGCTGGGTGAGGCAGCGGCGACTGCGGCAGTTCCATGCCGGCGCCATCGCCTTCGTCGCGCTCGAATCGCTGGCCGGCATCGCCTGTCCGTTGACGGTGTGGGAGGCCGCTTTGCGCGGCGGCACGGTCGGCGAGACGGGCTTCATCGGTCGGCTGCTCTACTGGGACTTCCCGCCGGTCTTTTTTACCCTGCTGTACGTCGCGCTGGCCCTGCTGGCGATCGGGCTCTGGCGCCTCGTGCCGCCTCAGGCACGGTGACGCGCCAGCGCCCAGGCGACGTGCTCGCGTACGAGTTCGGAGGCGTGATCGCGGCGCGCGGTTAGCGCAGCGATTATCTCGGGCGAGGTCGGCGCATTGCCCAGCGCCACGGCGAGGTTGCGCAGCCAGCGCTCATGGCCGATGCGGAAGATGGCGCTGCCGGCGAGACGTGTTTTGAATTCCGCTTCGCTCCACGCGAACAGCGCGACCAGGCGGGCGCTGTCCAGTCCGTGGCGCACGGAAAAGTCAGCCTCCACGGTACGGCGCGCGAAGCGGTTCCACGGGCAGGCGAGCTGGCAGTCGTCGCAGCCGTAGACGCGGTTGCCGATCAGCGGCCGCAGTTCCTCGGGGATGGCCCCCTTCAGCTCGATGGTGAGGTAGGAGATGCAGCGCCGCGCATCCACCGTGTAGGGGGCGACAATGGCCTGCGTCGGGCAGACGTCGAGGCAGGCGCGGCAGTTCCCGCAGTGGTCGTCCTGCGGCGCATCGGCCGGCAGCGGTAGGTCGGTGTAGATCTCGCCGAGGAAAAAAAACGAGCCGGCTTCGCAGTGCAGCAGCAGGGTGTGCTTGCCGCGCCAGCCGAGCCCGCTTTTCTCGGCCAGCGCCACCTCCAGCACCGGCGCCGAGTCGGTGAACACGCGGTGGCCGAAGGGGCCGATGGCCTCGGCGATGCGCCCGGCCAGCTTCTGCAGGCGCGCGCGCAGCAGCTTGTGGTAGTCGCGGCCAAGGGCGTAGCGCGAGAGGGCGGCGCGCGTGCCGTCGGCCAGCACGTCTTCCATCGGCGTCGCCTCGGGCAGGTAGTTCATGCGGGCGGTGATGACGCTTACCGTGCCGGGCACCAGCTCGGCCGGGCGCGAGCGCTTCGTGCCGTGGCTTGCCATATAATCCATCTCGCCGTGGAAGCCGGCGGCCAGCCAGTCGTTCAGTTCCGCTTCCGCCGCATCGAGCGCGGTTTCGGCGAAGCCGATGGCATCGTAGCCGAGTTCCCGTCCCCACTGCCTGATTTGCGCGGCGAGTTCAACCCAGTCTATGGAGCGTGCGTTTTGCATGGCAAGGATCATAACTTGAGCCTGAACCTGCCTGACGAGGCGGCGACGCTGGCGCTCGGTGCGCGACTGGCCCAGGCCTTGGCGCCCGGACTGGTGATCTGGCTCGAAGGCGACCTCGGCAGCGGCAAGACAACCCTGGTGCGCGGGGTGCTGCGCGGCCTGGGCTGGGCGGGGAATGTGAAAAGTCCGACCTATACTTTGGTTGAACTTTATGCTATTTCTAGTTTAAACTTGCATCACTTTGATTTTTATAGGTTCAGCCAGCCGGAAGAATATCTCGATGCAGGTCTGGACGAATACTTCAAAGACGGGGCGGTCTGCCTCGTCGAATGGCCGGACAAGGCCGGGGATTACCTTGCCCCGGCCGACCTGCGCATCGCGCTTTCCATCGCGGACGGCGGACGGCGCGCCGAATGCATTCCAGTCAGTGAAGCGGGGCGCGCATGCCTGAGCAGACTCCCCCCTTCCGCCGCCGCGACTTCCTGAAAGTTGCGGGCGCGGCGCTGACCCTGCTGGTCAGTCCCGTCGGCCAGGCGGCGACCAACATCCTCGCCGTGCGCGTCTGGCCGGCGCGCGACTACACCCGCGTCACCCTCGAATACCGCGAGCCGATCGCCTTCACCCATCAGGTGGTAAAGAACCCCGAGCGGCTGGTGGTCGACCTCGAGGGCGTCGAGTTCAACAGCGTGCTCTCCAGCCTGCCGGGCAAGATTTCCGAGACCGATCCTTACATCAAGCTGATCCGCGCCGGGCGCAACCGGCCGGGCGTGGTGCGCCTGGTGATCGAGCTGAAGGCCGAGATCCAGCCGCAGGTGTTCATGCTCAAGCCCGTCGGCGAGTACGGCCACCGCCTGGTGCTCGACCTGTATCCGACCGTGGCGGACGATCCGCTGTTGGCCCTGCTGGAAAAGCTGGAAGCGCCGCCGGAGAAGGCGAAGGAGCCGCGCCCGGCCCAGCCCGAGATCACGCGCATGGTCACCATCGTGCTCGATCCCGGCCACGGCGGCGAGGACCCGGGTGCCATCGGCCGCGGCGGCACCTACGAGAAGAACGTCACCCTGCAGGTGGCGCGGCGGCTGAAGGCGAAAATCGACGCCGAGCCGAACATGCGCTCGCTGCTGACGCGCGACGGCGACTTCTTCATTCCGCTGCACCAGCGCGTGCACAAGGCACGCCGCGTGCAGGCCGATCTCTTCGTCTCGGTGCATGCCGATGCCTTCATCAAGCCGACGGCGCGCGGCTCCTCGGTGTTCGTGCTCTCCGAGAACGGCGCTTCGAGCTCGGCCGCGCGCTGGCTGGCGCAGCGCGAGAACGCCGCCGACCTGATCGGCGGGGTGAATCTCGACCACAAGGATCCGCATCTGGCGCGCACGCTGCTCGACCTGTCGCAGACGGCGACGCTGAACGACAGCCTGAAGCTGGGCAAGTCCGTGCTGGGCGAACTGGGCGGCATCAACACCCTGCACAAGGCCCACGTCGAGCAGGCCGGCTTTGCCGTGCTGAAGGCGCCGGACATTCCCTCCATCCTCATCGAGACCGCCTTCATCAGCAATCCGGAGGAAGAGCGGCGGCTCACCGACGAGGCCTACCAGGAGAAGATGGCCGAGGCCATCCTCAAGGGCATCAAGGCCTATTTCGCCAAGAATCCGCCCCTCGCCAAGTCGAAACTGGTTCGTCTCGACTGAGGTGGGGGCTATCCCCCCAGCCCCCTTTCCGAGAAAGGGGGTGACGGTTGTTCGCTCCGCTCCATGTAAACACTTCAGCCGGGCTAGGGGCGGCCCTGCACCGGCTGATATAATTCGCCGTTTCCCGGCAAACAGTTACAGCCATGCAGGTCTTCCGCGGCATTCCCGCCCGCGCTTCGCATTCGACCGTGCTCACCATCGGCAACTTCGATGGCGTGCACCGCGGCCATCGCGCGCTGCTGGCGAAGCTGACCGCGCTGGCGAAGCAGGCCGGTCTGCCCTCCGCGGTGATGACCTTCGAGCCGAATCCGCGCGAGTTCTTCGCGCCGCAATCGGCGCCGGCGCGCCTCGCCAGCCTGCGCGAGAAGCTGCAGCTGCTGGCCGAATGCGGCGTCGACCAGGCCTATGTCTGCGCCTTCAACAAGCGCTTCGCGGCGCTGACGGCGGATGATTTCGTCGAGCGCATCGTGCGCGGCCTGGGCGTGCGCCACCTGATGATCGGCGACGATTTCCGCTTCGGCAAGGGCCGCACGGGCGATTTTGCCCTGCTGCAGCGGGCGGGACAGGCGCACGGCTTCGGCGTGGAGGCGATGGAGACCCTGGTGCACGAGGGCGAGCGCGTCTCCAGTTCGGCGGTGCGCGAGGCGCTCGATGCCGGCGACCTCGAGCATGCCGAGCGCCTGCTCGGGCGTTCCTACTGCATCTCGGGGCGCGTCATCCACGGCGAGAAACTCGGCCGCAAGATCGGCTACGCCACGGCCAACATCCAGCTGAAGCGCCTGAAGGCGCCGCTCTCCGGCATCTTCGTCGTCACGGTGGATGGCATCGCCGACCGGCCGCTCGAAGGCGTGGCGAGCCTGGGCGTGCGGCCGACGGTGAGTACCAGCGGCAAGCCGGCGCTGGAGGCCTACGTTTTCGATTTCGAGGGCGACCTCTATCGCGCGCACCTGCGGGTGAACTTCCTGCACAAGCTGCGCGACGAGGCGAAATTCGATTCACTCGATGCATTGCAGGCGCAGATCGCGCGCGACGTGGCGGATGCGAAGGCGCATCACGCGGCGTTGCGCGCCCAGATGATGGAATGACATGGCTGACTACCGGAAAACCCTGAACCTTCCCGACACCCCCTTCCCGATGAAGGGCGACCTCGCCAGGCGCGAGCCGCAGTGGGTGGCCGACTGGCAGAGCCGCAAGCTCTACCAGAAGATCCGCCAGGCCGCGGCCGGCCGGCCGCGGTTTGTACTCCACGACGGCCCCCCGTACGCCAATGGTGACATCCACATCGGCCATGCCGTCAACAAGATCCTCAAGGACATCATCGTGCGCTCGAAGACGCTGGCCGGCTTCGACGCGCCCTACGTGCCGGGCTGGGACTGCCACGGCCTGCCCATCGAGCACCAGATCGAGAAGCTGCACGGCAAGCACCTGCCGGCCGACCAGGCGCGCGAACTCTGTCGCGCCTTCGCCGCCGAACAGGTCGAGCGGCAGAAGAAGGACTTCATCCGCTTGGGCGTGCTGGGCGAGTGGGACAACCCCTATCTGACGATGGCCTTCCGCAACGAGGCCGACGAGATCCGCGCCCTCGGCGAGATTTACAAGCGCGGCTTCCTCTTCAAGGGCCTGAAGCCGGTGAACTGGTGCTTCGACTGCGGCTCGGCGCTGGCCGAAGCCGAGGTCGAATACCAGGACAAGGAGTCGCCCGCCATCGACGTCGCCTTTCCGCTCGACGATGCCGAGCGCGGCCGCGTGGCGCACGCCTTCGGCCTGCCGGCGCTGCCGGAGGGTCCCTGTTATGCCGTGATCTGGACGACGACGCCGTGGACGATCCCCGGCAACCAGGCGCTCAACCTGCACCCCGAGTTCACCTACGAGCTGGTGCAGACGCCGCGCGGCCTGCTGGTGCTGGCGGCCGAACTGCGCGGCCAGGCGCTGGCGCGGTATGGACTGGAGGGCAAGGTGCTCGGCGCCTGCCAGGGCGCGGCGCTGGCGTTGGTGAAGTTCCGCCATCCCTTCTACGACCGCGAGTCGCCGGTGTATCTGGGCGACTACGTTACGCTGGACACCGGCACGGGCGTGGTGCACAGCGCGCCGGCCTACGGCCTGGAGGACTTCGAGTCCTGCAAGCGCCACGGCATGCGCAACGAAGAGATCCTCACGCCGGTGCAGGGCGACGGCCGATTCAGTGAGAGCCTGCCCTTCTTCGGCGGCCTCAACGTCTGGAAGGCCAACGCCGCGATCATCGAGAAGATCCGGGAGGTCGGCTGCCTGTTCGCCTCGGGCAAGATCACGCACAGCTACATGCACTGCTGGCGCCACAAGACGCCGATCATCTACCGCGCCACATCGCAGTGGTTTGTCGGAATGGATCGCAAGCCGCACGACGGGCGCACGCTGCGCGAGACGGCGCTGGCCGCCGTTGAGGCGACGCAGTTCTTCCCCGACTGGGGCCAGGCGCGCCTGCACGCCATGATCGCCAACCGGCCCGACTGGTGCGTCTCGCGCCAGCGCAACTGGGGCGTGCCGATTCCCTTCTTCCTGCACAAGGAGACCGGCGAGCTGCATCCGCGCACGCCGGAACTGCTGGAGCAGGTGGCGCAGCGCGTCGAGCAGGAGGGCATCGACGCCTGGTTCAGGCTCGATGCGGCGGAACTGTTGGGCGCCGAAGCGGGCCAGTACGAGAAGATGCGCGACACGCTCGACGTCTGGTTCGATTCCGGCACGACGCACTGGACTGTGCTGCGCGGCAGCCACACCGGCGAGAGCAAGTGGCCGGCCGACCTCTACCTCGAGGGCTCCGACCAGCACCGCGGCTGGTTCCACTCTTCGCTCCTCACCGCCTGCACGCTGGACGGCCGTGCGCCCTACGACGGCCTGCTCACCCACGGCTTCGTCGTCGACGGCCAGGGCCACAAGATGTCCAAGTCCAGGGGCAATGTCATCGCGCCGCAGAAGGTGTCGGACACGCTGGGCGCGGAGGTGCTGCGCCTGTGGGTGGCGGCGACGGACTACTCGGGCGAGCTGTCCATCTCCGACGAGATCCTCAAGCGCGTGGTGGAAAGCTATCGCCGCATCCGCAACACCCTGCGCTTCCTGCTCGCCAACACCGCCGACTTCGACCCGGCGAAGGACATGCTGCCGGTGGCCGACTGGCTGGAGATCGACCGCTACGCCCTGGCGCTGACGCGCCGCCTGCAGGAGCAGGTGACGGCCGATTACAACCGCTACGAATTCCACCGCGTCGTGCAGGCGCTGCAGGGCTTCTGCTCCGAGGAGCTGGGCGCCTTCTACCTCGACATTATCAAGGATCGCCTGTACACCACCGGCACGGACTCGAAGCCGCGCCGCGCCGCGCAGAGCGCGCTGTGGCACATCCTGCAGGCGCTGACCCGCCTGATGGCGCCGGTGCTGACGTTCACCGCCGAGGAGATCTGGCAGGTCCTCACGAAGAACCCGGAAGACAGCGTGATGCTGGCCACCTGGCATGCGCTGCCGGTGCAGCCGGAAGAGTCAGTCCTGGCGACACGGTGGCAGCAGATCCGCGAGGTGCGCGCCGAGGTGTCGAAGGTGCTGGAGGAACTGCGCGTGGCCGGCAAGATCGGATCCAGCCTGCAGGCCGAGGTGGAGATTCGCGCCAGCGGGGCCAAGCATGAACTGCTGGCCTCGCTCGGCAACGACCTGCGCCTGGTGCTGATCTGCTCGAAGGTGACGCTGATCAAGGTCGGCGATGCCGCCGCCGAGGGCGTCGCCGCCGTGCCCAGCCCGCATGCCAAGTGCCCGCGCTGCTGGCACTGGCGCGAGGACGTCGGCGTGAATGCCGGGCATCCCGAGTTGTGCGGGCGCTGCGACGCCAACCTGCACGGTGCCGGCGAGCCGCGCACCCATGCGTGATGACCCGTCATTCCCGCGAAAGCGGGAATCCATGTTTGTCCTCTGGCTAGGGCTGTCGGGCCTGATCATCGTCCTCGACCAGCTGACCAAGTTCTGGGTCGTCTCGGCACTCCGACTCGGCCAGAGCATCGAGCTGACCGGCTTTCTCAACCTGGTGTTCGTGTACAACCCCGGCGCGGCGTTCAGCTTCCTCTCGGACGCGGGCGGCTGGCAGCGCTGGTTCTTCGTCGTTCTGGCGATCGCCGTGTCGGGGTGGCTGACTTTTCTGATCCGAAGCCATGCCGCCGAGCGCCTGCTGCCGCTGGCGGCGGCGCTGATCCTGGGCGGCGCGCTGGGCAACGTCATCGACCGCATCCGCTTCGGCGCCGTGGTGGATTTCGTCGATGTGCATGCGGCCGGCTGGCATTTCCCGGCCTTCAACGTCGCCGATTCGGCGATCTCGGTGGGCGTGGCGCTGCTTCTCTGGCAGCAGCTGTTCTGCGCTGATAAGGAAAAGGCATGAGCGCAGTCGTCACGGCAAACAGCCTGCTCACCCTGCATTACCGCCTCGCCCTGGCCGACGACACCGAACTGGTCAGCACCTTCGGCGCCAAGCCCGCGACGCTGCAGCTCGGCAGCGGCGAGCTGGCGCCGGTGCTCGAGCGCTGCCTGATCGGGTTGGCCGTCGGCCAGCGCACGGTGTTCCTGCTCGAGGCGGAACAAGCCTTCGGCCCGCACAACCCGCAGCTGATGCAGCGCCTCGCCCGCAGCGAGCTGCCCGATGCCGGGGAACTTCGCGAGATGGCGCTCATCGAATTCAAGGCGCCCAACGGCGCCGCCTACACCGGGCTGGTGCGCGAGCTGACGGCGGAGGACGCCCTGGTCGACTTCAACCACCCGCTCGCCGGCAAGGCCATCCGCTTCGAAGTGGACGTGATAGGAATCCTGTGATGGACATACTGCTCGCCAACCCCCGCGGCTTCTGCGCCGGCGTCGAGCGCGCCATCGAGATCGTCGAGCGGGCGCTGGAGATATTCGGCGCGCCCATTTACGTGCGCCACGAGGTGGTGCACAACCAGTTCGTCGTGGACGGCCTGCGCGCCAAGGGCGCGGTGTTCGTCGAGGAACTGAACGAGGTGCCCGACGGCGCCACGGTGATCTTCAGCGCCCACGGCGTGCCGCAGTCCGTGCGTCACGAGGCCGATCGGCGCGGGCTGCGCGTCTTCGATGCCACCTGTCCGCTGGTGACCAAGGTGCATGGCGAGGTGACGCGCATGCACGATGGCGGCCGCGAGATCGTCATGATCGGCCACCGCGGCCATCCCGAGGTCGAGGGCACCATGGGGCAGACGCGGGACGGCATGTACCTGGTGGAGAACGTCGCCGACGTGGCCGGCCTGACTGTGCAGGACGAAAATCGTCTCGCCTACGTCACGCAGACCACCCTGTCCGTCGACGACGCCGCGGCCATCGTCGCGGCGCTGAAGGCGCGCTTCCCCGCGATCGTCGGGCCGAAGAAGGACGACATCTGCTACGCCACGCAGAACCGCCAGGACGCCGTCAAGCAACTGGCCGCACAGTGCGACCTCGTCATCGTCGTCGGCTCGCCCAACAGCTCGAACTCGAACCGCCTGCGCGAAGTGGCGCGCAACCTCGGCGTGGACGCTTTTCTGGTCAATGGCGCGGAGGAGATCCGTGCCGAGTGGCTGCCCGGCAAGGCGCGCATCGGCGTCACGGCGGGCGCCTCGGCGCCCGAAGTGCTCGTCCAGGCGGTGATCCTGCGGCTGGAAGCCCTTGGTGCCGGCAAGGTGCACCAGCTGGATGGCAACCCGGAGCACGTGGTTTTTTCCCTGCCGCGGGAACTCCAGAAATCCCAGTAAGCACGCGCTCGTCAGCGCACGGGCAGCAGCGCCGCAGGCTGGGGTGGCAGGTTTTCTCCTTCGAAGCTGATTTCCACCAGCATCTGGCTTTTTACGGCCACATTTCCGCGCTGTCCGGGCTGGAACCTGGCTTGAGCGAATGCCTGGCGTGCCAGCCTTTCGAGCTCCGCCGGCACATTGGCCGTTTCCACCAGGACGCGGTCGACATCCCCTGTTTCGCTGATGAAAAGCCGCAGCACGACCCGGTTTCTGACCGGTGGCGCATCCTCGGGGTATTGCAGTGGTACGGGAAGCGCGGCCTGGGGCTTTCGGCTCAATTCCTCTGGGGGGAAATAGTAAGGCCCCGGCAGGGAAATGGCTCCCTGGGGCAGAGCGCCCGAACCGGTTGCATGAAACCCGTGTCCGGTGCTTGGGGCGGAGGATAGCTCGGCAGCGAGGAGACGGACGGACATTTGTGCCCGTGCCCGACCGGCTGGCGGCATAGTCGAGGATTCGGGCGCACCGTAATAGGCCTCCATGAGCGCGATGCCGCCGGCGTGGAGCGAGACTGAGAGAGTCAGCGGGATCCACAAGGAAGCGATGTCCTTGAGCATCGTATTGCGGCCTGCCAAGTGCATGGCGGACCGGTGCCCCGGTCCGCCAGATTGATTACTGCGTCAGCTCACGCCAGGAAACGCGGCGGACCTTGCCGCTCGAACTGCCGGTCACTCCCCCCGTCGTTTTCTCGCCGCCGGCGAAGGTCGTGACGACTTTCAGCGCGCCGCTCGGCAGGCGGATGACGATGAAACCGACCACGATCGAGTTGCCGAGCTTGGCGCCGACCTGCTGGTTGGGCGAAGCGAGCAGGTAGCTGCCCGTGCAGTAGTTGAACTCGTACTTGTAGCTGTTGCCGCCGGTGCTGCAGGCCGTGATGTCGGACGGCTGGTTGGTAATGACCAGCAGGTTGCCGAACACCAGTGCCGGGTCGAGGTTGACCCGCTCCCCGCTGTTCTGGTCGAAATCGACATACCAGCCCGGGGTGGCGGACAAATCAACGGCATTGTTCGTGATGGTGTAGCCACCACCACCCAACGGCGAGAAGGCTTGCTGTACTGCGGTGCTGGTGCGGAAGGTACCGTGGCTGCCCGTGCTGTCCTTGATGCCGTACATGGTCTGGCGCTGGGTGTTGGTCAGGTCGCTGATGCCAAGATATCGGCCCGTGCCGGCGAAGACCATCACCTGGTTGTCGCAGAGGCCGAGTTCGGGCCTTGTGGTGATAGGCTGAACCACGCCGGTGAAGTCGGTGAGCGAGGCCAGTTGAGTCACGCTCAATGTGGCCGTATCCAGCCGCCAGAGGTTGCCGAGCAGGTCGCCACCGTATATGTAAGTCGCCGTGTTGTTGGTCTGGGCGTTCTGCGCCAGGCCGGTGATGCGGGCCAGGCCGCTCGGCGTGGTCGTGCTGCCGACGTTGGTGCCGATCTTGTCGAGCAGGGTGCCGTCGGCGGCATCGACGATGTAGAAGTAGCCCTTGCCGTCGCCGGGACTGACGTTGTTGTAGCCGGAGGTGAAGACCACCACCCACTTGCCGTCGGAGGGCCGCTTGGTGATGACCGGGTTGCCGTAGGTATAGCCCAGATCGCTGTCGGCCTTGCCGCAGGTTGCGCCATCGGAGCAGAATTCCCACAGCACCTCGGGATCGAGCGGGTCGGTGATGTCGAGCGCGTAATAGCCGCGTCCGCCCTTGTTCAGGCCGCCGACCAAGATGGTGCGCCAGGCGCCGTTGATATAGACGTCGGCCGACTCCGGGCTGCCATCGACGTAGTAGCGGTGGTTGTTCTGGTAGTTCGCGTCGGCGAGCCGGTAGAGGTTGGGGTAGACCATGCGCGGTACGTAGGCCCATACCTCGTCGCCCGTCGTCGCGTTCAGCGCATGCAGCATGCCGTCGTTGGCGGCGACATACACCATGGCCTGTCGCGATGCCTGAGCGGCCTTGAAGGAGGCATAGCCCGCGTCGCCGTAATTGCGGCGCGGGTTGCGCACGTAGGCAGGCTTGGCGCTGGCGATGTCGCCCAGCACGTGGTCCCGGTCGCGATAGAGCGGGGGGACGGTGATCTCCATCTCCTTGTGGCCGCGCAGATAATTGACCATCCGCTGGCCGCTATTGGCGACAAGCCGTTCCGCCGCGGTAAGGCTCGAGCATTGCGACATCTGGCTGCCGCCGATGCACTTGTCCTCGAAGAAGGCGCGCTCGGCCGAGGTCAGGTTGTCCCAGGTGAAGGTCTTGCGCTCAGGCGTCGAGGTCGAATTGTCGATGGTGTAGATGGTGCGTGTGTCTGTCAGGTTGTCCACCTTCTGGTCCAGCAGCGCCTGCGCCTGCCAGGTGACGGTGGGCAGCAGGTTGCCGGTCGCCGTGTCGATCTTCTGGGCGACCAGTTCGCCGTCCCACTTCACGGTGCGGAAAGTGGCGCTGAAGATGTCGTTGTCGTCCTGGGTGACGTTGGGCGTGCTGGTGGCCGAGGCCGAGGCCGCCGCGTTGCGCACCTTCAGGTTGGTCAGCGCATTGGCGAGGCCGCGCGCCATCGAGGCGGGATCCTTGGCGCTGAAATAGGTGCCGTGACCGTTCACCGCGGCATGCCAGAGATCGTCCACCGCGGTTTCGCTATCGGCGGCTGGCACGGGCCAGTTGCAGACGGAGCCTGCGGCCTGCCAGCTGCATTCGGTGGCGGTGGCGGTGGCGCCGGTCTTGATGCGGTAGAAATCGCCCGCGGCGGCCGTGGCGTAATCCTCGCGGAAGGTCATGACGCCATCCACGCCGAGGCCGATGGTGAAGGTGGTCATGTGCTGCGCCGGGTTGGGGTCGCTGGGCGAGGTCGGCACATTGTTTTCCATGCCCGTGCGCAGGTCGCGCTTGTAGTAGTAGAGCGCGACGTCGGCCAGGGAGTTGGCGGAGCCGCCGCCAAGATTGCCGTCGAAGCAGCCGGTGTTGCGGTTGCAGTAAGGCGCTGTCTGGCCGGTGCCGGCGCTATCCACGTTGTCCTGGTCGCCGTAGCCGGCGAAGCTCTGGTTCCAGTAGCCGTCCGTGGTCAGGATGGTGAAGTTCTGCTGGCAGGAGTACTGGATCGGGTCGGGCGCGCCGGACAGCGTGCCCTCGTAGAGCTTGCCCATGCGGTCGAGCGCGCTGCGCAGCGGCGTCGAGCCGCTCGGCGTCTGGTCGTAGAGCTTGGTGTACCAGTTCTGCTTCTGCGTGTTGTCGAGGTCGGCGAGCGCCAGCCAGCGCGAGCCGCTGGTGCCGGAGAAGCTGGTGTTGTTGATGGTGGTGAAACCCAGGCGGTAGTCGCTGTTCAGCGGCAGGAAGGCCTGGCCGACCGAGGTCTTCATCATCTGCATGCGCGTGCGGTAGTAGGCATACCAGTTGGCGAAGTTGGTCATTTCCTCCGCATAGGTGCATACGCCCGCCGTCGTGGCGCAGTCCGTGCGGGTGCTCGCGCGCGGGTAGGTGGCGGTGGCGGGCACGATGTCCACGCGCTGGAAGGTGCTCGAGCTGCCCGCGCCGGAGTTGATGTTGAGGGTGGTGGTCGGGATGAAGCGCGATACGCCGCCCGTCATGTTCGTGATGCTGTAGCCGACGCCGCCCGAGGCGGTGACGGCGATGACGAAACCGTTGGGGAGGGAACCGGCGCTGAGGGGTGCATCGATGCAGACCTGGCCGGTGTTGTTCGGGCAGGTGCCCCAAGGGGCGACCGCCTGGTTGTAGCGCCGGGCGGTGTATTCCCACGGTGCGGCATTGACATAGGCGTTGATGCGGTCGCGCACCGCCGTGGCGGCGTTGTTGCGGGCGGTGTTGCCGCCGCCGGCGGCGAAGGCGCCCAGGCCGCCGTTGAGGATTTCAACGCCGTTGACCGTGATGCTCGAGATGGTGCCGGTGCCGCCGCCACCGCTGGTGATGATGAGCCCGCCCGAAGCCGCGGTGACGGGGGTGGCGGGCGCGGTGACGCCGATGGTGAAGCCCGCCTGCGAGGCATCGGTGATCGGCGTGCCCGCGGCGTCGATCGGGATGACGATCACCGTGTCGTCGGCGACGGTGGCGGGGGTCAGGGCATCGAAGGTGTAGCTCTTGAAGTTGATGGTGGCAGCCGTACCCGAGCGGCAGCCGTAGCCCTGCGGGATGGTCCCGTCCGGCACCAGCGTGGTGCTGCCGGTGGCGCAGGCGACGTAGTCGGGCTGCCCGACGCCGGGCACGTAGTTGTTGATGGCCTGCGCCAGGCGTCGGGCCGTGTCACGCCGTTCGGTGGCGGAATTGGTGCCGCCGCCGGCCGTGACGGTGCCGCTCATGGCGGCCTGGCCATTGATGGTCACCGCGGTGATGCCGACGCTGTCGTCCGAGCCGGAATTGCCGATGGTGATGGAACCGTAGGCCGCCAGCGCGCTGGTCGTCGTCGAATAACGCACCCACTGGAAGGAGCCGGTCTTCTTGGCCTGGCAGGCTCCTGCGGCAGGGCTGGGGAGTGCAGAGTTCGCAGCCGAGTTGCACCAGCGCACATTGGACGGGAAGGGATGGGTGCCGGGGGGCGTGCCTCCCAGCGGGACCTGCACGCAATTGGTGAGGCCCTCGTCGGTGCAGTATTCGCCGGCGGCAATGCGGAAATAATAGGGCGTGCCATAGAGGTAGCGGTAGTTGCCGCCCGTGTCCTTGTTGAGGCGGAAGGCGCCGGCGGTCACCGGATAGTCATAGCCGCCCAGGTTGCGCCGGCAATGGGTGGTGTTCGTGGCGGGCGAGGTGGTGTCGTCGCACCAGACCCGCTCGGGGTATTGGGTCGTGAGGTTGACGGTCGTGGTTCCCTGCTCGAGCTGGTTCGAGTTCTGCTTGTTGAAGCCATCCGTTTTCACGGCCGTCCAGTTGGCGGTGTTGGCCGCCGTCTGGCTTTGATATGGGTTGCCGAGGTAATCGATCGGCGGGGTGTAGCTGATGTCCGGGTTGTAGTACTGCTTGTTGAAATCGCTGCTCATGTAGGGGGGGTCGCCCACCAGGCAGAGGTCGCGGAAGGCATTCGCCGTCGCCTCGGAGTCGTTGCTGTCCTTGCAGTGCATGTCCCCAGTGGCGGGAGCACCCCAGCGCTCGCTGACATAGTCCGGCGTGTATTGCTGCATCATCGAGCCGGAGTCGTCGAGCAGGAACATGATGTTCGGCTTGACGGCGGCCGTGCCCGAGACGTTGGCCAGCGGCGTGTTCGACAGATCGGTCGTGGCGGCGAAGCCGAGCGGACTGGTCGTCACGTGCAGGGCGGCGACGATCAGGGCAAGCGTGCGTTTGCGGTTCGAGGTGCGATTCATCGCAGTTCTCCTGGAGGTTCTTTCTTGATGCCGGGCATCAGGTGACCGGGATCAGCATCAGCGTCTGGATGTAGCTGGTGCTGTTGCGCGGACCGACGACCTTGGTGGTGACTCGGAAATAGAGATAGGTGATGCCGATGAAGGCCGGCGCATCGCTGGCCAGGCTGCCGCCCGCCCCGGCATTGCTCGATGAAGTCGAGGTGGCGCACTGATTGCTGCCTTCGTTGTGGGCAAGGCCGGGCTGGGTGCACAGGCGGTGAATGACATAGGAGGCGGTATTACCGCCGGCATCGGTCGCTACGGTGACAGTGCCGGCGCCGGGCCAGTTGGTGACCGGATTCCAGCTCGGGTCGTTGGCATGCTGCGACGAGTAATAGCCGGCCCCGGTATTGGTATTGTTCAGATCGGCCGGGGCATTGATTGCCTTGTCCTGCAGCCAGAAATAGGCGGCCCGCACGCCTTCGTCGGCGGCGTGCACGGTGCGCTGCTTGTAGGTCAGGTTGCCCGCGACCATGGTGGCCGTATCCACGGAGCGGAACAGCGCAATCGCGGCCAGGATCATGGCGGTGAGCATGATCAATGCGATGGGCAGGGCCACGCCGGCCTGACTTGCACACGAGCGGGATCGGTTGGTGCGGATCACGACTGCGGCCTCCACATCATGTTGCGCAGGGGGATGACGGTCTCGAACGCCTTGTACTTGTAGCACTGCCAGTCCGCCGGGAGGTTGGCGGCCGTGACGCTGCCCCAGCTCCAGCCGGGAAGGACCGTTGTTGCCGTGCACGAGCCGTCGGAATTGATCTCCGGCTGGCGGCTGCGCATGACCACGGCGACACGCACCGCCCCGACGCGCAGCCAGTCGCCGGAATCGCCCGCGATACCGCTGCCATCGGCATCGATGGTGTTGCCCGCGCCATCGAGATCGATCCGGTCGCTGAATCCGCCGACGCCCTGAACGTAGTTTTGCGACGGCACCTGCAAGTCGGCTTGCGTTCCGGTACGTCCGTCGAGGCCGAACTGTGCCTGGAAGGTCACCACGTTCTCGAGCAGAACCGTCGTTGTTCCGCTCAATCCGTCGGTGAAGGTCAGCCGGCCGTTCTGCACGGTATAGGCATTGCTGACGGGATTCGGGCCCATGTTGAAGATCTTGGTCTTGTTGGCGTCGAACTTGGCGGCTCCCTGCACCACGCCGGCGATCGTGATGCCGAGCCCGCCGGCCTTGTTGAAGCGCGAGGGAACCGTGGCGCCGGCGAGATTGGTATACATGGCGAAGCGGTGTTCCAGCGTATCGGCATTCTCCGAGTCGGTGGGCAGGCCGGTAACCTGGTACATGGAGCAGTCGCGTGCGGGGGTGCGCTTGGGCGAATCGGCCAGGACAATCACATCGCCGGGGTTGAAGCCGTAGCGGCTGGCCATCTTGAGATTGGTCATCTCGTCGCCGGGAAAGTCCTGGATCAGCATGGTGGCCGTGGCCATCATGGGGGAACTGCTGTAATTGACCGTGATCGTGTCGGGGGCGCCGCCGGCACCCTGGTTGATCAGGACGGGGTAAATGGAGAAATTGAAGTCGCGCGCCGTCGCGGGCGTGTCGGGACGGGCTTCATGCGCCTGGATGCGGCAGGCGGTCAGATCCGGGTCGATGATGCCGTAGCCGGCGCCCATGATTTCGCGGCGCATCGTGTGCAGCGCTACCGCGCCCTCGTCCATGGCCTCGGCGGCGCCGACCGTCGTGCGCTTCTGTGCCTGGAAGCTGATGGCGACCTGGGTGACCACCAGAACGGCGATCAGTCCGATGACCATCGCGACCATGAGCTCGACGAGCGTCAGGCCGCGTTGCCTGGAATAAAGCGGGGCGATCATGTCAGTTTTCCGGATTCTGATTGATGTTGGTGACGACCATGTGGTTATGCACGGAGCCGCCCGGAGGTTCCCAGAAGATGGTGATGGTCACTACGTTGTCCGCGGCGATATTGACGACCGGCTTGTTGGTAATGGCGCCAGGCAGCGCACCGCTGCCCGCGGTGAGATCGGCATACCAGGCTGCCAGCGGCGCCGGCACCGCGCCGGTGCCGGGATAGGCATAGTTGGCGAGATTCAGCGGGTTCATCCACATTTCCGAGACAAGGCGTTCGGCGAAGGCGCTGGCCTCGATGCGATAGCGGGCGTCCGAAGTGATGGCGATCGAATTCGCCTGCAATCCGATGATGCCGAGTATGCCGAAGGAAATGATGAGGATGGCGATCATCACCTCCAGCAGGGCCACGCCGCCTTGGGATCGTGGGGATGAGGTTGTCTTCATGGTTCTGTCCTGTCTAGCAGCGGCGCGGGTCGCCCGCGGGCAGGCGCCAGTTGACCGCGCTCGCGGGCGGATTCAGGTCGCTGGCATCGCCCACCCACGGCGCGCACATGCGGATGCCGCCGCTGGGCGTGATGCGGATTTCCATTGGTCGTTCCTGCGTGGCATCCAGCACGCCCGACCCGACATTGATCTGGGCGATCGTGTTCGGGTTGCAGGCGTTGGTTGTCCATCCCGTCGGCGTGAAGGTAACGGTCGTTGCGCCTGCGCCGGCCGTGCCCGTGACGGAAACGGTCGCCTTCTTCGACCCTTCGTCGCCGGAGCGGGACTGGATCGTGGCGACCGAACCGCAGGCGACGCCGGAGGTGGGCGGATTGATTTCGAGAATCGTCCATCCCGTGCCGGGACCGAGGGTGAGCTGCGTATGGGCGTTGCGACGCACCGCTTCGGCACGGGCCACCTGCAGTCCGTCGAGGATACCCTCGGCGGCGGTGCGGACCTGGATGTTCTGGATCATTTCCATGAATGAAGGGATGCCGAGTGTCGTCAGGACCGCGAGGACCACGATCACGATCATGAGCTCGATGAGGGTGAACCCCCTCTGTCCTGTCGAGCGGCACATCAGGCGCAGTCCCCGCCTTTTCGGATCGTCCAGCAATTGATCGGGAGCCCGCCGGCCGGCGCCCATCCGGCGGGGGCGCCGGTGGTCTGCCTTGTATTGGTCTCGTTGATGGTGAACACGAACCCGGCCATCCGGCCCTGTCCGGTGGCGGTGATCGTATAAGTGTTTGCTGCGGCCGCATTGCCGCAGCCGGTGTATCTCCAGAAATTGGTATCTGTCGGACAGGCAAACCCGGTGTACACGCGCTGGTCCTGGAACCATTGCTCCGCCCGTACTCGCCCCGTGGACAGGGCGCCATGGGCCTCGGGCAGGCGGCTGCGCATGACATAATCGGAGTAGATCGGCATGGCGACGGCCGCAAGAATGGCGACGATCGCCACGACGATCATGAGCTCGATGATGGTGAAACCGCGATGCTTGATCATATATTGCTCCTTCTGACGGTCGAATCTTAGGAGGGGGTGGATTTGAAAACCATACCTGGCCGATGTAACGCCTTTGGGACCGGATGAACGGTCGGCAGGTGTGAATATTACGCGCTGCCGGCAGGTTTGCCGGGGTTCTCCCGCTCGTTTATAATCCGCCCCCCGTGCTGTTGTAGCTCAGCTGGTAGAGCAACTGATTCGTAATCAGTAGGTCGGTGGTTCGAATCCACTCAACAGCACCAGATATTCAATGGCTTGCATGGATGCAGGCCATTTCTTTTTCTCCGGAGGCCAGCATGCAGATCAAGGACAACGTATTCATCGTCACCGGCGGCGCGTCGGGACTGGGGGCGGGCACGGTGCGGGCGCTGGCGGCGCAGGGCGGCAAGGTGGTGGCGGCCGACCTCAACCGCGCGGCGGGCGAGGCGCTGGCGAAGGAACTGGGGGCGAACGTGCGCTTCGCCGAGTGCGACGTGTCGTCGGAGGCGAGCGCCAAGGCCGCCGTGGATCTCGCCGTTTCCGCGTTTGGCGGGCTGAACGGGCTGGTCAATTGCGCCGGCATCGCCATCGGCGAGAAGACCCTCGGCAAGGAAGGTCCGCACCAGCTGGCGACCTTCGCCCGCGTCATCAACATCAACCTGATCGGCACCTTCAACATGATCCGCCTTGCGGCGGATGCCATGAGCCGCGGCCAGCCGAACGCGGCGGGCGAGCGCGGCGTGATCGTCAACACCGCCTCGGTGGCGGCCTACGACGGTCAAATCGGCCAGGCGGCCTATTCCGCCTCGAAGGGCGGCGTGGTCGGCATGACGCTGCCGATCGCGCGCGACCTGTCGCGCTCGGGCATCCGCGTCATGACCATCGCGCCCGGCATCTTCGAGACGCCGATGCTGCTCGGCATGCCGCAGGACGTGCAGGACGCGCTGGGCAGGATGGTGCCGTTCCCGCCGCGGCTGGGCAAGCCGGCCGAGTACGCCGCGTTGGCCCTGCACATCATCCAGAACGAGATGCTCAACGGCGAGGTGATCCGCCTCGACGGCGCCATACGCATGCAGCCCAAGTAAAGGCGGCGGTCGGGCCGCTGCCCGATTTCATGCAAACAGAGCAGCCCTGCTATCACTGCGGCCTGCCCGTTCCGGCGGGGTCGCATTTCAACGCGACCATCGAGGGCGCGCAGCGCGCGATGTGCTGCGCCGGCTGCCAGGCCGTGGCGCAGGCGATCGACGACAACGGGCTGGCCGCCTACTACCGGCATCGCGACGCGCTGCCGGAGCGCCCGCGCGAGGCGCTGCCCGCCGTGCTGCAGGAACTGACTTTGTACGACCATCCCGACGTGCAGCAGGGCTTCGTGCGCCCGCTCTCGGAGCATGAGCGCGAAGCCTCGCTGATCCTCGAGGGCATCACCTGCGCCGCCTGCGTCTGGCTCAACGAGCAGCACCTGACGCGCCAGGCCGGCGTCACCGCGGTGGAGATCAACTACGCGACGCGACGCGCGCGCGTGCGCTGGGACGAGCGGCGCATCCGCCTCTCCGGCATCCTCGCCGCCATTGCCGCCATCGGCTATGCCGCCCATCCCTACGATGCCGCCCGTTCGGAGGAGTTCGCCGCGCGCGAACGCCGCGCGGCGCTGTGGCGTCTCTTCGTCGCCGGCTTCGGCATGATGCAGGTGATGATGTACGCCGTGCCGGTGTATCTGGCGGGCGAGGGCGAGATGAGCGCCGACGTCGAGCAGCTCATGCGCTGGGCCAGCCTGGTGCTGACGCTGCCGGTGGTGCTGTATTCGGCCGCGCCCTTCTTCCGCAACGCCTGGCGCGACCTGCGTTTGAAGCGCGTTGGCATGGACGTGCCGGTGGCGCTGGGTGTCGGCGCCGCGTTCCTCGCCAGCCTGTGGGCGACGCTCGTCGGCGCGGGCGAGGTGTATTTCGATTCGGTCACGATGTTCGTCTTTCTGCTGCTGGGCGGGCGCTATCTCGAGATGCTGGCGCGGCACAAGTCGGTGCGTGCCATCGAGCGCGTCGGGCGCGCTTTGCCGGCCTTCGCGGAACGGCTGGTCGACTATCCGGCGCTGGAGACCGAGCGCGTCGTGGTGTCGGCGCTGGTGCCGGGCGACCGGGTGCTGGTGGCGCCGGGGCAGAGCGTGCCGGCCGACGGCGCGGTGTTGCAGGGCGAGAGCGAAGTCGACGAGTCCCTCCTCACCGGCGAGAGCCGGCCGCTGGCCAAGCGCGCCGGCAGCCCGCTCACCGGCGGCACGGTCAATATCCGCAGCCCGCTCGTCATGGAAGTCAGGCAGGTCGGCGAGGCGACGCGGCTGGCGTCCATCATGCGCCTCATGGAGCGCGCGCTCACCGAAAAGCCGCGCGTGGTGCAACTGGCCGACCGCGTGGCGGCCGGCTTCGTCGCGGCGCTGCTCGTGCTCGCCGTGGCCACCGGCGTCGTCTGGAGCCAGGTCGATCCGTCGCGCGCCCTGTGGGTCTTCGTTTCGGTGCTGGTGGTGAGCTGCCCCTGCGCGCTCTCCCTCGCCACGCCGGCGGCGCTCGCGGTGGCGACCGGCGCCTTCTCGCGCCTCGGCCTGCTGGTGGCGCGCGGCCATGCCATCGAGACGCTCGCCCGCGCCGACCACTTCGTCTTCGACAAGACCGGCACCCTGACCTGGGGGCGGCTGCGGCTGCGGCAGACGCTGGCCGTGGATGGCACGGCAGCCGGGGAAGTCCTGCGCCTCGCTGCAACCCTGGAACAGGGGTCGGAGCATGCCATCGGCGCCGCCCTGCGCGCAGCCTGCCCGGACGGGGAGCCGCTGCCTGCGCCCCAGGCGCTGCAGGCCCACACGGGGCAGGGCGTGGAGGGCGTCGTCGCGGGCCGGCGCCTGCGCCTCGGCCGCATCGATTTCACGGCCGCCCTGCATGGGCAGCCCGTGCCGCCGCCGGCCCAAGCGCTCGTGCAATCGGGTGACAGCTGCGTGGCGCTGGCCGATGCCTCGGGCTGGCTGGGTTTTTTCAGGCTCGGCGATGAGCTGCGCGAGGATGCCGGCGATCTGGTGCGCAGCCTGCAGGCGTCCGGCTGTCGGGTGTCCCTGCTCTCGGGCGATGCCGATGGGGCCGTGCGCCAGGTGGCCGCGGCGCTGGGCATTGACGAGGCCCACGGCGGCATGACGCCGCAGGACAAGCACGACCACCTCGTCGCGCTGCAGAAGACGGGCGCCATCGTCGCCATGGTCGGCGATGGCGTCAACGATGCGCCGGTGCTGGCGCAGGCCCAGGTTTCGGTGGCCATGGGCGGCGGCACCGAGCTGGCGCGCAACCAGGCGGACATCGTTCTCCTGGGCGAGCAGATAGGCAGGCTGTTGGATGCCGTACTCTTGGCACGGCGCACGCAGCGCATCGTGGGCCAGAACCTGGCCTGGGCCTTCGCCTACAATGTGTCGGCGATACCACTCGCCATGCTCGGCTGGATCACGCCCTGGATGGCCGGCATCGGCATGTCGGCCAGTTCGCTGCTGGTGGTGCTGAACGCAATGCGTTTGCTGCCGCGGGAGATGCGCTGATGGAAATCCTCTACCTGCTGATTCCGCTCTCGGTGCTGCTGGTCTTCCTCGTCGGCGCCGTGTTCTGGTGGTCGGTGAAAAGCGGGCAGTTCGACGACCTGGAGGGGCCGGGCTATCGCGTCCTCATGGATGACGACAAGCCCAAGTCCGACCCACCGGCAGCGCCGAATAAACATCCGGATTGATTTCCGGAATCGAGCCTGGTTTGACCCATATCAATTTCTTTCCGGGCACATGTATCCATACTTGCCGCAAGGTTTTGAGCCCGTTCGGGCTTGAAGTCTTGTCTCTCTGTTGGGGTTGGGGTGCGCATTGCGCACCCTTTTTTTATGCCCCGATAAAAACATTGATAAATGTCAAAGCTTGCTGGCCGATACTTTTGACCTGAATCAATCAAGAAGTGATTATTGACGGGTATCCTTGCGCCTGATGGGGGTATCCTGCCGCTTTCCCCGCAATCGACTTCGCAACTCCCTGAGTGAGGCTCCAATCCATGGACAACCAAGCGACGTACAACTACAAGGTGGTGCGCCAGTTCGCCGTGATGACGGTGATCTGGGGCATCGTCGGCATGCTGGTGGGGGTGATCATTGCCGCCCAGCTGGTGTGGCCGGCGCTCAATCTGCACGAGTTTCTCAGTTATGGCCGATTGCGTCCGCTGCACACCAACGCGGTGATTTTCGCCTTCGGCGGCTGCGCGCTGTTCGCCACCAGCTACTACGTGGTGCAGCGCACCGGCCACACGCCGCTGTTCGCGCCGGGGCTGGCCGCCTTCACCTTCTGGGGCTGGCAGCTGGTTATCCTGCTGGCGGCGCTGTCGCTGCCGCTCGGTTTCACCACCGGCAAGGAGTACGCCGAGCTCGAGTGGCCGATCGACATCCTCATCACCCTGGTGTGGGTGGCCTATGCGGTGGTGTTCTTCGGCACCATCATCAAGCGCAAGGTGCCGCACATCTACGTCGCCAACTGGTTCTTCGGCGGCTTCATTCTCACCGTGGCGATTCTGCACCTGGTCAACAGCTGCGAGATCCCGGTGACGCTCACGAAGAGCTACTCCTGCTACGCCGGCGTGCAGGACGCCATGGTGCAGTGGTGGTACGGCCACAACGCCGTGGGCTTCTTCCTCACGGCGGGCTTCCTCGGCATGATGTACTACTTCGTGCCCAAGCAGGCCGGGCGCCCGGTGTATTCCTACCGCCTCTCGGTGGTGCACTTCTGGGCGCTCATCTTCACCTACATGTGGGCGGGGCCGCACCACCTGCACTACACGGCGCTGCCCGACTGGACCCAGTCGCTGGGCATGCTCTTCTCGCTCATCCTCTTGGCGCCCTCCTGGGGCGGCATGATCAACGGCATCATGACCCTCTCGGGCGCCTGGCACAAACTGCGCGACGACCCGATCCTCAAGTTCCTCATCACCAGCCTGTCCTTCTACGGCATGAGCACGTTCGAGGGCCCGATGATGTCGATCAAGACGGTGAACGCCCTGTCGCACTACACCGACTGGACGGTCGGCCACGTGCATAGCGGCGCGCTTGGCTGGGTGGCCTTCATCTCGATCGGCTCGATCTACTACCTGATCCCGCGCCTCTGGGGCCGCGAGCAGATGCACAGCGTCAAGCTGATGAACCAGCACTTCTGGATCGCCACCATCGGCGTCGTGCTCTACATCGCCTCGATGTGGATCGCCGGCGTGATGCAGGGTCTGATGTGGCGCGCCACCAACCCGGACGGCACGCTCACCTATGCCTTCGTCGAGGCGGTCAAGGCGACCTACCCGTACTGGATCATCCGCCTGCTGGGCGGCCTGATGTTCCTCGTCGGCATGCTGCTCATGGCCTACAACATGTTCAAGACCATCGCCGGCCAGAAGCCCTACGACGCGCCGGTGCTGGCGCCTGCCGGCCATCACGCCTGAGACCGGGGAGAAACGAATATGAAACTCACGCACGACTTCATCGAACGCAACATCGGCTGGATGATCGGCCTGACCATTCTCGTGGTCAGCGTCGGCGGCCTGGTCGAGATCGTTCCGCTGTTCTTCCAGAAATCGACCACCCAGCCGGTGGCCGGCCTGAAACCCTACGATGCGGTGCAGCTCAGCGGGCGCGACATCTATATCCGCGAGGGCTGCTACAACTGCCACTCGCAGATGATCCGCCCCTTCCGCGCCGAGACCGAGCGCTACGGACACTACTCGGTGGCGGGCGAGTTCGTCTTCGACCACCCCTTCCAGTGGGGGTCGAAACGCACCGGGCCGGACCTGCATCGGGTCGGCGGGCGCTACTCCGACGAGTGGCACCGCGCGCACCTGATCAACCCGCGCGACGTGGTGCCGGAGTCGAACATGCCGGCCTACGCTTTCCTCGAGCGTCCGGCTAGGGCCGACGACATTGAGGCCAAGATGCGCGCGCTGAAGATGGTCGGCGTGCCCTACACGGACGCCGACATCGGCGGGGCGAAGAAGGCCCTCGAGGGCAAGAGCGAGATGGACGCGCTCATCGCCTACCTGCAGGGCCTCGGCACGGCCTTGAAGCAGACGAGGTAAGCCATGGACCTCATTGATCTGCGCTCAATCATGACCGTGCTGGCGTTCCTGACGTTCGTCGGCATCGTGCTGTGGGCCTGGAGCGGGCGGCGCCGGACGGCCTTCGACGAGGCCGCCAAGCTGCCCTTTACCGAAGATGAAGCGACGGCTGCCGCCGGCGCGCGCAAGCAAGGAATGACATCATGAGCGATTTCGTCAGCGGATTCTGGAACGTCTATGTGGCGCTCCTCAGCCTGGTCAGCATCGTCGGATGCGGCGTGTTCCTCTGGTCGCAGGGCAAGGCCAAGGCCAACGCGGCGGGCGAGACCGGCACCACCGGCCATGTGTGGGACGAGACCCTGCAGGAATACAACCACCCGCTGCCGCGCTGGTGGAGCTGGCTGTTCTACATCACCGTGTTCTTCTCGCTCGGCTATCTCGCCGTCTATCCCGGCCTGGGCAGCTACGAGGGCGCCTTCAAGTGGAGCTCGCGCGGCCAGTACGAGGGCGAGATGAAGCAGGCCGATGCGCAATACACCCCGATCTTCGCCAAGTTCCAGGGCCAGGACATCAAGGCCGTGGCGGCCGACCCGGAAGCGAAGAAGATGGGCGAGCGCCTGTTCCAGACCTACTGCGCCCAGTGCCATGGTTCGGATGCGCGCGGTGCCAAGGGTTTCCCCAGCCTGGCAGACAAGGACTGGCTGTGGGGCGGCGAGCCCGAGCAGATCAAGGCCTCCATTCTCGACGGCCGCCAGGGCGTCATGCCGCCCCATGCGCAGCTGGGCGCCGAGACCGTGAAGGACCTCGCCCATTACGTGCGCTCGATCGCCGCCGGCAATCTGGCCCACGACGCGGCGCGCGCCGCGCGCGGCAAGGAAGCCTTCAACACGGCCGGCTGCGTCGGCTGCCACGGGCCCGATGCGAAGGGGATGCAGGCCGTCGGCGCACCCAACCTGACCGACTCGATCTGGCTCTACGGCTCGTCGGAAGCCGTCATCATCGAGACCATCTCCAAGGGCCGCAGCAACAAGATGCCCGCGCACCGCGACTTCCTCGGTGAAGCCAAGAGCCACCTGCTGGCCGCCTATGTGTTCGGGCTGTCGCAGGGCGGAAGCGAAAAGAAGTAAGCCTGTCACAATAACGACCCCGGGAGCATGACTCCCGGGGCATTTTCCCCGACACTGCATGGCGCAATCCGCCCCCAAGCCGGCCGCCGCCGGCGCCAAGGTCATTCCGCTCAAGGAAGAATCGTCTCTTTACGAGGCGGAAAAGAAAATCTACGCGCGCAGCGTGAGGGGCACCTTCGCCACGTGGCGCTGGATTCTCGTCTGGTTCACCCAGGCCATCTACTACGGACTGTGCTGGCTCGAATGGAACGGCCGCCAGGCCGTGCTCTTCGACATCGTCGAGCGCAAGTTCTACCTTTTCGGCCTCGTCCTCTGGCCCCAGGACGTGTTCTACCTCGCCGTCCTGCTCATCATCTCGGCGCTGGCGCTGTTCCTGTTCACTGCCGTGGCCGGGCGCCTGTTCTGCGGCTACGCTTGCCCGCAGACCGTCTACACGGAAATCTTCATGTGGGTGGAGAAGCTGTTCGAGGGCGACCGCCCGGCGCGCATGAAGCTCGACGCCGCGCCCTTGACGGCGGGCAAGTTCGCGCGCAAGGCGGGCAAGCATGCCGTGTGGGTTGCCATCGGGCTGTGGACCGGCTTCACCTTCGTCGGCTACTTCACGCCGATCAAGACCCTGGCGGCCTCCTTCGCGAGCTGGCAGCTCGGGCCGTGGGAAACCTTCTGGATCTTCTTCTACGGCTTCGCCACCTGGGGCAACGCCGGTTTCATGCGCGAGCAGGTCTGCAAGTACATGTGCCCCTATGCCCGCTTCCAGGGCGTCATGTTCGATCCCGACACGCTCATCGTCACCTATGACGCCGAGCGCGGCGAGCCGCGCGGGGCGCGCTCGAAGAAGATCGACTACAAGGCAGCCGGCAAGGGCGACTGCGTCGATTGCGGCATCTGCGTGCAGGTCTGCCCGACCGACATCGACATTCGCGACGGCCTGCAGTACGAGTGCATCGGCTGCTCCGCCTGCATCGATGCCTGCGACCAGGTGATGGACAAGATGGCCTATTCGCGCGGCCTCATTCGCTACTCGACCGAGCATGCGCTCGCCGAGCACTGGGGGCGCAAGGAGATCGTTGCCCATATCCTGCGGCCGCGCACGCTGCTCTATGGCACGATCCTTTCCGCCATCGTCATCGCCGCCGCAACGGGACTGACTTTGCGCCAGCCGCTCAAGGTGGACGTCATTCGCGACCGCGCCACGCTCGCGCGCGAGGTCGAAGGCGGGCTGATCGAGAACGTCTACCGGTTGCAGGTGATGAACCTGGCCGAGCAGCCGCGCCGCTACTCCCTTGCGGTGACCGGGCTCGATGGCATCCAGATCGCCAGCGAGCCCCTCGTCGAAGTGCCGCCGGCCAGCACGCAGGCCGTCGCGGTGCGCGTGCGCGTCGGGCCCGAGGCCGGCAAGCGCGGCTCCAACCCGATCCACTTCGAGGTGCGCGCGCTCAACCACGACGACGTCTTCGTTCGCGAGAAAGCGAGTTTCCTCCTGCCATGAGCCCCGCCACCGGACCGTCCAAAGAGGACGCAGTCAACGACATCGAGCGGGCGCAGCCTGCGAGCCATCGTCACCCCCTTTCTCGGGAAGGGGGGCGGGGGGATGGCGGATCAATTATCCGGGCGGGCGACAGCCCGCCTTGGTACCGCCATCGCTGGCCATGGCTCCTCATGGCCGGGCCGGCCGTGGTGGTGGTGGCCGGCATCGTCACCGCCTGGATCGCCATTTCCTCCCATGACGGGCTGGTGGCCGACGACTATTACAAGCAGGGCCTGGCGGTCAACCAGAAGCTGGCGCGCAACGATGCCGCGGCGGCCCTGCAGCTGGAGGCGCGGCTGCGCCTGACCGCGGAGCAGGCCGAATTGCGGCTGGTGTCGCGCGCCGGGAGTGCGTTGCCGGAAAGGCTGCGGCTGACGCTGGCGCATCCGACGCGCAAGGGCGAGGACCAGGCCATCCTGCTGACGGGCGACAAGGGCGTCTATGCGGGCCGCGTTGACGCGCTGCGCCCCGGCCGCTGGCATGTGATCATCGAGGACGAAGCCGCCACCTGGCGCCTCGCCGGCAGCCTGCAACTGCCCGAGGCGCCGGAAACCACGATCCTGGCGGCGGGCACACGCTAGCGGAAACGAGGAGGAGCGCATGAAAAGGCTGATCTGGATCCTGTGGCCGTCGTTCGTCGTCGCCGGCATTGCCGAAGTGGTGTTCTTCACACTGATCGATCCGCAGGAGCTCTATCTCTTCGGCGAGCCTGTGCAATATTCGCGCGCCGCCACCTATTCCATCGGATTCTTCGCCTTCTGGGCCCTGTGCGCGGCCTCCAGCGCCTTCACCTGCTTCATCCAGACCGGCTCGCGCGAGCTGAACCGCTGTCCGCCGCCGCGGGCCTGACCGGGACAACCCCGGCCATCGGGGTTCAACTTCCCGCCTGTTTCGCCGTAAACGAGGTCGTCACCGGTTCTCCGGTCTGCCCCGGCGCGAGGATGTGCGCGGCCTGCGTGAGGACGCCTGCGGCCCGGTATTTGCCACATTCGCCGACCAGCATGTGCCCTCGTTCGGGCGCGACCTGGAAGCGGTGGGAAAGATCCTGGTGGACCGCATTCAGCGGGAGGAGACGACGCTCTACCTGCCGGCCTACTGAACTTCGGCTGCCTCAGGCTGCGGGCCCCACGCCGATCGGCGGCGGGGCGAGGTTCACGATGCGCGAGAAGAGCGAGCGGAACTCGTGGTCCGGCTCGGCGCCGAAGCGCGGGTCGCCGTTCATGCCGAAGGCATCGGCGATCTCCACCCAGTCCTCGGCCCTGAGGTGCTCCTTGGCGAGCGGAATGACGACGTTTTCCTCGAGCGCCATGTGCACGGCGATTTCGTCGGCGAAGCGTTCCGCCGCCGTCATGAACTCCTCGCGTCCGCCCGGCGCGCCGGCCTGGTAGCGGCCGAGCGCCATTTCCAGCGCCTTGACATGCTCGGCCCCGGCGCGGTGCTGATCCTCCAGCTCCGCGATGGCCTTGTCCGCCGCGCGCGTGCGCATCTTCAGGCGGCGGAAGAGGTAGGCCTCTTCCTTCGGATGGTGCAGCTTCTGCGGAAAACTGTCGATGTAGTAGAGCATCGACCAGAGCAGCTTGCCTTCGGGCTCGAGGTTCTTCTCGCGCATCTCGCGCACGAGGAAACGCAGGCCGTGCGTGACGGCGGCGAGCGAGCGGTGCTCGTCGAGGATGATGGTGAGCGCGGTATTGAGCATGACGGTAGGTTTCAGCGATAGACGAGCACGGGTACCCTCGAGTGGGTCAGCACCTTCTGCGTTTCCGATCCGAGCAGGAAGCCGGACAGGCCGCGCCGCCCGTGCGAAGCCATGAAGATCAGGTCGCAGCCGCTGGCCGAGGCGGCGTTGATGATCGCCTCGTAGGGCACGTCGCTGGTGGCGCTGCCGGTGGCACAGGGCACGCCCTCCGCCGCGGCCAGGGCCTGGGCGGCATCGAGGATCTCCTTCGCCTGCTTGTCGGCCATCTCGGCGAATTTCTCCGGCGTGGTCGGGTCGATCAGGGCGCCCTCGCCGTAGAAGGCCACCGGGTAGTCCGGCTTGGCGTAGAAGAAGGTGACTTTGGCGCCGGTCTCGCGGGCGAACGCCACGGCCTTGCGGATCGTGTCGGTGGACAGCGCCGAACCGTCGGTAGGTACGAATATATGCTTGAACATGGCTGCCCTCCAGTACGTGTAAATCATTATAGAAAGCGCAACCCAACAGCGATTGACGCAGATCAAGCATGATACCGCGCGCACCGGAAGAGAATGCAGCATGCGTATCACTTTTTATGGCGCGGCGGGCGAGGTCACCGGCTCCTGCTTCCTGGTCGAAACGCGGGACGTGCGTTTCCTGGTCGACTGCGGCCTGTTCCAGGGCGGGCGCGATGCCTGGCAGAAGAACCTGCATGCCTTAGGGTTCGACCTGCGCCGCCTCGATTTCATCCTGCTCACCCACGCCCACCTCGACCACTCGGGCCTGCTGCCGCGCGCGATCGCCCTGGGCTTTCGCGGCCCCGTGCATGCCACGTCGGCGACGGTCGACCTGCTCGGGGTGATGTTGCTCGATGCGGCGCATATCCAGGAAAAGGAGGCGGAATGGGAGGCCCGCCACGCGCGCAATGCACGGAGACGGGCGCGGCCGCGTACCCTGCTCTACACGGTGGCGCAGGCGCAGGCCTCGCTGCGGCAGCTGCGCCGCGAGGAATACGACCATCCCTTCCAGCCGCATTCCGCAGTGCGGGTCTGCCTGCGCGATGCCGGCCACATCCTCGGCTCGGCCATCGCCGAGCTGTGGGTGGAGGAGGGCGGCCGCACGCACAAGCTGGTCTTCTCGGGCGACCTGGGCATGCCGGGGCGGCCGGTGCTGCGCGACCCGCAGCCGGTCGAGACGGCCGACGTGCTGCTGGTCGAATCGACCTACGGCAACCGCTTGCACAAGTCGCTCGCCGCGACGGAGAACGAGCTGGTGGAGGCGATCGGCGGCACCCTACGCCACCGGCGCGGCAATGTCGTCATGCCGGCCTTCTCGGTCGGGCGCACGCAGGAGGTGCTGTTCGTGCTGGCCGACCTGGTGCGGCGCGGCCGCCTGCCGCGGCTGGAAGTGGTGGTCGACTCGCCGATGGCCATGGCGGCCACGGAGATCACGCTGCGCCACGAGCCCCTGCTCGACGCCCATACGCTGGAACTGATCGACTGGCAGCGCAGCCACCCGGAGGCGATGCGCGTGCGTTTCGTGCAGGACGTCGAGGAGTCGATCGCCCTGAACGCGGTGAAAAGCGGGCTCGTCATCCTCTCCGCCAGCGGCATGTGCGAGGCCGGACGCATCAAATACCATCTGCTCAACAATCTGGGCCGGCGCGAATGCGCGGTGATCTTCACCGGCTTCCAGGCGGCAGGCACGCTCGGCCGCCGCCTCGTCGAGGGCGCGAAGCGCGTGACGATATTCGGCGAGAGCGTGCCGGTGCGCGCCGCCATCCATACCATCGGCGGACTGTCGGCCCATGCCGACCAGGAAGGATTGCTCGGCTGGCTCGGTGGCTTCCGCCGGCCGCCGCGGCACACCTTCGTCGTGCATGGCGAGGCGGAGACCGCCCGCTCCTTCGCAGCGGCCGTCGAAAGCCGCCTGAAATGGAATAATGTGAGTGTGCCGCAACACGCGAGCCACGTCGTAATGGAATAGGGACACGATATGCCCAGACAGAAGGAAAACCACAGCGCGCCGGTGGTGAAGAGCCCGCGCGAGACCTGGAAGGCCCTGCACGAAGTCGGCGAGGCCGGCGTCGATCCGCTCGGCATGCTGGCGCCGTTGAGCCACGCCCAGGTGGCCTGGTTGACCCACCCGCTCGAGCTGGCCGAACTCGGCGCCCGCCTCTCGGGCGACCTGATGGCCTTCACCTGGCACGCCTGGAACCGGGCGCTCGGCCTGCCGAGCGAGGACCCGATCCAGCCGCACGCAGACGACACGCGCTTCGCCGCGGAGGTCTGGAAGGATTCCGCCACCTGGGACATCGTCAAGGAGTGGTACCTGCTGCTCACCCACAACGTGCAGGATGCGCTCTATGACACGCCGGCGCTCTCAGGCAAGGAACGCCGCCGCGCCGCCTTCTGGTGGCGCAAGTGGCTGAATGCCATGGCGCCGACCAACTTCCTGTTGACCAATCCGGTGGCCATGGCCAAGGCGGCCGAAACGAACGGCCAGAGCCTGGTGCGCGGCATGCAGAATTTCCTCGAGGATATGAAGGCCGGCAACGTGCGCATGACGCGGCCGGAGGACTTCACCGTCGGCAAGAACCTGGCGACGACGCCGGGGGCGGTGGTGTTCCGCAACCGCCTGCTCGAGGTGATCCACTACGCGCCGACGACAGCCAAGACCCAGGCCATGCCGATCGTCATCGTCACGCCGTGGATCAACAAGTTCTACATCCTCGACCTGACGCCGAAAAAGAGCCTGGTGAAGTTCCTGCTCGACCAGGGCTTTTCCGTCTTCATCACGAGCTGGCGCAATCCGACGCCGGAGATGCGCGACGTCACCTTCGAGGACTACATCGTGGAGGGCGTCAACGAGGCGATCGAGGCGGCGCGCGGCTTCTGCGGCGTGCCGCAGGTGCATGCCGCGGGCTACTGCATCGGCGGCACGGCGCTGTCGACCTGGATGGCCTGGGCCAACCGCAAGCACGGCGAGCCGGACAAGGTGCCGGTGGCGCACTGGACGCTGTTCACCGCCCTGGTCGATTTCCACAAGCCGGGCGACATCGAGGTCTTCATCGACGAGGGCAGCGTGCGCTGGCTGACCCAGGCCATGCAGAACAAGGGCTTCCTCGACGGCAAGGAGATGGCTTCCGCCTTCCGCCTGCTGCGCTCGAACAGCCTGATCTGGCAGTACGTCGTGCATGGCTACCTCTACGGCGAGGCGCCGCCGCCCTTCGACGTGCTCTACTGGAACATGGACACCACGCGCATGCCCTTCGCCATGCACGAGTGGTACCTGCGCGAGCTCTACCTGCGCAACAACCTCATGAAGGGCGATGCGCTGACCATCGGCGGCCAGCCGATCGACCTCGGCCGCATTCGCCAGCCGCTGTATGCCGTCTCCGCCGAGGACGACCACATCGCGCCCTGGCGCCAGTGCTTCCGCGTCTGCAACTTCGTGCCGGCGGACAAGCGCTTCGTGTTGTCCTCCTCCGGCCACATCCTCGGCATCGTGAACCCGCCCGTGACGCCGCCCAAGCGCAGCTACCGCATCGGCCAGGCGCACCGCCGCGACCGTGTCGAGCAGTGGCTGGCGCGCGCCGAAGAGCGGCAGGGCACCTGGTGGGAGGACTGGATGGCCTGGCTCAAGCCGAATGCCGGTCCGCTGGTCGAGGCCTATCCTGCGGACACGAAGCGCCATCCCCGCCTCGCCGACGCGCCGGGCACCTACGTGCTGGAGACCTGAACGCCGTATCGCTGGGACTGACTTTTCCGGCCGGACGCATTCATTCCTTCGTCATGGCGGCGATGGCCCTGTCATTGACGTGGCTTATCCATCCATCGATTCTTGACAGCCATCAAGGCTCCCCCGTCTTCCGGCGAAGCAGAATTCGCCTTGAGGAGAGTCCGATGGAGACAAGCTAATGAGCGGTATCACCAACGCCCTGCACCGGCACCACAAGCTGTGCGACGACGACTTCGCCGAGGCCGAGGACGCGGCCCGCAACGGCGACTGGGCGGTCTGCGCGGCGACCTATGGCAAGTTCCGCACCGAGCTCCTGGCGCACTTCGGCGTCGAGGAGGAGGTGCTGTTTCCCGCTTTCGAGAGCCGCACCGGCATGGCCGGCGGACCGACCCAGGTCATGCGCGGCGAGCACGCGCAGATGCGCGACCTGCTCCGGCAGATGGACGCGGCCCTGGAGCAGAAGAACGCCGATGCCTTCGGCGGCGCGGCGGAAACCCTCCTCATCATGATGCAGCAGCACAACATGAAGGAGGAGAACATCCTCTATCCGATGTGCGACCAGGCCCTCGGCGGCGACGGCGAGCTCGAGTCGCGCATCGCGGCGGGCCTGGCCGACTGAGGGCGCCATGGCCGAGGAGCGCACGGTCGACGGCAGGGGGTTGATGCCCCCGGAGCCGATGGAACTGACCCTCACCGCGCTGGACAGCCTGCCGGACGGCGAGGAACTGCTCCTGCTGCTCTACGTCGAGCCGCACCCGCTCTACGGCATCCTCAGGAAGAACGGCTACACCTACCGCTCGCAGACCCGGCCCGACGGCACCGTCGAAATCCGCATCAAGAAGGCCTGAGGTACGGCGATGCAACCCGGCCTCTCCTTCGAGCAGGCGCCGCCCATCTCGGTGCCCTTCCGCTTCTTCCTCACAGCGCCGGTCTTCGGCATGGCGGCGGGTCTGCTGCTTTTGTGGCAGGGCCCGGCGGCGCTCGCCTCGCGCTGGACCGGGGTCGCGCTGGCGCTCACGCACCTGATCGCCGTCGGCTTCATGCTGCAGGCAATGTGCGGCGCGCTGCTGCAGATGCTGCCGGTGGCGGCCGGCGCCAACATCTGGCAGCCGCAGCGCGTGACGCACCTCACGCATGCCGGCCTCACCGTCGGCACGCTGCTGCTGCTGGCCGGCTTTCTCTCAGAGCAGGCACTGTTCTTCCGCATCGCCGTGCCCTTCATGGCGGTGTCGCTCGGCGCCTTTGCGCTGATCGTGCTCGTCGCCCTGTTCCGCACGCCGGCGAAGGGGCCGACCATCCTGGCGCTGCGCATCGCCGTGTTCGGCCTCATCGTCACCATCACGCTCGGCGCCACGCTGGCTTCCGGCTTCGGCTGGCAACTCGCGCTGCCGCTCACCGAACTGACGCACGTGCATGCCGTCTGGGGCCTCGGCGGCTGGAGCCTGCTGCTCGTGGCCGGCGTCGCCTATCTCGTGGTGCCGATGTTCCAGCTCACGCCGCCCTATCCGATGTGGTTGACGCGCATCTTTTCCGTCATGCTGTTTTTCCTGCTTGCCGCCTGGTCGATCACCTGGCTGCCGCTGCAGCGGCCGGCGGAATTGCAGGTGGCGCTGGCCAGTGCCGCGGCGTTGCTCGCCGTGGTCTTCGCTGCGGTGACGCTGCGCCTGCAGGGCCAGCGCCGGCGCAAGGTGACCGAGCCGACGCTGCTCTTCTGGCGCCTGGCCATGACCTGTTTGATTCTGGCGGCAGCGGGCGTGATACTGCAGCAGCTGAAGCCGGGCGAGGGCGAGGACTACGCCGGCACGCCCTTCCTGCTCGGCGTGCTGCTCATGGTGGGCGTCTTCATGCCGGTGATCAGCGGCATGCTCTACAAGATCATGCCCTTCCTCAACTGGCTGCACCTGCAGAAGGTCGGCAAGCCGGGGCTGGTGGTGCCGAACATGCGCCAGATGATCCCCGAGCCGCGCATGATGGTGCAGTTGAAACTGCACCTGGCCGCGCTGGCGCTGCTGCTGGGCGCGGTGCCGCTGCCGTTTCTGGTCTACCCGGGCGGGCTGGCGCTGATCGCCTCCTGCGCCTGGCTGGAGTGGAACGTGGTCGAGGCGGCGCGCAACTATGCGCGCTTCAAGGAAGAGCTGGCCGAAAAACTGGCTGCGGAGCAGCCGGACTAAGGTTCGTATTCGCGCAGCCGCTTCACGTCATGCACGGTGACGTGCTTGCCATGCACCGTGATGAGCTTGGCGGCGGCGAGATCGTGGAAGATGCGCGAGAGGGTTTCCGGCGTGAGATTCAGGCGCGAGGCGATGACCTGCTTGCTGGTGGGCAGGTCGATCTCGACGTCGTGTGCGGACTCGTCGTGGTTGGTGCGCTGGAGCAGGAAGCCGATGACGCGCTGGGTGCTCGATCGCAGGGAATAGGACTCCACGTCGCGGATCAGGCCGTGCAGGCGCAGGGCGAGCCCGGCGAGCATGCGGCGGGCGAAGGAGGCATCCTTTTCCAGCATCTCGAACACCGCCTGGCGCGCGATGTGCAGCAGCAGCGAGTCGGCGAGTGACTCGGCGAAGACCGGGTAGGGGCGGTCCATGAACATCACCGCCTCGCCGAAGCTCTGCTGGGGGCCGAGGATCTCGACCACCTTCTCGTTGCCGGCGGCCGAGGGGAAGGCCAGCTTCATCTGGCCGTAGACAATGGCGTAGAAACCGCGCGGCTGGTCGCCCTTCTGGAACAGCATCTCGCCCTTGTGCAGGCGCTTCTCGCGCGTCTGCGTGGCGAGGTGCTCGATCTGTTCCTGGCTGAGCTCCTGGAACAGGGGGATTCTGCGGAGAATTTGCGCGATATCCAGTTTTTCGTTGTGCATTGATGGGCTCTTGTCGACGCTGTCCGTCCCGGCGCGTGAAACATACCACGGATTTCCCGTCTCTTGCGAGTGCCCCGGGGTAGAATGCGCCGCCCATGACCTATCTTCTGCTCAGACACCTGCACATCGCCTGCGTGGTGATTTCCATCGCCGGCTTCTTCCTGCGCGGGGTGTGGATGCTGAGGGAATCGCCGCAGTTGGAACGGCGCTGGGTGAGGGTGGTGCCGCACGTGAACGACACGCTGCTGCTGCTGGCGGCGATCGGCCTCTCCGTCGTGCAGCAGCAGTACCCTTTCGTGCATGGCTGGGTGACGGCCAAGGTGCTCGGCCTGCTCGCCTACATCGGTTTCGGCCTCTTTGCGCTGCGGCGCGGCCGCAGCAAGCGCGTGCGCGCGGGCTTCTGGCTTGCCTCGCTGGCCAGCTTCGCCTACATCGTTTCGGTGGCCCTGACGAAGGACCCGCGCGGATTCCTTACCTTGGCTGGTGGTTGAGCAGCTTCCTCAGGCCGTCGCCGTCGAGGATGCGGATGTGCTTCTGCTGCACGGCGATGAAGCCCTCTTCCTGGAAACGGGAAAAGGCGCGGCTCACGGTTTCCAGCTTCAGCCCCAGATAGCTGCCGATCTCCTCGCGCGTCATGCGCAGGTGGAATTCGGCCGGCGAGTAGCCGCGCGAGGTGAAGCGCTGTGACATGTTGAGCAGGAAGGCGGCCAGGCGCTCCTCGGCGCGCATGGTGCCGAGGAGCATCATCAGCCCCTGGTCGCGCACCAGTTCGCGGCTCATCACCTTGTGGAAATTGTGCTGCAGCGCCTGGATTTCGCGCGAGAGCTGCTCGAGCTGGGCGAAGGGGATGACGCAGACCTCGCTGTCCTCGAGTGCCACGGCGTTGCAGGTGTGCGTCTCGGTGCCGATGCCGTCCATGCCGAGGATCTCGCCCGCCATCTGGAAGCCCGTCACCTGGTCGCGGCCGTCCTCGAGCAGGATGTCGGTCTTGAAGAAGCCGGTGCGCACGGCGTAGAGGGCCTCGAAAGGCTCGCCGGCGCGGTAGAGGGTCTGCTGGCGCTTCAGCTTGCGCCGCGCGCCGACCAGGGTGTCGAGCTTGGCCAGCTCCTCATTGGTCAGGCCCTCGGACAGGCACAGCTCGTGCAGGCTGCACTGCGAACAGGCCAACTTCACCGTGGCCAGGGTGATGGGAACTGCGGATTTGTTGGGCAATTCCTTCTCTCTCTCTGCTGGTTGGTCGCTTTGATCCATGTCAATACGATAAGCGGCACCTTGCGGCATCTTCCTTAATCGTTTCCGCAGTGCAGCCGCAGACATTACACGTATTGCATGACCGCGACTTATCAGGATCTCATTTTCGACCCGCAGCTGATCCGCCGCTACGACGTGAACGGTCCCCGTTACACCTCGTATCCGACGGCCGACCGCTTCGTCGAGGCCTTCGATGCCGACGCCTACCGGCTCTGGCTGGGCAAGCGCACGGTGGGCGGCATCAGCCGGCCGCTGTCATTATACGTGCACATCCCCTTCTGTAACACCATCTGCTACTACTGCGCCTGCAACAAGATCATCACCAAGGACCATGGCCGCTCGGCCAAGTACCTGAAATATCTGGGCAAGGAGCTGGCCCTGCAGTCGTCCTACCTGGAGGGCAGCCACGACGTGGTGCAGCTGCACTGGGGCGGCGGCACGCCGACCTTCCTCTCGCACGAGGAGATGCGCCAGCTGATGGGCTCGATCCGCGAGCACTTCCGCCTGCTGCCCAACGGCGAGTATTCCATCGAGGTCGATCCGCGCAAGGTGGACGAAGCCACGGTGGCCCTGCTCGGCGAGCTCGGCTTCAATCGCATGAGCCTCGGCGTGCAGGACTTCGACCTGGCCGTGCAGGAGGCGGTGAACCGCGTGCAGACCATCGAGGAGACGGAAACCGTGCTGCGCGCGGCGCGCGCCAACGGCTTCAAGTCGATCTCGGTCGACCTCATCTACGGCCTGCCCAAGCAGAACGTCATCAGCTTCAACCGCACGCTGGAAGAGGTCATCCGCCTCTCGCCCGACCGCCTGTCGATCTACAACTACGCCCACCTGCCGAGCCTGTTCAAACCGCAGCGGCGCATCAATGAATCCGAGCTGCCTTCGGCCGACGCCAAGCTGCAGATCCTCCAGCTCGCCATCCGGCGGCTGACCGAGGCCGGCTACGTCTACATCGGCATGGACCACTTCGCCAAGCCTGACGACGAGCTTTCCGTGGCGCAGCGCCAGGGCCGCCTGCACCGCAACTTCCAGGGCTATTCGACGCATGCCGAGTGCGACATGATGTCCTTCGGCATCTCCTCCATCAGCATGGTCGGGCCGAGCTATTGCCAGAACGTGAAGACGCTCGACGAGTACTACGACCGCCTCGACCACGGCGTGCTGCCGGTCTACCGCGGCATCGAGCTGACGCCGGACGACCTGCTGCGCCGCTCCATCATCCAGGCGCTGATGTGCCACTTCGAGGTCTCGATCGAGGGCCTGGAAGTCGCCCACCTGATCGACTTCAAGCGCTACTTCGCGGAGGAGATCGCCGACCTGCGCGAGCTGGAGAAGGGCGGCCTGCTCAAGCTCGACGACAAGTGGATCAGCGTGCAGCCGCGCGGCCGCATGCTGGTGCGCGCCATCGCCATGGTGTTCGACCGCTACCTGCGCGCCGACCGCGAGCGGGCGCGCTATTCGAAGGTGATTTAGCACCCCTCTCCCCAACCTTCTCCCCGCCGGCGGGGAGAGGGAGCACAACATGCCCGACACCGGTTACATCGCCGTCTTCCTCGTCGGCCTGCTCGGCGGCACGCACTGCATGGCCATGTGCGGCGGCATCGTCGGCGCGCTGACGGTGCATCTGCCGGCGGGCCGGCCGCAGTGGCCGCTGCAAATGGCCTACAACCTCGGCCGCATCTCCGGCTACGCGCTGGCGGGCGCCGCGCTGGGCGCCGTCGGCCAGGCCGGCCTGCTGCTCGAGGGCGCGCTGCCGGTGCAGATGGCGCTCTATGTGCTGGCCAACCTGATGCTGATTGCCCTCGGGCTGTACCTGATCGGCGTGCCGCAGGGACTGACTTTTCTCGAACGCGGCGGGCAGCGCATCTGGGCGCGCCTCCAGCCGCTGACGCGCCGCTTCCTGCCGGCGACGACCGTGGCGCGCGCCTATCCCCTCGGGCTCGTGTGGGGATTCCTGCCCTGCGGCATGGTGTATTCCGCGTTGTCGATGACGCTGCTCACCGGCAGTGCCCCGCGCGGGGCCGCGCTCATGCTGGCTTTTGGCCTCGGCACCCTGCCCAACCTGCTGCTGGCCGGCTACCTGCTGAGACGCTTCCGCGACGTCGTGCAGGGGCGTCCCGTGCGCCTGGTGTCCGGCCTGCTGGTGTCGGGCTTCGGCGTCTGGGGCCTGTTCAATGCGACGACGCTCGGCGGGCGGCTGTGGCAGGGGATTGTGTGCACCGTCTAAAATGACGGCATGAACGCACCCGATCCCCACCGGAGCGTCGACCTGCCCATCGAGGGCATGACCTGCGCCGCCTGCGCCGCGCGCATCGAGAAGCAACTCAACAAGCTGCCCGGCGTGACGGCGGCGGTGAATTTCGCCAGCGAGCGGGCGCACGTCGAGTTCGACGCCGCCACGGTGGGCGAGCCGCAGCTCGTCGAGACCATCGTCAAGGCCGGCTTCAAGGTGCCGCAGGTCGATCCGGCCGTCACCCTGATGGAGGCGCGCGCCGCCGAGAAGGCGCGCAAGGAAGCGGCCTATCGCGACGAGCTGAAGCGCTTCTGGATTTCCGTCGTCCTCACCCTGCCGCTGGTGGCGCAGATGGGGGCGATGTTCTCCGGCGAGCACCAGGACTGGCTGCCGCGCTGGCTGCAACTGGCGCTGGCCACGCCGGTGCAGTTCTGGATCGGCTGGCGCTTCTATGTCGGCGCTTTCAACGCCCTGCGCGGCGGCGCGGGCAACATGGACGTGCTGGTGGCGCTCGGCACCTCGATGGCCTGGGCCTTCAGCGCGGTGGTGACGGTGGCAGACCTGCACCACCACCATGTCTATTTCGAGGCCTCCGCCGCCGTCATCACCCTGGTGCTGATGGGCAAGCTGCTCGAGGCGCGTGCCAAGGCCAAGACTTCGGCGGCCATCGAGGCGCTGATCCGCCTGCAGCCGCAGACGGCGCGCGTGCTGCGCGACGGCGAACTGGTCGAGGTGCCGGTGGCGAGCCTCAACCCCGGCGACGTCTTCGTCGTGCGGCCGGGCGAGAGCGTGCCGGTCGACGGCGAGGTCGTCGAAGGCAATTCGAGCGTGAACGAAGCCATGCTTACCGGCGAGAGCCTGCCCGCCGCCAAGGGCGCCGGAGACAAGGTGTTCGCCGCCACGGTGAACGGCGAGGGCCTGATGCGCTGCCGCGCCACGGGCGTGGGCAGCCACACGCTGCTGGCCGGCATCATCCGCATGGTCGAGGCCGCGCAGGGATCGAAGGCGCCGGTGCAGCGCCTGGCCGACCGGATTTCCGCCATTTTTGTCCCGGTGGTGACGGCCATCGCGCTGCTTGCCTTCGCCGGCTGGTGGATGTTCACGGGCGACTTCACGAATGCCCTGGTGAATGCCGTGGCCGTGCTGGTGATCGCCTGTCCCTGCGCGCTGGGTCTGGCGACGCCGACGGCGATCATGGTCGGCACCGGACGCGGCGCCGCGGCGGGCATTCTGGTGAAGAACGCCGAGGCGCTGGAACTGGCGAAGAACGTCGAGGTGCTGGCGGTGGACAAGACCGGCACGCTGACGCAGGGCAGGCCGGAGGTGACGGATGTCGTGCCGGCCGATGGCATCGCGGAAACGGAACTGCTGCGCATCGCCGCCAGCCTGGAGCAGGGCGCCACGCATCCGCTCGCCGAGGCCATCGTCGCGCGCGCGAGAGAGCGGGGCCTGGTGCTGGCGCAGCCGGCCGAGCTGCGCGCCGTGGCGGGCAAGGGCCTGACCGCCACCCTCGACGGCGAGGAATACGCCCTCGGCTCGCCGGCCTTCCTCGCCGGGCGCGGCGTGGCGGTGCCGGAGGCGCTGCTGGCGCCGCTGGCGAACGGCGGCAAGAGCGTGGTCGCCGTGTCGCAGGGACTGACTTTTCTCGGACTCATCGGCGTCGCCGACCGCCTGCGGCCGACCTCGCGCGCGGCGGTGGCGCGATTGAAACAGCAGGGCGTCGAGGTGGTCATGCTCACCGGCGACAACGCCGCCACGGCGGCGGCCATCGCGCGCGAGGCCGGCATCGAGCGCTTCGAGGCGGAAGTGCTGCCGCAGGACAAGGCGGCAACAGTGACCAAACTCAAGGCCGGTAGCAAGCGCGTCGGCATGGTCGGCGACGGCATCAACGATGCGCCGGCGCTGGCGGCGGCGGACGTATCCTTCGCCATCGGCGGCGGCTCCGACGTGGCGCTGGAGGCGGCCGACGTGACGCTGATGCGCAACGACCTGCTTTCGGCGGCGGATGCCATCGACCTGTCGCGCGCCACGCTGGCGAAGATCCGCCAGAACCTCTTTTTCGCCTTTATCTACAATGTGCTCGGCATCCCGCTCGCGGCCATGGGCATGCTCAACCCGGTGATCGCCGGCGCCGCCATGGCGCTGAGTTCCGTCTCGGTGGTGAGCAACTCGCTGCTGCTGCGGCGCTGGCAACCCCGACGGAGAGACGCATGAACGTAAGAATCCTATTCATCGCCGTGCTGTGCGGACTGACTTTTTTCGTGGCGCCCTTGGCGCAGGCCGAGACGGTTGCCACGGTGGTCGAGGCGCCCATTTTCGATGCGGCCAGACTGGGTACGACCGCCGATGTGCAGAAGATTCTCAAGGCCAACCCGGCCATGCGCGATGCGCGCAACACGCTCGGCGCCACGCCGTTGCATCACGCCGCCACCAACGGCGACAGCGGCCCGCTCAAGGCGCTGATCGCCGCCGGCGCCGAGGTGAATGCGCGCGACAAGGAAGACCACACGCCGCTGCACATGGCGGCCTACGCCACGCGCGCCGGGAATGCGCGCCTGCTGCTGGAAGCGGGCGCCGACGTGAACGCCAAATCGGTGGGCGGGCGCACGCCGCTGTCGATGGCGCGCAAGGTGCGCGCCGACGAGACGGCCGGCATCATTTCATTGTGGGTGCTGAAGGGCTGCAAGCCCGGCAAGCCCTGTTGACCGGAGGCAACCATGGAAACCACCACGATCAAGGTCGAAGGCATGTCCTGCGGCGGCTGCGTGAAGAGCGTTACCAACGTGCTCAGCGCGCTGCCCGGCGTGGTGAAGGCCGAAGTCTCGCTCGAGCAGAAGAGCGCCCGAGTCGAGTTCGAAGCGGGCCGCGTCACGCGCGAGGACATGAAGCGCGTGATCGTTGACGCGGGGTTTGAAGCGGAGTGACTCGGCATCCGATTTGGCTGGTCGGCTTCCGCCCCTTCTTCGCCCTCGCCTGCCTCTCCGGCATCGTCCTGCCGATTGCCTGGCTGCCGATGTTCGCCGGCTGGATCGTGGCGCCGGGGGCGGCGTACACCGCCATCCAGTGGCACGCCCACGAGATGTTCTTCGGCTTCGGCTGGGCCATGCTCGCCGGCTTCCTGCTCACCGCCAGCAAGAACTGGGTGAAGATCCGCGGCTACCACGGCGGCGCGCTGGTCTTCCTCGCCGCCGCCTGGGGCTTCGAGCGCCTCGGCATGGTGTTCGGCGCCGCCTGGCCGCCGCCGCTTTTCCTGCTCTCCAACCAGCTCTTCCTCGTCGCCGTCGTGGCGATGCTGCTGTGGACCCTGCTGCGCCACCGCGACAGCGACGGCTATCGCAGGGACAATGTCTATTTCCTCCTGCTGTTGCCGCTGTTTCCGGTGGCGAAGTTCCTGCTGCTCGACGGCCACTGGTCGCAGGCGGGACAAACGATGGCGCTGGGCCTGTTCCGCCTCGCCTTCCTCATCATGCTCGAGCGCACGCTGACGGAATTCATGAAGAACGTCTTCAAGGCGCAGATCCTGCGCCATCCGGTGCTCGACAACGCCATCAAGGCGCTGGCGCTGGCGGCGGCCTTCTCGGGCTTCCTGCCGCCCGCGCTGCAGGGCGGGCTGGCCCTGCTGCTGGCCGCGCTGCTCGCCGGCCGCTTCGCCTTCTGGAAGCCGGCACTGGGCTTCTCACGGCTCGACATCGGCATCATGTATCTCGGCTACCTCGCCATCGTGCTGCAGCTCCTCGTCGTCGCCTTCGAGCAGCTGGCGCAGATCGTCTGGGTCGGCAGTGTCTCGATCCATCTCTTCACCTTCGGCGCCATGGGATTGATCGTTCCCGCCATGATCGTGCGCATCTCGAAGGGCCACACCGGGCGCAAGGTGAGCTTCGAAGCCACGGACAAGGCGGTGCTGTGGCTGATGATCGCGGCGCTCGTATTCCGCGTCGTCGCGCCGCAGATCCTGCCGGGCGTCTATCTGCTGTGGGTGAGCCTGGCCGCAGCGGGCTGGACGATCGCCTTCGCGCTGCTCGCCTGGCGCGTCGTTCCGCTTCTGCTCGCGCCGCGTGTGGACGGGCGCGAACATTGACCGCCGCGCTGGCGTAGGGCACGCTTACGCCGCATTTGTTATCGAGGAGGGGAACACATGAAGCAACTGTTACCGGCCCTGGCCGTCCTGGCGGCGACTTTTCCCGCGCTGGCCGAGGAGGTCACCTACGCCAAGCACATCCGCCCCGTGTGGGAGGACCAGTGCGAGCGCTGCCACGGATCGAGCGCGCCGGCCTACGAGGCCTTCATGGCCGACCCGAAGAAGTACGAGGCCGACGACAAGGGCCCGCGCATGGATACCTACGAGAGCCTGGTCTTCTTCCTCAACGGCGAAAAGGAAGCCGGCGCGCTGATGCGGCGCCTCGACGACGGCGCCAACACCAAGGACGGCCAGCCCGGCAACATGTACCGCCACCTCGGCCGCAGCGACAAGCGCAAGGAAAACCTCCAGATCTTCAAGCAGTGGGTCGGCGAGGACGCCTGGACGGCGAAGAAGAAGGCGGAGCTCACCCAGGAAGACCTGCGGAAGATCAAGGCCGTCCGCTAAGGCGAGCCCTCAGGGCCCGACGCAGCCGCGCCCGCGATCCTCGAAATCGCAGGAATCCTTCCGGATGTGCCCCGGGTAATGCTGCTCGAAGGCGCGGCAGAGTTCCTGCTTCGTCAGCCATTGTCCCTCCGGCGTGGCCAGCAGGCTGGCAGGGATGGACGTTTCGTGTTCGCGGTAGATCTCGAACAGCTCCGCCTCCTCCGGGCCGACACCATTCTTCTGCAGGTGTTCGATCAACCCGCAGATGGTGTCCGAGAAATACGTCTTGAACTCCTCCTCGTCCTCGAAGATGCGGATGCGGGCCTCGTAGGTGTAGGGCAGGCTTTCGTCGTACTTCGACTTCGGGCCGAGGAGTTTGTCGAGCAGTCTCATGGCGGACCTCTTCGAACGAAGGCGGGCAGTACCAACTTTAGGCGAGTCTGCGGTGCAAGGCAAATTCTGGGCTGTCGGTCCGCTGCAGCGGGAGTCTGCCCGGGAAAAGTCAGTCTCTACGTTGCGGCGCATCAGGCCGGGTGAAAGGCGGAATCGCGTTCCAGGATATCCACCAGCTCTCGCGCATGACGGCGCAGGTGGGTGGTGGTCATCATCGACAGGCCGAGGAAGAGGCCGATGCCGGCGAGCGGGATCAGCGCCAGAGCCAGGGCGCGCCAGTCGATCTTCGCCATGCGCGCGGCAAAAGTCAGTCCCGCCAGCACGGCGCCGCCGAGCACGGCGGCGACGGCGCCGATGTAGGCGAGGATCAGCGTACCGTCGAGCCAGGTGAACACGTCGTTGGCTTCCGGGTAGTGGGTGAGCAGCCACCACGGCGCGTTGGCTTCCAGCGGCCAGAAGAGTTCGCGTTCGACCAGCCATTCCGCCGCGCGCTGGCGCAGGGCGACGAACCAGGGGCTGACGGTCCACTGGAAGGCGCCGATGGCGACGCCGAGCATGCCGAAGACGAGGAGCAGCGCTTCGCTCGTGCGCGGCGCTGCGTCCGGGCCGGGCATCCCAGGCGGCGCGGTCGATGCGGAAATGCAGCGGAGAGATGCGCGCGAGCAGGGCGAAGACGCCTGAGACGGGACAGAGGTAGCGGCACCAGACGCGTTTCCCCCGGCCGTAGAGCCAGCCGACGGCGACGGGCGTCCGTCAAGCTCGCTTGCTGCGGCGCACAAAAGACCATGAGGCCCGTATAATCAGGACTTTCCAAACAGAGACCGGACCATGAACCTCGATCGCGTGACCTCGGGGCGTGACATCCCGAACGACTTCAACGTCATCATCGAAATCCCGATGAATGCCGATCCGATCAAGTACGAAGTCGACAAGGCCACTGGCGCCATGTTCGTAGACCGCTTCATGTCGACGGCCATGCATTACCCCTGCAACTACGGCTACATCCCCCACACCATTTCCGACGACGGCGACCCGGTCGACGTGCTGGTGCTCTCGCCCGTGCCGCTGCTCACCGGCGTCGTGGTGCGCTGCCGGCCGGTCGGCATGCTGAAGATGGAGGACGAGGCGGGCGGCGATGCCAAGCTGCTCGCCGTGCCCATCGACAAACTGTGCAGCCTGTATCGCAGCATCCAGTCGCCGCGCGACCTGCCCGAGATGGTGCTGTCGCAGATCTCCCACTTCTTCGAGCACTACAAGGACCTCGAGGCCGGCAAGTGGGTCAAGGTGAAGGGTTGGGTCGGCGCCGAGGAGGCGAAGCAGGAAATCACCGACGGCATCGCCCGCTACGAGGCGGCCGCCACCAAGCCGATGTTCTGAGTGGGCGCGAGACCTGCGGCATAATCCGGGCATGAGCTCTCTTCGCATCGCCCTCGCCCAGATCAACTGCACGGTGGGCGATCTTGCCGGCAACGCCGAGCGGATCGCCGAATTCGCCGGCCGCGCACGCGCCGCCGGCGCCCACCTGATGGTGACGCCCGAGCTGGCCCTCGCCGGCTATCCGCCGGAGGACCTGCTGCTGCGGCCGGATTTCTATCGCGCCGGCGCGCGCGTGCTGGAGGACCTGGCGCGCCGCATCGAGGGCATCGCCGTCGTCGTCGGCCATCCCGAGGAACATGACGGCGACTACTTCAACGCCGCCTCCCTGCTGCAGGGCGGGAAAGTCGCTGCCACCTACCGCAAGCAGCGCCTGCCCAACTACGAGGTGTTCGACGAGCAGCGCTACTTCGCCTCGGGTTCCGAGCCCTGCGTCATCGAACTGAACGGCGTGCGCTGCGGCCTCAACATCTGCGCCGACGTGTGGGAGCCGGGCGCGGCCGATGCCGCGCGCCGGGCCGGCGCCGAGCTGCTGCTGGCGCTCAACGCTTCGCCCTACCACATGAACAAGCAGGCGACGCGCTACGAAATCCTGCGCGAGCGCACACGGTCCACCGGCATGCCGGTGCTCTACGCCAACCTGGTCGGCGGCCAGGACGAACTGGTGTTCGACGGCGCCTCCTTCTGCCTCGATGCCGATGGCCGGCTGACGCACCAGCTGCCGCAGTTCGCCGAGGTCCTGGAGATCGTCGAGTACGCCGGCGGGCGCCTGCGTCAGGGCAGTGTCGCGCCCGGGCGCCCGCCCGAGGCGGAGGTATACGACGCCCTCGTGCTCGGCGTGCGCGACTACCTTGGCAAGAACCGTTTTCCCGGCGCCCTCATCGGCCTGTCGGGCGGCATCGACTCGGCGCTGACCCTGGCCATCGCCGTCGATGCGCTGGGCGCCGACAAGGTGCGCGCGGTGATGATGCCCTCGCCGTACACCGCGCAGATCAGCCTCGACGACGCGCGCGCCATGGCGGAGACGCTGGGTGTGCGCTACGACGAGTTTCCCATCGCGCCGGCGATGCAGACCTTTGCCGCCATGCTGGAGAAGGAGTTCGCCGGAAAGCCTGCGGACACCACCGAGGAAAACCTGCAGGCGCGCATCCGCGGCATGCTCCTCATGGCGCTGTCGAACAAGTATGGTTCCATCGTGCTCACCACCGGCAACAAGAGCGAGATGGCGGTGGGCTATGCCACGCTCTACGGCGACATGGCGGGCGGCTTCGCCGTGATCAAGGACCTCTACAAGACCATGGTCTATCGCGTTTCGCGCTACCGCAACGGCCTCGCCCCGGTGATCCCGGAGCGCATCATCACGCGGGCGCCCTCGGCGGAGCTGAAGCACGACCAGACCGACCAGGACACCCTGCCGCCCTACGAGGTGCTCGACGCCATCATCGAAGCCTACATGGAGCGCGACCTCAGCCCGCGCGAGATCGTCGCGCTGGGGTATGCGGAAAGCGACGTGCGGCGCACCGTGGCGATGCTCAAGCGCAGCGAGTACAAGCGCCGCCAGGCGCCGGTGGGGATCAGGGTCACGAAAAGGGGTTTTGGCAAAGACTGGCGTTATCCGATAACATCGGCCTATGCCGACGAGTGGTAAGGAGCCACGCAATGAAAAAAATCGAAGCCATCATCAAGCCTTTCAAGCTCGACGAAGTGCGCGAGGCGCTGTCGGAAGTCGGCGTCACCGGCCTGACCGTGACGGAAGTGAAGGGCTTCGGCCGCCAGAAGGGCCACACCGAGCTCTACCGCGGCGCCGAGTACGTCGTGGACTTCCTGCCCAAGATCAAGATCGAGGTGGTGGTGGCGGAGAACACCGTCGAGCCGGCCCTCGAGGCCATCATCAAGGCTGCGCGCACCGGCAAGATCGGCGACGGCAAGATCTTCGTCAGCCCGGTCGAGCAGATCGTGCGCATCCGCACCGGCGAGACGAACGAGTCGGCTATTTGAGGTAGCCGCGCGTCCGCAGCTGCGCGGCGTCGAGCAGCTGGGCGCTTTCCCCGATATACGGCTGGCTGAACAGGGCCGTCTCCCCCGGCCGGGGCGTGACGTACAGGATGAGCACCCCGTCCGGGTGCTTCTCGAACCAGGGCTTGATTTCCAGCGGCGTCTTCAGTTCATCGACCGGTTTCTCCAGCCGGCCGAAGAACTGGTACTGCGCGTGGTAGTCGCCGTGGTTCGCCACCGGCACGCCGCGATCCTGCAGCTTGCGGATTTCCTGCGCCAGCGGACGGATGTCGTAGCGGCGCCACAGGTTGTCCGAGACGTAAAACTGGCTCAGTGCGAGCAGTCCTGCGCCCAGTCCGGCCAGGGTCGCCAGGCGCCATTCCGCCTTGCGACCGAGCCCAAGCGCCGTGGCGGCGCCGAGCACCAGCAGGGCGCCGGGCCAGCGCGGCAGCTTGTCCCAGTCATCAAGTTTTCCCGTCAGTCCGTCCGGCGCCAGCCAGACCATGGCCGCGCCGGCCGCGGCAGCGAGCAGCGCCGGCAGCCACGGACCGCCCTTCATCCCGCGTGCCAGCAGGCGGCCGGCGAGCAGGGCGAAGGCGGGGAAGAGCGGCACCAGGTAATGGATCTGCTTGCCGCTGATGAGCGAGAAGACGAAGAACACGGGCAGCAGCCAGGCCAGGCAGAAGCGCAGCCCGCCATCCAGGCCCTCGCGCTTCATCGCCGCGAAACGCCGCCACAGGCCGGGCCACAGCAGCCAGGGAAAGAACAATACGGGCAGCAGCGGCAGGTACCACCAGAAGGGCCGCTTGTGGGCGAAGGAATCCACCATGCGGTTGGCGGTCTGGCCCCAGAAGATCATGCGCCGGTATTCCTCGCCGCCCTGGATCGCGGCCGGGATCGCCCAGGCCAGCGCGATCGCCGCGCCGCCCAGCACGGCGAGCGCGAGGCCGCCATACCAGCGCTTCCAGGCCAGCCCCGGCCACCACCACGGTGCCAGCAGGGCCACCGCCAGCAGGTGCAGCAGGACGACCGGCCCCTTGGCCAGCACGCCGAGGCCGATGGCCACCGCCAGCCAGGTAAAGCCCCGCATGGCAGGACGACCTACCCCCCGTCCCCCTTCCCGAGGAAGGGGGTGACGGGTGTTCGCGGGCTGCGCCCGCTCCGGGTTGTGGCTTGCGTCCCCTTGGGGCGGCCCGGCGGGGACGCATCCCTCCGCCGCGATGAGCAGGCCGCGCGCGCCGAGCAGGGCGAAGAAGGTCAGCATCACGTCGAACATGCCCGAGGTGGAGAACAGCAGCCACAGCAGGCTGGAGGCGAGGACCCAGGCGGCGTTGCGGCCGGCCGCCGCCTCGGCCGGCCACAGGCGGCGCGCCAGCGACAGGGTGAGGGCAAGGCAGCCCAGCGAGAACAGCGGCGAGACGAGGCGCGGCCACCATTCGTTCACGCCGGTCAGCGCCCAGCCCAGGTTGTAGAGCCAGAACAGCAGCGGGGGCTTGTGGCTGTAGGGCGCGCCGTTCTTGAACAGCACCAGGTAATCGCCGCGCAGCCACATCTCCCAGGCAACGCTGATGTAGCGCGTCTCGTCGATGGGCGTCAGCGGGCGCGTGACGATGGCGACAACCGTGAGGATCGCCAGCAGGAACAGGGGACCGGGGGGAAAAGTCAGTCTCTGCGGCACGGCGATCGGCTTTTCAGGAGGGCGACGAGGGCGCCGGCGCCGCCCTCGGTGGCGCGCGCCTGGCAGTAGGCAAGCACTTCGGGACGATGCATGAGCCAGCCCTTGACCAGGCCTTTCAGCACCGGCTCGCGGCCGGGCGAGCCGAGGCCCTTGCCGTGCACGATGCGCACGCAGCGCAGGCCGCGCTGCAGCGATTCGGCGAGAAAGCCGGCGAGCAGGTGACGCGCCTCCTCGCGCGTGGCGCCGTGCAGATCGAGTTCGCCCTGCACCACCCAGCGGCCACGGCGCAGGTCGCGCAGCACGGTGCGCGCGAGGCCCGGGCGCAGGAATGCCGGCTCGTCGCCGCCTTCGAGGCTCAAGTCCAGCGCGGCGGGATGCAGCGATTCGGCCAGCGCGGCGCGCTCGTCGCGCCAGCGCTGGCGCGGCACGGCCGGCGGCGGGGGCGGTTCGTGATGCACCCTGTCGCGCGCCAGCGGTTTCGCATCGGACACCGCCTCGCGGAACAGGGCGCGCTCCTCGTCCGAGGGCGCCTGGCGGCGGATCATCCGAGATTGTCCAGGTACTTTTCCGCGTCGAGCGCCGCCATGCAGCCGGTGCCGGCGCTGGTGACGGCCTGCTTGTAGATCTGGTCGGCGACGTCGCCGGCGGCGAACACGCCGGGAATGCTGGTCTGCGTGGCGTTGCCCATGCGGCCGCACTCGGTGATCAGGTAGCCGTTGTCCATCTCCAGCTGGCCAAGGAAAAGCTCGGTGTTGGGCTTGTGGCCGATGGCGATGAAGACGCCCGAGAGCGCGATGTCCTTCGTCGCGCCGGTCCTGACGTGCTTCACGCGCATGCCGGTGACGCCGCTCTGGTCGCCCAGCACCTCGTCCAGCGTGCTGTCGGTCTCGAGGACGATGTTGCCGGCGCGCACCTTCTCCATCAGCTTGTCGATCATGATCTTCTCGGCGCGGAACTTGTCGCGGCGATGCACCAGCGTCACCTTCTTCGCGATGTTGGCGAGATAGAGCGCCTCCTCCACGGCGGTGTTGCCGCCGCCGATGACGGCGACCTCCTGGCCCTTGTAGAAGAAGCCGTCGCAGGTGGCGCAGGCCGAGACGCCGCGGCCGGAGAAGGCCTCCTCGGAGGGCAGGCCGAGGTATTTCGCCGTGGCGCCGGTGGCGATGATCAGCGCGTCGCAGGTGTAGGTGCCGCTGTCGCCGATCAGGGTGAAGGGCTTCTGCGCGAGCTTCGCCGTGTGGATGTGGTCGAAAATGATTTCGGTGTTGAAGCGCTCGGCGTGCTTCTGGAAGCGCGCCATCAGGTCGGGGCCCTGCACGCCGTCGGCGTCGGCCGGCCAGTTGTCCACCTCGGTGGTGGTCATCAGCTGGCCGCCCTGGGCGAGGCCGGTGACGAGAACGGGCTTCAGGTTGGCGCGCGCGGCATACACGGCGGCGGTGTAGCCGGCCGGGCCGGAGCCGAGGATGAGCAGGCGGGCGTGACGGGTCTGGGCGGTCATGGCGGTCTCGGAAGATGGGTTCAGGATGAATTCTGCGGATGCGAAATTATACTGGAGGCCGGCTTGCCGGCCGTATAATGGCGCCGTGCTCGACAACAAGAATTGCGGCGGGTCATTCCGCCTGGAGGACTACGCATGACGCAACAAGGCGGCGTCACCGTCGACGCCCTGCGCACGATGCCCATTTTCGAATCGCTGTCGGTCGAGCGGCTGGTGCCGATCGCCCGCGTCGCCGTTTTCCGCAAGGCGGCGCGCGGCACCACCATCCTGCGCGCCGGCGACCGCACCGACTTCGTCTACTTCATCCTTTCCGGCGCGCTCAAGGTGCTCGTCTCCGACGAGGAGGGGCGCGAGGTGATCCTCTCCAATCTCGGCGCCGGCGAATTCTTCGGCGAGATGGGCGTGCTCGACGACAACCCGCGCTCGGCCACCGTGGCGACCACCTCGCCCTGCGAACTGGTGGTGATTTCCAAGACGGACTTCAAGCGCTGCCTGGCGGAGAATTTCGACGTTTCCCTCTACATCATGCGCAGCCTGGTCAAGCGCCTGCGCACGGCCGACCGCAAGATCGAAAGCCTGGCGCTGATGGACGTCTATGGCCGTGTCGCGCGCCTGCTGCTGGAAATGGCGGAGGAGGACGCCCAGGGCCAGCATGTGGTCAAGCGCAAGATCTCCAAGCAGGACATCGCCAAGATGATCGGCGCCTCGCGCGAGATGGTGAGCCGGGTCATGAAGGACCTCAGCCTGCAGGGCCTGATCGAGGAAGCCGACGGCCGCATCCTGCTGCGCGAGAAGCTGCACCTGATCTGAGCTAAGGCGGGTTTCCCGGGCGTATAATTCCGGGTATCGCCCGGCTCGTGCCCGTTAACCGTCAAGCGTGCAAGAAAAAACCGCCCCCACACCTCTGCCTGAAAAGATCGTCGCCCTGCTGCAGGAGGCGCGCTGGCTGGTGCTGGGGGTGCTGGCCCTCTATCTCGGACTGATCCTCTTCGGCTACAGCAAGGCCGACCCCGGCTGGTCGCACGCCGCGCAGGTCGAGCGCATCGCCAATCCCGGCGGGCGCGTCGGCGCCTGGCTGGCGGACCTCCTGCTGTACCTCTTCGGCGTTTCCGCCTGGTGGTGGGTGCTGTTCCTGATTTTCCTGGTGATCTGGGGCTACCGGCGTCTCGAGGGCTTTTTCCACACTGACCGGCGCCCCTTTTTCATTGCCCTGTCGGGCTTCATCGTCCTGCTGGCGGCCTCGAGCGGCCTCGAGGCGCTGCGCTTTTACACGATGAAGAAGCCGCTGCCGCACGACCCGGGCGGCATGCTCGGCTTCGAGGTGAGCCGGCTCTTCGCGCAGTTCTTCGGCTTCACCGGCGGGACGTTGCTGCTGCTGGCCTTGTTCGTCGCGGGATTGTCGCTCTTTACCGGGCTTTCCTGGCTCAAGCTGATCGAACGCACAGGTGCGCTGATCGAGGGGGTGTGGTTCGGCACAATCGGCCTCTACCAGCGCTGGCAGGACCGCCGCATCGGACGCGAGGTGGCGCAGCAGCGCGAAGCGGTGGTCGAGGTGGAGCGCAAGCGCATCGAGGAATTCCATGTCGAGCCGATCCGCATCGAGCCGGCCGAGGGGGTCATCCCGAAATCGACGCGGCGCGAAAAGGAGCGCCAGGCGCCGCTGTTCTTCGACGTGCCGGGCGGCGCGCTGCCGCCGCTGCATCTGCTCGAGGAGCCATCGCACGACGTCGAGCCGCCCTCGGCCGAGACGCTGGAATTCACCTCGCGGCTGATCGAAAGAAAGCTCGCCGACTTCGGCGTGCAGGTGAAGGTGCTGGCGGCTTATCCCGGCCCGGTCATCACGCGCTACGAAATCGAGCCGGCGGTCGGCGTCAAGGGCGCGCAGATCGTGAACCTGGTGAAGGATATCGCGCGCGCCCTCTCGGTGGTGAGCGTGCGCGTGGTCGAGACCATTCCCGGCAAGTCATGCATGGGCCTCGAGCTGCCCAACCCGAAGCGGCAGACGGTGCGCCTCTCGGAGATACTCGGCTCGAAGGCCTACCACGACATGCACTCGCCGCTGACGCTCACGCTGGGCAAGGACATCAGCGGCGCGCCGGTGGTGGTGGATCTGACCAAGATGCCGCACCTGCTGGTGGCCGGCACGACGGGGTCGGGCAAGTCGGTCGGCATCAACGCCATGATTCTCTCGCTGGTGTACAAGTCGGAGCCGGCCGACGTGCGCCTGATCCTGGTCGACCCGAAGATGCTCGAGCTGTCGGTGTACGAGGGCATCCCGCACCTGCTGGCGCCGGTGGTGACCGACATGAAGCAGGCCGCCAACGCGCTGCAGTGGTGCGTCGCCGAGATGGACCGCCGCTACCGCTTCATGTCGGCGCTCGGCGTGCGCAACCTCTCCGGCTACAACGGCAAGATCAAGGATGCCGCGAAGGCTGGCGCGCCCATCCCGAACCCCTTCTCGCTGACGCCGGAAAGCCCGGAGCCGCTGACGACGCTGCCCTATGTGGTGGTGATCATCGACGAGCTGGCCGACCTGATGATGGTGGCCGGCAAGAAGGTCGAGGAATTCATCGCCCGCCTGGCGCAGAAGGCGCGCGCCGCCGGCATCCACCTGGTGCTGGCGACGCAGCGACCGTCGGTTGACGTCATCACCGGCCTCATCAAGGCCAACATCCCGACACGCATCTCCTTCCAGGTCTCGAGCAAGGTCGACTCGCGCACCATCCTCGACCAGATGGGCGCCGAGGCGCTGCTCGGCCAGGGTGACATGCTCTACCTCGCGCCGGGCACCGGCGTGCCGGTGCGGGTGCATGGCGCCTTCGTCGCCGACAGCGAGGTGCACGCCGTGGTCGACTACCTGAAGAAGACCGGCCAGCCGGAGTACGTCGAGGGCATCCTCGACGCGCCGGAGGGCGATGCGGGCGAGGGCGTGGCCGGTGAAGGCGGGCCGGACGGCGAGGCCGATCCCCTCTACGACCAGGCCGTCGAGGTGGTGCTGAAGACGCGCCGCCCCTCGATCTCTCTGGTGCAGCGCCACCTGCGCATCGGCTACAACCGCGCCGCGCGGCTTATCGAGCAGATGGAGCGCGCCGGGCTGGTGACGCCGATGGGCGCCAACGGCAACCGCGAGGTGGTCGTGCCGGCACGGCAGGAATGATGCAAGAAATAGAACCATTAACCACAGAGACACAGAGGCACAGAGAAATGCGAATAAAAAAGAGATCTCTGTGTCTCTGTGTCTCTGTGGTTAGCGGTTTTGTTTTTTCGGTACTGATCCTGCTGCCGTCGGTTGCCCAGGCCGCCGCCCTCGACAGGCTGAAGGCCTTTGTCGAGAGCACGAAAAGCGGCAAGGCCGACTTCATCCAGACCGTGGTGTCGAAAAGCGGCCGCAAGCCCCAGCTCGCCGCCGGCAGCATGATGTTCTCGCGACCGGGCAAGTTCCGCTGGACCTACGACAAGCCCTACTACCAGCTCATCGTCGGCGACGGCGAAAAGCTGTGGGTGTACGACCGCGACCTCAACCAGGTCAGCGTCAAGAAGCTCTCCGTCGCCCTGGGCAGCAGCCCGGTGGCGCTGCTCGCCGGCGACAACGCGCTGGAGAAGAGTTTCGAGCTCAAGGAAGGCGGCACGGCGGACGGCATCGAGTGGGTCGACGCCCAGCCGAAGAACCAGGATGCCGGCTTCCAGTTCCTGCGCATCGGCTTCGTCGGCGACACGCTGCGCGCGATGGAGCTGACCGACAGCTTCGGCCAGGTGACGACCATCGGCTTCGACAAGTTCGAGCGCAACCCCCAGCTGCCCGCCAGCCAGTTCCGCTTCACGCCGCCGAAGGGCGCCGACGTTTTAGGTGAGTGATCTTTTCGAGAAGAAGCCGCATGCGCCGCTCGCCGAGCTGATGCGGCCGCGCACGCTCGACGAGGTGGTCGGGCAGACGGACCTCCTCGGACCGGGCAAGCCGTTGCGCCTGGCCTTCGAATCGAAGACGCCGCATTCCATGATCCTGTGGGGCCCGCCCGGCGTCGGCAAGACGACGCTGGCGCGCCTGATGGCGGAGGCCTTCGACGCCGAGTTCATCGCGCTGTCGGCGGTGTTCTCCGGCGTCAAGGACATCCGCGAGGCGGTGAGCCGCGCGGAGCTGACCCTGGCGGCGAGCGGCCGCCACACCATCCTCTTCGTGGATGAGGTGCACCGCTTCAACAAGGCGCAGCAGGACGCCTTCCTGCCCTACGTCGAGCAGGGCCTCATCACCTTCATAGGTGCCACCACCGAGAACCCCTCCTTCGAGGTGAACAGCGCGCTGCTTTCGCGCGCCGCCGTGTACGTGCTGAAAAGCCTCAGCGAGGACGAACTCGGGCAGCTCTTCGACCGCGCCCGCGCGGAAGCCTTCCCCGAACTGGAATTCGACGAGGCCGCGAAGGCCCGCCTCGTCGGGCTGGCCGACGGCGACGCGCGGCGCCTGTTGAACGCCCTGGAAATCATCCATACCGCGGCGGCAACTTCGGAGCGCCGTGCCGTAGACGCTGACTTTCTCCAGGGCGCGCTGGCGAAGAACCTGCGCCGCTTCGACAAGGGCGGCGACGCCTTCTACGACCAGATCTCGGCCCTGCACAAGTCGGTGCGCGGCTCGAACCCGGACGCCTCGCTCTACTGGCTGCTGCACATGCTGGACGGCGGCGCCGACCCGCTCTATCTCGGCCGCCGCATCGTGCGCATGGCGACCGAGGACATCGGCCTGGCCGACCCGCGCGCGCTGCAGATCGCCCTCAACGCCGTCGAGACCTACGAGCGGCTCGGCTCGCCGGAGGGCGAGCTGGCGCTGGCGGAGGCGGTGATCTTCATGGCCTGCGCTGCCAAGTCGAACGCGGTGTATGTCGCGTATAATTCGGCGCGCAAATTCGTCGCCGAAGACGGCTCGCGCGAGGTGCCGGTGCACCTGCGGAACGCGCCGACCAAATTGATGAAGGAGCTCGGCTACGGGCGCGAATACCGCTACGCGCACGACGAACCGGAAGCCTACGCCGCGGGCGAGGACTACTTTCCCGAGGGCATGCCCAAGGTGAGCTGGTACAAGCCGACGGAGCGCGGGCTGGAAGCGCAGATCGCCGAGAAGCTCGCCCACCTGCGCGCGCTGGACCGGAAGCACGGAAAGAAATAAAAGTCAGTCTCCACGGGACGGCGCCCGCGCCGCAAGCAACAGGACAGATCATGCTCGACATACAACTACTGCGCAGCCAGCCGGCCGATGTGGCCGCCCGCCTCGCGACTCGCGGCGCCGGCTTCGACGTGGCCGCCTTCCAGACCCTCGAGGACGAGCGCAAGGGCCTGCAGGTGCGCACCCAGGACCTGCAGGCGAAGCGCAACGCCCTCTCCAAGCAGATCGGCCAGCTGAAGGCGAAAGGCGAGGACACTGCCGCCGTGATGCAGGAAGTGGCCGGCCTCGGCGACGAACTGAAGGCGAACGAGGAGGCGCTGGCGGATCTGCTCAACCGCATCAACGTGTTCGTCTCGGTGATTCCCAACCTGCCGCACGAGAGCGTGCCGGTGGGGAAATCCGAGGCCGACAACGTCGAAGTGAAGCGCTGGGGCGCGCCGCGCGAGTTCGGTTTCGCCGCGAAGGACCACGTCGACCTCGGCGAGGCGCTCGGCGGCCTCGATTTCGAGGCGGCGACGAAGATCAGCGGCGCGCGCTTCTCGCTCATGCGCGGCGCCGTGGCGCGCCTGCATCGCGCGCTTGCCCAGTTCATGCTCGACGTGCACACCCAGGAGCACGGCTACACCGAGATCTACGCGCCGTATCTCGTGAACGGGAACAGCCTGTTCGGCACCGGCCAGTTGCCGAAATTCCACGAGGACCTCTTCCACATCAAGGACGACGGCTACTTCCTCATCCCGACGGCGGAAGTGCCGGTGACCAACATCGTGCGCGACACGATCGTCGACGCCGCGCAGATGCCGCTCAAGTTCGTCTGCCACACGCCGTGCTTCCGCCGCGAGGCCGGCTCCTACGGCAAGGACACGCGCGGCATGATCCGCCAGCACCAGTTCGACAAGGTCGAGCTGGTGAGGATCGAGACGCCGGAGCATTCCTGGGCGGCGCTGGAGGAGCTGACGCGCCACGCCGAGATCATCCTCGAGAAGCTGGCGCTGCCCTACCGCCGCGTCGCGCTGTGCACCGGCGACATGGGTTTCTCCTCGGCCAAGACCTACGACCTGGAAGTCTGGCTGCCGGGGCAGAAGGCCTATCGCGAGATCTCCTCCTGCAGCCACTTCGATGCCTTCCAGGCGCGTCGCATGCAGGCGCGCTTCCGCGGGGAAAAGGGCAAGCCGGAGCTGGTGCATACGCTGAACGGCTCCGGCCTCGCCGTCGGCCGCACCCTGGTGGCGGTGCTGGAGAATTACCAGCGCGCCGACGGCAGCATCGACGTGCCGGCCGCGCTGCGACCCTACATGGGCGGCCTCGAGCTGATCGAGCGGGCCTGAGGGCTCACAGCCGGCTGCTCGTAGTGCCGCAGGATGTCGTAGTAGGTGCGGATGTTCTCCGTCATGATGACGGCCTCGCCGCCGCGCGCCGCGCCGCTCTTCAGCCGGGCGTAATACTCCGGCTTCGCCAGAAGCGGCAGCACCTGCTTCATCTCGTACCAGGAGTTCGGGTCGCGCTTGACCAGCGAGGCGATGAAGCGCGCGCCGTTCAGGTGTCCCATGCCGAGGTTGTAGGCCGCCATGGCCAGCCAGGTGCGGTCCGGCTCCACCACCTCCGGCGGCAGCTGTTCCTTGAGCTCGGCGAAATAGCGCGCACCGGCGAGGATGCTCTGGCGTGCGTCGAGCCGGTCCTTCACGCGCAGTCGGTCGGCGGTGTCCTCGGTGAGCATCATCATGCCGCGCACATTGGTGTACGAGGTGGCGAGCGGATCCCACTGCGATTCCTGGTAGGCGAGCGCGGCGACGAGCCGCCAATCGATGCCGTGGATTTCCTGCGCATCGACGAAGTGGCGCCGGTAGTGGGGCAGGACGCTGTGCATCTTTTCGAAGAAACGCTCGAGGTCGCCGGCCCCCAGGCGATGCACATGGCCGAAATAGCGGTCCACGAGGCGCTCCAGCGTGCCGTCGCAGCGTATCCGCTCGAGAAAGGCTTCCGCCCTCTCCACGAGCGCCGCGTCGCCGCTGACGGGAAAGGCCCAGCCGGAGGCGACGATGGCGCGGCCGTCCGGCTCGCCGCCGGACTCGATCGGCAGCACCTCGTCGAGCGGTGCCGGCGCTGCCTTCATCTCGCCGACCGGCGGCGTGAAGCGCAGCGCGGGATGCTCGCCCGGTGCCAGGCCGCCCGCCGCCAGATGGGCGCGACCGTGGACGAGGAGGCGCGCGGCCCCGGCGCTGTCGTGGGCGATGATGAAGCGCGCCTCGACGCCGAGCTCCTCCGCGAAGCGCACCGCCAGGTCGTGGGCGAAGCCGGCGGCCTTGCCCTCGCCATCGACCAGGTAGGTGCCGAGGCCTTCGCGCGTGACGACCATCAGCTTGCCGAGCTGGGCGGGCGGCGGCAGCGGCGCGTCGCCGCAGGCGGCGGCCAGGGACAGCAGGATTGCGGCAAGCAGCGAACGCATGCGCCCCCTTGCTCGAGGAGGGGAAACCGGCTCCCCCGCATCGCAACCGCAGGGGGATTGGTGTAGAATGCGCGCCTCCGGAGAGGTGGCAGAGTGGTCGATTGTACCTGACTCGAAATCAGGCGTAGGTGCAAGCCTACCGTGGGTTCGAATCCCACCCTCTCCGCCATCCGAACAGAAAAAATGAAGCCGGCCTCAAGGCCGGCTTTTTTTATTTCCGTCCCCGCTGTTTTCCTGCCGGTTTCTCCGGCGCCGGCGTTCTGGCGCCGCGCTGCGGCGTGCGTGCGTGCGCCTTGCCCGTGCCTGCCGGCTGGAAGGCGGGGACGAGATGGCGGTGGCCGTTGCCGATGAGATCCGCCCGGCCCATGCGGCGCAGGGTCTCGCGCAACAGCGGCCAGTTCTCCGGATCGTGCCAGCGCAGGAAGGCCTTGTGCAGGCGGCGCTGCCGCTCGCCGCGCACCACGCTCACCGCTTCCGACCGTCCGCTCACTTTGCGCAGCGGGTTCTTCTCCGTGTGCCACATGGCGGTGGCGAGCGCCAGCGGCGTCGGCAGGAAGGTCTGCACCTGGTCGAGGCGGAAGCCGTTCTTCTTCAGCCACAGCGCGAGGGCCAGCATGTCCTCGTCGGTGGTGCCGGGGTGGGCGGCGATGAAATAGGGGATGAGGTACTGCTCCTTGCCGGCCTCGCGCGAGGCCTGCTCGAACATCGCCTTGAACCTGTCGTAGGCGCCGATGCCCGGCTTCATCATCTTCGACAGCGGCCCGGCCTCGGTGTGCTCCGGCGCGATCTTGAGATAGCCGCCGACGTGGTGGCTGACGAGTTCCTTGACGTACTCGGGCGATTTCACGGCGAGGTCGTAGCGCAGGCCGGAGCCGATCAGCACCTTCTTGATGCCGGGAAGCTGGCGCGCCTTGCGGTAGAGCTGCACCAGCGGGCCGTGGTCGGTGCCCATGTTCGGGCAGATGTCCGGATAGACGCAGGACAGGCGCCGGCAGGCCTCCTCGATCTTCGGGTCCTTGCAGGCCAGGCGGTACATGTTGGCGGTCGGTCCGCCGAGGTCGGAGATGACGCCGGTGAAGCCGGGCGTGCGATCGCGGATCTCCTCGATCTCGTGCAGGATCGATTCTTCCGAGCGGCTCTGGATGATGCGGCCCTCGTGCTCGGTGATGGAGCAGAAGGTGCAGCCGCCGAAGCAGCCGCGCATGATGTTGATGGAGAAGCGGATCATCTCCCAGGCCGGGATCTTCGCCTTGCCGTAACTCGGATGCGGCGCGCGGGCGTAGGGCAGGCCGTAGACGTAATCCATCTCCGGCGTGGTGAGCGGCACCGGCGGCGGATTTAGCCACACATCACGCAAACTCGCGCGCTCCCCATGGGCCTGCACCAGGGCGCGCGCATTGCCCGGGTTCGATTCGAGGTGGAAGGTGCGCGAGGCGTGGGCGTAGAGCACCGGATCTTCCTTGACCTGCTCGTAGGAGGGCAGGCGGATCGCCGTATGCGCGCGCGCGGCACGGCGCGCTTGCGTCTTCACGAAGCGCAGCGGGACGCCCGTCGCCGTGTCAGGGGGACTGACTATTGTCTCCTGCATCGCATACGGGTCGGGATGCGCATGCACCGCGCCCGGCGTGTCGACCTCGCTCGAATCGATCTCCGTCCAGTCCTCCCCCGGCCGCCAGCCGCTCGGCACCATGAAGGCGCTGCCGCGCAGGTCGCGGATTGCCTGGATCGGCACGCCCTTGGCCAGGCGATGGGCCAGCTCGACGAGGGCGCGCTCGGCGTTGCCGAAGAGCAGCAGGTCCGCCTTCGAGTCCGCCAGCACCGAGCGGCGCACCGTGTCCGACCAGTAGTCGTAGTGGGCGATGCGCCGCAGCGAGGCCTCGATGCTGCCGATCACCACCGGCGTGCCGGGAAAGGCCTCGCGGCAGCGCTGGGCATAGACCGTGACGGCGCGGTCGGGCCGCATGCCCGGCGCGGCATCCGGCGTGTAGGCATCGTCGGAGCGGATCTTGCGCTCGGCCGTGTAGCGGTTGACCATCGAGTCCATGTTGCCGGCGGTGACGCCGAAGAAAAGCGCCGGCTTGCCGAGGGCGCGAAATGGCTCCGCAGAATGCCAGTCGGGCTGGCTGAGGATGCCGACGCGGAAGCCCTGCGCCTCGAGCAGGCGCCCGACCAGCGCCATGCCGAAGCTGGGGTGGTCGATGTAGGCATCCCCCGTGACGAGGATGACGTCGCACTCATCCCAGCCGCGCGCCTCCATCTCGGCGCGCGACAGGGGCAGGAAGGGCGACACGCCGAAGCGATGGGCCCAGTGCTTGCGGTAGGCGGTGAGGCGTTTCGTTTCGGGCGGCAGCTGCATCCGCCCATTCTACAGAGGGAGGACTAGGCCGCCTTGACGCGGCTGTGCGCCGAGACGTGCTGCGCGAGAAAGTCCATCTGGTCGGCGAGGATATTGCGGTTGCTGAGAATGAGGAACTCGGCCTTGTTCGGCACGTAGGGCGCGTAGAGCAGCTCCATGCCGGCCTGCTCGGGCGTGCGGCCGCTCTTCCTCTGGTTGCAGTGGCGGCAGGCGGTGACGACGTTCATCCACAGGTCGCGCCCGCCCTGCGAGACGGGCAGGATGTGGTCGCGCGTCAGGCGCAGGAAGGAATAGCCGTGGCCGCAGTAGGCGCACATGTGGCGGTCGCGATGAAACAGCTCGCGGTTGTTGAGCGGTGGCACGGCGGAGTGGTGGCGCGGCGCCAGCGCCTTGCCCTTGATGGCGATAATGCTGTCGACCGTGATTTCGGAGCGCTCGCCGGTGAGCCGGCTCATGCCGCCGTGGAAGGTGAAGCTGTGGTCGCCGGCGACCCAGGCGACGAGGTTCTTGGCATAGTAGAAGCAGGCGTGCTGCCAGGACACCCAGCGGTGCGGCGCACCGTGCATGTCGAGGGTAAGGATGAGCGGATGACCCGAGTGCACCATGTTGCGTTCAGCTCCGTTATCGGACAGCGATCACATTCAATTCATGCCAAATCTTCGGTGTAAAATCATACCCTTGCCGTAGGTTATCAGAGCATCGTGATTTTTCAAAGCGTTATAGGGGGAAGCGGAGGCGGCGGCCTGGGGCCGGCGCTGGCGGTTTCCTGCGCCATGCACATGCTGCTGCTCTGGCCGGATGCGCTGCCGCGATCGGCCGAGGAGGGCGGGCGGCCGCTGCAGGCCACGCTGCGCGCGGCCGCCGTCGATTCGCCGGAGACGCACACCGTCATTCCCATGAGGCCGGAACCGGCGCGCCCGGCGCCGCCGCAAGGCCCTGCGCCACGGCTCGCCGCGATAGGGACCGCAGCGGAAATTGCGCAGACCGCACTGCCGGCGCCAGTTAATGCGCCGGAACAGGCGTCACTGGCCGGCTCCGCCGCCACTGCGCCCGAAGGTCCCGTCCTTGCGCCCGAAACGGGACTTGTCGAGGGCGACGGCCTGCGTGCCTATCGCATCGGGCTGGCGCGGGAGGCGCGGGCGCACAAGCGCTACCCTCTGCTCGCGCGCGAGCGCGGCTGGAGCGGTACGGCGGAGGTCCGCATCGACGTGTCGCCGGAAGGCAAGGCGGGGCAGGTGATGATCGCCCGGTCGAGCGGCCACGAGGTGCTCGATCGCGAGGCGCTGCACATGATGTCGCGCGCCGCCGCCGCGGCCAGCCTGCCGGAATCCCTGCGCGGGCGCGCCTTCGCCGTCAGCCTGCCGGTGGTGTTCGATCTCGGGGAAGCGCAGTAGCCTCTATCTCTTCGGAAAGACCAGGTCGCGCACGTGGAAACCGTAGCGGCCGGCCTTCCTGTCCTCGAAATAGTGCCGCAGCGTGAGGCCGATGGTGCGGAAGGCGATCTCCTCCCAGGGGATGTCCGCCTCGGCGAAGAGCTGCACCTCGAGCGACTCGTGCCCGGGGGAGAAATCCAGGTCGAGCAGGCGCGCCCGGTAGAGGATATGCACCTGGTTGATGTGGGGCACGTTGATGAGGGAGAACATGTCGCCGATCTCCACCCGCGCGCAGGCCTCCTCGAGGGTTTCGCGCGCCGCCGCCTCGGCCGTGGTCTCGGCGTTCTCCATGAAGCCCGCCGGCAGGGTCCACAGCCCGGCGCGCGGCTCGATGGCGCGGCGGCAGAGCAGGATCCTCTCTTCCCATTCCGGAATCGCGCCGACCACCATCTTCGGGTTCTGGTAGTGGATGGCGCCGCAGCGCTCGCAGACATGGCGCTGCAGGGTGTCGCCGGCGGGCACCCTGAGCACGATGGCGCCGCCGCAGTGGCTGCAGTAATTCATGGTTTCATTTTACCCGCATGATGCAGGCCTAAAGAAACCCGGCCGGCATCCGTTAAGTTCCCAAATGGGTCGCGCCTCCCGGTTTGGGCGCACAATCCGCCAACAGCATTGTCCGCCATGAATCCGATGGACATATCGACGTTCGAGAAACTGAAAGCATCGAGCAACCTGCCTTCCCCGAAAGGGGTGGCGCTCGCCATCATGCGCCTGACGCAAAAGGAAGATGCGTCGATGGCGGAGCTGGCGCGCATCATCAAGTCCGATCCGGCCTTCGTCGGACGGCTGATCAAGGCGGCGAACTCGGTGAACGCCAATCCCGGCCGGCCGGTGGTGTCGGTGCAGGAGGCGCTGGTCGTGCTCGGCATGCCGGCCGTGCGCAACCTGGCGCTCGGCTTTTCGCTCCTGTCGCAATACAAGAGCGGTGCCTGCAAGGGCTTCGACTACCAGCACTTCTGGACCGCCTCGCTCGCCTGCGGCATCGCCCTGCAGGCGCTCACCCTGCGCACGCGCGTGGCCCAGGCCGAGGAGGCCTTCTCGGTCGGCCTGCTGGCGCGCGTGGGCGAGCTGGCGCTGGCCACGCTGTATCCGCAGGAGTACGGCGGCATCCTGCGCACCGCCGAGAAATCCCCCGGCGCCGACCTGACCGGGCAGGAATCCGAGCGCTTTGCCCTCAACCACCGCGAGCTGACCGTCGCCATGCTGGCCGACTGGGGGCTGCCGCGCATTTTCTGCGACATCGTCGCCGGCCACGAGACGCCCGAGGACGGGCGCTACGGCGAGGGCAGCCGCGAATACCGGCTGGTGCAGTCGCTTGCGCTGGCGCGCCAGGTGTCGGAAATCTGCATCGCCGCCGAGGCGACGCGTCCGGCCCACCTGCCGCGCCTGTTTTCGCTCGGCGGCCGGCTTTCGATCGAAAACGGCGACCTCACGCTGCTGTGCGACGCCATCGTGCGCGAGTGGCGGGAATGGGCGAGCATCCTCAGCGTGTCGGCCCCGGTGGTGCCGTCCTTCGGGGAACTGGCCAAGGCCCAGCCTGCCCCGGCTTCGGCCACGCTCGAGGCGGCCGCCGCGGTTCCGGCGCGGCTGCGCGTGCTCGTGGTCGAGGACGAACGCGCGATGCGCATGGCGGTGCGCGCCATGCTCGAGGAAGCCGGTTACGAGGTGATCGAGGCGGCGGACGGCCAGGAGGGCGTGCGCCTGGCCCTGGAGGTGCTGCCGCACATGGTGGTGACCGACCGCATCATGCCCGCCCTGGACGGCATGGAACTGACACGCATGCTGCGCGAGACCCGCGTCGGCAAGGACATGTACGTGCTCATGCTGACCACCCAGGGCGACGACGGCCAGTTGGTCGAGGGCTTCGAAATCGGCGTGGACGACTACCTGCCCAAGCCGCTCAACCCGCGCCTGCTCATCGCCCGCCTCAAGGCCGGCGAGCGCATCGTGCGCCTGCACCAGGAAATGGAGCACGACCGCGATGAGCTGCGCCGCTTCGCCGCCGAGCTGGCCATCACCAACCGCCGCCTGCAGGAGGCCGCGCTGACCGACGTGCTGACCGGCTCGCCCAACCGCCGCTATGCCATGGAGCGCATCCAGCAGGAATGGGCGGCCGGCGCGCGCAGCCAGCGCCCGCTCGCCTGCATGGTGATCGACCTGGACCAGTTCAAGCAGGTGAACGACGCCAACGGCCACGATGTCGGCGATGCCTACCTGAAGGAAACCGTGGCCACCGTGCGCGGCGCCCTGCGCGCCCAGGACGTGGTGTGCCGCACCGGCGGCGACGAGTTCCTCGTGATCTGCCCCGACACGCCGCTGCAGGCGGCGCTCGCCTGCGCCGAGCGGATCCGCGTCGCCGTCGAGCGCGCCGTCGTCCCGGCCGGCAGCCTGCAACTGAAGGCCAGCCTGAGCATCGGCGTGGCCGTGCGCACCGAAGCCATGGTTAACCCGGATGCCCTGATCAAGTGCGCCGACCAGGGCCTGTATCTCGCCAAGCAGAGGGGCCGCAACCGCGTCGTGTCCGTGCAGAACGGTCCAATCCGTTGAAGCAAAAGCGTTAAATTTTTTTCACGACGTTGCCCTCAAGTTTTCACTTTGTCTGCCGATAATCGGTCAACCCGAAAGTGCGGCTATAGTGAAAGCCAGGCATTCATGGAACGCGCGAACATGAAAAAGTTGATGCGTGAGCAGCCCATCAGCATGCTGATCGTGGATGACTCCGAGGACGACGCCTTTTTGTTGTTTTCCGAACTCGCCTCGCGCGGCGCCCGGGTCGACTACAAGCGCGTGGACAACGCCCGCGACATGGGCGACGAAGTGATCAACCGCGAGTGGGACCTGATCATCTGCGACCACTCCATGCCGGGCTTCGACGCCCTGACGGCGCTGGATATCCTCAAGAAGAGCGGCAAGGACATCCCCTTCATCATCTACTCCGGCCACATCAGCGACCAGACGGCCTACTCGGCCATGCGCGACGGGGTGAACGACTACATCCAGAAGGGCAATTACGAGCGCCTGATTCCCGTCATCGAGCGCGAGCTGAAGGGCGCGGCGGCGCGCCGCGCCGTGCGCCAGGCCGACACGCGCATCATGGAGCTGGCCTATTTCGACAAGCTGTCGAGCCTGCCCAACCACAACTACTTCTGCGCCCGCGTCACCGAGCACATCGCCGAGCAGGAGAAGGAAGGCAAGCCGCCGTCCGGCACGCTGCTCTACATCGACCTCGACCGCTTCCTGCGCATCAACAGTTCCTTCGGCTACGAGGCCGGCAACGAGATCCTGCGCCAGACCGCGGCGCGCCTGAAGGAATGCGCCGTCGAATCCGGCGCCATCCTGGCGCGCTTCGGCGGCGACGAGTTCGGCATCTACTATCCGGGGCTGACCGACAAGGTGGCGGTGCAGAATTTCGCCGACTGGCTGAGGCAGGCCTTCGAAGCGCCCTTCATGCATGCCGGCATCGAGCTGTACCTCACCTGCTCGATCGGCATCGCGCAGGTGCCCGAGGACGGCACGCAGGTCTACGATCTCCTCATGAACGCCGAGACGGCGATGGCCAACGCCAAGCGCGGCGGCGGCAACGGCCACCGCTTCTATGTGCGCGAGATGAACGCCACCTCGGCCGAGCGCATCGCCATGGAGAGCGAGCTGCGCCACGCCATCGAGCGCGACCAGCTGTTCCTGCAGTACCAGCCCTGCATCGACTCGGGCAGCCTGCGCACCATCGGCGTCGAGGCGCTGGTGCGCTGGCGCCACCCCGAGCGCGGCCTCATCCCGCCCGACCGCTTCATTCCGATCGCCGACGAGTCCGGCCTCATCGTCGACATCGGCGAATGGGTGCTGCGCCAGGCCTGCCATCAGGCCAGGGCCTGGCACGACCAGGGCCATGACGACCTGTCGGTTTCGGTGAACGTTTCGGCCGTGCAGTTCGCCCAGCCGCGCCTGCTCGACGTGGTGAACCGGGCGCTGGCCGATTCCGGCCTGCGGCCGCAGGCGCTGACGCTGGAGATCACCGAGTCGGTCGTCATGCACGACGCCGAGTCCGCCGTCGGCATGTTGCGCGCGCTGAAGCACATGGGCGTGAAGATCTCCATCGACGACTTCGGCACGGGCTATTCCTCGCTCTCCTACCTCAGGCGCTTCCCCATCGACATCCTCAAGATCGACAAGTCCTTCGTGCGCACGCTGGGGGTCAATGACGAAGACACCGCCATCGTGCGCGCCATCATGGCGCTGGCGAAAAGCCTGCGCCTGATGACCATCGCCGAGGGCGTCGAAACGCCGCGCCAGGTCGAGCTGTTGCAGGGCGAGCAGTGCGACCGCTTCCAGGGCTTCCATTTCAGCAAACCGGTGGACAGCAGCCTGCTGACCGATCGCCTGGTCGGCGAGCAACTGAGCCAGCAAAGCCGGCTTCATTGATCCAACTCCTTGAAATTCCTGCGGTAAAAATTTTCTTGAAAAAAGGCCTAAAGTTTTTCCGGTCGCCGCCGTTAATCAATCCGTAGCCAGAGAATCCCCGCTTGTAGGAATAACTCCTACAAGCGGACGCTTGCCTTTTCGTACGACAAATACCGACTGCGGCTGATTTTGCCGCCGCGCCGGACGTTGCAGAATTCGCTCAACAAACGAGGAGGAGCGAACCATGAGCAACGCCGACATCTACAACGAGATCAAGGAACTCAACCTGTCCTATCTCATGCTGGCCCAGCAGCTGATCCGGGCCGACCGCGAAACCGCCCAGTACCGCCTCGGCATCAGCGCCGACATGGCCGAGACGATCGAGCGCCTGACGCCGGGGCAGGTGCTGAAAATGGCCGGCTCCAACATGGCGCTGTGCCGCTTCCGCTTCGACGACAAGCTGCTGCTCGGCCTGCTCTCCACGCACGAGCGCGACCGCGGCACCGCCCACACCCACGCCGCGATCCTGGCCTCGGCCCGGCCCGTCGAAGCGATCGCATAACGGAGCCGGTCATGCGCAACAAGAGCGTCGTCACCGAAGCCCAGGAAATCCAGCTCGCCGCCGAACTCATCCGGCTGGGCGCCCGCCTGCAACTGCTCGAGGCCGAGACGAACCTCTCGCGCGAGCGCCTGCTCAAGCTGTACAAGGAAGTGAAGGGCGTCTCGCCGCCGAAGGGCATGCTGCCCTTCTCGACCGACTGGTTCCTCACCTGGCAGCCGAACGTGCATGCCTCGCTTTTCATGGCCTTCCACCGGTTCATGCTCGAGCACACCGAGCTGCGCGGCCTCGCCGCCGTGGTGAAGGCCTATCGCCTGTATCTGGAACATATCGAGCTGCACGGCATGGAATGCGTGCTCTCGCTCACGCGCGCCTGGACGCTGGTGCGCTTTTTCGACGCCAACATGCTGCAGATGGCGCAGTGCAAGGAGTGCGGCGGCCATTACGTCGCCCACGCCCTCGACCTGACGCAGGACTACGTCTGCGGCCTGTGCCACGTGCCGGCGCGGGCGGGCAAGACCAAACGCAACGCGGAGGCCGCCACCGCCACTGTTTGACCACCGCTTGACCTCCTCCTTGCACCCGCAAGGGGTTCCGGCCGCCCGGTTTGTCCGGGCGGTTTTTTTTGCTCAAGTTCATCCGGCCCCCGCCGATATCCCCCACATGCCTGTCAAGCTCATCGTCACCCGCTCCGGACATATGTTCAACGAAAACAGAGAGATGCAAGCATGTTCGTGATCGTCGGCTACATCGTGGTGCTGGCTGCCGTGTTCGGCGGTTTCGTCATGGCCGGCGGCCATGTCGCCTCGCTCTTCCAGCCGGTCGAACTGATCATGATCGGCGGCTCCGCCCTTGGCGCCTTCTTCGTCGCCAACTCGCCGAAGACCGTCAAGGCGACCCTCAAGGCCCTGCCCAGCATCCTCAAGGGCTCGAAATTCAGCAAGGCGCTCTACATCGATCTGCTCTCCATGCTCTACGAGATCCTAGCCAAGGTGCGCAAGGAAGGCCTGATGTCGATCGAATCCGATGTCGAGAACCCGGAGGCGAGCCCGGTCTTCTCGAAATACCCCACTATCCAGCACGACCACCATGCCATGGAATTCCTCACTGACTACCTGCGCATGATGGTCGGCGGCAACCTGAATGCCTTCGAGATCGAGAACCTGATGGACAACGAGATCGAGACCCATCACCATGAGGGCGAGGTGCCGATCCACGCGCTGTCGAAGCTGGCCGACGGCCTGCCGGCCTTCGGCATCGTTGCCGCCGTGATGGGCGTGGTGCACACCATGGAATCGGTCGGCATCCCGCCGGCGGAACTCGGCAAGCTGATCGCCGCGGCGCTGGTCGGCACCTTCCTCGGCATCCTGCTCTCCTACGGCTTCGTCGCGCCGCTCGCCTCGCTGCTCGAACAGAAGCTGCACGAGTCGACCAAGATGTTCCAGTGCATGAAGGTGACGCTGCTCGCCAGCATGAACGGCTACGCGCCCCAGGTGGCGGTGGAGTTCGGCCGCAAGGTGCTCTACTCGACCGAGCGCCCCGGCTTCCGCGAGCTGGAGGACGAGGTCAAGGCGCGCAAGAGCAAGTAGCCGCCGTACCGCACGGACTGACTTTTCCCCGGAGCCGAGATGAGCGACGACAGCCAACAACCTATCGTCGTCAAGCGCATCAAGAAGAGCGCTGGCGGCCACCACGGCGGCGCCTGGAAGATCGCCTACGCCGACTTCGTCACGGCGATGATGGCCTTCTTCCTGCTCATGTGGCTGCTCGGCTCGACGGCCAAGGGCGACCTGCAGGGCATCGCCGAATACTTTTCCACGCCGCTCAAGGTCGCCATGCAGGGCGGCAGCGGTTCGGGCGACGCCTCCAGCGTGATCAAGGGCGGCGGCAAGGACCTCACGCGCACCAGCGGCCAGGTCAAGCAGGGCGAGGTGAAGGCCGAGAAGAAGACCATCAACCTGCAGGCGCTGAAGGCCGAGCAGGAGCGGCTCGAGCGGGTGAAGCTGGGCGAGCTGAAGGAGAAAATCGAGAAGAGCATCGAGGAGAATCCCGGGCTGCGCCAGTACAAGAACCAGCTCATCCTCGAGGTCACCGCCGAGGGACTGCGCATCCAGATCGTGGACGAGAAGAACCGGCCGATGTTCGACCTCTCCAGCGCCGAGGTGAAGCCCTACATGCGCGAGATCCTGCGCGAGATCGGCAAGGCGCTCAACGACGTCGACAACCGCATCTCGCTGTCCGGCCACACCGACGCCAAGCCCTTCGTCACGGGCGACCGCGGCATCGGCAACTGGGAGCTTTCGGCCAGCCGCGCCAACGCCTCGCGGCGCGAGCTGATCGCCGGCGGCATGGCCGAGGCCAAGGTGCTGCGCGTCCTCGGCCAGGCCTCCACCGTGCTGTTCGATCCGAAAGACCCTTACAACCCGAGCAACCGGCGCATCGGCATCCTCGTCCTCAACAAGAAGACCGAGGAGGCCATCCTGCGCGACGGCACCTTTGCCGAGGCAGAAACCATGCCGCCGGCCGGGGAATCATCCGGGAAAACCCCGGGCTGAGATTCGGGACTCAAGTTTCCCTGTTTCCGGACGTTACCCAGCAAGAAGGCGCCCGCCGCGGGCGCGCCACGGTTTGCGAAGGAAGGGCGGTCATGAACAAGACGGGCAAGATCTGGATGGGGCTGGGCGGGACGGCGCTGCTGGCCGTCCTGTTCGGCTGGGCGAGCCCCCTCGGCCAGGCCGGCCTGGCCTACTGGGGCTGCGTCGCGCTGCTGGGTGCGCTGTGGGCCGGACTGCTCGCCTCGTATTCGTCCCCGGTGCAGGCGCAGACGGCGGCCCAGGCCGATGTCAATGTCGAGGCGCTCGGCGACATCAGCGACATCGTCGACCACTGCGCCGACGAGATCGGCCGCCAGAACGAGGCGGTGCGCGGCGAGCTCGACCGCGTGCAGGCCCTGCTCGGCGACGCCATCGTCAAGCTGACCGACAGTTTCCACGGCATGCAGGAACATGCGACAAACCAGCAGCAGATCGCGCTCGGCGTGACCGAAGAGGGGAGCGAGCATCACGCCCAGGCCATGCGCCTGGGCGAATTCGTCGACCAGATCTCCGCCATGATGCAGTCGATCGTCGACAGCGTCATCGGCAACAGCAAGCAGGCGATGGAGGTGGTCGAGATGACGGATGACCTCGCGCGCAGCATGAACAGCGTGCAGAACCTGCTTGGCGAGATCGGCGGCATCGCCAAACAGACCAACCTGCTGGCGCTGAACGCCGCCATCGAGGCGGCGCGCGCGGGCGAGGCCGGCCGCGGCTTCGCCGTGGTGGCCGACGAGGTGCGTGACCTCTCCGGCCGCACCACCCAGTTCAGCCAGCAGATCGGCACGCTGATGGCGGCCATGCAGGGCTCGGTGCGGGACACCGACAATGCCATCTCGGCCATGGCCTCGCAGGACATGAACTTCGCCCTCGATGCCAAGCGCCAGATGGACGACATGATGCAGGCGCTGGAGGCGATGAACGCCGCGCGCACCAAAACCATCGACGCCCTCGGCGCGGCGGCGCGCGAAGTCGAGGGCGAGGTCAGCACCGCCGTCACGGCGCTGCAGTTCCAGGACCTCGTTTCGCAGCTCATGCGCCATATCGAGCGGCGTGTCGACGCCATGACCATACTGACGCGCAACTTGTCCCACCTGAGCCATGCCGTCAGCGACGCGGCCCACCAGGGCGGCGGCGATGCTGCGCTGACCATCCTGCAAGTCGAGACAGTGGGCGTGAAGGCGAGCCTGGAGAAGCTGCAGGCCATCACCGCCGCCAACCCTGTGCGCCAGGAAAAGCTGGAGCACGGGAACGTTGAGTTGTTCTGAAAGGAAACCGCCATGGGCAAGACCGTACTCGCGATCGACGATTCCGCCTCCATCCGCCAGATGGTGGCCTTCACCCTGAAGAGCTCCGGCTACGACGTGATCGAGGCCGTGGATGGCATGGACGGGCTGGACAAGGCCAAGGCGAAGCCGGTGAACCTGGTGCTTACCGACCAGAACATGCCGCGCATGGACGGCCTCACCCTGATCAAGACCCTGCGCGGCATGGCGCAGTACAAGGCCACGCCCATCCTCATGCTGACCACCGAGTCGAGCGACGCCATGAAGGCGCAGGGCCGCGCCGCCGGCGCCACCGGCTGGCTGGTCAAGCCCTTCGACCCGCAGAAGCTGGTCGAGGTGGTCAAGAAGGTGATTGGCTAAAAGTCAGTCCCGGAGAGACGGCGATGGCCATCGACATGTCGCAGTTCTACCAGGTGTTCTTCGAGGAAGCCGGAGAGCACCTGGCGAACATGGAGTCCCTGCTGCTCGAGCTCGACCTCGCCGAGCCCGATCTCGAGCAGGTGAATGCCATCTTCCGCGCCGCGCACTCCATCAAGGGCAGCGCGGGAACATTCGGCTTCCAGGACATGGCCGAGGTGACGCATGAGGCGGAGACCCTGCTCGACCGCGTGCGCAAGGAGGAGATCCGCCTCGACGAGGAGATGCTCGACGCCCTGCTCGACGCCGGCGACGTGCTGAAGACCCTGCTCGCCGCCCACGTCGGCCAGGGCGAGGCCGACCGCGAAGGCATGGCGCGCGTCTGCGCGCGCCTGCGGCAACTGGTGGCGCAAAGCGGCACGGCGCCGATCGCCGCCGCTGTCGCCGCGCCGGCCGACGCCGCCGAGGAACGTGCCTGCGAGCTGCGCTTCGATCTCGAGGCCGCCGATGCCGAAGCGGTCTTCGGCAACCTGATCGAGGAGTTGCAGCAGCTCGGCGCGGTCGAGGTGCTGGCCCGCCCCGATGCGGCCGGCAAATCCTGCCACCTCCGGCTGCATGGCGCGGCCTCGCGCGAGGCGATCGCCGAGCTGGTCGATTTCTCGGCCAGGGCCGGAACGCTCGTCATCGACATGCCCGGCGAAGAGGTCCTGCGCAGCGACGCCGGGGATGGCAGCTACGGCTTCTTCGACCCGGAACCGGCAGCGGCGCCCGCGGCGCAGGAAGAGGCCTATGGTCTCTTCGAGCCCGTGGCGCTCCCCGCGCCGCCGGCGGACGAGTCCTACGGTTTTTTCGAGCCGCTGCCGGAGCCGCCGGCCGCGGCGCCGGCGCCCGCCGCCGTGGCCGAAGCGCCGAGCGCCGAGCGCCGCCAGACGGACCGGCGCCAGAACGAACGCCGCGCCGGCGCCGATACGGCGTCGATCCGCGTCGGCATCGAGCGCGTCGACCAGCTGGTCAACCTGGTCGGCGAGCTGGTCATCACCCAGGCCATGCTGACCCAGGCGGCGGGCAGGGTCGACCCGGTGATCCACGAACGCCTGCTCACCGGGCTGGTCCAGCTGGAACGCAACACGCGCGACCTGCAGGAATCCGTGATGGCCATCCGCATGGTGCCGATCTCGGTCGTCTTCGGCCGCTTCCCGCGCGTGGTGCGCGACATCTCGCAGAAGCTCGCCAAGCAGGTCGAGCTGAAGCTGGTGGGCGAGGGCACCGAGCTCGACAAGGGCCTCATCGAGAAGCTGACCGATCCGCTCACCCACCTCGTGCGCAACAGCCTCGACCACGGCATCGAAAGGCCCGAGGTGCGCGCCGCCGCCGGCAAGCCGGCGCAGGGCACGATCACCCTGTCGGCCTATCACCGCAGCGGCAGCATCGTCATCGAGGTCGGCGACGACGGGGCGGGGCTGAACCGCGACCGGATCCTCGCCAAGGCGCGCGAGCGCGGCCTTGCCGTGTCCGACGCCATGAGCGACCAGGAGGTCTGGGCGCTCATTTTCGAGGCCGGTTTCTCCACCGCCGAGCAGGTGACCGACGTCTCCGGCCGCGGCGTCGGCATGGACGTCGTGAAGCGCAACATCGCCGCCCTGGGCGGGCGCATCGACATCGAGTCGATGACCGGCGTCGGCACGCGCATGACGGTGCGCCTGCCGCTGACCCTGGCCATTCTCGACGGCATGAGCGTGCGCGTGGGCGAGGAGACCTTCATCCTGCCGCTCAACACCATCATCGAGTCGGTGCAGCCGGAGCGCGGCATGCTGCGCACCATGGGGCGCACGCGCCAGCTGCTGCAGGTGCGCGGCGAATACCTGCCCCTGGTGGCGCTGGCCGACGTCTTCGGCATCCGTGCCGACGCGGCGCAGACCGAGCAGGGCATCGTCGTCGTCGTCGAATCGGAAGGCACCCAGGCGGCGCTGTTCGTCGATGCCCTGGTCGGGCAGCAGCAGGTGGTGATCAAGAGCCTCGAGGCGAACTACCGGCGCGTGCCGGGCGTCTCGGGCGCCACCATCCTCGGCGACGGCCATGTCGCCATGATCCTCGACGTGCCGACCCTGGTCGACCTGGGCCGCAAGGCCCTTCCGGAAGCCGCCTGAGACGAGCCGGCGCACTCAATCCAACGCAGCGGAGCAACCATGGACATGACAACGCAGAACGGAACACCCCGCCCCGTCACCGCCGGCGCGGCGGCCAGCGACGGCGGCTACAAGCAGGAATTCCTCACCTTCCGCCTCGGCGAGGAGGAGTACGCCATCGACATCCTCAAGGTGCAGGAAATCCGCGGCTACGACGCCGTGACGCGCATCGCCGGTGCGCCGGCCTTCGTCAAGGGCGTGATCAACCTGCGCGGCACGATCGTGCCCATCGTCGACCTGCGCATCAAGCTGAAGATGGGCACGATCGAATACACGCCGTTCACCGTGACCATCATCCTCAACGTGGGCGAGCGCGTCGTCGGCATCGTGGTGGACAGCGTGTCCGACGTGGTCGGCATGGACGCCGGCCAGATCCGCCCGGCGCCGGACTTCGCCTCCGGACTGGACACCTCGTACATCCTCGGCCTGGGCACGCTCGACGAGCGCATGCTGATCGTGGTCGATATCGAAAAACTGATGCTGTCGCGCGAGATGGCGCTGCTGGACGAAGCCTCGTCCGAGCTGCGCGCCGCCGCCTGAGAAGAGAGAAGGAGAAGAGCCATGCGTACCAATCTGCCGGTGACCAACAACGAAGTGGTGGTCCGCGAGGACCAGATGATCGTCTCGAAGACCGATCTGAAGGGCCAGATCACCTACGTCAACCGCGACTTCCTCGACATCAGCGGCTTTACCGAGGCCGAGCTGATCGGCCAGCCGCACAACATCGTGCGCCACCCCGACATGCCGCCGGCGGCCTTCGACGACCTGTGGAAGACGCTGAAGAGCGGCCGCCCCTGGATCGGCCTGGTGAAGAACCGCTGCAAGAACGGCGATTTTTACTGGGTCGAGGCCCATGCCGCGCCGCTGTGCGAGGGCGGCCAGGTGGTGGGCTACGTTTCCATGCGCAAGAAGCCCACGCGAACCCAGGTCGAGGAGGCCGAGCGCATCTATCGCCTGATCCGCGAAGGCAAGGCCGGCAACGTGCGCGTCGAGCAGGGCAGCGTCGTCAGCGGCGCCAGCCTGGCCGAGGTGTTCTCCAACATGAGCGTCAAGTCGCGCCTGCTGCTGGTCATGGGCGCGCTGGCGGTGACCCTGCTGGTGCAGGGCGCGGCCGGCCTGTTCAACCTGTCGAAGGACAACGAGGTCATCGACCGCATGTACGACCAGCGCCTGGTGCCGCTGCTGGCGCTGGCGCGCATCCAGAGCCTGATGCAGGACAACCGCAACCACCTCCTGCTCGGCCTGCAGCACAACCCGTCCAACCCGCTCGCCAAGATGCACGACCATCCGCTGGCGCTGCACACCGACCAGGTGGCGAAGAACCGCGACGAGATCACCGCCCTGTGGAAGGACTACATGGAGCGCGTGAAGACCGACGAGCACAAGCTGCTGGCCGAGGCCTACCTCAAGGCGCGCAGCAGCTTCGTCGAGGAAGGCATCGCGCCGGCGCGCAAGGCCCTGCTCGAGGGGCGCTGGAGCGATGCCAATGCCGTCATGCTGGAAAAGACCAATCCGCTGTTCGAGAAGGCCTACGGCCAGGCCGAGGCCCTGGTCAAGTACCACCGCGAGAACGCGGCGCGGGACAACACCGCCCAGGTCGAGTACTACGGCTGGATCCGCAACCTCACCATCACGCTGATCCTCGCCGTGCTGGCGGCGGCCGGCTTCCTGGCGCTGCTGCTGGTGCGCTCGATCATGCGACCGCTCGATGCGGCGATCGGCGCCTTCCAGAACATCGCCCAGGGCAAGTACGACAACCCGATCGCCATCCGGCGCAACGACGAGCCGGGCCGGCTGCTGCAGAACCTCGAGATCATGCAGAACAAGCTGGCCTTCGACATCGCCGAGGCCAAGCGCATCGCCGACGAAAACCTGCGCATCAAGATCGGCCTCGACAACGTGGCGACCAACGTCATGATCGCCAACCACGAGCACCACATCATCTACATGAACAAGGCCGTGCAGCAGATGTTCGACGAGGCCGAGACGGATATCCGCAAGGATCTGCCGAACTTCGAGTCGAAGAAGCTGCTCGGCGCCAACATCGATATCTTCCACAAGAACCCGGCGCACCAGCGCGAGGCGCTGGCCCGGCTCACCGGCACGCACCGCGCCACCATCAAGCTGGGCGGGCGCACCTTCAACCTGGCGGTGACGCCGGTGAGGAACGAGCGCGGCGACCGGCTCGGCTCCGCCGTCGAGTGGCTCGACCGTACCGGTGAGGTGGCGATCGAGAACGAGGTGGCCGACCTGGTGACGGCGGCGGCCAACGGCGACTTCACCAAGCGCCTGGCGACCGAGGGCAAGCAGGGCTTCTTCGCCCAGCTCGCCGGCGGCCTCAACCAGCTGGTCGAGGTGGTCTCGGCCGGCCTCGACGACATCGCCCGCGTGCTCAACGCCATCGCCAAGGGGCACCTCACCGAGCGCATCGAGGCGGACTATTCCGGCACCTTCGGCCAGTTGAAGGACGACACCAACACCACGGTGGAGCGCCTGCGCGAAACGGTGCTGCGCATCAAGGAGTCCACCGAGGCGATCAACACCGCCGCGCAGGAGATTGCGGTGGGCAACCAGGACCTCTCCTCGCGCACCGAGGAGCAGGCCTCCAGCCTGGAGGAGACCGCCTCCAGCATGGAGCAGCTGAACGCCACGGTGAAGCAGAACGCCGAGAACGCGCGCCAGGCCAACGAGCTCGCCTCCACCTCGAACGACATCGCCGCGCGCGGCGGCGAGGTGGTGAAGCAGGTGGTGCACACCATGTCGGGCATCCAGGAAAGCTCGAAGAAGATCGCCGACATCATCGGCGTCATCGATTCGATCGCCTTCCAGACCAACATCCTGGCGCTCAATGCCGCCGTCGAGGCGGCGCGCGCCGGCGAGCAGGGCCGCGGCTTTGCCGTGGTGGCGAGCGAGGTGCGCAACCTCGCCCAGCGCAGCGCCACGGCGGCCAAGGAGATCAAGAGCCTGATTGCCGACTCGGTCGACAAGGTCGAGGACGGCGCCCGCCAGGCGGCCGACGCCGGCAACACCATGGACGAGGTGGTCACATCGATCCATCGCGTCACCAAGTTCGTGAACGACATCGCCGCCGCCTCGCGCGAGCAGAGCTCCGGCATCGAGCAGGTGACCCAGGCCGTGTCGCAGATGGACGAGGTGACCCAGCAGAACGCGGCGCTGGTGGAGGAGGCCGCCGCCGCGGCGGAGTCGCTCGAGGAGCAGGCGCGTTCCCTGGTGCAGGCGGTGAGCATCTTCCGACTCTCGACGGCCGACCTGCAGCAGGCGGAAGGCGCGCCGCGCGCCGAGCTGGCGCCGGTGACGCGCATCCCGGCGGCCAAGGAGAAGCCGGCCGCGAGCAAGACGGGCGGACCGCTGCCCAAAGTGCGCAAGGTGGCCGGCGCCGGCGGCGCGGGCGACCTCGAGGACGAATGGGAGGAGTTCTGACCCTGTGACGCCGTGTCACGGCGACTGACTTTTGGCGCAAGCAGCCGCCGTGTCACGGCGACTGACTTTTGGCGAAAGCAGCCGCCGTGTCACGGCGACTGACTTGTCCGTGACGGGTGAAGCAGGGCAGTCGACGCCATGAAAGCCGATGCCGACATTCCGCAGCGCGAGTTCGTTTTTACGCCCGCCGACTTCGAGCGGGTGCGGAAGCTCATCTATGTCCATGCCGGCATCGCGCTCTCCGCCGCCAAGCACGACATGGTCTACAGCCGGCTGGCGCGGCGCCTGCGCGCCAGCGGCGACCGGACCTTCGCCGACTACCTGGCCCGCCTCGAGCGCGGCGACGAGCGCGAGTGGGAAACCTTCATCAACTCGCTTACCACCAACCTGACGGCCTTCTTCCGCGAGGCGCACCACTTCGACATGCTGGCGAAGCACCTGAAGGGCATCACCGAGCGGCGCCCGATCAAAATCTGGTGCAGCGCCGCCTCCACCGGCGAGGAACCCTACTCGATCGCCATGACGGTGGTGGAGACCTACAACCGCTTCGAGGTGCCGGTGACCATCATCGCCAGCGACCTCGACACCCATGTGCTCGAACAAGGCCGGCGCGGCGTCTACGCCCTGGAGCGCCTCGAGAAGCTCTCGCGCGAGCGGGTGTCGAAGTTCTTCCTCAAGGGCACCGGCGCGCAGGAAGGCTTCGCCCGCGTGCGGCCGGAGCTGCAGAAACTGATCACCTTCACGCGTGTGAACCTGCTCGACGCGCGCTGGCCGGTGCAGGGGCCGCTGGACGTGATCTTCTGCCGCAACGTGATGATCTACTTCGACAAGCCGACGCAGTACGCGATATTGAAGAAGTTCGTGCCCCTGCTGCGCGAGGACGGCGTGATGTACGCCGGCCATTCGGAGAGCTTCCTGCACGCCACCGACCTGTTCCGCTCGCTCGGCAGGACCGCCTATGAACGCGCCGACCGCCGCCGCTGACAGGCTTTCAGGGGCGGGCGCCTTCCAGGAGCATCTGGCGGGCAACCGCTACTTCGACCGCAACTTCAACTCGGACGCGGTGAAGATCCTGCCCGGCGAATACTTCGTCACGGCGCGCGACCTGGTCATCGTCACCGTGCTCGGCTCCTGCGTCTCGGCCTGCATCCGCGACCGCGACAAGAAGATCGGCGGCATGAACCACTTCATGCTGGCCGAGAAGAACGACAGCGGGATGCTGAGCGCCTCGGCCCGCTACGGCGCCTTCGCCATGGAGATCCTCATCAACCACCTGCTCAAGCTGGGCGCCCGGCGCGGCTCCCTCGAAGCCAAGGTGTTCGGCGGCGGCCGCGTCATGGCCAGCCTGAGCTCCTCGCACGTCGGCGAGGACAACGCCCGCTTCGTGCACGACTACCTGAAGACGGAAGGCATCCCGATCCTGGCCGAGGACCTGCTCGATGTGCATCCGCGCAAGGTGTATTTCTTCCCGGCCAGCGGGCGGGTGCTGGTGAAGAAACTGGTGCGCGTGCACAACGAGACCATCGCCGAGCGCGAGCGCGAGTACGCCGAGCGCCTGCGCGGCGGCGAACCGGGCGGCGACATCGAGCTGTTCACATGAGCGCCCCGCGGCCATGACGATCAAAGTCCTCATCGTGGACGATTCGCCGGTGATGCGGCTGGTGCTGCGCGAGATCATCGACGGCGCGCCCGACCTCAAGGTGGTCGGCACGGCGCCCGACCCGATCGAGGCGCGCGAGCAGATCAAGCTGCTCGAGCCCGACGTGCTGACGCTCGATGTCGAGATGCCGAAGATGAACGGCATCGACTTCCTGCGCCGGCTGATGAAACTGCGGCCGATGCCGGTGGTGATGATCTCCACACTGACCGAGCAGGGCTCGCAGACGACGCTCGAGGCGCTCGAGCTGGGCGCGGTGGATTTCGTGCCGAAGCCGGCCGGCAGTTCCATGGAGGCGCTGCTGCAGGGCGCCGAGGACATCCGCGACAAGATCCGCGGCGCCCACGGCGCCCGCGTGCGGGCGTTGCGCAGCGAGGCGCCGCCGTCCGCGCCGGCGAAGTCCGCCCAGCCGGCGAAGGCGCCGCCGCCCGTGCTGGCGGCGCCGCGTTTCGATCCGGGCCGCCTGGTGGCCATCGGCGCCTCGACCGGCGGCACCGAGGCGATCAAGGAGGTGCTCGTCCGCTTCCCGGCCGAGATGCCCGGCATCGTCATCGTCCAGCACATGCCGGAAACCTTCACCGGCTCTTTCGCCAGGCGGCTCGACAGCCTCTGCCGCATCCGCGTCAAGGAGGCCGAGCACGACGAGCGCATCCTGCCCGGCACGGCCTACCTGGCGCCGGGCCACTCCCACCTCAGCGTGCGCCGGATCGGCGGCGTCTATATGACCGAGCTGTCGCGCGGCGAGCCGGTCAACCGGCACCGCCCGGCGGTAGACGTGCTGTTCAACTCGGTCGCCGCCGTGGCCGGCGCCCATGCGGTCGGCGTGTTGCTCACCGGCATGGGCAAGGACGGCGCCCGCGGCATGCTCGAAATGCGCCGCGCAGGCGCCTGGAACATCGCCCAGGACCAGGCAAGCTGCGTGGTGTACGGCATGCCGCGCGAGGCGGTCGCCCTCGGCGCCGCCGACGAGGTGCTGCCGCTCACCGACATCGCCGCCCGCGTGGTGGCCCGGCTGTCCGCCGCCGAGCGGCCGGCATTGCGCTCAAGCCGCGGCTAGCTGAGCCGTTATTCAATATTGAATTGAACATCCCCGAAAACGACAGGAGCTGCATCATGGAAGCCCAACTCAATGCCGAAAATGCCCGTGCGGTGATCAGCCTCGAGGGCCGCTTCGACTTCAGCCGCCACCGAGAATTCCGCGGCGCCTGCGACCAGGCGCTGGCGGCGGCCGGCGTGCGCGAGGTCGAGGTGGATTTCGGGCGTGTCGACTACATCGACAGCTCCGCGCTGGGCATGCTGCTCATGCTGCGCGACAACGCCCGCGGCGCCAACAAGACGGTGAAGCTGGTCAACTGCCGCGGCAACGTCAGGCAGATCCTCGACATCGCCAACTTCTCCAAGCTGTTTCTGATCGTCTAGCCGCGGAGGGCCCCGTGGCCCAAGGCCTGAAAATCCTGCTCGCCGATGCCGACGCGGCGGCGCGTGCGCGCAACGCCGCCGAGCTGCGCGAGCTCGGGCTGGAGGTGAGCGAGGCGGCCGACGGCCAGAGCGTCCTCGACGCCTACGCGCAGGCCAGGCCCGATCTCGTCATCGTCGACCTCGATCTGCCCGACATCAGCGGCTTCGCCCTGACGCGCATCCTGCGCCAGCGCGCCCTCCCCGACTGGCAGCCGGTCATCGTGCTGGGCGCCGCGGCCGACGAGGAGGCCGTGCTGCAGGCCTACGAGGCGGGCGCCGACGCCTTCATCCGCAAGACGGTGTCGCCGCGCCTGCTGCATGCGCGCCTGCGCCCCATCGTGCGCTCGCTCATGATGCAGCGCGAGTCGCTCGCGCGCGAGCGGGAGCTGCAGCGCCGTTCCGAGGCGGAGGAGGCGGAGAAGCGCCTGGCGCAGCACCTGATGACGCGGCTCATCAACGCCGACAAGCTGAACGATCCGGCCCTCGAATGCTGGGTCTCGCCGGCGCAGACCCTCTCCGGCGACCTGGTGGCGGCGGCGCGCACGCCAGGCGGCGTGCTGCATGTCCTGCTCGCCGACGGCACCGGCCACGGCCTGGCCGCCTCCCTCAATGTGCTGCCCATCACGGCGCCCTTCTACCGCATGACCGAGCGCGGCTTCGGCATCGGCGCCATCGCGCGCGAACTGAACGCCAAGCTGCGCGAGATGATGCCGGTCGACCGCTTTGTCGCCGCCACGCTGGCCGCCATCGACTTCCGCGAGCAGGTGGTGCAGGTGTGGAACGGCGGCAATCCGATGGCCTGGCTGCTCGGCCCGAACGGCCACGCCGAGTGCATGTTCGCCAGCAACCGCGTGCCGCTCGGCCTGATCGAGGACGAGGATTTCGACGAGACGGTCGAGTCGTGTGTCTTGCAGGCGGGCAGCCAGCTGGTGCTGTATTCCGACGGCCTGATCGAGGCCGAGGACGCCGCCGGCGAGGTGTTCGGCGAGGAGCGGCTGGCGCTGCTGCTCGGGGAGGCGCCGCTGCAGGAGCGGCTGGGCCGGGTCAAGGAGGGCCTGTCCTCCCATCTGTCCGGCTGCGGCGCGCACGACGACGTCTCGCTGGTGCTGGTCAAATTCGATGCCGCGGATACCCAGCCCAGGGCGCGCGCGGCCGCGCCCAGGCGGCGAGCGCCTGGCGCCTCGGCCTGCGCCTGGGGCCGGCCGAACTGCGAACGATGGACGTCGTGCCGATGCTGCTCGGCACGCTCAACCACTTCGAGTCCCTGCGCCCGCATGCCGGGGCGCTGTTCATCATCCTGTCCGAGTTCTACAACAACGCGCTCGACCATGGCGTGCTGCAGCTCTCCTCCGCCCTCAAGCGCGAGGCGGACGGCATGGACCGCTATTTCGAGCTGCGTGGGCGCCGCCTGGCGGAGCTCGCCGCCGGCAGCATCGAGATCGAGATCGAGCACCGCCAGGACGACGCGGGCGAGCGGCTGGCGATCCTCTGCCGCGACAGCGGGACGGGCTTCGACTACAAGGCGGCCGGGGACGACGACGGCACGGGCGCCCGCTCCCCCTGCGGACGCGGCCTCACCCTGGTGCGCTCGCTCTGCGAAGAGCTGGCTCATTCCGGCAGCGGCAACGAGGCGCGGGCGATCTACAGGCTGGACGCCCCGTCGGCATGAATCCGGGCAATAGACCCATAGAGCGGATAGATGGCTAACAAAAGTGATAGGCGCCCGAAAGCGCTAAAGACTGCCTGCCCCCGGCCGTAATTGAATATCAGGCTGTCCGGAAACCGAGCGGATCGGAACGCGCGGACAGGGCGGATTTGAAAATGGCCGGGACAGGCCGAATACGACATCAGGAGCAAGGCCATGAACCATACGGGCACGACGGCAAAGATCATGACGGGTTTTCTGGCGCTGGGCATCGTCCTCGCCGGCGGCGGCATGCTGGCGACGTATCTCTTCGGCCCCGGGCTGACCGGCGGGCTGGTCGCCTACCACCTGGTGGCGGGCCTGGCGGCCGGCATCGTTCCCTTTCTCGTCCTGCGTTCCAGCCTGCTCGACCCCCTGTCCGAACTGCGGTGCACCATCCAGGCGACGCGCAGCGACGGCGACCTCTCGCGACGCTCGCCGCTCAAGGGCAGCGCGGCCACGGTGGAGACGGCGCGGGCCTTCAACGAGCTGATGGACAGCTTCCAGGGCATCGTCGGCAAGATCTGCTACAACTCGCTGCAGGTGGGCGAGGCGGCCGAGAATCTTATCCGGGAGGCCAAGAACGTCGCCGGCGGTTCGGACCAGCAGCACGGCGCGGCCGAGGCGGCCATGCATGCCATGGAGGAGATGAACATCGGCATCAACCAGGTGGCGGAGAACGCCGAGATGACGGCCGCCAACGCCCAGTCCGCGCGCGAGCTGTCGAAGAAGGGCGCCGAGATCGTCGACCGCGCCTCGAGCGAGATCGAGCGCATCGCCAAGTCGGTCGAGCAATCGGCCCAGGTGGTGGCGGCGCTGGGCGAGCGCTCCCAGGCCATCTCCGGCATCGTGCGCGTGATCCACGACATCGCCGACCAGACCAATCTGCTGGCGCTGAATGCCGCCATCGAGGCGGCGCGCGCCGGCGAGCAGGGCCGCGGCTTCGCCGTGGTGGCCGATGAGGTGAGGAAGCTCGCCGAGCGCACCACGGCGGCCACCAAGGAGATCGGCGACATGATCGGCGCCATCCAGGGCGAGACGCAGACGGCCATCTCCAGCATCCAGCAGGGCAGCACGCAGGCGCGCTCCGGCGCCGAGCTGGCGCGCCAGGCGGCCGAGTCGCTCGAGCAGATCAACCTCGGTGCCCAGCAGACCATGGAGAAGATCGAGGCCATCGCCACCGCCATCCAGCAGCAGAGCGCCAACGGGCAGAACATTACCGGCCACGTGCAGGACATTCTGAAGATGGCCGCCGACAACAATTCCACCGCCGGCCGCACCCTGCAGGAGGCGACCCAGCTCGACACCCTGGCGCTCAACCTGAAGGAAGTGAGCAACGTCTTCAAGCTGGGCGAGCGCGGCCAGCAGGCGATGGAGCTCCACAAGCGCATGCCGGCCGTCGTGAAGAAGGCGGCCGCGGACATCGGGCGCGTGCTCGAGGACGCCGTCAAGTCAGGGCAGGTCAGGACGGATGACCTGTTCGACACCAACTACGTGCCGATCCCGAACACCAAGCCGCAGAAGTACACCACCAAGTTCGATGCGCTCACCGACAAGCTGTTCCCGCCGGTGCAGGAGCCGATCCTCGAGGCCCACAAGGAAGTCGGCTATGCCGGGGCGGTGGACCTGAACGGCTATTTCCCGACGCACAACAAGCGCTACACCAAGCCGCTCACCGGCGACGAGAAGGTGGACATGGTGAACAACCGCACCAAGCGCATCTTCAACGACCCGGTCGGCAAGCGCTGCGGGGCGCACGAGCAGCCCTACCTGCTGCAGACCTACCGCCGCGACACGGGCGAGATCATGCACGACCTGTCGGTGCCGATCTACGTGCAGGGGCGTCACTGGGGCGGCTTCCGCCTCGGCTACCGCACCGAGTAAATCGAAGGACTCCGCCTGGAACCCGCGGAACACATTGGGGAGAGAGTCATGCCGTCATTCCTAACGGCCCTGCTTGGCCCGGCCATCGTTTTCATGGACCGGCTGCGCCTGGGCAGCAAGTTCCTCGTCACCGGCATCGTCGGCGGCATTGTCGTCGCCTACCTGCTGTTCAACACGACTGCCGACACCACGCGCACGGTGGTTGCCGCCTTGGGCCTCGGCCTCGCCGGCTACCTGTCGCTGGCGGCCTACGTGTCGGTGCTGGGCGCCGTGCGCAGGGTGGTCGAGGGCGGCAAGTCCATCGCCACAGGCGACCTGACCGCGCGCGTCGAACTCCGCTCGCAGGACGAATACCGCGAGATCGGCGAGGCCTTCAATGCCGTGGCGCAGGCCATGGCCGGTGTCATCCGCCGCGTGCAGGAGAGCACGCGCCAGCTCGAGACCGCCTCGCTCAGCCTGGCCGAGGCCACGCAGCGCATCGATGAGGGCTCGCAGGCGCAGAGCGAGGCCGTCTCCTCGGTGGCGGGCGCCGTCGAGCAGGTCAATGCCGGCGTGCAGCGCGTGGCCGGCAATGCGCAGGAAGTCGGCGACCTCTCGCGCGCCGCGCGGCAGAAGGCCAGCGAGGGCAACGAGAGCCTGTCCAGCCTGATCGGCGAGATCGACCTGATCGAGGAATCGGTGACCGACATCGAGCGCCACGTCGACACCTTCATCGCCAAGACGCGCGCCATCACCGAAATGACGCGCCAGGTGAAGGACATCGCCGACCAGACCAACATGCTGGCGCTGAACGCCGCCATCGAGGCGGCGCGCGCCGGCGAGCAGGGCCGCGGCTTCGCCGTGGTGGCCGACGAGGTGCGCAAGCTCGCCGAGAAATCGGCCCAGGCGGCGGCCCAGATCGACGAGGTGACGAACGCCCTCGGCGCCAAGTCGGGGGACGTCGAGGGCGCCATCCGGCGCGGACGCGAATCCCTGCGCGTTGGCCAGGAACACATGGAGACCGTCGCCATCGTTCTGTCGGAAGCGAGCGGTTCCGTGGCGCGCACCAGCGAGGGCATGGACGAGATCAGCACGTCGGTGGCCGAGCAGACCGCGGCCAGCCGGGGCATCGCCGGCAATGTCGAGCGGATCGCCGCCATGGCGGGCGAAAACTCATCGGCCGTGGCCGCGGTGAACCAGCAGGCACACCAGCTCGAGCAACTGTCGAGGCAGCTGGGCGGCGCCGTGAGCGGCTTTCGCACCTGAAGCGCGAGGCATTAAAGGAAATCCCGACCCTGCCGTTAGGCATACCAGGGTCCCAACGATTCCCATGTTGCGGCGCGGCATTCGCGGGGCAGCGAGGAGATGGATATGTCGGAACTGTTGAAAAGCATCGATGCGCGAACCAAGCTGGCGGGCACCAACAAGCTCGAGCTGCTGCTTTTCTCGCTTGGCGTCGACAGCCGGACCGGGCGCAAGGAAACCTTTGGGATCAACGTGTTCAAGGTGCGCGAGGTGATGCGCACACCACCCATCACGGCCGCCCCGGACATGCCCAATGCCGTCGAAGGCATGGTCAGCCTGCGCGGCGTGCTGGTGCCGGTGGTGGACCTGGGCAAGTACGCCCATATCGCGCCGGAGCAGCCGCGCGACATCATGATCGTCACCGAATACAACGGCCGCACCCAGGGCTTCCTGGTCGAGGCGGTCGATACCATCCTGCGCCTGGACTGGGCGCAGATGAAAGTGCCGCCCGAGATGCTCACCGCGCGCATGGGCGGGCTGGTCACCGCCATCACCGAACTGGCCGATGGCCGCCTCGTCATGCTGCTCGACGTGGAGAAGGTGCTCTCCGAGACCACGCACTTCGACGACGAGCTGATCTATCGCGAGATCAGGCCGATCGGCCGCAACGACGTGCTGGTGGTGTTCGCCGACGACTCCTCGGTGGCGCGCAAGCAGGTGCAGACCACGCTGGAGCGCATGGGGGTCAATTTCGTCTCCGCCATCAACGGCCGCCAGGCCTGGGAGGAGCTGCAGAAGCTCGCCCGCTACGCCGAGTCGCTCGGCCGGCCGGTGTGCGAGGTGGTGAGCCTGGTGCTGACCGACATCGAGATGCCGGAAACCGACGGCTACATGCTGACCAAGCAGATCAAGGGCGACCCGCGCTTCGCCGGCATCCCGGTGCTGATGCATTCCTCGCTCTCCGGCATGTCCAACCAGCAGCTGGGCAAGTCGGTCGGCGTGGATGAATACGTGTCGAAATTCGAGCCGCAGCAGCTGGCGGCGACCATTACCCGGCTGTTGCAGGCGGCGCCTGCCCGCGCAGCCGCCTGAAGCCGTGAGAACCGCCATGGACCGCGCCGACAATTCCCTGCTCGATGCCGTCGATGCCCGCACCAAGCTGGCGGGATCGAACCGCATGGAGATCCTGCTCTTCTCGCTCGGCACGAGCGAGATCTTCGGCATCAATGTGTTCAAGGTGCGCGAAGTGACGCGCACGCCCATGATCACGCGCTCGCCCAACATGCCGCCCGGCGTCGAGGGCCTGATCTCCCTGCGCGGCAATGTCATCCCGGTGGTGTCGCTCGCCAAAGCCATGAACCTGGCCGGCGCCCCGCGCGAGCAGGGCGGCACCATGATGGTGACCGAGTACAACAAGCGCATCCTCGGCTTCCTGGTGAGCGGCGTGGACCGCATCATCCGCGTCGAGTGGGACAAGGTGCGCGCCCCCGAGGGTCTGGTGTCGTCCACGCAGAGCTACATCACCGCCATCACCGAGCTGCCCGAGGAGGTCAGCGCCGGGCAGAAGAGCCGCCTGGTGTCCATCCTCGACGTCGAGCAGATCATGGCCTCCACCTTCGGCGAGCCCCCGGTGGCCGACGTCGCGCCGGTGCAGGACAACGCGGAGCATCACATCTTCTTCGTGGACGATTCCGCCGTGGCGCGCAAGAAGATCACCGAGGTGCTCGACCAGATGGGCATCAAGCACAAGCACGCCCTCAACGGCCAGGAGGCGTGGACGCGCCTCTCCGGCATGGCGGCGCATGCCCTGCTGGTCGGCCGCAACGTCGCCGACGAGCTGGACATCATCCTGGTCGACGCCGAGATGCCGGAGATGGACGGCTATGTGCTGACGCGCCACATCAAGAGCGACCCGCGCTTCAACGGCATCCCGGTGGTCATGCATTCCTCGCTGTCCTCGGAGGCCAACCGTGCCATGGGCAAGAGCGTCGGGGTGGATGCCTACGTGGCGAAGTTCGACGCCGAGATCCTTTCGGACACGCTGCGGCCCTTCCTGGCCAAGGCGAAGGCTCAGTAGGCAAGGAAGACAAGTAAGGAGAACACCATGCCGGACATGAAAATGAAATTCCTCGTCGTCGACGATTTCTCGACCATGCGGCGCATCGTGCGCAACCTGCTCAAGGAGCTCGGCTTCATGAACGTCGACGAGGCCGAGGACGGCGCCGTCGCCCTGTCCAGGCTGACCAGCGAGCATTTCGACTTCGTCGTCACCGACTGGAACATGCCGAACATGGACGGGCTCACGCTGCTGCAGAAGATCCGCGCCAATGCGCAGATCAAGCACCTGCCGGTGCTGATGATCACGGCCGAGGCCAAGAAGGAGAACATCGTCGCTGCCGCGCAGGCCGGCGCCAGCGGCTACATCGTCAAGCCCTTCACGGCGGCGACGCTCTCCGAGAAGCTCAACAAGATCTTCGAAAAGCTGGAGAAGGAGGCCGCCTGATAGGGCGGGAATATTATGTCCAAGCGATTCAGATTCGACGACTCCGGCGATTCCGACGACCTGCAGGCGCTGTTCGACAGCATCGCCGCGCAGCCGGCCGGCAAGACGGGCCCGGCGCCCAAGGAGACCCATGTCGAAGTGGTCGGCGGCACCGCCGCCGCCGGCGGCGACTCGGAAGACCTGCAGGCGCTGTTCGACAGCGTGGCCGGCCAGAAGGCGGGCAGCGCCAAAGCGGAGGTGGAGGCCCGGGCGGAAGATGCTGCGCACGGCGACAATGTCTTCCAGCGCCTCGGCCACATGACGCGCCAGTTGCACGACACGCTGCGCCAGCTGGGTTACGACCGCGCGCTGGAAGAGGCCGCCAAGGCGATTCCGGATGCGCGCCAGCGCCTCGTCTACGTGGCGCAGATGACCGAGCAGGCGGCGAGCCGCGTGCTCAACGCGACCGACGTGGCCAAGCCGATCCAGGACAAGCTGCAGCAGCAGGCCGCCGCGCTCTCCGGCCGCTGGGACCGTCTCTTTTCCGGTGACCTGTCGGTCGACGAGTTCAAGGCGCTGTCTGCCGACACGCGCGCTTACCTGGGGGAGGTGCCGAAGCAGACCAGCGCCACCAACGACCAGCTCATGGAAATCATGATGGCGCAGGACTTCCAGGATCTCACCGGCCAGGTCATCAAGAAGATCGTCGACCTGGCGCAGAGCATGGAGACGCAGTTGCTGCAGGTGCTGATCGAGGCCATGCCCGCCGACATGAGGGCGGAGGCGCCCGAGGGCCTGATGAACGGGCCGGTGATGAACGCCGTCGGCCGCGCCGACGTGGTGACCAGCCAGGAGCAGGTGGACGACCTGCTCGAGAGCCTCGGTTTCTAGGAGAGCGACATGAGCGACTTTGCAGGCATGGAAGACCTGCTGCAGGACTTTCTGGTCGAGGCGACCGATCTCCTCGCCGGGGTGGACAACAAGCTGGTCGACCTGGAGAAGAACCCGCAGGACCGCGGGCTGCTCAACGAGATATTCCGCGGCTTCCACACCATCAAGGGCGGCGCCGGCTTCCTCAACGCCACCGAGCTGGTGACCCTGTGCCACCTGACCGAGAACCTGTTCGACAAGCTGCGCAACGGCGAGCTCGATGTCACCCCAGAGACGATGGACGTCATCATGGCCGCCACCGCCACCGTGCGCCAGATGTTCCATGCGCTCGAGCAGGGCGTGCAGCCGCATGCCGCCGACGCCGGCCTCATCGCCAGCCTGAAGCAGGCCATCGCCGGCGAGGTGCTGCAGGAAATAGTCAGTCCCGCCAGGACGGCGGCCCCCGCCGCGGTGCCGGAAATCAGGACCACGCCCGCGGGCGCGCTCGACTGGAACGCCTATTACGAGGCCGTCACCGGCAAGGCGCCCTCGGTGCCGGCCGAGGCCGGCAAGGGCATTCCCCAGCCGCCCAAGCCGGCCGAGGAAATCATCCATGCCGCCATCGGCCGCCGCGCCTCTGACAAGCCGGGCTACAGCGGCCCGACGGGCCGGCGCGACACCGAGAAGGTGCGCGACAACTCGATCCGCGTCGATACCTCGCGCCTCGACCAGGTGCTCAACCTCTCCGGCGAGATCGGCCTGACCAAGAACCGCCTGAACAGCCTGCGCACCGAGATCCTCAGCGGCATGACCGGCAGCGAGACGCTGCAGGCGCTCGATGCCGCCGTCGGCCAGCTCGACCTGCTGGTCTCCGACCTGCAGAACGCGGTGATGAAGACGCGCATGCAGCCGATCGGCCGCCTGTTCCAGAAATACCCGCGCATCGCGCGCGACCTTGCCCGCAACCTGGGCAAGGACGTCGAGCTGCTGCTCGCCGGCGAGGAGACCGAGATCGACAAGACGATGATCGAGGACCTGTCCGACCCGATCATCCACCTCATCCGCAACGCCGTCGACCACGGCATCGAGTCGCCGCTCGAGCGCACCGCCGCCGGCAAGCCGGAGAAATCCGAAGTGCGGCTGGAGGCACGCCAGGAGGGCGACCACATCGTCATCCTCGTCGCCGACGACGGCCGCGGCATGAATGCCGAGCGTCTGCGCGCCAAGGCGCTGGAGAAGGGCCTCATCGGCAACGAGGAGGCCAACACCATGGACGAGCGCCAGAGCTTCAACCTGGTGTTCCTGCCCGGCTTCTCCATGGCACCGAAGGTCTCCGACGTTTCCGGCCGCGGCGTCGGCATGGACGTCGTGCGCACCAACATCCAGAAGCTGAACGGCAGCATCGAGATCAAGTCGGAGCTGGGCAAGGGCACCACCTTCGTCATCTCCCTGCCGCTGACGCTGGCCATCCTGCCGGTGCTCATCGTCAAGCTGGGCGAACAGCCCTTCGCCGTGCCGCTGTCGATGGTGCGCGAGATCCTGCCCATCGTGCCGGGCGAGATCCAGGAGGTGGGCGGGCGCGCCACCATGGTCGTGCGCGGCGAGGTGCTGCCGGTGTATCCGCTCAACTACCTGATCGGCTGGCCGCAGGAGCGCGCGCCCGAATACGGCGTGCTGATGCAGACGGGGGAGACCAGCTTCATCCTCGCCATCGACAATTTCGCCGGCCGCGACGACGCGGTGATCAAGTCGCTCGAGGGCTTCCGGCCGAAAGGCGTCGCCGGCGTCACCACGCTGGCCAACGGCCAGATCGTGCTCATCCTCGACGTCAAGGAGCTGCTCGGCGAGCTGGGCGACAACCGCGGCGTGGCGCGCGAGACGTTCATCGTTGCCGCGCCGCTCGAGCAGGCGGCCTGAACATGGCGGGCGCACAGGCGCAGCGGCACGAAGGAGAGCGCGCGCATTCCGCGCAGGAGGCCGCGCTGCGCCTGCTGCTGGAAGAGGCGCGCCTGCTGGCGCTGAATGCCGCCATCGAATCGGCCGCCGCGCGAGAGGCGGACCTCGCCGGGGACGATGCGGCAGCGCAAGCGCAAGACATCGCCGCGGCCGCCGAGCGCCTGCTGCAGCAGATCCAGTCCGCCGCCTCGCTTGACCGGCCGTTGTGATTTCAGCGCCGGCGTGCTGAAATAGCGCAACACAACTTCGCGCATCTCCGGGAAACATCTTGTCCCGTTTCGATTTCGATGCCTGGCGCGACCTTGCCGCGCGCGACCCGGCTGAATACTTCCGCGAGCGCGAACGCGAGATTTCCGCCTTTATCGCCGAGCGCCCCGAGGCCGAGCAGAGCCTGCGCGAGCTGCAAACCCACATCGACCAGGTGCGCGCCGTCGCCGGCAGCCCGGCCAAGGCCGCGCGCGAGCTGGCGCGCATGCTGGGCGACCGCCTCGAAGCCCTCGCCGGCCACCTCAACCGCCTCGACGAGCAGACCGGCGCGCTCCATGCGCTGGTCATCCGACGCAGCCAATAGCATTTGCTGAATTGGCGGGTTAAACCCCGCCTTTTCCCCCCGCCGGATCCGGCCGGTGGCGGCAATAATCGCCGCCATGGCTGAAGAATCCGATCTCGAAAAAACCGAACCTGCGTCTGCGCGGCGCCTGGAGCAGGCGCGCGAGGAGGGGCAGGTCCCCCAATCGCGCGAGCTGTCGGCCTTCCTCGTGCTGATGGCCGGCGCCGGCGCGCTGTGGGTGACGGGGTCCTGGCTCGGCCAGCGCATGGGCGCCGCCGTGTCGCGCGGACTGACTTTCGGCCGCGCGGCGGCCTTCGACGAGGCGGGCCTGCCCCTGCTGTTCCTGATCCAGTCCTGGGACGTGCTGCAATCGCTCGCACCGCTGCTCGGCGTGCTGCTGGTGGCGGCGCTGGCCGGCTCCTTCGTGCTGGGCGGCCTCAACTTCTCGACCAAGGCGCTGGGGGCGGACTGGACGCGGCTCGATCCGGTCAAGGGCTTCGGCCGCATGTTCTCGGTGCACAGCGTGGCCGAGCTGGTGAAGGCCATCCTCAAGTCGCTGCTGGTCGGCGGCGTCGTGGTGTGGGTCGTCCTGCACGAGCAGGACGCGCTGTTCGCCCTCATGGGCCAGCCGGTGGAGCGCGGCCTGCGCGCGATCGCCTCCATCGTTCTTTTCAGCACGATCGCCATCGTCGGCGGGCTGTTCCTCATCGCTGCCGCCGACGTGCCCTTCCAGTTGTGGCAGTACTACAGCCGCCTGCGCATGACCAAGGAGGAAGTGCGCAAGGAAATGAAGGAACTCGAAGGCGACCCGCAGCTGAAGGCGCGCATCCGCAGCCAGCAGCGCGAGATCGCCCGCCGCCGCATGATGGCCGCCGTGCCCAAGGCGCAGGTGGTGGTGACCAACCCGACGCATTTCGCCGTGGCGCTCGCCTACGACGAGAAGATGCCGGCGCCGCGCGTGGTGGCCAAGGGCCGTGGCGCGATTGCCCAGCGCATCCGCGAGATCGCGCAGGCGCACGGCGTGCCGCTGATCGAGGCGCCGCCGCTGGCGCGCGCCCTGTACGCCCACACCGAGCTCGATCAGACCATCCCGCCGGCGCTGTTCCGTGCCGTGGCCGAGGTGATGGCCTATGTGTACCAGTTGAACGCCTGGCTTGCCCGCGGCGGCCGCGCCCCGCAGCTGCCGGCCGACCTGCCGGTGCCGGCGGAACTCGACCCGGAGGCGGCGTGATGGGAAAAAGCCTGAACCACGGAGCACACGGAGATCACGGAGAAAGACAAAAGATTTTTCCTGGGTTCTTCTCAGTGTCCTCCGTGTGCTCCGTGGTTAATGCTTTTGCAGGCATCGTCCCATGAACGGCGAACTGACCCTGCGCGGCATGCTCACGGGCGGCAACCTGCGCCAGCTCGGCGCGCCGCTGCTCATCATCATGATCCTCTCCATGATGGTGCTGCCGCTGCCGCCGATCCTGCTCGACCTCTTCTTCACCTTCAACATCGCCATGGCGGTGATGGTGCTGATGGTGTCGATGTACACGAAGAAGCCGCTCGATTTCTCGATCTTCCCCACCGTGCTGCTGGTGACGACGCTGCTGCGCCTGTCGCTCAACGTCGCCTCGACGCGGGTGGTGCTGCTGGAAGGCCACACCGGCCCCGACGCGGCGGGCAAGGTGATCGAGGCCTTCGGCCAGTTCCTCGTCGGCGGCAACTACGCCGTCGGCCTGGTGGTGTTCGTCATCCTGGTGGTGATCAACTTCGTCGTCATCACCAAGGGCGCCGGGCGCATCGCCGAGGTCTCGGCGCGCTTCACCCTCGACGCCATGCCGGGCAAGCAGATGGCCATCGACGCCGACCTCAACGCCGGCCTCATCGGCGAGGACGAGGCGAGAAAGCGCCGTACCGCGATTGCGCAGGAGGCGGACTTCTTCGGCTCGATGGACGGCGCCTCGAAGTTCGTGCGCGGCGACGCGGTGGCCGGCATCCTGATCCTGTTCATCAACATCATCGGCGGCCTCATCGTCGGCGTCGTGCAGCACGACATGGAGCTCGCCCGCGCGGCGCAGAACTACACGCTGCTGACCATCGGCGACGGCCTCGTCGCGCAGATCCCGGCGCTCATCATCTCCACCGCCGCCGGCCTCGTGGTGAGCCGCGTCGCCACCGACGAGGACATCGGCCAGCAGTTCGTCGGCCAGGTCTTCTCCAACCCGCAGGTGCTCATGCTGACGGCCGGCATCCTCGGCATCCTCGGCCTCATCCCCGGCATGCCGCACTTCGCCTTCCTGCTTTTCGCGGCCGCGGTGGGCGGGCTGGCGTACTGGATGGCGCAGCGCCAGGCCAGGCCGGAGGAGGAAAAGACCGCCGCGCCGGCCGCCGCCGCGCCGGTCGAATCGCTCGAGGCGAGCTGGGCCGACGTGGCGCCGGTGGACGTGCTCGGCCTCGAAGTCGGCTACCGGCTCATCCCGCTCGTCGACCGCGGCCAGGACGGCGAGCTGCTGAAGCGCATCCGCGGGCTGCGCAAGAAATTCGCCCAGGAAGTGGGCTTCCTCGCCGCGCCGGTGCACATCCGCGACAACCTCGAGCTGAAACCCAACGGCTACCGCATCGCCCTGAAGGGCGTCGAGATCGGCGCCGGCGAAGCCTGGCCCGGCATGTTCCTCGCCATCAACCCGGGCCGCGTCGCCGGCACCCTGCCGGGCACGCAGACGAAGGATCCGGCCTTCGGCCTGCCCGCCGTGTGGATCGAGGCCAACCTGCGCGACCAGGCGCATGCGCTCGGCTACACGGTGGTCGACGCCAGCACGGTGGTCGCCACGCACCTCAACCACGTCATCCTCAGCCATGCCGCCGAGCTGCTCGGCCGGCAGGAGGCGCAGGCGCTGCTCGACCACATCGCCAAGGATGCGCCCAAGCTCATCGAGGACCTGGTGCCGAAGCAGGTGGCGCTCGCCGTCGTGCAGCGCGTGCTGCAGAACCTGCTCGAGGAGGGCGTCAACATCCGCGACATGCGCAGCATCATCGAGACCGTCGCCGAGCAGGCGCCGCGCACGCAGGACCCGGCCGAGCTGACCTCGCACGTGCGCGTGGCGCTCGGCCGCTCCATCGTGCAGCAGCTCTATCCGGGCAATGCCGAGATGTCGGTCATGGCGCTCGACCCCTCGCTCGAGCGCGTCCTGCTGCAGGCCGTGCAGACCGTCGGCCCGGACGGCAGCGGCATCGAGCCGGGCCTGGCCGACACGCTGCTCAGGCAGACCACGGCCGCCGCCCAGCGCCAGGAGGAGATCGGCCTGCCCGCGGTGCTCCTGGTGCCGGGGCCGCTGCGCTGGCTGCTCTCGCGCTTCCTGCGCCGTGCCGTGCCGCAACTGAAAGTCATCGCCAACGCCGAGGTGCCCGCCTCGCGCACGCTGAGAGTCACCGCCATCATCGGAGGTAAATAGCCATGAACGTGAAACGCTACTTCGCCAAGACGGCCCGCGAGGCCCTGCGACAGCTCAAGGAAGAGCTCGGCGCCGACGCCATCGTGCTGTCCAACCGCAGCGTCGACGGCGGCGTCGAGATCACCGCCCTGCCGGCGAGCGAGCTGCCGGCCGAGCCGCCCGCGGCGCCGGCGCGCAGCGCGCGCGTGGATCGCGACGAGGACTTCACCGTCAGCCTCTCCGGCGGCGCGCGCAAGCCGGCGCCGACGGCGGAGAAGAAGGCCGTGCGCGAATGGCAGCCGGGCCGCGCCGAGGCGCGCAAAAGTCAGTCCGTACAGGACGGCGCCGCGCCACCCGTCGACTACGGGCACCGCACAAGTCAATCGCCGGGCCGTCCCAAGATTGACTTGGCCCCCTCGGGGGGCGGATCGAGCGATTCTCTCGATCCGGGGGCGCAACTCTTCCGGGAACTGGCCGGCATCAAGGGCCTGATCGAACAGCAGCTCGCCGGC